>Ga0326727_10004735_pt1 | contig 40190 bp, 42 predicted proteins | sample MB2enrmetagenome_FD_207643 | JGI IMG/M metagenome (GOLD analysis project Ga0326727, IMG submission 207643) | Lab enriched peat soil microbial communities from McLean, Ithaca, NY, United States - MB29MY | ecosystem: Environmental > Terrestrial > Soil > Wetlands > Peat | place: USA: New York...
CGTCTGGAGGCGGTCAGGCGAGGACTGGACGCGTCCAGGCAACGAGGGAGCGCGGTCACGCCTCGTCTGGAGGCGGTCAGGCGAGGACTGGACGCGTCCAGGCAACGAGGGAGCGCGGTCACGCCTCGTCTGGAGGCGGTCAGGCGAGGACTGGACGCGTCCAGGCAACGAGGGAGCGCGGTCACGCCTCGTCTGGAGGCGGTCAGGCGAGGACTGGACGCGTCCGACCCTTGCGGCAATCGTCCCCCTCCCTGTCGATTTTCCCCTCCGCGGCGCGGAATCCCCGATCGGCGTCAGACAGTCTCTGTGAGGGGCGCGAGATCGCCCGGCTCACCACCCCGGCGCACTCCTGCGCCACGCGGCGCGCCGCCACGGCTTCGTCCATCCCCTCGGAAAGGAGAGATAGGTAATTGTCTACTACCAAGTCCCAGACCAAGGCGGCAGCCTTGGCGGCCGTGCAGGCGCTCATCGCCGGCACGCAGAAGCACTTCCCGAACGGGTCGTTCACGCTCGGGAACACCGCGTACACGACGGCGTCGCTCGTCCAGCTCCTCCAGAGCCTGGCCGACACGATGACGGCCGTGAACACGGCGCAGGTCGCCGCCAAGCACGCGCTGGCGACGGAGCAAGGAGCAGAGACGCAGGTCGATCCGGTCATCCAGATCTACGTGCGCTACCTCCAGGCGACGTTCGCCAACGCGGCCCCGACGCTCGCCGACTTCGGCCTCGCACCCCGCAAGGTGCCCGCGCCGAGGACCAGCGAGCAGAAGGCGGCCGCCGCGGCGAAGGCCAAGGCCACGCGCGCTGCGCGTGGGACGACGAGCAAGAAGCAGAAGCTCGCCGTCAAGGGCGACGTGACGGGGATCACCGTGACCCCCATCACGACGCCGACCGCGGCCACGCCCGCTGCACAGCCGGTGTCGGCACCCGCGACAGCGCCCGCTCCCACGGGCACCGTCACGAAGTAGCCGCCACCCCGTAGGCGCACGCTGCGCCTGACCAGGGACCGGAAAGCGCCGCCTGCGGGAGAGGGGCGGCGCTTTCCGGCGCCCATTTCTCGCCGTCTCCGCTCTCATCGCGCGCACCGGGAGGGACACTTGGACGCACCCAAACCAATGACCGCGTTCGTGGGGACTCTGTACGTCGGGACCGACCGGCTCGGTCGACCGCTGACCGACCCCGAGAAGAACGACCTCACCGCGCTGCTGCGCCGGCACGACTTCGTCGGCGCCAGCATGGTGGCGCTGCGCTTCGCCTTCAAGCTGCGACGCAGCAAGGCAGCCGCCCAGGATCTGCAGGGCCGCGCCAACCTGCGCCTGATCCGCCTGGGGTGGGATCCGCGCGAGGTGCCGCTGGTGAAGCGCCTCTGCCGCCTCGTGTACAGCGAGCACACCAACGAGCGGAGCGAGAGCGAGACTGCCCGCAAGGCCGAGGAGGTCTTCGTCCGCGAGCATGCCATCCAGGTGGGGAGGTCCGCTCCTTCTGCCGAGGACGCCGCCGCCGCCATCGAGGCGGAGCGAGAGGCGGCCGCCCGCGGCAGGGCGAAGCTCGAGTCCCTGCGCGCCCTCTTCACCGAGGCCAAGGACGAAGTGAACCTCGTGTGGCTGAACTACTCGCTCGACGACATCGACGACCTGGGCGAGATGGCGCGCCTCAGCGGCCGCGACGTGAAGGACTTCTACCTCGCGGCCGACCGGCGCAAGAGACACGTGAGACGATTGCTCGCTCGCACCCCGGGTGCAGAGCGCGCCGAAGCGACATCCGAGGAGGACGAGTGATGTCCAAGCGCAAGCCGCAGGACCTGTGGAAGCAGCTGGTCGACGAGGCCAGCGAGGAAGAGATCGACCGCGCCGCGAGCGTGAGCGTGGAGCAGGCCGAGGCCGAGCTGGCCGCGGCGGGCTTCGACGTCGCGGCCGAGCGCGCGAAGGCCGCCGCGTTCCTCGATGCCCTGGAGCACGGGGCCGAAGAGCCGCGCGAACCGGAGGTCGCCGGGGCCGAAGCGACCGCACCGGGGCCACCCGCGGTCGCAGCCGTCGCGCAGGTCGCTCCCCCTGCCGGGCGCCGCCGTCCGCGACGCGCCGTGGTGCTCCTCGCGGCCGCCGCGACCGTGACCGTCGGAGCCGGCGTGCTCTACGCGGCGATGCACCGGGCGCCCGAGCCCGCGCTGCCCCCTCCACTCCCGCCGTCGACGCCCCTCCCGGCGCCGTCGCCCGGACCCGACCTGGTCGCCGCGGCCCGCCTGCGTCACCAGGCGGCCGCCGCGTGCGACGCGAAGCAGTGGACGGAGTGCCTCGACGCGCTCGACCGGGCGCGCGCCATCGACGCCGCCGGAGACGACACCGCCCCCGTACGCAGCCTCCGCAACAGAGCCAACGCGGGGCTCGAGCAGAAGTAGCCGACGCTCACGCTCCACCCGCCCTGCTTGCGGGGCCGGGGGCTGGGGGGGGGTGGAGAAGAGGTCGGGGTCGCGGTCGGGGTCGGGGTCGGGGTCGGGGTCGGGGTCGCCGCTCCCCTCTCCACTACCGCTTCCCCTTCCGCCCCTTCTTCGCTGCTTCGGGGTGCGCGTGCGCGTGCCCCCCGTGCTCGTGCGCATGCGCGTGGCCCCCGCTGGCCTCGTCGGTCACGATCTCCAGCCCTCCGTGCGTCACCCCGCGCGTCGCGAGGAGCTTCTCCGCCGCCCGCTGCAGCTCGTCGCTGCGCCCGCGGAGCACGACCACCTCGAGGCACCGGTGCTGGTCGAGGTGCACGTGGAGCGTCGAGCGCACCTGGTCGCCGAGCTTGTGCTGGAAGTCGTTGATCTTCTCGGTGAGCTCCCGGACGTGGTGGTCGTACACCAGGGTGAGCGTCGCCACGGCCGGCACGCCCCTGGTGACGTGCGCGCGCACCAGCTCGGCCCTCACCAGATCGCGCAGCACCTCGGAGCGGGTGACCCCGCGCGCGCCGACCAGCGTGTCGAGCTCGCCGAGCAGCGAGCTCTCCATGGCCACCCCGAACCGCACCAGCTCGTCGCCCATCGAGGCGCCAGCGTAGTCAGGATCGCGGCCGCCTGCTCGTGTTAACCTGCGCCGCTCCAGCATGAAGCTCTCCCTCGATTCCGCCGAGATCGAGCGCATCTCCGCGCCCCTCCGCGCCGCCAACGCGGCCTTCGCCACGCGCTACCCGGGCGAGCGCCCCGACCGCCAGCCGGTGCACACCATCTACGGCGGCGCGCACCTGTTCCGCGCCGACGCGGCGCCCCGGCTCGGGCAGCTCGCGCTCCAGGCGCTCGAGGAGCACGCGCCCGACGCGGCGACGCTGGCCGAGGCCTTCGCGCTCGAGCCACGGCTGGCCGAGAAGGTGCGCCCGCGCGTCCTGCACAAGCTCCGCACCGAGCCCGTGGAGGACCTGCGCATCGACTTCGAGGACGGCTATGGCGTGCGGCCCGACGTCGAGGAGGACGGGCACGCAGGGTCGTGCGCGCGGGAGGTCGCGCGCGGACACGCCGAGGGCTTGCTGCCGCCCTTCATCGGCCTGCGCATCAAGTCGCTCACCGAGGACACGCGCAAGCGCGCGCTGCGGACGCTGGACCTCTTCCTGACGGCGATGCTCGAGGGGACGCGCGGCGCGCTGCCCTCCGGCTTCGTCATCACCCTGCCCAAGCTGCAGATCCCCGAGCACGCCGCTGCCCTGGCCGACGCGCTCGACGTCCTCGAGCCGAGGCTGGGGCTGTCCTGTGGCGCGCTGCGCTTCGAGATCATGATCGAGCAGACGCAGGCCGTGCTCGACGCGACCGGGCGGGTCGCCGTTCCCGCGCTCGTCGACGCGGCGCGCGGTCGGTGCGTCGCGGCCCACCTGGGCACGTACGACTACACCGCGAGCTCGGGGGTCACCGCCGCGCACCAGCACATGGGCCACCCGGCGTGCGAGTTCGCGAAGCACTGCATGCAGGCCTCGCTGGGGGGGACGGGCGTGTGGCTGAGCGATGGCGCGACCAACGTGATGCCGGTGGGGGACCGCGCGACGGTGCACGCGGCGTGGCGGCTCCAGGCCTCGAACGTGCACCACTCCCTCGTGGGCGGCTTCTACCAGGGATGGGACCTGCACCCGGCGCAGCTCGTCGCGCGCTTCACGGCCGTCTACGCGTTCTACCTGGAGGCGCTCCCGGCGGCGACGGCGCGCCTCTCCGCCTTCGTCGGCAAGGCCGCGCAGGCCACGCTGGTCGGCGACGTGTTCGACGACGCGGCCACCGGGCAGGGGCTGCTCAACTTCTTCCTGCGCGGCCTGGGCTGCGGCGCCATCGCCGAGGGGGAGGCGCTGGCGACGGGCCTCACGCTGGACGAGCTGCACTCGCGGTCGTTCCTGAAGATCCTGGCCGGGCGCCGGGCCGGGCGCTGACATGATCGAGCAAGGCATCCGCGAGCTGCTCGACGTCCTCCTGCGGTGGACGCACCTCATCGCCGGCATCATGTGGGTGGGCAACTCGCTCCTCTTCAACTGGCTCGACCGCAACCTCCTCCGGGACGACGGGGCCGACCCCCGCCACGTCGGACGCATCTGGCTGCTGCACTCGGGGGGGTTCTACGACGTCGAGAAGAAGTTCCTCGCCCCCAACGAGATGCCGCGGGTCCTGCACTGGTTCAAGTGGCAGGCCTACACGACGTGGATGACGGGCGTCGCGCTGCTCGTGCTCCTCTACTGGACGGGCGGCGCCGCGCTCATGACCGACCCCAGCATCTCGAGCCTGCGCTCGAGCCAGGCCGTGCACCTGGGGGTCGGCGTCGTGCTGGGCGGGTGGATCGTCTACGACGGGCTGTGGCGCCTGCTGGGGCGCTTCGAGGGGGTCGCCATCGCGCTCTCGCTGGCCCTGGTCGCCGCGGTCATCTGGACGCTGACCCACCTGCTGAGCGGCCGCGCGGCCTTCCTGCACGTGGGCGCCATGCTGGGCACGTGCATGGCGGGGAACGTGGCGATGCACATCATCCCCTCCCAGCGGCGCCTGGTGGCCGCGACCAGAGAGGGGCGCGCGCAGGACCCGGCCGAGTCGGCGCACGCCAAGCAGCGATCCATCCACAACAACTACATGACGTTCCCGCTGCTGTTCACGATGCTGAGCAATCACTTCTCCATCGTGTACGGGAACCGCTCGAGCGCCCTGCTGCTGGGCATCTTCTTCGTGGGCGGGGCGCTGGTGCGGCACTGGCTCAACATCCGCTTCACCTTCCGCCGGTGGCTGCCCGCGCTGCTGGGCACGGTGGTCGCCTGCATCGGCGCCGTCGCCTTCTTCGTGGTGCGCCCCGCCGACGTCCAGGCCGCGGCCCCCGGGGCCCCGCCGGTCGCCTACGCGTCCGTGCGCTTCATCCTCCAGGAGCGCTGCACGCCCTGCCACTCGGACCACCCCGCGCTCGTCTCGAACCCACCCGCGCCCGCCGGCGTGCGCTTCGACACCCCCGACGAGGTGGCCGTGTGGCGCGAGCGGATCCGCGCCCGCGCCGTGGTGACCCGCTCGATGCCGCTCAACAACCGCACCGGGATGACCGACGAGGAGCGAGACACGGTCGCGCTGTGGCTCACGCAGGGGGCGCCCACGCAGTAGGGCGGCCCTGGCGTTCTAGCGCCACCCCTCGCACACGAAGCGCGTGGCCATGCTGGTGGTCCCGTTGTCGTCGAGGAAAGCGTAGAGCGCGCCGTCGCGATCGACGGCGATGGCCTCGTTGCTCGCGGTGGCCTGGACGTCGAGGGAGGTCGCGACGCCGGTCTGCTCGTCGACGCGGTAGGTCTGCGCGCCGCCGAACGCGTTGGTCGTCACGAGGAGCACGTCCTCGGCGGGACCTCCGGGGGCGCCGAAGGCGCAGTCGCTGAGCACCCCCTCGCGGCGGGTGAGGCGGTCGAGGGCGAGCACGATGGGCGCGCGCTGGAGATCGATGGAGAGGTTGCCCGCGGCGTCCCGCACGACGCAGTAGAGCGCGGTCTCGTGCTTGCTGGCGGCGTACCCGGCGCACCGCGCGCGGGCGGCGGGGTTGCGCAGGCACAGGCCCTCCCAGTTCTTGCCGCAGTTGATGCCGTGCAGATCGGCGCACGAGAGCGGGGGCGCCCCGATGCGGTACGCGTCGCCGTCGCGCTTCAGTCCGCCGGCGCCATCGGGAACGAAGCGCCGCACCGCGCCGGACGACGTCAGCGTGTAGAGGCGGCCCCCTGCGGGGTCCTGCTGCCAGGCGAGGCCCTCGACGTCGTCGGACGCCCTGTCGTCGAGCGGCAGCACCAGGGCGCGCGTCCCGCCGCTCTTGCTCCACGCCATCGCCGCCCCGCCGTTGCCCGAGTCGCTGACCACGAGGATCTCGCGCGTCCCGGGGCGGAGCTCCACCTCGGCGGCGCCGGAGGCCTCGGGCACCGCCCAGGGCGAGGGGAACGTCTCGTCGCGCGTGCACCGCACGGCCGGCCCGGACGGCGCGGGCGCCTGCGCCGGGGCGACCGGGGAAGACGCCGGCTCGACGGCGCCGTGTGCGGGCGCCACCGGGGGCGAAGTGGCGGCCGGTGCGGGGTTGCGCCGATCGGACCGCTCGCAGGCGCCGAGGGCGACCGCGAGCAGCAGCGCCGGGGAGGCGACGAGGAGCGCGCGCACGGGCTCAGCTCCCGCGGTACGTGGAGTAGCCGAACGGGCTCACGAGGAGCGGCACGTGGTAGTGGGCCTGCGCGTCGCGCACGACGAACTCGATGGTCACCTCGCGCCAGAACGCCTCCACGCCGAGGCCGCGGAAGTAGGCCCCCGCGTCGAACACGATGCGGTACGCCCCCGCGGTCAGGCCCCCGGCGGGCAGCAGCGTGCGCAGGCGTCCGTCGCCGTCGGTCGTCCCCTCTCCCGCGTGCGCCCACGCTCCGGCGGCGCCCTCGCGCTCCAGCCGGACGCGGACACCGGCCGCGGGGGCGCCGCGCGCCGTGTCGAGGACGTGGGTGGTGATGGGGCTCGTCATCGCAGGACCAGCTTCTCCAGGCGCAGCTCCGTGATCTTGCGCTGCTCCGCCGCCGCGCGCACGAGCTCCCCCGCGCGGTCGCCCGCCAGGCGCTCGCGGGCGATGGCCAGCAGCTCGTCCGCCGTCCTTCCCGTGGCGCAGACCAGGTAGACGAAGCCGTGCTTCGCCTCGTACTCGCGGTTGACCTGCGCCAGCGCCTCGAGCGTGGCCGCCGCCGCACCCGACACGCGCGCCTGCTCCTGGCTGGACCAGCCGCGCGCGTCGCGCGCCGCGCGCTCCCCGATGCGCGGGTGCGCCGCGAACGCCTCGAGCCAGTCGCGCTCGCCCAGGCCCTCGGCGGCGCGCGCGGCCTCGGCCTTCAACCCCGCGAGGTCGGCGAAGGGCCGCGCCGCGCTCATCCGCTCCGTCCACGCGGCCGACGCGCAGCACGCGAGCAGCTCGCCCCGCAGCTCGGCCGGGGCGAGCGCGTTCAGACGGGCGATGCTCCAGGCCTCGCGACCCGCGCGGCTCGGGGTTCCGAACAGGCGCAGGCGGCTGACGCCCCCGTCGGGCCAGATGGAGAGCCGGGCGAAGCGCGCGGGCGCGTGCGGGACGAGCTCCTCGTCGAACACGTGGCGCGTGTGGGGCAGGAGCGGCGTGCGCCCGAGGACCTCCTCCCAGGGCCCCTCGGCCGACGCACCCACGGCGAGCGCCGCGCTGCCCGGTGCGTTGCCGCGGAAGCGCCAGGTGTCGAGCTCCACGCGGCGCAGGGCCCCCTCCGCCGCGAGCTTCACCAGCACCCACTCGGGCCCCTCGCGGCGCGTGCGGCGCGTCTCCCAGCCGTCGCTCATGTCGTGCGCGCGCCCCGGCATCCCCAGCGCGTGCCGCGGGCCGAAGAAGACGTCGCTCGCGGCCACCACCACGCCCCCGTGCTCCACCGCGGCGAGGTCCACGTCCTGCTCGGTGCCCGGTCGACCGAGCCACCGCGGCTCGGGCATCGCCAGGCCGTGCACGCGGAGCCGGGCCACGCCGCCGTCGGGGAAGATGCGGAGTCGCAGGTGCGTCGCGCGCCAGGCGCGATGGACCGGGAAGGCGTTGGCCGTGTCCCCCTGGAGAGGCGTCCGCGGCAGGAGCTCGTGCCACGCGCCGGCCTCGAGCGCCTCGAGCGTCGCCTGCGCGGGAGCCGTCGTCGCCTCGAGGCTGGCCGACTCGGGGTAGTTTCCCTTGAAGTGGGCGGTGTCGATCACCACGCCGTGCACGACCCCGGGCACGCCCAGCCGCACGATGGACCAGTCGTGTCCCGGCGTGCGGCGGCGGCGGGTCTCCCAGCCGTCCATCCACTTGCCGCGGTCCGTGTACTTTCCCGGGACGAACACCGCCGGCTCGGCGCGCAGCAGGTTGTCCTTCTCGGCGAAGAACTCGTCGTTCGCCCACAGGGCCGCGCCGCCGAGGCGCTCGGAGGCGAGGTCGACCAGCTCCCTGAAGTCCGCGGTCATGCGCCTGCTCCTGGGCGACGCACGAGACGGCCACCGGGCGTCCCCGCGTGCGCGCCGGCAGAGTACACCTTCTGGCCGCGCAGATAGGTGGCGCGGACCGTCCCCGAGAGGGTCCGCAGCGCGTACGGGGTGAGCTTGTGGCGCTGGTGCAGGGCCGCCGGGTCGACCACGCGCTCGGCGTCGGGATCCCACACGACCAGGTCCGCGTCGCGCCCCGGGGCGATGCTCCCCTTGCGTCCTTCGAGGCCCACCCGGCGCGCGGGGGCCGTGCACATCCACTCGACGAGCGACTCGAGCCCGATGCCCCGCCGCCGGGCCTCGGTCCAGGTCGCCGACAGGCCGAGCTCGAGCGAGGCGATGCCTCCCCACGCGCGCGAGAAGCTCCCCGAGTCGACGCACTTGAGGGATGCCGGCGACGGCGAGTGATCGGTCACCACCTGGGTGACGATGCCGTCGGCGAGCCCCTGCCACAGGCGCTCGCGGTTGTGGCGCTCGCGGATGGGGGGCGCGCACTTGAAGGCGGTCGCGCCGTCGGGCACCTCCTCCGAGGCGAAGACCAGGTAGTGAGGGCACGTCTCGGCGCTCACGCGCGCCCCGGCGTCGCGCGCCGCGCGCAGGGATACGAGGGCGTCGGCCGAGGAGAGGTGCACGATGTGCGCGGCGGCCCCCGTGGCGCGGGCCAGCCGGACCACCAGGTCGACGGCCTCGTTCTCGGCCTCCCTGGGGCGCGACTCCAGCCAGGTCGCGTAGCGCGTGACCTCGGCGTCGCTCAGGTTCCCCTGCCGCCGCAGGGCCGCGTCGATCGGGCCGGCCAGCTCGGCGTGGACGAAGAGCGGCGTCCCGATGTCGGCCAGGATGGCCATCGCCCGGCGAAGCTGGTCCTCCTCCACGTGGGGGAAGTCGTCCACGCCCGAGTGCACGAGGAAGCACTTGAAGGACACGCAGCCCGCCGCGGCCAGGGCACGCAGCTCGCCCTCGTTGCCCGGGACCACACCGCCCGTCAGGGCCAGGTCCACGAAGAGCTTCCCCTCCGACGCGGCCGTCTTCGCCTCGAAGGCGGCGCGGGTGGTGGTAGGCGGCGACGCGTTGAGCGGCATGTCGACGATGGTCGTGACCCCGCCCGCCGCGGCCGCGCGCGTGGCCGTCTCGAACCCCTCCCACTCCGTGCGTCCGGGCTCGTTGACGTGGACGTGCGTGTCGACCAGCCCCGGGAGGAGCACGTACTCCCCCGCGTCCTCGACCGGCACACCCTCCGGCACGGCCTCGTAGGCGTCGACGCGCTCGATGACCCCCGCCTTCACGTGCACGCTCGCCGGTCCCACGCCGCCCGGGAGCACTGCCCGCCTCGCACGCACCACCAGATCCACGTCGCCACGGTAGCGCACCTTCGATACGATCGCCGATCACGATGCTCGTCCGTCTGTCCACCGTCCGCGCCAAGCTCACCGCGCTGGTGGCGATGTCGGCGGTGGTCATGCTCGCCGCCCTGCCGGTGCTCTCGTGGCTGCTCCACCGGCAGCTGGTCGACGAGGTCGACGACCGCGTGACGGACGCCGAGCGCGCATTCCAGACCGAGCTCGACGACGATCTGGCCGACCTCACGCTGGCCTCCCGCATACTCTCGGCCGACGGGGCCACCCAGCACTCCATCGAGCGCAAGGACGCGGCGCGCGCGCGGCAGCTGGCGCAGGTGTTCGTCGACGTCTACCCGAGCATCGACGTCCTGCTGATCGACGAGGCGGGCGGCGTGCTCGCCCAGGTGGGCTGCGACCACCCGCCGGACAACGTCGCCAGCATCGGCGAGCTGTCCGAGCTCCCCAGGGGCAAGGAGTTCCGCGGCGTCGTCGAGCACGGCTGCGAGTCTTCGAAGTCCGACACCCCGCCCGCGTACGTCATCGCCCAGCCCATACCCGGCATCGGCGGCGTGGTGGTGTGCGAGCCGGTCGACGCGAACTACCTGAAGAACTCCAGCGCCAAGCTGGGCCTCGAGCTGGCGCTGGCGGTGATCGATCCGGGCAACGCGCACAAGCTGGTGGGGCAGACGCAGGACTTCCCGGGCGGCGCCATCGGGGCGGCCAAGCGCACCGACACCACCATCGTCGACGTGGGCGACCGCTCGTGGGCGGTGCAGCGCTTCGAGCCTCGGCAGCTCGAGGGCCGGATCGGGCACATCGGGATGCTCGCCGCCCTGGACGTGACCGACATCCACCGCATCGTCCGCCGGAACCTCTTCTACGCCCTCGCCATCCTCGCCGTCGCGGCGCTGGTCTCGATGTGGTTCGGCTCGCGCGTGGCGACGACCATGTCCGACGCCCTGCGCCGCGTGAACACGGCGCTCAAGCGCGTCGAGCAGCTCGACTACGTGCACGTGGAGGGCGTCCACACGGGCGACGAGCTGGAGGACCTGGCCAACGGCTTCAATCACATGGTCGACGGGCTGAAGGAGCGCGACAAGCTCCGCACCACCTTCGGCAAGTACATGACCGCCGCGGTGATGGACCACCTGATGGCGGGGAAGGTGGCGCTGGGCGGGGAGTCGCTGAAGGTCACCATCCTCTTCACCGACATCCGCAGCTTCACGGGCATCAGCGAGAAGATGGATCCGCAGCAGCTGGTCGCCCTGCTCAACGAGTACTTCACCGAGATGGTGGGGATCGTGATGAGCGAGGACGGGGTCGTCGACAAGTACATCGGCGACGCGATCATGGCCGTCTTCGGCGCGCCGGTGCCCAAGCCGGACGACGCCGTGAACGCCGTGCGCGCGGCGGTGAAGATGCGGCGCGCTCTGCAGGTGCTCAACACAAGGCTGGCCGAGCGCGGCCTGGCGACGCTGCGCACGGGCATCGGCATCCACACCGGCGAGGTCGTCGCGGGCAACATCGGCAGCGAGCGGCGCATGGAGTACACCGTCATCGGCGACGCCGTGAACCTGGCCTCGCGCCTCGAGACCAGCACCAAGGATCTCGGCGTCAACGTGCTCATCAGCGAGGACACGTACGCCCTCACCAAGCACGTGGTCGAGGCCCGCCCGGTGCGCGAGATCACCGTGAAGGGCCGCAAGGCGCCGGTGATGACGTACGAGGTGCTCGGCATCCAGGGCGAGCCGCTGCTCGAGCACAGCGAGAGCGCGAAGCTGGCTCGTGCGCAGCAGGTCAGCTAGGCCGTCAGCGCTCGCCCTTCCTCCGGGCCTCCAGCTCCTCGAGGGTCTTGGGCCAGTCGCCGTGCATGAGGCGCGACAGCGAGCGATCGGCCAGGAGCTTGCCCCCCGTCTGGCAGCGCGCGCAGTAGTTGGACTCGTTGTCGGCGTAGGCGACGCGCTGCACCGGGGCGCCGCACTCGGGGCAGGGCTGCCGGTAGCGACCGTGCACCGCCATGCCCTCGCGGAACGCGGTCACCTTCTCCGGGAACTCGTCGCCGGTCTCCTTCCGCAGGCGCTCGAGCCACCCGGTCAGCGTGGTGCACGTGGCCGCGTGCAGGCGCTCGATCTCCTCGTCGGTCATCTTGCTCGTCAGGCGGACGGGTGACATCCGGGCGCGCCACAGGATCTCGTCCGAGTACGCGTTGCCGATGCCGCTGAAGAGGTGGGGGTCGGTCAGCGAGCGCTTCACCGTGTGGTTCTCCCGGCGGAGCGCCTCGGCGAACTGGTCCACGGTCGACGTGAGCGGCTCCAGCCCCCCCGGATCGAGCGCGTCCACGGAGGCCTCCCCGCGGACGAGGTAGAGCGACGCGCGCTTCTTGGACGACGCCTCGGTCAGCACCAGCGTGCCGGTCGGGAAGTCGAACGCCGCGAGCCCCACCTTGCCCGGCACCTTCGCGCCCGGCTCCCGCCAGCGCAGGCGCCCAGCGATCATCAGGTGCACCACCAGGAAGAGACCGTCCTCCAGCTCGAGCACGATGCGCTTGCCCATGCGGCGCACCGAGCGCACGCGCTTGCCCTCGGCCGCGCGCAGCGGCGGGTCGAAGGAGCGGACGAGGAAAGGGCTGGCGACGCGCGCGTGCTCGAGCGGCTGCCCCACCACGCGGCGGCGCAGGTGCTCGACGTAGAGCTCGACGTCCGGCAGCTCGGGCACGGACCGCGAGCGTAACAGTCACTTGCAGCCCTGGGTGTTGGAGGTGGTCGTGTCGGTGACGCAGAAGATGCCCGCCACCTTGCAGGTCGTGAACTGGGTCGAGGTCGCGCCGCAGCCGGGGGTGTCGGCGAAGCCCGCTTGCGTCCCGCACGACGAGCTCCCGAAGAGGCCGCAGGAGAACGACGTGGTGAACTGCGTCTCGACGACGCCGTCGCAGTTCCAGTCGCCCTTGGTCACCGGCGTGGGGGCGAAGGTGAGGTAGTCCGGCTCGCCGTAGTAGGCGCGCGCGTCGTCGTCGTCGCAGTCCGTGCCGCCGCAGACGCTGCCCTTGGCCAGATCGTGATCCCCGTCGTTGTCGCAGACCGGGCCGGAGTCCACCGGCTGCGCGTCGACGACGTCCGGGCCGGCGTCGTGGGGTCCGTCCGCCGCCCCGTCCCCCGGAGCGCTGTCCGCCGCGTCGGTGCTGGCGTCGACCGGACCATCGCCGGGCGCGTCGACCGGTGCTCCGTCGGAGGAGGCGCCGTCGGCGGGGCTGCTGGAGTCGCTGCCGTCGCCCGCGCCCTCGTCGGCTGCGGTGCTGGTTTCGCTGTCGAACAGCCCGGCCGCGTCGCCGTCGCCGCTCGCGTCCACGCTGGACTCGGGGCCGTCGGGTCCGGTCGTCGTACCGTCGTCGCTCGCCTCGTCCCCGGGCGAGGTCTCCGCGCTCTGCAGGCCGTCCACGCTGGAGTCCGTGCCGCCCTCGCCCGCGACGCCGTCCGTGTAGCTCAGGTCGGGGAACCCGCACGCGACGAACAGGCCGACACCCGCCAGCGTGACGAGGGTGACGACGGGGCGCTTCATCAGAACCTCCACGCGGCGGACGCGCCCCCCAGCGTCGGGGTCACCACCAGGCGCGCCTGCGACGACGGCCCGGCCGTCAGCAGCAGCACGACGCCGCCCCCCACCCCGACAAGCCCCGCCACGCCGAGCACGTCGAACAGCGTGCTCGCCGTCTTGCCGGTGCTGTCGGTGGGCCGGAGCGAGGGGTTGCACCCGGTGTAAGGAGGACACTGCGCGTTGATCGTGCCGAGCGCCGACTGGCGGACCCCGAGGCTGATCCCTGCGCCGATGAGCGACGCGCCGCCCACGCCGAGCGCGACCCACGCCACCGTCCGCCGCGCATCGCTCGAGTGATCGGCGGGCGGAGCTTCTCGCGCGGGGGTGCTCTCGGCAGTCTCGTGGACCGGCAGGGGCGGCGGCACCGGCGCGGGGTTCGGCGGCTCGACGGCCTCCACCACGACGACCCTCAGGGCGACGTGCTTCGCCTCGCCCGCCCCCAGCTGCACCGTGCGCTCGGCGGCGTCACGCAGGTGCTCGCCCGTCACGCGCACCACGTGCACCCCGGGATCGCGGTCGAGCGCCGTGCCCATCAGGCTCGGCGCGAGCTTCTCGCCGTCCAGCGTCACGTCCACCGCCGCGTTCGGGCGCGGCTCGCCGCCCGGTCCGACCACGCTCACCTCGAGCGTCACGCTCGCCAGCTTGGGCGCCAGGCGCGCGGCGGCGTCGGTGGCGTCCTGGTCCCAGCCTTCGTACTTCCGGTCGGGCAACGTCAGCAGGGCGCGCTTGAGGTCGAGCCATGTGCGGCGCGCCGACGCGAAGTGCCCGAGCGACTCCTCGCACTCGGCGAGGTTGCGCAGGCTTCCGAGGCCGTCCGGGTAGAGCTCGTACGCCTTGCGGAACAGGCCCACCGCCGTCGCGCAGTCGCCGCGGGTGCGCAGCTCGCGGCCTCGCGCGAAGAGATCCTTCGCGTCTGCCGCGGCATCGGCCCACCCCGTCGACGGCACCAGGGTGCAGCCGAGCAGAGCCAGGACGACCACCGCCGGGGGGGTGAACCGGGTTGCCAAGAACCCAACATTGTAGCTACCCCGATCGGGATAGTCGAGGCGACGCGGTGGGGAAGGGTGGTGTGACGACGGCCTAGAAGACCTCGCTCTTGTCGACCTTCGGCGCGGGCGCCTTCGCGGGAGCGGGCGGTGCGGGCGGTGCGGCGCTGACGGGCGCGGTGGAGAGCGCCTGGGCCGGCGTGCGCAGAGATCGGGCCGGCGGGAGCGAAGAGAGAGAGACGAGCGGCACAGGCGGCACGGGCGGCGTGGACGGCTGCGTCGTGACGGTCGTGCTGGCCGGGCGAACGGGAAGAGCAGGAGGAGCCGGAAGGGGCGAGGACGGCGGAGCAGAGGCCAGCGAAGTCGCCGGAGCCGAGGTCGAGCTCGCGACGGCCGCCGGTCCGAGGTTACGCCACGCGATCACGCTGCCCAGAAGGAGCACCAGCGCCACTCCGCCCACGAGCAGCGCGCGCGCGCCGAGCCCGCGGCTCGCCTCGAGGCGCGGCGGCGGCTGCGTCTCCGTCTCCACCGGGGCCACGCTCGCGGGCATGGCGCTCGGCGGATCGGTGGCGGCGTGGCGGTCGTTGCCGCTGGCCGCCGCGCGGGCGAAGGCCTGGGCCAGCTCCTCCGCCGACTGGAAGCGCTGGTCGGGGGAAGGGTCGAAGGCGCGCTGGAAGAAGGCCTCGAGGGCGTCCGACGTGTCGTGGCGGCGCTGGCGCAGCGGCACGATGCGGTAGGCGCAGAGGTTCTCGAGGACCTGGTCCACGTCGTCGCCGGACACGGGCAGGGCGCCCGAGAAGCACTCGTAGGCGGTGGTCGCCAGCGCCCACAGATCGCAGCGATGGTCGAGCTTGCGCGAGCCGCGGGCCTGCTCCGGGCTCATGTAGCAGGGCGTCCCGAAGACCAGCCCCTTCGCCGTCGAGAACGCGGAGGGCGCGCGGTGCGCGTGGATGGCGCGCGCGATGCCGAAGTCGAGCAGCTTGACGAGGAGCTTGCCCTCCTCGTCCTGCGTCAGGAACACGTTGGCGGGCTTGAGGTCGCGGTGGAGCACGCCCTCCTCGTGGGCGCGCGACAGCGCCCGCGCCACCTGGGTGACGATCTTGGTCACGGTGGCCAAGGGCACACGCCCGTCGCGCTCGAGCACGGTCTCCAGCGTCTCGCCCTCGAGCTGCTCCATCACCAGGTAGGCGAGCCCCTCCTCCTCGCCGTGATCGGTCACGCGGACGATGTGGCGGGTCTTGCTCGAGAGGCGCGCGGCGACCTGCGCCTCGAACTGGAAGCGCGCGGCGGCGGTGCCGTCGGGATCGTCTCCGGACGACGGCGCCTGCGTGAGCAGCTTGAGCGCGAGCTTCTCTCCCAGGCTGACGTGGTGCGCCGACCACACCTCGCCCATCGAACCGCGTCCGAGGAGGCGCTCGAGCTCGTACTTGCCTCCGATCACCCGGCCGACGTCGATGCTCATCGTGACACTACGTTCCATGGTAGCGCCGGGAGGCGCCTTTCGCGCTAGTTCGCGCTAGATTGAGGCGATGACCGGGGGTGCGGGTGCGAGGCGCAAGGGGTCGATGGTCCGACCTCCTGCTCCCATGGACGACCCGAAGACCTTCGCGCTGGTGGTCGGCGAGGCGCTCCGGCGCGCGCGCCAGGCCCGGGGATGGACGCAGGCTCAGCTGGCCGAGGCCGCCGGTCTCTCGACCAACTACGTCGCGCGCCTCGAGCGGGGCGAGCTGGGTCCCTCCTTCTTCGTCGCGAACCGGCTGTCGACGACGCTGGGCATCGACGTCGAGACCCTCGCGTCCGCCGCGGCCTCGGCGCCTGCGCGGACCACGCGGCGGCGCATCGCGGGCTGAGGTCCGTGAAGGCCGTCCGCGACTGCCCCTGCTTCTCCGGCGCGCGCTACGCCGACTGCTGTCGTCCGCTCCACCGGGGCGAGCGCGAGGCCGACACCCCCGAGGCGCTCATGCGCTCGCGCTACGCCGCGTTCGCCCTCGGCCTCGGCGAGTACCTGGTGAAGACGCTCGCTGCGGACCACCCCGATCGCGCCCTGGACGAGGCCGCGCTCGTGCGCGCGCTCTCGGGCGCGCACGAGCGGCAGCGCTTCCTCGGGCTCCGCATCGACGAGGCCTGGGCCGAGGGGGACCGCGGCGAGGTCCTCTTTTTCGCGCGCATCTTCGAGCGGGGCAAGGACTGCTCGTTCACCGAGCGTTCGGCGTTCCGGCGCGAGGGCGGCGCGTGGCGGTACGCCGGCGTGGCGTGATAGCCATAGCCTCATGTCCGACGAAGACGTCAAGGCCGAGCTGGAGCGCCTCCGCGCCGAGAACGAGCGCCTCAAGCAGAAGGGGAACCGCGCGACCTCGCTCAAGGTCTCCGAGAAGGGCGGCCTGTCCGTCTACGGGCTCGGGCGCTTCCCCGTCACGCTCTACAAGGAGCAGTGGCTCAAGCTCCTCGACCTGAGCGAGGACATCCGCGCCTTCATCAAGGACAACGAGGGCAAGCTGAAGACGAAGGGGGAGGAGTAAGGCTACCGGTCGTTCGGGGGCTCTGCCTCACCTGGCGCTCGCGGCCTCGCGCGCCCGCCCCCACCCCAGCCCTCCCCCGCAGGAGCGGGTGGAGGGTGTCTCCCTTCCTCCAAGGGCCATCCCAGACTCCTTTCCTCCCGCTCCCGCGGGGGGAAGGCTGGGATGGGGGGCGGCCCGAGGGCGGCGGAGAGCGAGAGTTGCGAGCGGAGAGGGCTTCAAGCGGTGAGGGCCGAGCGAGCGCCAGGGGTGTTGGCCTGGCTACTTCGCCACCTCGACCACCGCGCCGTCCGAGGAGAAGTCCGTCCAGTACACGTGGGTGGCGTCGAGGACGAGGGTGTTCGCGTAGGGCTGGCCCGTGACGAACGGGGCCGGAGTGCCGCCGTCGAGGGGGACGACGAGGAGCGCGCCCGCGCCGGTCTCGCTCGTGAAGTAGACCTGCGTGGCGTCGACCGCGATGCCGGCGGGGGTCGCCTGCCCGGTGGCGAGCACGGTGGGGCTGCCGCCGTCGGGGACGCCGGTCTTCGGCGCGACACGGACGCTGCCACTCCCGATCGCCGTCCAGTAGACGTGCGTGGCGTCGAGCGCGAGGGCGAACGGCTGCGCCTCGCTGACCGCGATGACGAACGGCGCGCCGCCCTCGGGCAGTCCCTCCTTGGGCGCGCTGACCACGCTCGCCGGCCCCGCGTAGTTGATCCAGTAGACGCCCGCGTCGTCGACCGCGACCGCGCCCGGCTGCTGCTGCCCCGAGGCGAGCACCGTCGCGGCGCCTCCGTCGGTGATGCCCCCGAGCGGCGCGCTGTAGACCGAGCCCGCGCTCGCCGTCACGTAGACGCTCGTCTCGTCGAGCGCGATGGCCCCCGGGCTGCCCGGCGCGGACATCACGAAGGACGCCAGGCCCCCGTCGAGCGGCGCCATCCACACCGTGTCGTCGCCCGCGTTCGTCCAGTAGACGGCGCCGGGGCTCACCGCGAGGCCGAGCGGCGTCGCCTGCCCCGAGGCGAGCGTCGCGATGGCGCCGCCGTCGATGGGCACGCGGTACACGCCGCCCTCGGGCACGCCCAGCGTCCAGTAGACGTACTGCGAGTCGACGGCGAGCCCCGCGGGCGCGGTCTGACCGGCGGCGAGGACCACCGCGCACGCGCCGTCGGGCACCTCGGCGCGGTTGCAGGAGCCGGCGTCGGATGCGTCGAGCTCCGTCGCGTCTTCGCCCGGGCCCGAGTCGACGGGGGGAAGGCCGGTGTCGGCGCCCGCGTCGGCGGGGCCATCGGCGCCGGCGTCGTGGAGGGTGACGTCGGGCGCGCCGGAATCGAGGGGCGGCGTCGACGCGCTGCTGCTCGAGCACCCGAGCACGAGCAGCGAGACGAGAGCGAACGCCCTCACCACGTCCCGGTCAGGTGCAGTCCCTGGACGCCGTGCTGCCGGCCCACGCCGATAGACAGCGTCCGGTCGTCCGACGTGTGCATCATGAGGTCGACGCGGACCATCCCCCGGGTCGCGACCCGCCCCTGCACCTGGCTCGACCTCGCGTACGCCCCGGCGCTGGGCACGATCCACACGCCCTGCGCGATGGGCATCGTGTACGTGACGCCGCCGCCCACGACCGCGTCCGTCGGGCACCCGAGCCGCGAGAACCCGTGCAGGACGAGCCGCGAGGTCATCGCCAGGTACACCTCGCGCTCCACCGGGAACCCGTGCTCGGAGTTGCCGCTCGCGTCCGGATCGCAGCGCGAGGGGTTGGTGGGGGACGCGTTGAAGCGCGGGAACGCCGACCCCAGCATCGAGAGGCGGAGGGGCAGGACGGCGAGGCCCGGCGCAAGCCCCGTCACCTGGCTCGTCGGCTCGCCGAAGAGCGGCTGGAGCGTCAGCGGCGTGGCCACCGGCATGAACGACGGCGTCGGCGACGTCACGTCGGCCCGTGCGGCGGGCGCCGCGAGGGAAGCGGCGAGGGAGAGGGAGAGAAGAAGGAAGAGTCGACGCATGGGCGACCTCCGCTGTGAGCGTAGCCCTCGCGGGTGGGGGCGCAACGTGATCGCCGTGACAAGGGCGGCGTGAACGGAAGGGGACGGTTTGCTCCGCGAGGCTCCCTTGCTCGATGTCGCGCGACGGTATGGCCATTGCTGACTTCGCACCGATGCCTCCTCCGCGCCGTCGCTTCGCCCTCGTCGGTGCGCCGCTGCTGATCGCGGGGTGCGCGACGTCCTCGGGCGGCTGCTTCGACATCGATCTGAGCAACCTGTGCTTCTACGACGCCGGCGTGGGCGGCGGCTCGTGCGAGGGCACCGTCTGGGTGACGACGGAGACGGGCCTGTGCTCCGGACAGACTCAGACGGTCGGCCGCACGGACTGCGCGAAGACGGGCCTGCAGTGCGTCGCAGCTTACGGCTGTGCGGTCGCCTGCACGTCGGACGGCGGCTGCCCCGCCGGGAGCTACTGCTCGGGTCCCATCTGCAATCCCTACCTGGAGGCCGGCAGCCTCTGTATGGTGGGCGCCGGGCCCCTGTGTCCCCCCGGCCAGCAGTGCGAGCAAGGCCCCCCAGGCGAGCCGGAGGCGGGCTTCGAGGACGGAGGGCTCGACGGAGCCGGCGACGAGGCGGACACGGACGCCGACGCGGCCGACGCGGCCTGGTGGAGCTCGCTGGACTGGGATGCGGCGTGGACGCAGGACCTGGGGTTCTGTCGGTAGCGGCGACTGGGGAGAGGTTGGAACGGGAAGGCGGGAGGCGGTGAGCCGGGACCGGTCGTCATCCCCAGCTCGACCTCCTATCCCCCCGCCTTCCTTCATTCCCCCCCACCACCTCCGAGCCTCGCCGTCCTTGCCTTCCCGGTGGGGCCGCGCCATGGACACCGCCATGGACATCACGCCGGGTACGAGCGCGCTTGTCACGGGCGCCAACGGAGGCCTGGGGCAGCCCATCGCGTGCGCGCGCGCCACCGGCGGCGACAGGGTCGCGCAGAAGGTCATCGCGGCGCAGGCGCACGAGCGCTGAGGTTGCGGTGAACGCTCCGAACCCAGGTCTCTGCGACCGCTGCAGCCACTGCAGGCGCACCGGCGCCGCGCGGGGCTCGGTGTTTCACATGTGCCTCCTCCACGAGCGCGACCCGCGCTTCGCGAAGTATCCGCGGCTGCCGGTGGTGCACTGTCCGGGATACAAGGAGAAGCTCGAGGACCCCACCGGAGGATGAACCAGCCCCCGCCCCCGCCCGCCAGCAGCGGCGTGCTCGCCGTCCTGCCCCTGCAGATTGGCACCACGGCAACCTGGAGCGCGGGCCGCGCCGCCGCGACGCTCTTCCCCGGGATCGCGCTGCTCGGCGCGGCGGTGGCCGTCGTCGCCGCGGTGGGCTCCGGCAAGCTCGGGCTGCTCGTGGCCGTGCCGGGCGGCCTGCTCATCGCGTACGCCATCGGGCACCTCGTGGGCGCCGTCCGGAACCGCGCGAGCGATCTGCTGCTCCTCGGGAGCGGCCTGGTGGTGAACGGTGGTCGCCTCCACGGCGCGGCGATGCCGTGGGGCGAGCTGACGCCCCCCTTCGCGGAGCTCGAGGAGACGACCGCGCGGCGCCTGACGCTCAAGACCATCCTCCTCATCATGGTCTCCATCGTCTTCGAGCGGCTGATGGTCACGTCGGCGACCGAGCCGGTGCGGGTGTGGCGGCTCCACGTGCACCACCGCGGCCAGCGCTACATGGTGGCGGAGACCGATCGCCCCATCGAGCGCGACTCCATGGGGGCGGCGGCTGCCTCGGTGTGCGCGGTGGTCAGCGGGCAGCGCTACGTGGCCCAGGCGCCGACCATCGCGGCGAAGATCGTGTCGTGCAACCGGTGCGGAGGGCCTGCCGTGCCGGACGACGCGCCTTGGGTGCCCTGCGCGTACTGCGGCGCCCAGGTCCCGCTGCCCGACGACGTGCGCGGCCAGGCGGCGGCGACCAAGCAGCAGGGCGGGCGCTCGCGCACCGCCGAGATCATCGCCCGGCTCCGCGATCAGCCGCGCGCCGGGCGCGCCAACTTCTGGCTGCTGCTGCTGTCGCTGCTCATGTTCGGGGCGTGGCCCCTCGGCTGGGGGCTCATCGCCTTCCGCGTGCTCGACGACGGCTTCCAGGCGACCGACCTGCTGTTCCTCTCGCTACCCTTCGCGGCCGTGCTCGCGGGCTTCTTCCTGGCGCGCGCGCGCCTCGCCGATCGCGGGGCGCTGCAGCTGCTCACGCTCGGCTTCGGCGCGCTCGCGCCGGCCCGGGAGGGAGAGCCCTCGCGGTGCCGGCGCTGCCAGGGGCCGCTGCCGCCTGCGGGCCTCGGGGGCGTCACGCGCTGCCGCTACTGCGCGGCCGAGAACATCGTGGGCATCGATCTCCGTCCGGGCGTCGATCAGGCGCGCGCCGAGCAGGACAACTTCGGTCAGGCCCTGGCGGCGCGGCGCAAGGAGAAGACGCTCTGGACGACGCTGAGCATCGTCGCGGCCGTCGCCCTGTGCTGCTGGATCGCGGGGACGGCGGCGTACATCGCAACGATGGTGCCGGCCGACGTCTTCGACGACACCCCCGCCCCGACCGCCCCGGCAGCGCACCCGACGGTCGCTCCCGTCCCCACCACGGCCCCCAGGCCCGTCGCACCGGCGCCGTCCCCCACCCACAAGGCCGGACCCAGGCACCCCTGAGGGTGGACACGAGGCGTGTCGCCGCGGACACGTGGGGCTGTCCTCCGGTCGGGTGACACGGGGCCGGGAGCCCGCGAAATGACGCGCGTTCCCGGGGGTCGCTGACGGGGCACGCGCCTCGCAATCGCTCTCCACGACGCGCCGCGACGCGCACTCACCCGGAGAACGAACATGAGCCCCAGCAAGCTTCCGAAGTTCATCACGCTCGCCTTCCTCGCCACCGCCGCCACCGCGGCGATCGCTGGAGACGCCCGCGCCCAGAGCTGCGGGATGGGGGAGGTCGACTGGTACAGCATCGAGCGCCAGAACGTCGCCACCGCCGACGATCTCCTCCAGCGCGGCGAGCCGGAGAAGGCCGCGTGGCTGCTACAGCGCACCTGGCCGCGGCTGCACGAGGCGGTGCCCGTGAAGAGCTCCCTGCCCCACATCGCCGAGGGCGTCCGGCTCATGGCGCTGGCCTCGGTGCGGTCGGAGGGCCGCGTGCGGTCCGCGAACGGCTGGTCGTCGTGGTCGCCGCTGGAGCGGTCGCTGAACGTCACGTGGGGCGTGCAGCGCCTGCGCATGCTGACGAAGGCCGACCCCTCGAACACCGTCGCGAAGACCGATCTCGGCGAGGCCCTGTCGCGCGCCCCGGCCACGCGCGACGAGGCCCGCGTCATCCTCGAGGCGCTCGACGCGTCGCACGCCGTCGCGACCCCCGAGGGCTACGCGGCGCTCGCGATGCTGCGCAGCTCGGCCAGCGACGCGAGCGGCGCGATGGCCGCGAGCGCGGCGTGCCAGCATGCCGCCCAGCACCCCGACGTCCAGTGCGCGGCGGCGGTCACGTCGGCGCCGACCCTCACGGCGGCGCGCTGAAGGAGGACGACGATGGCCCTCGATCGCGCTCTCCTGTCGCGTGTCACGCTCGTGGTCCTGGTCCTCGCCGGCCTGGCCGCGTGCGGTCAGAGCACTCCGCGCGGGGACGGGGGCTCGCCTGCCGGCACAGCTCCCGTGGAGAGCGCGACCGCCGCCGCGCGCGAGGCCGACGGCGCCTGGGTGGCCGTCGAAAAGAGCGCGCACGGCGACGCCGCGCGAGGCAAGGCGCTGGTCGCGAAGTACGAGTGCAACCGCTGCCACGATGGCACGGGCCAGCCCGCGCCGGCGTTCGACCACCAGTGCGTCGGCTGCCACCAGCTGGTGGCGGCGGAGAAGCTGCCCTTCCCGAAGGAGAAGCTCGACGCCTGGCAGAGCGCGACGCGCCACTACATCACGACGCCGGGCCTGGGCACGGTCGGGCAGACGATGCGCGCCTCGTGGCTCGCGTCGTTCCTCCGGGAGCCGGTGAAGATCCGGCCGCACCAGGAGGAGTGGATGCCGCGCCTGCGCATGACGGAGAACGACGCGCGCGATCTCGCGGCGTACCTCACGGCGGGCGCGGGGGAGCTTCGAGCGACGCCGGTCGAGGGCGACGCCGCGCGCGGCGAGGAGATCGTCGGCCGCAAGGGGTGCTTCGTGTGCCACGAGTTCAGCGGCGCCGCGCGCGCGGACGTCGCGATGGAGCCGAAGGTGGCGCCGGAGCGGCTCTCGCGGGGCATCCTCCTCGCTCCCGACCTGCGCCTGACGCGCGACCGCTTCCGCCCGGACCTGCTCGCGCGCTGGATCCAGGATCCGTCCAGCGTGCGCGCCGACGCCACCATGCCCGCGCTCGGGCTGACGGAGGAGGAGGCGCGCGACGCGGCCGCGTACATCCTGCACACTCCGCTGGCGGCGCCGCCCCCGGCCGCGCCGCCCATCACGCGCCTCCCGGTGCTCGAGCGTCACGTGTCCTACGAGGAGGTGGCGAGCCGCGTGTTCCGCAGGTCGTGCACCCACTGCCACGCCGAGGCCGGCTCCGGCGGCGATCCCGGACCGGGCAGCACGGGGGGCTTCGGCTTCGCGCCGCGCGGCGTCCAGCTGCTCTCGTACGCAGGCACGCAGAAGGGCTACCTCGGGGACGACGGCGTGCGCCGCAGCCTCTTCGCGAAGGAGCCGGCGCTGGATCGCTGGGGCGGCGCGCGCTTGGTCGCGGCCCTCGTCGCGCGCCACGAGGAGACGTCCGGGCGCCCCGTCGCCGAGGTCCGCGGGATGCCCATGGGCCTCCCCGGCCTGTCCCCGGAGGAGCTCCAGCTCGTCGAGACGTGGGTATCCGAGGGCGCGCCGAGGGAGTGAAGGCGCTGCAGCGCCGCTCTAGAACCGCACTCCCACGTCCGCCGAGGGGCCCCACACGAGGGGGGACGGCGGCGCGCCGAGGAGGTCGAAGCCGAGCCTGGCGCCGAGGTAGAGGGCTTCACCGGCGCCGAAGTCGACGAGGTCGAGGGTGGCTTGCCCGTAGATGCCGAGCCATAGGGTCTTGGCGGAGTCGCTCGTGGTGGCGCGCGCGATGGTGAGCCAGCCGACGTCGGCGCCGAAGCCGGGACGGAAGCGTCCGAAGCGCCACTCGAGGCCGCCGCCGAGGCGGTAGTCGACGACGGCGAGCCCGTACTCGGTGGCGCCGCCCATGATCTCGACGCCGAAGAAGCCGGCCCTGCGGGTCGTGGGCTGCTCGACCGCGAGGCCCACGGCGAGGTGACCGAGGGTCATGCCGATGTCGTAGATGCGACGGTAGTCGACGCCCGTGGTGAGGAGGAGGTGGGCGCGGGTCGTGGGCGCGGGGGGAGGTGGGGCTTCGGTCGAGGTCGAGGTCGAGGTCGGGGTCGGGGTCGGGGTCGGGGTCGCGGGCGCCAGCAGCTCGGGCCGCGCCTGCGCGAGCGCCTGCCCAGGGACGAGGACCAGCAGCAGCCCCAGCACACGCCTCACGGGCACACCGGCTGCGGCGCGGAGGCCGACGGCGGGACGTACGGCAGCTGCTGGGCGTGCGCGCAGACCTCGCTCGAGCGGAGCTGGTCGCAGCTCTCGCCCTCGATGCAGTGGCTCTCGCTGACGGACAGGACGGGCAGCACCACGACGCCGGTGCCGCACGCCGACGAGTTGTCGGAGTAGTCGCACGACGCCTGGTCCGACTGGAACCCGGGGCAGCACTTCGCGAGGTAGCTCATCGCGTTCTCGCACTCCATCTCATCCTCGCGGAAGCCATCCGCGCAGCGGAACCCGAGGAGCGCCAGCCCGATGGCGGCAACGAGCACGACGCGATTCAGCCTCATGCGCGGCGCCGCCTCCGCAGCAGGGCGCCCGTACCGAGCGCGCCGAGCGCGATGAGCGTCCAGGTGCCCGCCGTCTCCCGGAGCTGGGGCGCGCTCGCGCACGCGGTGCTGCTGGTGGATGCGTCGCTGAAGCCCACCGCCTGGTGGACGTTCGACACCGTGCTCTGCGACGGCGCGGCCTCGAGCACCAGGTCCGACGCGAGCGCGCCCACGGGGAGCGACGCGCGCAGGCGGGTCACCCACACGTCGTTCAGGTGCTGGCCGACGAGCGCCACGTCGATGTCGTCGAAGCCCGCGCACAGGGGCGTCGGCAAGGGTCCGGTGTCGGGCGTGCCGCCGCTCGCGCCCGCGTCGTCCGAGGCGTCCGATGCATCCGACGCATCGAGGTCCCCGGATGCGCCGCCCTCGGGCGCACCTCCGGCGTCGGGGCACGGCAGCGCGCCTCCCCCCGCGTCGGTCGCCCTTCCGCAGGCGCCGAAGTATGCGTCTGCGATGCCGGGGTTGAGGCTCGAGGCGCCGGGCAGGACGACGTCGGGCTCCATCTGCCCGAGGCCAGCGAACTCGGTGATCCACGCGTAGCCGCCCGCCGTCTGCATCGCCGCGGTCGCCAGGTCGTCGTAGTTCGACCCCCCGGAGGCCAGGCTCCACGTCAGCCGGGAGTAGTCGATGGCGGCGTCGGGGAAGTTCTGCGGGTGCATCCTCCCCTCGGTGATGACGTACAGCGTGACGTCGACCTGGGACGCCACCCCCGCGGCGACCATCCGCAGCGGCAGCGTCGTCCCGGCGCCGGGCGTGATGATGCGGACCGGCTGCATCGCCTGCGCGCCGCAGTCGGGGCGCAGGCGCAGGGCGATGAAGTCGAAGCCCTCGGCGACGTACGCGCCCAGGGTGGGCTCGATGCTCTGCGGGATCTCGTAGCCGTTCTGCGTCAGCCAGATCTCCAGCGCATCGGGATCGGTGCTGTGCAGCGTGACCGTCTCGTAGATGCCCGCGACCCCCTCGCTGAGCACCTGGACCGAGCCGGGTGGCGAGGCGCTCCCGCTCGCGCTGCTGCTGCTGCCGCACCCGAGCGCGGCGCAGCCCCCGGAGACGCCCTGCGAGGTCTGGTCGGGCGGGTTGACGACGGGCTGCGTGGCCGCGTCGAGGGCGGCGAACCAGGCGTCGTTGGATATCTCGAGGCGAGCCCCCTTGCCGACGGGAAGGACCCACGCAAACTCGCTGGGGACGCCGCTGTACTGGATCTGGTCCCAGAGCACGGACTGCGTCGACGACAGCGAGAACGCCATCCGGTGGCCGGTGACGACGGGCTTCTCGGGCGAGGAGGGGGCGAAGTATCCGCCGCAGGCGCGGGCGTCGCCGGCGTGCCACACGAGGGCGGAGGCGACCAGCGCCGCCAGCGATCCATGGGCGCACTTCATCCCGCGACGAGAGTAGCGCGAAGCTCGCTCCTCAGGGGCAGGAGCCCGGCGCCTTGCACTTGTCCGTGGCCGTGTCGCAGAGATATCCGCCGTAGCAGCCGTTCGCCTGGCAGGTCGTGCCACCGGGACAGCCGGCGCACGAGGCGGGTGTATCGGGATCCGCGCAGGGCGAGTTTTCACCCGAGCTCGATCCTGACCCCGACCCCGACCCCGACCCCGACCCCGACCCCGACCCCGACCCCGACCCCGACCCCGACCCCGACCCCGACCCCGACCCTGACCCTGACCCTGACCCTGACCCCGACCCTGACCCTGACCCTGACCCTGACCCTGACCCTGACCCCGACCCCGACGACCCCCCGCTCGACGCGTCGCTGTGACTTGCTCCGTCCTTCGCGGCGTCGACGGCTGCGTCTCCACCGATCCCGTCGAAGATGTTCGTCGCCCCACTGCAGTGAGCAGAGAGGCCGGCGCCCACGACGAGGCCGAGCGACCAGAGCCTGTTCAAGCGAGCATCCATGACGTCACCCCGTTGCCACAGCGTGCTCCTCTCCTACGGCCTTCCAGCGGCCTCTGCAACCCAAGCCTCCCCGCCACCCTCGTGTCATCCGATTGCGGGGTCGCCCTTTGAACCACCCCGTGCCAAGGTCCCCACCCATGCGGCCCACCCCGTTGCTCCTCCTCCTCGCAGCGCCCGCGCTCCTCGCCTCGGCGGACCTGGCGCATGCGGCGCCGGTCCCCTTCGTCCGCCACGTCTGCCCCGACGGGCTCGAGGTCCTCGTCTCCGAGAGCCACGCGGCCCCGGTGGTGACGGTGGAGGTCGGCGTCCACGAGGGCGCGATGACCGAGGACCGCAGGTACAACGGCCTGTCGCACCTCTACGAGCACATGTTCTTCAAGGGCAACGCGGCCCAGCCCGACCAGGTGGCGTACATGGCGCGCGTCCGCGCCCTCGGCATGCAGTTCAACGGGACGACCAGCACCGAGCGCGTGAACTACTTCTTCACGACCACCAGCGAGCACTTCGGCGACCAGATGGTCTTCATGCGCGACGCCATCGCGACGCCGCTCTTCGACCCCAAGGAGCTCGAGCGCGAGCGCGTCGTCGTCACCGGCGAGATCGACCGCAACGAGAGCTCGCCCCAGTACCACCTGTGGCACTCGATGGAGCCGAAGATCTTCTGGAAGTACCCCTCGCGGAAGGACGCGCTGGGGACCCGCGCCAGCGTCCTGGCGGCGACCGTCGAGGAGATGCGCACCATCCAGAAGCGGTACTACGTGCCGAACAACTCGGTGCTCGTCGTCGCGGGGGACGTGAAGGCCGAGGACGTCTTCGCCCTGGCCGACAAGCTCTACGCCTCGTGGCCGCGGGCGGAGGATCCGTTCAAGAAGTTCCCCATCCCCGAGCACCCGCCCATGCCCGCGTCGCAGGTCGTGCTCATCGCGCAGCCGGTGGAGAACCTGAACGCCTCGTTCGAGTGGCAGGGTCCCTCGACGGTGGGCGACAGCGTGCCCGACACCTACGCCGCGGACGTCCTCGGGATGCTGACCGGCGACGCCGCGTCGCGCTTCCAGAAGGCGCTGGTGGACTCGGGTCTGTGCGTGAGCGCCGGGCTCGGGTACTCCACCCAGCGGCACACCGGCGAGATCTGGCTCGGCTTCGAGGCCACGCCGGACAAGGTGGACGCGTGCACGAGCGCGGTTGTGGCCGAGCTGCCGAAGCTGACGGCCGCCGACTACTTCGGCGACGACGAGATGAAGAACGCCGTGCACCGCATCGTGGTCCAGCGGTCGCACGATCTGGAGACGACGCAGGGTCGAGCGCACGCCCTGACCTCGGCCTGGGCGGTGTCGAGTCTCGAGTACGACGCCACCTACGAGGATCGCATCGCGCAGGTGACGCGCGACGACCTCGCGCGGATGCTGCACCGGTGGGTGCTGGGCAAGCCGTTCGTGCTGGGGGCGATGGCGTCGCAGAAGCAGCTCGACGCGGGGTTGACCCGCGAGCACCTGGAGACGCTCGTGGGTCTGAAGACAGCGAAGACCGTGAAGAAGGAGGCCGCCCGATGAAGCGCTCGCTCTTGGTTCTGGCCACCCTCGCGGTGATGGCCTGTGGCGGGGAGACGGAGACGGCGAAGCCGCCGCTCATGGCCCCGAGCCCACCCCCTCCCGTGGCCACGACGCCGCCCGTCGCGGGCGATCCGGCGCCCGTCATCGACGGAGACGTGACCACGGCGACGGTCTCGGGCATCCAGGTGCTCGTCAAGCGCATCCCCGGCGCGCAGTTCGCGGCGGGTCAGCTGTACGTGCGGGGGGGGACGCGCAACTGGACGGCAGCCAACGCCGGCATCGAGCAGCTCGCCTTCAACGTCGCGGCGACGGGCGGCACCCAGTCGCTCGACAAGACCGCCTACTCGCGCAAGCTCGCGGCGCTCGGCGCCCAGATCCGCGCCGACGCGCGCAACGATCTCTCGAGCCTGTCGCTCTCGGTCCCGGTCAGCGCCTGGGACGATGGGTTCGCCCTCCTGGCCGACGTGTTCCGCCGCCCGGCGCTTCCGGCGAGCGAGATCGAGCTGGCGCGGACGCAGGTGCTGGCCCAGCTGCACCACGAGCAGGAAGATCCCGACGGGCAGCTCTGGACGCTGGAGCGCTCGCAGCTCTTCGCGGGTCACCCCTACGCCAACCGCCCCATCGGGACGCTCGAGTCGGTGAAGGCTCTCCGCCCGGAGGAGCTTGCGCCGTACCTCGACCGGCTGCGCGAGACCAGCCGGCTCGTCTTCGTCGCCGCAGGCGACCTGGATCCGGCGCACGTCATCGATCAGATCCGGCGGACGTACGGCGATCTGCCGCGCGGGACCTACGTCGAGACGCCGCTGCCCCCGGTGCCGTTCGACAAGGCGCACCTGGTGACCAAGGAGCGCAAGCTGCCGACGAACTACTGCGAGGCGGCTTTCCCCGCGCCGCACTGGAGCGACCCCGACTTCGTCGCCGGGCTGGTCGCGGTGAACGGGCTGTCGTGGCGGCTCTGGCAGGAGGTGCGGACCAAGCGCAACCTGACGTACGCGGTCAATGCGTACATCTCGACGGGCTTCGCGCATCCGTTCGGCACGCTGTACGTGACGGCGGTGGATCCGAACACGACCATGAAGGTCATTTACGACGAGGTCCGCCGGCTGCGCGAGGAGCCCATCCCGGCCGAGGAGCTCGCCGGCTTCAAGTCGGTGTACCTGACGAACTACGTCACCGAGCACGAGACGCCCGAGGGTCAGGCGTCGTCGTTCGCCGACGCGCTCCTCTACGGCGGCGACTGGCACATCGCGCGCTCGTTCCCCGATCGCATCCGGGCGGTGACGACGGCGGACATCCAGGCCTTCGCGCGCAAGTACATGGGTCACATGCAGGCGGCGGTGCTGGGCGACCCGGCGAAGGTGGACGCGGGGCTCTTCACGTCGCTCTGACCCGGGCATAGGCTCGGGATCGTGCGCCCGGGTCTCGCGAGCCTCGCGATGGTCCTGCTGGCGGCGAGCGGCTGCGCGGCGTCGTCGAGCGGTGGGTTCGCCCCGACAGGTACAGGGGACGCGGGCGTGGACTCCTCCAGGGACGCGGCGGCGCTCGTCGACAGCGGCGAGGCCATGGAGACCTCGGGCCCGACCGATGCAGCGGTGTCTCCGGACGTGACGTGCGCGGTCCCCGTTGCCGCGACCGGAGCGACGAGTACGCGCTGCACGCCGGATGGTCCGGGAGCCTGGGCCTGCGCTGACGCCTCGGGAGCAGGCTGGCTCTACTCGTGCGAGGACGCCGCCGCGGGCGCCCACCCGCAGCTGTCGCTCGTCGGCGGGTGCTCCGCGCTCGGTTCCTACGAGTACGCGGACGCCTCGTACGCCGTCGCGCTCTGCGCGAGCGCGGCCTGTACGGCGGCCGCGCAGTACGACGCGTACTGCGATGCCGGCAGCGCCGTCGCCTGCCCCGCGGCTTCGCTCGACGCCGGGGTGACGCCCGGCAACGGCTGCGTGCTGTCGGTCATCGGTGGGTGGAGCTCGGGCAACGGCCTGCCCGGCCCTTTGTACTGCTGCCCCTAGGTGAAGGACGCGTGGCAGCTCGGGCACACGAGCACGGAGCGATCGGCGATGGGCTTCCTGCACACGCTGCAGACCCACTTCAAGTTGAGGAGCCCTCCCACGCCGAGCACGAGGAGCCCGACGAGCGCGAGCGCCGCCACGGCCTGCACCACGAGGGTGACGGCGCCGTAGAGGGCGAGGCCTGCCCCCAGCAGCAGCAGGCTCCCCAGCACCTGGACGAGGCAGCCACCAGCAGCGAGTCGCCTGCGCCCCGCCTGCCCCGCGGTCGGCTTGGACACCGCGTACGGCACGGGAGGTCCAGGCACGACGGGCGCGACCACGGGCTGCGCGGCGCCGACGAACGCGGGCGGAGGAGGAGGCGGCGGCGGGGGCCACTGACCGCTGACGCCCCGCTGCTGGAGCGCCGCGGCGAAGAGCGGATGGGCCTCGAGCGGCAACCACTCTGGCGTTCCGGTCTGCCGCACGTACGCGTTGCGGGGCAAACCACTGCGGATGGCGTCGAACACTCCGGCCTCCGGCATGGGCCCGCGCTGCATCTGCCCGTCGTAGATCTCCCAGTCCATGAGATCGAGTATCTCAAAGGGCGCTGCCCCATCGAGCGCTTCTTGAAGGCCGCGGCAAAGTGGACGGCGTGTGCCGCGGTCCGACTCGATCCAAGCCGACTGACGCCTGCGTCGGGAGGCGCGACTGAGCCGGGCCGGGCCCGCAAAGGCCTGCGGCCCTTTGGCGCGCCCGGTCCGACTCGAACGGACGACCGGCGGCTTAGAAGGACGGGGACAGCTATCACGGGACCACGGTCTTTCCCGTGGTCCCGTGCGTCCGAGGCCCGCCGCTGTGCCCGGACTGTTCCCGGGACGCGACGGCCCGCCGCCCTGCGTACCCCCTCCTACCGCTTGCGGCGAGCCGACGAGATGGGGATGACGCGCGCCCCGTGGTCGGGGCTCTCCGCGACCACGGCGGCGGTGCTGTCGGGCGGGGTGGCGGGGCCGGGCGCCGGGTCGGGCGACGGCGGCTGCGGCCTTGACGCCGCGAGCTGGTCATCCACCAGCTTCCGGAGGGTGCCGGCGGTCTGCTGACCGTAGACACGCTCGACCATCGTCGAGCTGGTGTGACCGAGCATCCTCGACACCACGTACGTCGAGACCCCGGCATGCAGGTGCCAGCTCGCGAAGCTCCTGCGAACGTCGTTCATCGAAACGCGTGGGATGCCGATGCGCTTGCAGGCTGCCACGAGGTCACGGTTGCGGTTACCCCAGGGTCGAAAGCCCATCCCGGGTGCAACGCCGTCGAGCGCTCGCAACAGGTAGGGGCGCATCAGCGGCGTGATTGGAATCGTGCGCTTGCTGGCACGCGTCTTGGTCCCTCGGACGCGGACTTCGCCCGCCGTCCAGTCCACGTCCTCGTGGGGGAGGGCGCGCTCTACCTCGCCGTCGCGACCTCCAGTGCCGAACGCGTAGGCGATGCGCGCGGCGTGATGCGGCGCCAAGGTCGCCATGAGCTTGTCTGCGTCCTCCTGCGTCACCCAGCGGGTTCGCGGCACGTAACCAGTACCCCAGCGGTGAGGAAGGACGGTCTTGGGGTCGACGGCGAACTCTCCCCGTCGCCACGCCGAGGCCAGTACGCCGTGTAGCGTTCCGAGTTCCTTCGCGATAGTCGAGCGGGATGCGCCCTCGTCGGTGCGTTGCGCCGTGAAGGCATCAACCACTTTGGCAAGAACGGTGCTCATCGACCGGTGAGCCCCGATGATGCGCACGAGGTGGCCGGCCTTGCAGCGGATGATGGACTTCGTGTCGTCGCTGAGGTCGCGCCCCTCGGCTTCCGCGAGAAACCGGTCTACCGCGTCGCCGAACGCGGTCGCGTCCGCGGTTGCGTGAACGGGGTCGGCGCCTTCTCGATTCCACTGGCGGATGATGGCGAGCGCCGCTTTCTTGTCGCGCTGCCCTGTCGGCCGGGACTCGCGGACACCGTTGAGACGGCGGCGCGCAGACCAGAGGGTACCGCGCTTCCAAGGCCGCCATTCTGTCGTGCTGGGTCGCCGGTGCATCGCGGTGCCTCGGTGTGCTGTCCTACGAAGGCGGCGAGTGCCGCGGGGGTGACTCGGACGGAGCGGCCGATCACGACGTGCTCCATCTCGGCCACCAGCTCGTACGCGCGAGCGCGGGACACTCCCAACACTCGTGCAACGTCGCTGGCCTTGAGGAGCGGCATCAGCGTAGGCACGGACTTCTCCTCCACTGGTGCAGCTCCTCAAGCGCAGCTGTTTTCAAGGACCCGTGGAGGCTCGGGGCCCTCCGGCATCATCGCCAAGCAAGTCGAGTCCAAGCGGGGCGCTCTCGCGCCCCCTTCTGCTCCGGGGTCGGGGCCGAAGCAGAAGGGGACGGGCGCGGCGAAGGCCACCGCGCCGTTGCCCGCGTTCACGTACCTGCGACCGCCAGGTAGTTGATGTTCTGCTCGTTCTTGCCGGCGGCGACTGCACGACGGCGCCGCAACTCGTTGATGGCCGAGCAGACATAGATCCGGATGGATTTGATGCGCTGGCCCACGTGGTCAGCGATAGCTACGGCTGCAGCCGCGGGGTTGGAACCTGCGATGAACTGCCGGTAGCGCTCAACCGGACCAACCTGACCGCCGTCGTTGCGGATCAGCTTGATCATGTCCGCCTCAATGTCCTCGTCCGTGCGCACCTCTGTGGTGCCGTCCACCTTCAGGCGCGTCGCCCAAAACGCCACCATCTCCACGGAGCAGACGGTGCGCCAGGTCGGATGAACGCGCTGACGCCCATGCAGAATCTCTCTCTGCACCACGAGCTTTGCGATGACGGCAGGGCCGAGGCCTTCGGCCCTGAGCTGCTCGGCGAAGAGGTCGCGCTTTGCTTGACGCTTCGCTTTCTTCGCGGGCGTGTCGGGAGTGATGGCCGTGGCGTGTTCAGGAACCTGCGAGGTCACGACCTCGGAGACTTCTGCATCGATGGCCTTCACGGCGGCCACGGTCTCTGCCACCTCGTCGGTTACGGCGTCGCCGTTGCCGTCAGCTCCGACGGGGTCAGAGGGCGGCGGGGTTGGGAGCGTGCTCGCGATGGCATGGCCCGCGCCGGTCAGGCGCGGCGCGGACTTCGGCGCCTCGTCGGTGGTGACGGCCGCCGCGGGTTTATCGGCCTCCGCGGTGATGGCGGCGTCGGTGATGGCGTTCGCCGTGATGGCCTGCGCCGCGTCAAGGGCGAGGTCGGTGTCATCGAGTATCGGGTTCATGGCTTCCTCTGGTCGGTCGGACCCGGGGAGCCACAAACGCCAACGGGCGAGCATGGACTCCCCGGAAGGGAGCCTGCTCGCCCGTGGTCGGGAGCGCCGTTGCCGGGCGACTCGCTTCTTCTGCCCCAACCCGAAGGCGGCGGGGACTGCTCGTCGCAACGCTCCGCGGGAAACCCGTGGCGCAAGGGCCACCAGCCCTCGCAGACACGGACTACCTAACCCCTGGCGCGACCGCAGGCAACCCCTACGCGGAACTTTTCTTGGTTCCGTTGCCGGGGTTCTGCAGGGTCGCGACTGGATCATCTTCAACAGCACTCCGCGCACGCCGAGCGCGTTGTGTTTCATCCCTCTTTGCGCGGGAGGAAGGCTTCCCGACCGTCGCGGGAGTTCGACCCGCGCGTGCACGGGCCCGTACGGGAGGGGGAGGGGCCGGGCGTTCATTGTTTCATCCCCTCCTCCCCCTCTCCTCCCCTACCCACCCCCGTTTCTCGCGCCCTTCCCCAGCCAGTTCGTTGCGGGGTCCTCTCCGTCGGCGCGCCGATGGCTCCCCGGCGGAGCGACCCTTTTCCACGTGGACCCTTGTGCATGCCGTCTCGCAGGGTCCCCCGGCCGGGAGAGGGCCGCCCTCGGTGTACGGGGGCTTGCGCCCGTCCGGAGCAACCCATGCATCAGCCGTTCATGGCTCGTTGGGCGGTGACTACCGTTGCGACGACAGAGGACGCCGTCATCCTGGCGCGGGCGCGCGGGTTCATCGAGGCCCAGTTTCTGCGGGACGAGCGCGCCGGCAGCCACGACAGCATCAAGGACAGCCGCATAGATGCCTGGGGCCACGAGTGTTGGGCGAGCGACCACCACCCCATCATCGTCGGCGAGCTGGTGCCCGAGGGTGGCTACTTCGTCATGGTCATGCTGTCGGACGACGCGCCCGAGCTGGACGACGTGCGCACGAGGATGTTGTCCGTCTTCCGCCAGTACTTCGAGACCGACCCCCGCGTCGACACGGAGGAGGAGGACATGGAGGTGTGGACGAGCCCGACCTGTTTACGTCAGGTGGCCCTTGCCGCTGCGTGCGAACTGGTCGCCGTCGACCACGCCGCGGTCGGGCGCACGTCCGAGGCTACGAACGTCGCCGCGACGCCGTAGACACGAGGTCGACGAGCGCACCGAGGGCGCCCTCGAACAGGACCGCGTCGCCTCGGTCGAACGCGAGGCGCGCCTCGCCGGCCAGAGCACGCGCCGTCACGCCCCGCAGGCCGAGGGCCATGACGTTCCGGGGTGAAGCCGAGGTCGCAGACCCGCCCTCCAGCGGCGGCGGCAGCATGGTCAGTTCAGTTCGGCGCCCGTAGTGCATGACCCGACCCCAGTACGACTGCCCGAGGCTCGCTCCCGGGCCGGCATCCCCAACGGCGAGACGATCAGCGCAGCACGTCGACCTGGTCGGTGTCGATGACGACACTCCAGGGCACATAGGCGTTCTGCGCACCGCGCATCGGCTTGCCGGTGATGCGTACGCGCTTGCCGGCGGTCGCCTGCGAGCAAGGGCTCTTCTTGCCGACGGCACCGAGGTCGGTCTCGTCCGACTCCTCACCCGTGCCGTCCGCGTTCACCAACCGGAAGCAGCGCGGCTGGTCGAGATGCAGCCCGCAGTGGTTCAGCATGATCCCGCGGCCGGGGTGCATGGAGGTGTCGGCCTGCAGAATCCCTTCGAGGCTCAGCGTCGCCGCCTGTTGCTCGTCGAAGGTGACCGTGGCGCACCGACCCGAGGTCGGTGCGGACGGTGGTGGAGACGCTGGAGGAGGAGGAGGAGGAGGCGCGGTCGCCGATGCGATCGCGGAGGCAGTGGGACCCGGGTCGGGCGTGGCCGCACTGGCGCCCGACCCCGCGCCGCCGGTAGTCGAGCCTCCTTCTGCCTGGGGCATCGGGCTTCCACCACAGGCGACCCCGAGCATCAGCGCGCCCCACCACGACAACGACAAGGCAGCGTTCGGCCCGTTCAGTGTCCGCATGGATTGGTCCCCGCCCCACAGAAGAAGTTACCGCCGCGCCGCTGGCAACACGTCTGATAGCCCGCGCAACAGGTTCCTGCCGTCGTCCCTCCGCACCAGGTCTGACCGCCGCCACATCGCGACGCCCTCGCCGGCGCCGGGCCGTCCCCAGCAGCCCCGCAGCGCCCTGATGCAGTAGGCCTGCAGTTACACTCCGCGTCGAAACGCCGCAGCAGCTGGACGAACCGCGGACCCTGGTTGTCGGTGAGCACGGTCATGGCACTCCGGATCTTCCCGAGTGTGTCGCTCCACGCTGGACCCACCTTGTCGATTTCGTCAGTGGCACGCTGTACTCCGGCCTGGTCGCTCGCCCGCTCAGCGGCAACCCCGGCGATTCGCCAGCGCTCAACTACGGCGCGATTGGCGGCGCATTTCTGAAACAGGCCCGGTAGCTCTTGCTCCGCTTTCGCTCGTGCGGCATTGGACTCACGCTCCTCCTTTACGGACGCAGATGCTCCGTCGCACGCGGCCGACTTCCCGGCCTTGCAGAGCACGTCGCACGAGTCCGTATCACCGGCAGCGCAGCCCTTGTCATATAGCCCCAGCTTCGTGCAGGAGGGCCCCCAGTCAGCGTCGCAGGCCTTTCCACGGAGTTCCCGAGCCCGAGCAGGATCCTTACCGACGCCTGTACCGTCCGCATACTTGTCACCGAGAAGCCCGCACCCCGCCGCGCTCCCCGCATCACATGCCGCTTGGGCCGCGGCGATCCCCGCGGGCCCCTCATCGCGAAGCGCCGCCTGCACGCAACCATCGACGATCTTGGCGGTGCATGCCTCGGTCAACGCCTCCTGCGCGAGAGTCCCCTGCATCGCTTTCGTGAGCAGCCCAGCAGCAGGGATGCACGCAGACGTGACCCCAGACTTGCAGCCGAGGAAAAGGACTCGGGCATACGCCGGTGACCCTTCAAGATCCCACTGGGTCATGTTCAGGTGTAGGAGCGTCTGCGCACCTTTCCCGCACGAACTTGTGTCGTCCCCGCGCAGACACGCGCGCTCGTAAGCCTGGAACTTCTTCTTCTCGTCCGGGGTCGTCTCGGCGAAAGCGACGCAGGCAGCCGTTTCCCCGCCGTCGCACTGCAGCGCGAGTCGCATGGAAGAGTCGTTGATGGACGCGAGCACATCCTCCGGGAGCACTCCGGCACCCGACGCGAGCGGCATGACCCGATCGCCGGTCTGAACGATGGACAGAGATACGGTCGGACGGGTCATCTTCCAGCGGAGTCTGGTCTGGAGCGGGGCGATCGCCCCCTGGAGCTGGCATACGACAGTCATCTCGTTCGGGGGGCCGACGGAGGGGAAGATGATCTTCGACGTGCACGCGTAACCCATGTCGGCCGCGATTCGCCAGGGCTGGTCGTCGCGGTCCGGTGTGACCACGGCGAGGGCCGACGCGAGCGTGTCATCGGGAAGCGAAGGTTGCGGTGTGCTCGATAGCATCAAGATGGCGCGCGCGGGACCGCCCCCGTTCCACCGCGGGTCGGGCTCGCGAACTTCCCGTCGATCGACCAGCTGCAGCAGCTGGTACGGTCCGGCGCACCGTATCGTGAGCGCCTTCGCGGTGGCTTCGGTGAACTCGCAGCGCAGAGCCGGTGAGGTCGCCGGAGGGGGCGCGTGGGTCGCGCCCGCGTACGGACCGCACGCGAACCCGCCCAACAACCCGAGGTATGCGACAAGGGCGCCCATGAGACGGGTTCTGAACCAGGCATCCCTCGTCATGTTCATCCTGCACCTCCCACCCCTTCGCCCATGGAGCCCGACTCTGGATGCTCGCGCGGCGGTCGGTGCGCCGCAAGTACGTTCTTTCCCTTTGGTGGCATGTAATTAAGTGGCTACCTGCCGTGATGTGACCGGGTGGAGTTCGGCACCTTCTCGCGTCGGGTCGGCGCCAACGTGCGGCGGGCACGCTGGGCGGCTGGGATGACGCAGGAGGAGGTTGCAGCCAAGGCACTGACGCTGCGGATCCTCTCCGAGCTGGAGCGCGGGCGAGGCAACCCCACGCTGTTCACCTTGTTCTCTCTCGCCCGGGTGCTTCGGGTCCCCGTCCGCGACCTGATCGATGTTGGTGACGGTCCGCGTGGGGTCGCGCCGTTGGCGGAGCGCAAAGCGGTGTCTCCGAAGCGCGGACGGAAGCCGAAGCCTCGGTACCAGGTGAAGCGCCCGTGAACGGCTACCGCGCATGGCGCTGCCTGCGGAGCCGACGGCCCCCCACGTGACCCACCACCTCGGCGGCGGACCCTTCGAGCCATCGGGCGACCTCGCGCGACTCACGGGTGTTGAGCGTGACGCCTACGAACAACTCGCCTCCGTGCTCGATGGCGTGCCGTAGCAGCTCGTTCGGGTCCTGTGTGTTGTGCAGGTGCGCGACGTTGACGATGAGCGAGGCATCAGCCGCGAGGGCCAAACCAGCTGCATGAACGCGGGGCCGCACCGCATCCAGTACGGCGCTCGGCAGCCGGCCTCCGTTCGAATGTCACTTTCGCGGAACCCCGAACAGAGCCTCGAACCGTTCGCGCCATGCGACGGGGATGCGCGCGTAGACCTGCTCGGCGAAGGCCGGGTCGCTCCTGACGCGCCGGGCGAGGTCTAGCCAGCGGGCACCTCGATTGCGGAGGCACTCGATACAGGCGTCCTCGTTTCGCCCCAGGAGTCGTGCCACTGCTCCGCAACCGCAGCACCTTCCGATTCGCGGAGGGCTCATGACGAACAGTCGTCGTCGAGCACGAGTTGGGGTAGCTGGACCCGTCCTCCGAGGCGGACGCTCGCGGAACCCACCACCACGAATGCGTGAGCGCCCGACAACGGCGCACCGAGAGGCGCAAGGACGAGGAAACGCTCGCCCTCGGCCGCCACAACCGTCTCGCCCACGGCGACGGCACGCACCGGCCGAACACGCAGCAGGACCCTTTGCCCCAGGCGCGAAGGCCACTCGGTCGCGACAACGCGGGGCCGCAGCCAGACCGCGCGCGGACAGGCCGGCTCGCGCGGCGCCTCGTCCGGCGGGCGCGGGTCCGCCCCCTGTCGGGCGTCGGGGCTGGCGGACGGGAGTCCTGGGAACTGCGTTTCGCCGAGGAGAGAGGCCTCGGTCGGGGCCTTCTGCCGGCAGCCGAGCAGAACGGCGGCCACTGCGCACACTACGCCGCGCGCCACTACCCGAGCCCCACGAGCCAGCCGGCCAACACGACCCGCGTCGCCTCGTCCGGCGTGTCCGCGATGGCCCTGTCGAGCGTGTCGATGGCGTCGTCGAACGAAGAGCCCGGCGGGGCGTACGACCCGGGTTCCATCGACCTCGCTGCGTGGGGGCCGTCGTCCGAGACGCGCCCGCCGAACTCTGCGACGCTTGCGTAGAACCGCACCGTGAACGCCGCGTGTGCACGATCGGCGGGAGGGGCGCGCATGTCACGCACGGCACCGAGAGCCAGCTCAAGAACGTTCCGCGCATAGAAAGACGAGGAAGCGTCGACCATGCTCAGCGGCCTCTCGGCAGGTAGCGGTCGAGGAGCGCCCCTCCCGCCATCTGAAGTTGCAGCACCCCAGCGGCGCTCCGCGCGTGGTGCGCTGCGCCCGTGGTCGCGTTCATGACCTCGTACGTGCTGACGGCCTCGGCCAGCATCGAGTGGGCGGCGTCGTCCGACACGTGCCGTGCTATGACCCTGCGTGCAGTCGCGCGGTCATCGTCGGAGCAGACCTCCTCCGACATGCGTGCCGCGGCGCTTCGCAACGACTCGTGCGGGAAGGCGAGGACTCGTCCAATCTGCCGGGCGACGAAGTCCGACAGCTCACTCGAACTCGACCACGAGTGGGCACGCCGGGACGCAAGCTCACGTTGCGCAAACAGCCCGTTCTCGCAGACCAGTCGAAGGAGGTACATCGAGACTTCAAGAGACGAGCGCCCCGGACGGTCCTGGCCCCACGAGTCGTTGCGAAGTGCCCCGCGAATCCGGACACCGTCGCCGGGCAGCAGGTCGACCGCGCTGGTGCCACCAAAGCGCACGTCGAGCACCCCGCCCCGAAGCACGACGGCGGCGTCTACACCAAGAGAACCGAGGCGCTCCAGCACGACCTCGTTTGGCACGGTCGCGCGAGCGCCGGCCGCCACCGCCACCGCCGTGCGCCTCTCCTTTTCGTGCTGAGGGTGCTCTACAACGACGGTGGCCACGCCGAGGTGCCTCGCGAGCAGTTCTCCGACGGAGGTCACGTGGAGAGAGGGCTCGATTCGGGCGGCATACGCCGCCGGGACGCCGAGGATGCGATGCAAGCTCGCCAACGCGTCGTCGGCGAGGGGAAGCCCTTGGAGCGCCTCGATTCGCTGCGTCCCGACGTGCGACAGGCGCCCCTGCGTGTCTACGGCAAGGTCGCGTAGCGGCACGATGAAGCGCTGGACGACCCTGGCCGCGACGAACTGGAGGGCGGCCGAAGCGGACCCGAACTCCGCCCGTGTCGAGTGAACTGTCGGAAGCACCCGACCGAGTACAAGTCGACACCGTCAGCCTTCGCGAAGCTGGGCACCCGGTCGAGTGTGCCTGAGGCGTCAGAGAGTCTTTGCCAGGCTACGCCACGAGACGCGGGCGCTGGATCCAGGTCCGTCGCCGGTAGACGTGGTGATGGTTCCGGAAAATCTGCGGCCCCCGGTTCCGGAAAATCTGCGGTCTCCCGAAAGGGAGGCGACACATGATGGGATCGGCGGAAATGGCTCGCAAACCGGTGCATGCGGCGGAGATGCTGCC
>Ga0326727_10004736_pt1 | contig 40173 bp, 33 predicted proteins | sample MB2enrmetagenome_FD_207643 | JGI IMG/M metagenome (GOLD analysis project Ga0326727, IMG submission 207643) | Lab enriched peat soil microbial communities from McLean, Ithaca, NY, United States - MB29MY | ecosystem: Environmental > Terrestrial > Soil > Wetlands > Peat | place: USA: New York...
CATAGACAAACCAAGCCGTGTTATCATGCTCATTGGCATCCGCCGGCAGGCTGAAACTGCCCCACCCTCCCTCGCGGCGCGCGCCGAGGTCAATGGTGTGGCGCCAGCGCAGGGATTGTCCTTCCACTGTGACTTCGCTCTCCGATCGTTCGCCATTCAGAGTCAACGTGACGGGAATGGGCGCGGCGGAACTGCGATTGCGCTGAAGATCGAGGACAAATTGCAATTCCGATTTGTCCCCCCGCGGACGCCGCAACATTTCCCTGATCGAGATCGAAGCGTTGGCTGCGGACGGCTCATTCATGGCCAGCAGCCGCACGCGGACTCTCCGGGAAAGGCCGCCCAGTTGGGCGATGACATTTTTCCAACGCGGGTCTTCCGGCAGCCAATTGCTGCGCTGTCCGTCAGACGCCAGCCAAATTTCCGCCGTGCCGGCCCGGTTTTCGATCAACCAATCGAAGGCCGTCCGCAGCAGGGCCGGAATGTCCGCGGCGGTGTCCGTCGGCTGTGCAGACGGTAATTGATTCAGCGTGGCGGCCCGGGCGATTTCCTGCGGGGCGCGCGTGGCGCTGTCAATCAAAACGAGGTGGCTGGTTTCTTCAAATTCCCTGGCCGCCTGGGCCAGGAGCTGGAGGGCCTGCTGGCGTTTGGTGGTTGCGCCGGCCCGGGTTTCCATGCTGGCCGAACGGTCCAGCAAAATCAAGATGGCATCTGGCGCGGGCGAGAGCGCCCAACCCAGCCAGCCGCCCGCCAGGGGCCGGGCCACAAAAAGAACGAGCATGGCCACCGCCAGCACCCGGCAGAGCAGGATTAAAAACTGGCGCAGCCTGGCATGGCTGACCGAGTTGCGCGTGGCCGAAACCAGGAACCGCATGGCCGCCCACGGTTTGGGCCGATGCCGCATGCGGTTGAGCAAATGAATAATGACTGGCGCCAGGATGAGCGGCAATCCGAACAAAACCATGGGTTGAAGAAATGTCATTTCCTCATCTTCCGCGCCCGCTCGACCAGAAAATCCGCCACAACCCGCTCATAACTTTCATCGGTGATGATCTGCCGGTAATCGGTCCCGAATTCGTGGCAGCCTTCGCGCAGTTGCTCCAGAAACATTCTAAGCTGCCGCAGGTATTCGTCCCGGATGCTCGAAGGCTCGGTCACAATGCCCAGGGAACTTTCCAGATCAACGAACCGCACCGGACGATCGAACTGAAAATTCATCTCAGCGCGATCCAAAAGTTGAAAGAGCGCCAGGTCGTGCTTCTGGAAACGCAGATGTTGAAAGCAATTCAGCAGCGGTTCCAGTTCGCAAAAAAAATCCGAGATGACAATGACCAGCGCCCGGCGGCGCACCTTCTCCGCCAAATCGTGCAAGGCCGCGATCAAGCCGGTCGGGCCGCGCGGCTCTGCTTTTTCCAGCGTTTCAAAAATCAGTTTCAAATGCGACGGATTGCGGCGCGGCGGGATTTCAAAAAAGGTTTTCTGGCCGGAGCAAACCAGCCCGACCGCATCGCCCTGGTGGACCGTGATGTAAGCCAGCGTGGCCGCCATGCGCCTAGCGTAATCGAGCTTCGTCCCGGACGCCCCGCCAAATTTCATCGAACCGCTGCAATCCAGCACGAAATAACAGCGCAAGTTCGTTTCCGCCTCGTACTCCTTGAGGTAAAAGCGGTCCGTCCGCGCAAAGACCCGCCAATCCAGCCGCCGAATGTCGTCGCCCGGAACATAATTGCGGTATTCGGCAAACTCGACGCTGGAACCGCGATGCGGGCTTTTATGGTGGCCGGAGACGGTCCCCTCCATGGGCGAGCGGGCCAGGAGCGTGAGGTGCATCAAACGGTTGAGCACCGCCGCATCGAGCAACTGGGATTCCTCAGCCACGGCGCGCTTCTCCGCGAATCCCCTCCAGCAACCGGGTGATGATCTCCGGGCTGGCCACCCCTTCGGACTGCGCCTGGAAGTTGGTCAGAATCCGGTGCGTCAGGACCGGCGCGGCCACCGCTTCCAAATCTTCCATGCGCACCAGATAACTGCCGCGCAACACGGCTCGGGCCTTGGCCCCCCGAACCAGGTATTGCACCGCGCGCGGACCCGCCCCCCACGTCACCCATTTTTTGATCCACTCGGGCGCTTGTCCCGCGTGCGGACGCGAACGGCGCACCAGATCGACGGCCAAATCATAAATATGATCGGGCACCGGCACTCGTTGCACGATTTCCTGGAAGGCGCTGATCTGATCGCCATCCATCAATTTGGTCAAGGCGGGCGGCGGCGCGCCCGTCGTCTCGCGGGCAATGCGCCGTTCTTCATCCCGATTGGGATAATCCACATGGATGAAAAACATGAAACGATCCAATTGCGCCTCGGGCAACGGATAGGTGCCCTCCTGCTCGATGGGATTTTGGGTGGCCAGGACAAAAAAGGGCGCGGGCAATTGGAAAAACCGCCCGGCCACCGTCACCCGATGCTCCTGCATGGCTTCCAAAAGAGCCGATTGCGTCTTCGGCGGGGTGCGATTGATTTCATCCGCCAAAATGATGTTGGCAAAAATCGGCCCTTTGACAAAGACAAAGGCCCGACGGCCCGGCTGGTCAGTTTCCTGGAGAATATCCGTGCCAGTGATGTCCGAGGGCATCAGGTCCGGGGTGAATTGGATGCGGTTAAATTGAAGCGACATCGCCTGGGCCAGCGAATTGACGATGGTGGTTTTGGCCAGGCCCGGCACCCCCATGAGCAGCCCATGGCCGCGCGCCAAAACACAGATCAGCAACTGTTCGATGACATTGTCCTGGCCAATAATCACCCGGGCCAGCTCGCGGCGCAGCTTGTTGTAATCATCCCGCAATTCATCAATGGCCGCGACATCGCCATGCGACAGCGCGGAAGCGGCCGGGGCAGCGGCAGAAGAGGGGCGATGAGCCGTCGTTTGTTCCATCATAAATGCCTTTAGTGAAGGCGCGGCAATGTAACAGATCAATGCCGGAATGCAAAGAAACGGTTCAGTGGGCGCACGACAAATTTCTTCACCTTCCTGGTAGGGCAGAGCTGCTGCTCTGCTGCATAATTTGGGCGGCGCCGCCCTGCCAACGACTTGAAGGTTTTTCTCATGCACCCCCAACCCGCAGGATGCGCTCGCTTGCGCAAGTCTCTTTCACTTCCGCCTTAAACCGCGATTATGTCCACCCTCGGCAAGAGAAAGAATATCGCAGTGCCAATTCCGATCGCTACCGCTATTAGCCTCCAGCGCCAGTGCAGAATTCGCCGTTCGTCCACTCCCCAGCCACCGCGACTCGCCCCCAGAGCCAGCCATCCCAGGGCGCCGACTGGCAGCGCCATGTTAAGGGCAATCGTCATCGCGGCAGCATCGCTGTAAACGAAGGGCCGTTGGGTTCGAAAAAAACTTGCCCATTTGATTTCCACATCTGTATCCATTTGCTTTGGAGTCAACGTGGCTGATAATTTTGTGCCGACGGTCAAAGCACCGATCAAATCCGAAACCTCCGGGTCCGTGGCGCGCAGCCATGTTCCCAAATTCTTTTTTTGCGGTTGCCAATTTATGGCGACCCGGTCGCATCGCTCCGCGTGGAAATGATGGGCGGTCGCCCGCTGATTGCCGAACACATACAAATCCATGCGGCAAGGGCCGTTGTCAATCGCTGTCAAACGCGTCGGATAAATTGGCGATTTAGTTTGGAAGATGAAGGCCAAGGGATGGATGGCTGTGTAGCCAGATCCTCCGGGATCACGCTGCACTTTGCTGGCTACAAACACCCAGCCCCGGCTGACGTAATCGCGAATTGCCTGCCCAGCATTCTTGGAGGGTTTGTAGCCGTTTTTCTCCAGCCATTCGATTATGCCGCGGGGATTTGTGCCCTGGATGGTTGTGGCTACAAAGACGCCGGCATGCTGGACCGAAATGACCCTCACTCCATCGTCAGCCTGGGCAACGGACGACAGGGAAACTTCACCCATTGTTTGGATAAAACGCCGCCCGATTAGAGCCGGGGGAAACGTCAGGCTGGCGCCGAACACAATTGCCACCATGGTCAACATTGCAAAGATTGCCGGGGTGCGAGCGAACAATCGGCTGCATACCGCCAGGCATAACGCAAGCACCGCGCAGAAAATGCTGCTGGTCGCAACCCCTGCGCCCACGCTTAACAATAGACACAGTGGCAAATCTCTCACGACCTCAACTTCATCTTTACACGAGCGCCATCCGAGAAATGCCACACCCAAAACGAACAAAATCCAAACGAAATAGGGATGCACTGGATGAATCAGTTTGGGCCGAAATATGGCACGCAAACCCTCGAAAAAACCTTCGGAAACCGGCTTGATCCGAGGTGCTGAAGGCAACGGCATTACCCAGGCGAAATTAGTTCCATCGCCCTGAAATGAAGTTTCAATGACCAGCCGTTCCACTCCGCCAGCGTAGCAAATCAATGCCTGCTGGTCCGGAATCTCAACCTTTTGATAATAAACTTGTGGAACGACCATCCCATCGGCGAAAACGGACGCTGCCGAAGCAGAGAGCCAAAGTGCCAAAGCACTTGAGATTCGCTTGACCCAGGCCATGATATTAGCATGAGTCATTTTCCGTTGGGTTGCAAGTAAGAAAAGATGATTAGACGGCAAGTTCAGTGGTTGGGGGCTCCTAATCTTAATCTCCTTCGTGCTGCCGGTAATTTTGGGGAGCAGCGGTTCCAGCCAGGCGACGAAAGCCAGAGATTTGCGCCTATTTCACGACAGTTGACCTGTGCTTCGCCGGAATATCGGTCGAGGTGCAGGTGATGAATCCCAGGAAGCGGTAGTAATGGTTATAGGCCTTCCCGATCATCGGCCCGCTGGAATAAATGTGCTTGCCTCCGTGCGTCTCGTAAGCCAGCAATGCCAGCTTGGCCAACGAAAACTGTTTCTGGGATTTAAAGAGCGCCAACTCCGGGATGGAAACGGCCCCGGCCAGAGGCACCGGCACCCCGGCGCCCGGCACGCCTATCAATGTGGTCGCCGCATCTATCGAAAGCGCCCCGCTCCGCGCCTCGATGACGATATCGCTATTGGTTTCGTTCCTGACCAGCAATGCTCCCGAGCGGCTGAGGGCGTCGCGGATGCTTCCGATGGCGTACTTCGAGTCGTAGCTGTCCAAGTTGCTCGCGTCCAGAAAAACTTTCTTGCCATTGAACAACGAAAAATTGGTGGACGTCATCGCGCGATCCGCCGCCGTGCTCAACAGGAGTTGTTCCGTGGCGGAACGTTGCGGCGCCGTCAAGATCGTCTGTGTGCATCCCCCGCCGGCCAGCAACGCGGCCCCGGCCGCCGTCGCGCCCATCAGCATTTTCCCGTTGCGCCAGAGGCGCGCCGCGGTGTCAAAAAATCCGTTTGTTTGAACCTCCAAAACAGTCATCACAAAAATCATTGTGCCAAAATTGAAGCCGCAATCCATCCAAAATTCAGAAAAGATCAACGTGTTTTGGAAGGCTTGCATAAACCCTTAAAGTGTGGCACTCTGGAGAAGATGCTTCAGTGTTTCAAAACGGCCGTTTTTGCGCTATTTTTGTGCTGTGTCCTCCCCGGAGTTTCTGCTCAGGGCACTTATTCCAAAATCGAAGCGTCGTTCAACATAACCAACCTGGCCACAGACCCGTTTGATTACACGGTCACAGACGTGCGCGTGCAAATTTTGCAACCGGACAATTCCACTGTTTCACTGCCCGCGTTTTTTGATGGCGGCACAACCTGGCGCGTGCGTCACACGCCTGCCCTGGCCGGCACTTATGGCGTCAGCGGCATCACCTTGAACGGTTCACCGCTTTCAGTCAGCAATCTGCAACCAAGCTCGTGGATCGTGGCCGGTCCGCCTACCGACGCGGGTTTCATTCGCGTTGATCCGTCTAATCCGCGACGCTTCGTCACGGGCAATGGGAAGCGTTTTTTCCCACGGGGCCAGGATGTGGCGTGGGACGTCACGGACGGTCAAACCATGCATAACGTGACGAATATTTTTTGGAAGATGGGCGCCGCTCATGAAAACTGGTCGCGCGTCTGGATGGACCATTGGGATGGCAAAAACCTGGACTGGCCGGCCTACGGTCCGACCCTGCCGCTGGGTCAACTGAATCTGACTGTTGCGCAAAAGTGGGATTCCGTTGTCGCCGCCGCGGAACAGGCGGGCATTCATTTTCAAATGACGCTGCAGCATCATGGACAATATTCCACCACGGTCGATCCGAATTGGGCGGAAAATCCATACGATGTGACCAATGACATTGGCAGCACCAACGGATTTATGACCGATCCGGTGCAATTCTTTACCAACGCGACGGCCATCTCATTGACCCAACGCAAACTGCGTTATGCGGTGGCGCGTTGGGGTTATTCAACTTCCATCATGGCGTGGGAACTTTTCAATGAAGTGCAATACACTGATGCCGGCCAGACCGGCCAATGGGGCATTATTCAACAGTGGCACGACCTCATGGCGCCCTTCATCCGCTCGCAAGACCTCTACCAACATCTCATCACCACAAGTTCGGATCTGACAGAGCCGATTTGGGACGATTGCGACTACTACACGCATCACGATTATCCCAGCGATGTCATCACCGGGCTGGAAGACGCGCCGGATATCAGCGCCTCGCAGCCCGTCAGGCCGGATTTCGGCTCGGAATGCGCCACCAATGGGGTTCCCCATCTCGGTGTGGATGCTCCGCTTTGGGCCGGTCTGATGAATGGACAATCCGGCAACGAAGAACCTTGGTGGTGGGACAGCCTTGACGCAGAGAATGATTACATCTATTTCCGCGCCACGAGCGATTTTGTCACGCTGTCGGGGCTGGGTGATCAAAACGTTTTGAACAAATCCGCTCCGCTGACCACAGGCGGTGCGGAAGGTCCGTTGATATTTGGGTTAAGTGGCGGCTGGGCAACGGCTTCACAAGACACATTTATTGTTGGAGACATTGCGCCTGACGGAATCGCTTCGGCGCCCAGTTACTTGCAAGGCGAGTATCATCTCTCCATGACACCCAACGGTTATACTTTTGAGGTCGATTATCCCCAGTCCGGGACCTTCTCCGTGCAAGTGCTTCAGATTGCCGCTTCCGGGGCGGGCCTTGAGATTTTTCTCGATGACGATTTGCAGACCAATATTGCTTTTCCCTCCTTCGGCAGCGATACTTCCACCAATTTTACTGCATCCATTCCGGTTTCCACAGGTACGCACACCATCAACATTTTCAATCCCGGTCTGGATTGGATACTTCTGGGCAACATCACGCTTGACCCTTATGCGCCCACGCTGGCGGCTTATGCGGTGGGCAATGCCAGCTTCAACGCGACCTGGCTGTGGAATCGCACCAATGTTTTCAATACGAATGCCAATGCCACGGTCGCGGGCACGGTGCAGGTCGCGGGATTGAATCCCGGAACCTATTCCGCGACCTGGTGGGATACGTTCGCGGGCGTGCCCGTCAGTAACTTCACCTTTACAGTGTCCAGCACCAATACGCCAGCGACATTGAATACACCGGCCATTCTGTATTCGGCCGCGCTTTACGTTGGACTGCCTCCACAGGCCAATGTCATGGCGCCTGATCTGATTCAAACCCTCGGCGCCAATTCGCCCCTCCTCACCGTGCCATTGACGATTACCAATGGCGGGGGTGTGCCGCTGGGCTATTCGCTGTGTGTCACCAACGCCAGCCCGGCGCTGTACAGCGCCATCAATTCAACCCAGCCCGGCGGCCCGGTTTTCACCTGGAAGGACTACTCCGGCATCGGGCAGGACATCCGTTCGAATTTCACCGCGCTGGCCCGGCCGAAAACCGCGCAAGACGAAGGCATTGCCGGACCCATCAACATTGGATTTGCGTTTCCATTTTTCACCAACTCATTTGCGCAACTTTACGTTTCACCAAACGGCTTTGTCACATTCAGTCCTTTCCATGGTGACACTTCGACCAATACGTCCCTTCCAAATGGCTCCGCTCCCCTCAATTCCATTGCCTTTTTCTGGGAGGATTTGGACATTAATACTTCCGGCCATGTTTACACCTTCACCGACCCGATCAATGGAACCTTTACATTGCAATTTCAGAACGTGCTTTTCAAAGGAACGACCTCCACCGTCAATTGCGCACTCGTCCTGAAAACAACCGGCGAAATCCTGATGGCGTATCAGTCCATGGCGTCTTCAAATACATGCACTGTCGGCGCGCAGAATTCCGATGGCACCCAGGGAACCACCGTGGCGTTCAACCAAAATTATTTGCGGTCGAATTTTGCCGTCCTTTTGACGCCGACTCCCTGGCTTCGCTTTGATGGCAACGCGGGTTTTGTGTCCGGTTCCGAATCGAACGTCGTGAACGTTTCATTCAACCCGGCCGGACTTTCCTATGGAAATTACACCGCCGCGATTTTGGTTCAAACTCTCGATACCAATCGGCCGCTGTTCACTTTGCCGGTTTCGCTCTCCATCACCCCGCTGGCAACCTGGCGTCAGACTTACTTTGGGACGGCGCAGAATTCCGGCACTGCAGCCAATAATGCCAACCCCGCCGATGACGGCATCGCAAATATTTGTGCCTACGCCTTTGGTCTTGATCCGCTCGTGTCGAACCCGGATCCGATTTCCACAGCCCAGGCCGGCGATTGCCTGGAAGTCATTTTCAAGCGTCCGAATCCTCCGCCGTCCGACATCAGTTACGTCCCCGAAGTCACGAGTAATCTGGCTTCCGGCGTGTGGAATTCCGGACCGGCTTACACGTCACAAACGGTGGCCGATAATGGCGACGGCACGGAAACCGTCACCGTGAGAGACCTCGCCCCGATCAGCTCGACACCAATGCACTTCATGCAGATTCTGATCGTGCCGCAATAAATGCTCACCCATGAACAAAGCAGACAGTCTGAAATACGGTCAAAATCACGAAAAACCCCGCACCGCAGGATGGGACAAAACAGATAAGGATTATAATCAGAATTAGCAGCGGCTACCCAAAAACCGGGCTGCGCCCTTTTGCCTGATGGGTATCCGGCGTCATGGCGGCTGGTGGGTATTGTTGCCGGGGCCGCCAAACCAATGGGCCTGCTCGGCTCGAAGGGATTCGACGGTCCACGCTTGGGGCTGAATGGATATGCAGTAGTTGAGGTCCATCTGACCGCCGGCGGGCAGTGTCAGGGGCCTGGGAGCGAGGATCGCGGCGCAGGCAAAACGGAACGGTCGTTCGGGCTGGTTGATCAAGTACCATGGGGCGTTTTCGCCGGCATTGGCCTTGTCGCTGAGAATGGCCAGACCGCCCGCCACTTTTGCGCCTTGGGTGAAATTGAAGGCCACGGCGGGCGCGGCGGGACGCGCGCGATCGCTGACCCAGTTTGTAACCGGCCCGGCGGTGGAGAGCATGGATACGGTCAAAGGCAGCCCCGCCATGCGAAAGGCCAGCCCGGCGTATCCGCCATTGGTTTGACCGCCCGGTTCGCCGGGCATGGGGGTGCGATCCAGCACCACGGCTTCGTCTCCCACCACAAAATGCGCCTTCCAATTAATGGTATAAGCGCCGTTGGCGGCTGGCGCGCTGATGATGATTTTCCGTCTTTCCGTCATGTCCACATGGTTGGAAGGATTGACGTAAGCCAGGTCAAACTGGATGGTGGCGTCGCCTTGCATGGTCGAGATGGTGACGGGAGAGGTCCAGCGCGTCCTGCCCTGGGCATGGCCCGTGGTGCGGTCCTCTTCCCAGTAATTGACGGTGTCGGTGGAGTTGGTGTGGTTGATATATTTCCAGGAAAACCAGAGGCCGTAATGCCAGGGATGGTCTTCGGGTTTGAACTTGGTCAGGGAGGGACCTCCGTCCACGGTCAAGCGGTGGAAATAGGGCTTGCCGTTGCGTGGATCGAAATTGAACTGCCACACCACGTTTGTTCCGTCCAGCCAGGCGACGGAGGTGGCCTCCCGGCGCCAGTCCGCCCGCGCCGTGTTTTGGCAGAGGGTAAAAAGCAGAGGCGATAGGGAAACCGCTTTACAACATGAGCGGAAAGTTGGTAATCTCATAGACATACAGATGATACTGGCGAGAAGAATTCCCGAGGTCAAGCCACGCTCCCCGGACCGGCAAACCGAAGCCCACATTATGCGCGCAGAGGCTTCCCGTCTCATCACGCGCCGCGATTTCCTGCGGCAGGCGGCTGTCGCTTCCGCCGTGCCGGCTTTCCCCCTGATTGTCCCCAGCCGGTTGCTCGGAGCCGACGCGCCCAGCAACCGGGTGCGAGTGGGGCAGATCGGATGCGGTCGAATCGCGACTGTCCACGACATACCGGGGGTGGTGAAGACGGGTTTGGCGGACGTAGTGGCGGTTTGCGATGTTGATTCCAAACGCGCGGCCGCCAGCAAGGCGACCGTTGAAAAATTATATCGGGACAACCAGGCCAAGCCGCCGGAGATCACCGTTTATGGCGACTATCAGGAATTGCTGGAGCGCAAGGACATTGACGCGGTGGTCATCAGCCTGCCGGACCACTGGCACGCCCAAATGGCGCTGGCGGCCACGCTCGCCAGCAAGGACATCTATCTGCAAAAGCCGTTCACCATGACCCTGGCCGAAGGCATCCTGGTGCGGGACGCGGTGGTGAAATCGGGCCGCATTTTCCAAATCGGCAGCCAGCAACGTTCCTGGGGGCCGGACTACCAGTTCCGCAAGGCTTGTGAATTTGTGCGCAGCGGACGGGTCGGGCCATTGCGGCGCGTGGAAATCGGGCTGCCGATTGATCCGACCGCGCCGGATGACCCGCCGCAACCCGTTCCGCCCAATCTCAATTACGACCGCTGGCTCGGGTCCGCCGAAACGGTTTATTACACCGAGCAACGCGTGCATTCGCAAACCGATGTCACCTCCCGCCCCGGCTGGCTGCGCCATGAGTCTTATTGCCTGGGGATGATCACCGGTTGGGGCGCGCATCATTTTGACACCGCCCATTGGGGATTGGACTGCGAGATGAGCGGGCCGGGCAGGGTTGAGGGCAAGGCGGAGTTTCCCAAGAACAAGATTTGGAACGTGCATGGCGCGTGCGAGGTTGAATTGCTTTACCCGCGCGGCATTCACATGCATGTGTCGAACAGATTTCCCACCGGCATCAAATTCATCGGAGACGAAGGGTGGATATTCGTGACGCGCGAAAACACAAAAACGACCGCCAGTGATCCCAACGTCGTGCCCACCTACTTGAAGACGCTGGACGCGAGCGATCCCAAACTGCTTGATCCCAACGGCGTGAAGGTGGAGTTATACCGCAGCAGCGAGCACCACCAGAACTGGCTGGAGTGCGTGAAATCGCGCCGGACGCCCGCCGCGCCGGCCAGTGTGGCGCATCGCAGCACCAGCGCCTGCATTGTGAGTTGGATCTCGATGAAACTGGGCCGGCCCCTGACCTGGGATGCGGACAAAGAGCGGTTCGTCAACGACGACCAGGCCAACGCCATGCTCACCCGGCCGGAGCGCGCGCCCTACGGGGCCATGCGTCTGGCCCGGAGTTGAAGGTGCGCCGAATCTTCCTCTTGACTCTGATGTGCGCCGGGATGGCCATAGGAAACGCCGCGCCGGCCCAAACCAACGCCGCCGGGGCACGCTTCCGGTTGATGACCCTTGATCCGGGTCATTTTCACGCCTCGCTCGTCCAGAAATTCATGTACGAGGACGTGGACCCGCTGGTGCATGTCTATGCCCCCGCGGGCGACGACCTGTCCGAACACCTGAAACGCATCGAGCGTTTTAACAATCGGCCAGACCAGCCGACCCACTGGCGCGAGCAGGTTTATTCCCAGCCGGATTTTTTTGAAAAGATGCTGGCGGAGAAGCCCGGCAACGTCGTGGTGCTGGCCGGGAACAACGCCCGAAAGACTGACTACATTCTGCGTTCAGTAAAGGCGGGATTGAACGTGCTGGCGGACAAGCCGATGGTGATAACCCCGGCTGAATTCCCGCGCTTGCAGGAAGCTTTCGCCGTGGCCGCCTCCAATCATCTGTTGGTCTACGACATCATGACTGAGCGTTACGAAATCACCACTCTGTTGCAGCGGGAGCTGTCGCAGCAACCGGCGCTGTTTGGAGAATTGGAGAAGGGGTCGCCGGACGAACCGGCCATCGTGATGGAAAGCATTCACTACATTTCCAAAACAGTGGGGGGCGCGCCGCTGAAACGTCCGGCCTGGTTTTTCGACGCGCGCCAGACGGGGGAAGGCATTGTTGATGTGACCACCCATCTGGTGGACTTGGCGCAGTGGGTGGCCTTTCCGGAACGCGCCTTGAGTCTGGACGACGTGACCATCCTGAATGCCCGGCGATGGACCACTGCCGTCACCCGGGAGCAGTTCAAGCAAGTGACCGGGGCCGAAGATTTTCCCGACTTCCTGCAACCGTACTTGAAAAACGGCGTGCTGGAATACCATGGCAACGGCGGCTTCACCTATCGTCTGCGGGACATCTACGCAAGAATAGCGGTTGTCTGGAAATATGAATCTCCACCCGGCGGCAGGGACACCCATTATTCCGTGCTGCGCGGAACCCGCGCCAGGCTGGTCATCCGGCAAGGAGCCGCACAGGACTACAAGCCCGTTCTCTACATCGAAAAAACCGGCAGCTTGACTGATCAGGCTTTTGCCACTGCGCTGGGCGAAGCGATCAACGCTTTGCAGTCAAACTATCCCGGCGCAGGTTTCCGCAAGGAAAGAACGGGATGGTCGGTGACTATTCCTCAGAAGTATGATGTTGGTCACGAGGCCCATTTCGCCCAAGTCACGGGGAATTATTTGCGTTGCCTCCGCGAGGGCCGGCTGCCTGATTGGGAAGTGCCCAACATGCTCACCAAATACTCCACAATCATGCGGGCCTACGAACTGAGCCGATAGTGTTTTGGGGCGGTTCCCAGAACTGGACTTTGTGCGGCTCTGAACTGCGACGTCAAATACCGCTGCGGTCGCGAGGTCGAAAAGAGGGGGAATGATGTATCTTTCCTGTTTCGTTTCAACCGACGTCTGCAATAGACTTGGCATCCAACGATGAGCACGCGGTCGCAAAACGAAAAGAAGTTCGGCCAGTGGGATGAGCTGGCAGGCGGCGGACGGCGCTACCGGTTGGACGTGCCGGGGCGTTTGGGCTGGCTGGCTCGTTATCTTAAGGAAGTGGACGCCAACGAAATGACAGTGCGTTTTTGGCAGGAGATTTACGACGACAGAGGCAGCCTTGTGGAAACGCATGATAAATTTCCAGTGGATAAAGGCCACCAGAAAGTGTAGGATGCCTAAGTGACAATCACGAAACAGGTCGTCGCCGACAAAATCGCCGCGTATCTCCATCACGAGATCACGCTCGAGCAGTTGGTGGATTGGTCGGAGCGCGCCTTGATGGACGGCGAATTCGCCGAAGGCGATGCTGCCGCGCTTTCGCAGGTCGTCTCCCGCCTGGGGGTCGCGGATGTGCGTGCGTTTGGACTGGCCTGGGATGATTGCGAAGAACTTCTCCGCAAACTGGGTTTTGCGCCCCGCGTGCAAGTGGTGGCCGTGTAGCTCAAAACTCCACCTCTGCAAAAATCCTCTTGGGCGGTTTCCAAAACTGGACTTTGCGAGGCTCTGATGGCACGTTGCAGCCGTGTCTTTGAACAAGCTCGAACAACTCCAAAACTTGCTGCGTTCCTACGGTTCATGCCTGGTGGCTTATTCCGGCGGAGTGGATTCGGCTTTTCTGGCTTATGTGGCGCATCAGGTGCTGGGCGAAAAATCCCTGGCGGTGCTGGCGGATTCACCCAGCTTGCCGCGGCGCGAACTGGAAGAGGCGGTCGCTGTGGCCAGGCAGTTTTCAATTCCGTTGCGGGTTGTTGAGACGGAGGAATTTGACAATCCCGACTACCTGGCCAATCCAAACAATCGCTGTTACTTTTGCAAACACGAACTTTTCACCCAATTGGCGCCGCTGGCTCAAAATGAAAATTTTGCCGTCATCGCCTACGGCGAAAATGCCAGCGACGCGGGCGATCACCGGCCCGGGGCCAAAGCGGCTGGAGAGTTCGAGGTGCGCGCGCCGTTGAAGGAGGCCGGACTGACCAAGAGCGAAATTCGCGCCTTGTCCGCGCAGCTTGGGCTGCCGACGGCGGACAAACCGCAGATGGCTTGCCTGAGTTCCCGCGTGCCTTACGGCGAGCCGGTCACGCCGGAGAAATTGAGCATGATTGAGCAGGGGGAATATGTCCTGCGCGATCTGGGTTTTTATGATTTGCGCGTGCGCCATCACGAGTTGCAAGGGCAGGGGACGCCGCTGCACTTGGCCCGCATTGAAGTCGGGGTGGATGAAATGCCCAAGTTTTTAAGCGGCAATGCCTTCAGCCGCGTGGCGGCAGCGCTGAAGAAGATCGGTTACGCGCACGTCACGCTCGATTTGCAAGGCTATCGGCGCGGCAGCACTAATGAGGCAAGCATTAGGAAGTAAGAATTAAGAAACATCTCAATCGTTGCCCAATCGTTGCTTGTCATGTCTCCATGTCCGCTTACCATGGCAGGCATGAGCTTGCTGAGGGTCGAACATCTTTCCAAAACATTCGGCACGATTCGCGCCGTGGATGCCGTCAACCTGGAGGTGCGGCCCGGCGAAATTTACGGTCTGCTCGGTCCCAATGGCGCGGGCAAAACGACCACCATCTCGATGATCTGCGGCCTGCTCAAACCCGACGCCGGCGAGGTCCTGGTCGCGGGCGCGGCGTTCTGGTCTGATCCGCAGAAAGCCAAACGCATCATGGGGGTGGTGCCGCAGGAGCTGGCGATTTACGAGGAATTGAGCGGGCGCGAGAACCTGGAATTCTGGGGTCGCATGGCGGGCCTGAGTTCGCGCGAGGCCAGATCGCGGGCGACGGAATTGCTCGAGGCGCTCATACTGACGGATCGAGCGAAGGACGCGGTGAACACTTATTCCGGCGGCATGAAGCGCCGCATCAATCTCGGTTGCGCGCTGCTGCATCGTCCGCAGTTGCTGCTGCTCGATGAGCCGACGGTGGGCATTGATCCGCAGGCGCGGCTGAATATTCTCGAATTCATCCGCAACCTCCAGGCGTCCGGCACGGGGATTCTTTACACAACGCATTATCTGGAGGAAGCGGAGACGCTTTGCCAGCGCATTGGCATCATTGACCACGGGCGATTGCTGGCAGAAGGGACGTTGAGTCAATTACGGGAACGGCTGGGCGGCGACCGTGTGTTCGTGCTTGAAGCGGATTTCAAAAACACTTCACCGGAGGCGTGGGGTGGTTTTAACCAGCGCTTTCGAGTCATCCAGAAATCGGAGCGGCAACTCGTCGTCGCGGCGATTGGCGCGTGTGATCCGTCCGAGTGCCTGAAGGATTTGCTCGATCTTCCGGTGCATGCGGAGAATGTCACGCTCAAGCGGCCCAGCCTGAACGATGTGTTTCTGCAACTCACGGGACGCGAACTAAGGGAATAAAATGCTGCGCGTCCTCCTGTCCAAAGACCTGCGTCGCGCGTTGCGGAATCCGCTGCCGTGGCTCATCCACCTCATTGTGCCGCTGACACTGACCGCGCTCACCGGCCTGGTATTCGGCGGGCATTCAGACGGCGGCGCGCTGGGCCGCATCCGATTTGCCGTGGTGGACGAGGACAAGACGCCGTTGAGCGATGTTCTGCGCGGGGCGGCGAACCAGAGTGAAGGGGGCAAGTATCTCGAACCGGTGTTTATGGAGCGCGAAGAGGCGATGGGCGTGATCAATGCCGGCAAGATCAGCGCAGTGCTCATCATCCCGACGAACTTCATGCGCAATTATCTCACGGCGCGCGAAACGGTGAGCCTGGAACTGATCAAGAATCCGGCGGAGTCAATTCATCCAGCGGTGCTGGAAGAATTGCTCGGCGCAGTCGTGACGGCGTTGAATGCGGTTTCGCGCAATTTCAACTCCGAGTTTTCCGCCTGGCAGGCGGTGTTTGAAGGTAGGGAGGATTATCACAAGGTTTCCGCTTTGATTGAACGCGCGGGGGACAAACTCATGGCGGCGAGGAAGTTCATCAATCCGCCGCTGGTGATTTACGAAAAGGAATCACCGGCTGACGAATCAAACAGTGGCGCACCGGCCAAAGCCGGCGGATCGAAGGGCGGCGACGCCAATGGCGTGTTCACGTATCTCCTGATCGGGATGTCTGCCATGTTTCTGCTCTTCATCGCCGGCAGCGCAATGAGCGATCTCTTCCGTGAATTGCGCCAGCACACCTTTTTGCGATACCAGACGTTGCGGGATTCGCTGGTGCCATTCCTCGCCAGCAAGGCGGTGTTCGCGGTGGTGATGCTGCTGCTGTGCAGCGCAATAATGCTCGGCGGCGGCGGATTGATTTTTCGCATTCACTGGCAGCAGCCTCTGGCTCTGATGACGCTCACCGTCGGCTACACTTGTTTCACAGCGGCTTTGTTCGCTGTCCTGGTGGCGCTCATGCCGGATGAACGCCATGCGGTCGTGCTGAACAACCTGGCGGGGATGGGCCTGGGCATGTTGGGCGGATTGTTTCCACCGCAGCAGCTCCCGGCGTTCCTGCGCGGGTACATCACGCGTTTGCTGCCCAGCTTTTGGTTCGTGGACACGGCGCGCAATTTGCAGTTCGGCGGCACGGGCGTTGCTTGGGGTTGGGTGGCGCTTAAACTCGCAGCGCTGGGTGTGGTGCTGATCGTGCTGGCTGCGATTTTGTTTCGACGGAGATTCATAACCGGCTTGCGCACATGAAGCGTATTCTCGACATCGGCCACACGGACCTGCGCCTTTTTCTCAAGCACAAGAGCGCATACGTATGGTTGTTCGCGGTGCCGTTCGCGTTCGTTTATATCATGGGTTTCGCCAATCGGGGTCCCAACGATCCCTATAATCGCACGCCGCCGGTGCTCATCGAGAACGAGGATACGAATTTCCTTGGGCGAATTTTTCTCGATGAACTCAGTTCTCAGAACATGTGGCTTCTGAGTCCGACGAATCGCGAGCCTGCCGCGCGCGTCATCCGCATCCCCGCGGATTTCACCAGCAAGGTTTTGTCGCGGGAGCAGACCAAGGTGCGATTCCTCAAGCGCGACACCTCAGCGGAGGCGGACGCCGCGCTGATCGAAGTGCGCCTGGTGCGGGCGTTGATCGCGATGAACGGTCATCTGCTCGAAGCAGCCACGGCGACAAATACGCCGGGAACAATTTCTGAAAGCAAGCTGCGGCGAATCATGGCTGCGCCGAATCCTGTGAGTTTGAAGGCGCGATTTGCCGGACGAAAGCCGGTGCCGTCCGGCTTCAACTTTTCACTGCCGGGGAATCTTGTCATGTTCCTGATGATGAACCTGCTCATCTTCGGAGGCGCGATTTTGTCCGCGGAGCGGCGCAACGGGGTGATCAAACGGCTTATGGCCTGCCCGGTGACACGCCTGGAACTTGTCATGGGAAAAATCTACGGCCTCGTGCTGCTCGGGTTGGTGCAGATTCTCTTTCTCCTCGCGGCCGGCAAATTTCTGTTTCACGTCAACCTCGGCGCGAATCTGCCCGCCGTTGCCCTGACGCTGATCCTGTTGGCGTGGGTTGCGGGGTCGCTGGGCGTGCTGGTGGGTTCGCTGGTCGCTGCGCCCGACCATGTGAACGGGATTTGCGTGCTGGCGAGTCTCTTGATGGCGGCGCTGGGCGGCTGTTGGTGGCCGCTGGAAATCGGGCCGCCTGTGCTCAAGACCGTCGCGCTCTGCGTGCCGACCGGTTGGGCATTGCAGGCGTTGCATCAACTCATCAGCTTCGGCAGCGATTTCAGCGCGGTGCTGACTCCGCTGGCGGTGTTGCTGGCGTTCGGGGCGGCGGCGAACGTTCTGACCGCGCGGTTTTTCAAGAACTGATCGTGGCCTGGCAGATCGCTCCGGCAAATAAAGCGGCTTGCCGTCCAAGACACGGAGGCGTTATCTTGATGCCTTGCAGAAACACAAAGCCGCTGTGGCCGGGGGTTTGATTGAGAATCTCTGTCAGCGGTGTCTGAAGCCGCGAATTTTAAGCGATGGCCAAGATGAAGTTCATTCACGAGAAATTCCTGCTGCATAGTCGAACCGGCCTGCGCCTTTACCGGGAGTTTGCCGAGTTGGAGCCGATTTTCGATTATCATTGCCACCTCTCGCCGCGTGACATCGCGGAAAACCGCCAGTTCAGAAACCTTTGCGAAATCTGGCTGGAGGGCGACCATTACAAATGGCGCGCCATGCGGGCCAACGGCGTGGCGGAAACATTCTGCACCGGCTCGGCCGAGCCGTTCGCCAAGTTCCGCGCCTGGGCGGCGACGGTCCCGCATACCTTGCGCAATCCTCTTTATCATTGGACTCATCTGGAGCTGAAACGTTATTTCGGAATCGACGAGTTGCTGGATGAAGCGAGCGCGGCGCCCATCTGGAAGCAAGCCAATGAACAGTTGGCCGGTCCGGAGTTGAGCGCGCGGGGCATTCTCAAAAAGTTCAACGTCAAAACGCTTTGCACCACCGACGATCCAACGGACGATCTCAAGCATCACAAAAAGATCGCCGCCGACGGCTTGTCCACCCGGGTGTTCCCGGCGTTCCGCCCGGACAAGGGGCTGGCCGTGGATCAACCGGTTCCCTTCAATGCCTGGATCGCGCGGCTGGAACAGGCGGCGGGCGGGGAGATCGGCGATTTGCAGGACTTTCTCGACGCCTTGCGCCGCCGTCATGAATATTTTCACGCCAGGGGCTGCCGATTGTCCGACCATGGGCTGAACCAGTGTTTCGCCACGCCTTGCTCCGTCAAATCCGCCGCCGCGCTTTTCAGCAAGGCGCGCCGCGGCCAGGCAGCCTCGGCTGAAGAGCACGCGCAATTTGCGACGTTCATGATGTTGTTCTTTGGCCGGCTGGACGCGGAGAAAGGCTGGGTCAAACAATTGCACCTCGGGGCGCTGCGCAACAGCAATTCCCGGCGCCTGCGCCAACTCGGGCCGGACACCGGGTTTGATTCCATGGGCGATTTTCCGCAGGCGCAGGCCCTGGCCGGTTTTCTCGACCTGCTGGAGCGCGAAGGGGCTTTGCCTAAAATGATTCTCTACAATAACAATCCGGCGGACAATTACGTGCTGGCCACGGCGGCGGGCAGTTTCCAGGATGGCCTCGCGCCGGGCAAAATTCAGTTCGGCCCCGGTTGGTGGTTTCTGGACCAGAAGGAAGGGATCGAATGGCAATTGAACGCATTGTCCAACATCGGATTGCTCTCGCGTTTCGTTGGCATGGTGACCGATTCCCGCTCCTTCATGTCCTACCCGCGTCATGAATATTTTCGCCGGGTCTTGTGCGATCTCATCGGGCGCGAAATGGAGCAAGGCCAACTGCCCGACGACGAAATGCTGCTGGGCACGATGATCCGCAACATCTGTTACGGGAATGCGCGGAATTACTTTCCGCTGCCGGCCACGGGCGATTCCGCCGCGTCCAAACCCGGCGCCCGGCGGGAAGCGCGCCGCCAGCCCCGCTAATTAGATAATTGAGATACACTTGCCGGGTGATGAAGTTCGTTCCCTTGCCCCAGTCTTTTTACGAGCCATCGGCCGAGATGGTGGCCCCGCGGTTATTGGGCCAATGGTTGATTCGCAAAACTGCGGACGGTTTCTGCGGCGGGCCGATTGTGGAAACGGAGGCTTACCTGGCGGAGGATCCCGCTTCTCACGGGTTTGGCGGCGAAACGGCGCGCAACCGCGCCATGTACGGTCCACCCGGACGCGCTTATGTCTATTTGATTTACGGTTTCCATTTTTGCGTGAATGCCGTCTGCCAGCGCGCGGGACGCGCGGAAGCGGTGCTGATCCGGGCCATCGAGGCCGAATATGGCGAGGATTTGATGCGTGACAACCGGCCGGCGGCCAAACGCATTTCATTGACCAACGGCCCCGGAAAACTTTGCGCGGCGCTGGCCATTGATCGCAAACTCGACGGGGCGGATCTTTGCGACGGCCAGGCGGAACTGTTCATTGCCGCCAACCCCAACCTGAAACTGTTCCGGAGGGAACGCGGCCCGATTATTACGACCACGCGCATTGGAATCAGGCGGGCGGCTCATTTGCGCCTGCGTTTTTGCCTGGGCGGCAGCGCGTTTATTTCGCGGCGTGTTCGACCGCCTTTGCCGCAATCCATCGCGCCACCCGATTCGACAAACCCGGCGCCCACAAAACGCTGATGTGCCCGCTTCGAAAACGCCAAATCTCGGGCTTGTCCCAGGCGCGCCAGAGGGCTTCGACGTTTTCTTTGGCCACGAACAAATCATGTTCCGCTTCGACCAGCAAAATGTTCTCCCTGGCAATGACGGGGCGGTTGGAGACCAGGTTTAATTTGTGCAAATCAACGCGTCGGCCTTGCAAGGCGCAACGAATGGTTTCGCAGAAGGCCGCTTCTTCGACCAACCTGTCAAGACGCGCGACCGGCACGGTCAAAACGGCGCAGCCAATGCGCGAGTCATGGCAAAGGGTCAGTCCGGCAAGCCATGCGCCCATCGAAACACCCCATAGTCCGACAAAGGGACACGCTTGCTCCGTCAGCCAGTTGACGAAGGACCGAATCTCGGCCATGGCCTGAAGGGTTGCTTCGACCGTGTGCAGGACGTCGGCGCAAAGGAAATTTCCCCACGCGCCAAGCTCGCGCGGACGGCGATCAAATTGCCAGGGCAACTGCAGCGTCGCCGCGCTGAGGCCCATTTGGTTCAATTGCCGGGCGTGGCGGGGAAAGAAGAAGTGATGATTCAAAGAATCATTCCAGCCATGCAGAAGCAGAATCACCGGTTTTTGCCGCCAACCATCGTCGCATGGATACAAGCGGCCATGAACAACATTGTTCGCAGCGTGCGCGGTGGGGCGCGGACTGGCAAAACGGAAGTTTGCCGGGTCGGCGAACTCGATGGCCGCGGGCTTCATTTCGGCCGGGGAGAAATCGAGGTTTTGCAGCAAACGTTGGGCTTCCTCCAAGTGCAAGTCCCTGCCGTCGGGTTTCGGCATGCGGGCCGCGGCATGGTGAATGGCCACGCGGTCAATCCATTGGCATAAAAAACGAATCATCGGGCGCCACCCAAATTTTAATGTGTTGTCTTCAACGCCTTCCCATTCTATCACAAGCAACTGATTTGAAACCCAATTGAATACTGAATCCAGCCCAGTCCCGGCCAGCCTGCTCCTTTCGCTGGAGACGATTGTAAAGCCTTTGGACCCCGGCAAGCTGTTTTTGCGCCGGCAGCCTTTGCAAGTTGAATTGGGCGCCGGCGACGGCTCGTTTTTGGCGCAATACGCGGCGCTGCACCCGGAGTGGAATTTCATCGGGGTGGAACGGCTGCTCGGCCGCCTGAGAAAAATCGAACGGAAAGGAAAACGGGCGGGTCTGGCCAATGTGAGGGGAGTAAGAATCGAAGCGTCGTATTTCCTGGAATATCTGCTGCCCAAAAAATCGGCCGCGGCCCTTCACATCTATTTTCCGGACCCCTGGCCGAAACGAAGACATCGCAAGCATCGCCTGATCAACGAACGCTTTCCCCTGCTGGCCCGCGACGCGCTGGCGCCGGGCGGCGCGGTTTATTTGCGCACGGACGACGCGGATTATTTCGCGCAAATGAAAGCCGTGTTCGAGGCCTGCCCCGCGTTTGCGCCAATCCCGACGCCGCAGTCCCTGTCGGAAGTATTGACTGATTTCGAACGCGATTTTAAGGCGCGGGGAATCCAGACCCTGCGTTTGGCCTGGCAGTTGGCGGGCCCTTAAACGGCTCACGCTGGCATCATGCCGGTTTTGCGGGCGTATTTGAACAATCCTCCCGCGTCCACCACCGGACGCACGTCGCCCAGCGGCTTCAGAAAATGAACCTTTCCACTGGCTTGCACCGTCAACGTTTCCTTGTCCAAGTCCACCGTGACCACGTCGCCCGTCTTCAGTTCGTCACAGAGGCGGTCCGGGCATTCGCACGGATAAAGTTCGCCCGTGGCCACACTGTTGCGGAAAAAAATCCGCCCAAAACTCCCGGCCACCACCGCCTTGCATCCGGCCGAGCCGAGCGCAATCGGCGCGTGTTCGCGCGAACTGCCGCAGCCGAAATTCCGCCCGCCGATGAGAATCGGATACTCGCTGTCGAGCGCGCCCGGCTTGACGTAGCGTTGCGGGTAGAGCGAATCCGGCAGGCCGGCCAAAGCGTGGCTGCCGAGTTTTTCATATTCGTCCGGCAGGGTTGGAATCAGGTTCAAATACTCCGCAGGAATGATTTGATCGGTGTCGATGTTGTCGCGCACCACGTAAACAGGCCCTGTAAATACAGATTGCATGACTGAAATTTGCCGCCGCCGCCGCCGCTAATCAATGAGATTCATCCGGCGGCGGACGTCCTTTCAAGTATTCCCGCAAGGCCTCGTGCCGTTTCCCGACCGGCAGTTTCCCCAAGGCCGCGACCGCTCCATAGAATTTCTCCAGGTCCCCTCCGTTGGCGCGGAGCAGCGCCTGAAAGGCGGGCACCAGGTCGTAATAGGTTGAAACCGTGTTGAGCTTGGCGTTGTTGATCGGTTCCGCGAACCATTCATCATAACCGGATTGGCCGCCCCAGGCCTGTTTGACGGCGGCATATCTGGCGCGCAGCTTCCCGATGATTTCTTCTTTACGCCGCAGTTTTTCGGCGTCCGGCAAACGCCCGTCCCCGTAAACAGCCTCCAATTCCCGGCGTGTGTCCATGACCAGTTGGACAAACTGGTTTTCGCGCGCCAGGCCGGCCTGGTGTTCCTGGCAGGCCCGCGCATTGGACGAGGCCGCGAACCAGCGCCGGATTCCTTCCGCCGCCACCTCCGTCGCAAACGCTTCGTTGAAATCGGTGTCGCCGTTGACATACAAGCGCCGATGTCCCAATTCATGAAAGATCAGTTCCGCCAAATCCGCTTCCGGCTCAAAAATGAAAGTGTTCAGGAGCGGATCACGAAACCACCCCAGCGTCGAGTAGGCCGCGACCCCATCGACATAGACGTCCCATCCTTTTTTCTCCCAGCGGGCCGCGTAACGGCGGGCGCCCGCTTCATCAAAATACCCGCGATAACTGGCCCGGCCCACCACCGGGAACCACCACGTCTTTGGCTCCAGAGAAAGGGCCGGGGCCACGTTGACGTTCCACACCACGCAAGGCCGGCGCAGATCAGTGTATTTGAGATAATTGCCATCCGCCGGCAATTTCAATTCCTGCGCCGCAAACTGCCGGATTTTCAGGACCTGCCCGAATTTGGCCTTGAGTTTCGGCGGCGTTTTCGGATTGGCCATGAGGTTGGTGATGGATTCCTGGCGGGCCAGGATTTGGCATTCGCCCGCGATGGCCTGCCGGTAAAAGCTGAGGGCCTGACAACCCGAAAAACACACGGGCATGACCAGGCAGAGCAGAACCATCATCGCCAGTCTTGTCCGTCCGCCGCGCCGGAATTTAAGTTGTACAAACAAAGGGCGCATTTCACTGTTTTGGGTAAGAGATCTTAATCTTAATCCTAATCCTAATCTTAATCTCCTTCGTGCAGCCGGTAATCAGAATTGGCGGATTTTTCATGGTCGAAGCAGCTATTCATTTAGGTTAAGATTAGGATTAAGATTAAGATTAGGATTAGGAGGCCCAAAACGACACCCCATTATCCCTTCTGCTTTTCCCTGGCCCAAAGGTCCCGCAGCGTGATGGTGCGGTTAAAGACAGGCTTTTTGGCCGTGCTGCTCTCATCGAGGGCAAAGTAACCCAGGCGCTCGAATTGATAACGCAATTCCGGTTTGGCATCGCCCAGGGCCGGCTCGCATTTGGCGGAGAGCACTTCCAACGAGTGCGGGTTCAGGCAGCTTTTGAAATCGCCCGCCGCATCCGGCTCCGCCATGGTGAACAGACGGTCGTAAAGCCGGACTTCGGCATCCACCGCGTGGGCCGCGCTGACCCAATGAATGGTTCCCTTGATTTTGCGCCCCGCCGTCGCCCCGCCGCTTTTGCTCTCCAGATCGGCCGTGCAGCGCAATTCGATGACATGGCCCGCCGCGTCCTTGACCGCTTCGCCGCACTTGATGATGCAGGCGTATTTCAAGCGCACTTCGCCGCCCGGGCGCAGGCGGAAGTATTTGGGCGGCGGATTCTCCATGAAATCCTCCTGCTCGATGTAAAGAACGCGGCTGAAGGGCACGCGGCGGGAGCCGGCGGCGGGGTCTTCGGGATTATTGACAGCGTCGAGTTCCTCGACGCGGCCTTCGGGGTAATTAGTCAATACTACTTTTATGGGGCGCAGCACCGCCAGCCGGCGCAGCGCCCGCCGGTTCAAATCCTCCCGGATGGCGTGTTCCAGCACCGCCAGGTCCGTCACCCCGTTGTATTTGGTGATGCCGATGTGGTAGGCAAAATGGCGCAAGGCCCCGGCCGTCACCCCGCGGCGGCGCAGACCGGAAATGGTGGGCATGCGCGGATCATCCCAGCCGGCCACGATTTTGTCGCTGACCAGTTGGAGCAATTTGCGTTTGCTCATGACGGTGTAGCCCAGGCTGAGGCGGGCAAACTCATATTGATGGGGCAGGGGACGCGGCAGGTCCAGATTCTCCAAAATCCAGTCGTAAAGGGGCCGATGCACCTCAAATTCCAGGGTGCAGATGCTGTGGGTGATCCCTTCCAGGTAATCGCTCAGGCAATGGGCGAAATCGTACATGGGATAAATGCACCATTTCCGGCCGGTGTGATGATGTTCGGCGTGGCGGATGCGATACAGGACCGGATCGCGCATCCAAACATTCGGCGATGACATGTCAATTTTCGACCGCAAAGTCCGGGCGCCGTCGGGGAACTCGCCCGCCTTCATCCGCTCGAACAAGTCGAGACTCTCCGCCACCGGCCGGTTGCGCCAGGGGCTTTCCCGTCCGGGCCGGTCCGGCGCGCCGCGCCAGGTGTCCATATCCTCCGCTGAAAGGTCGCAGACGTAGGCCTTGCCCTTTTTAATCAAAGCCACGGCATATCCGTAAATCTGCTCAAAATAATCCGAGGCATAAAACGGCTCGAGTTTTGCGGCGCAGTCCGGGCCGGTCGCCGGCGCCAGGTAAAAGTCCGGCTGGCCGTTGCTGGTCACGGCCTGGGGAGTTTGGCCCGCCGGCTTCAGCCCCAGGCGGTCATCCGCCCAACCGTCAATCAGCCACTTCACATCGGCGATGATCGAGTCCACATATTCCACGTCCTCCTTGGTGGGATTGGTATCGTCCATGCGCAAGTTGCAAACGCCGCCAAATTCGCGGGCGATGCCGAAATTGAGGCAAATGGATTTGGCATGGCCGATATGGAGATACCCATTCGGCTCCGGAGGGAAGCGGGTATGAATCTTCGGGTAGCGCTTGGCGGCCATATCCGCGGCCACAATATCGCGGATAAAGTCCGAAGGCGCGGGAGCTGGGACAGACCCGCCAGGATTGGACTCGGGATTTGAAATCGTCATCAGCCTGAAACTCTAAGAGGAAACGCTGATTGCGCAATGGAAAAGCGGCCCGAGATTTGGAGAATGATTCATTTTAATCAAATCTGGATGGCTTTGGAAACCACTTTCGGTGGGGTCGGACGGGTCGGACGGGTCGGACGAGTCGGACTTGGGGGACCCGAACCATCTTGCGGGGTTTCTTTCGGCTGATCGTTTCCTAATCCTCCAAATCCTCCATTATCTGGCGAGACCAAATCGGTTTGATTCACTTTGACTGAGTTTGACCCGCCGTCGCCGCAACGGCTATGGCGCGGCAAGCCCCCCTCTGCCGAGGTAGACACAGGCAATTGCTTCTGCCTGCCTTCGTAATCGGTTTGATTCACTTTGACGGGGTTTGACTGAACCTGACTGGATTCCTCCTCCTTTCCACAGTCTATCTCGTTATCCTCCAAAGGTTTAGCCACGTTGTCCGGCTTGGTTTTTTTGGCATGTTTAACAGGCCGCTCTTTCCGGGTCGGTTTGACTGGTTTTGCCTTCTTTTCAGCCGCTTCCTCATGTCCGTACTTGTCGGTGGGCAAGAGGTCCAAGTCGGCATCCAGATTCCCTCTCCGAACCGCCAGAATGTATTGGGCAATTTTCCGGCCCACAGCGCCGCCCCCGAACATTTTGACCATCAAAGGCAGTTTCAGCATGTCATAGCAAGGCTTTACCATTTTGTCCTTTAACGCTTCCTCGTCGGCTGTCTCCTTATCCTCCAGCTTGCAGGTTAATTCAAAAGCCTCCCGGTTGGCCCGATGCATGCCCCGCTGCAACTGCACCACACTGCGGCACAGGCGGTTCAAGACCCGCGACTTGGCCTCGAACTGGTCGTCCACCTCGCCGTTCCAGTTGGCAATCAGGCTGCCAAAACGGGCGGCCAGCACTTGGGCCACGTCATCGGCCAGCACGCTTGGCGAATCCTCGTCGTCCATCTCCTCCGCCAACCGCCTGACCTCCAGGGCGTCTTCGCACAAATCGCGCCGGGCCAGCCATTCCTGGAAGCCGCCCTGGCGCCACTGGCTCAGGTTCTGCGGGCTGATGGGGACGCCGGCGAAGTCGTTTTGCAGGATCTTTTTGACTTCCGGCAAGGCGTTGAGCCAGGAGAGCAGTTGGGGGCTTTGCTCGGACTGTTCGAGGCGTTCATTCAATTCTTCGCGGACAGAACGGGGGAGGCGGGCGATTTTACCATTGCGGGCGTTCATAATTTGGAGGGTGTTTGTTGTTGTTTCAATATATCCGTTTTTCGGCATGGCCTCATTTAGCCAGTCATCAGACTACATCATAGCATACATTTTGACCGCAACAACAATTACCTTAAGCTATTTTTGTAATCGGCATCATTCGACACAACCGCTTGAAGGGGAAGGGCTTGGAGAAGATTTTTAACCGCGAAATATGCCAAATACGCGAACAAATGGGAAAATATTTAGCCACAAAGATCACAGAGATCGCAAAGAAAAATGCCTTCTTTTGGACTGTGTCTATGTGCTCTTTGTGCTCTATGTGGCAAAATCATTGCCGTATTTGTTGGGGGACTGAGCGGGAGGGTCGCAGACAAAACGTTGACATGCTCGGAGCCCGGAAAAAGCACGAGAGTTTCAAACGCGATGACTGACACCTGGACAAACGCATCCGTCCTCGCCAAACCCAAAAGTGTCACAATTATAGGACTGACCCCTTCACTGACCCCTTCACGTTCGCCGACCCTTTCACGACCCTTTCAATTTCACTTTCACCGTCAACCTATTATTTTGCTTTGTTGCGCAGATTTTCCACCGATTTTCCTTGTGTTTGCCATTGAATTTCGTTAATGATCATGGACTATGATGAACCGTTTGAAAATCGCTACTCTGTCTGCCATGCTCGAATTGTTCCTCTCGTCTGCTCATGGGCAGGTTTCACTTAACTTTATTATACCCGGACAAACCGCGGCGTACCAAGAGATTCTCAATTACTATGACGGCGGCGCCAGTCAAGAAGGTCAGGTTGGACCTAACTATGGCATCACCTTCGGCTCTGGTGCTTTGTCTCTATTGAACTATCCTTTTTCTGGTTCAAATGTGGGGGACGAACCTGGCGGTGGTAACAGCATGTTCTTCATGGGTGGAGTGCAGGGGGAAATAATGAACGTAGCGGCTGGATTTACCGGCGGATTCTCGTTCTACGAAACATCTCTTACCCGTGGTTCCGCTTCCGCTGGTTACGTCAACGTCTATAGCGGTCTTGACGGCACCGGCACCTTGTTGGCATCCCTGTCCGTGCCTGCGACAGGGGCAAATCGCAGAGAGCCAATTTTGGGAGTTTGGGATCCCGTTGGAGTGAATTTCGCGGGGACTGCCGAATCCGTTGATTTCTCTGGAAGTGATGAGCTGCGAACCGAAAATCCCATCGCCTTTTCCGATGTAACCCTCGGTTCGGCCACGCCAATAGTCGTCCCGGAGCCGAGCATGGTTGCTCTTGGTCTAATAGCCGCATCGGCCTTCCGGCTCGTGTGGCTTGGCCGAGGGCGATTTCTCAGGTATTCGGCAATGGCTGTCGTGCGGACCTCGTGATGATTATATTGATCTGTTGATCTACGAAAGGTTCGGTCCTCGGAAATTGGTATTCGCACATTTTGTTTGCCAGTTTCCCAGGACCCTTTCTCGGAAAAGGGAAGAGTGGCTGGAATAAGACGGGGATGGGGGTGTCAACCGATCCACAAACCTTCAACGCGGATTTGCAGGGCGTCGGGGGTGCGGTTCAGGTAGTTGATCAGACCGCTGTGCCGCCATTGCAACATGCACATGGTGGGCTGGAAGAAATAGCGCATTCCAATTTGAAGATCGCAACGCTTTTTATGCACCAATCCCTCGTATCCTTCCGCAATGTAATAGCCGAGGTCCTTGAATCCTTCCTGGCGCGGACGCAACGGACCGGTGACACACCAGACGATAACGCCGGTGCGAGAATCCACCTGCATGGCCACCCCGCAGTGGGTGATGGGACAACCACAGGACATGCCGAGGGGACGCCCGATGAGGGTGTCGCCGGGTTGAATGTCCATTTCACGCGTGAGGAGCGGGTTGTGCGGCAGGATGATTTCGCGCGGGCCCGGCTCGGTGGGGAAATGGTCCAGGTAAAAATCAAATTCCCGTCCCAGGCTGTCCTGCCAGGGGGTTGCTCCTTTGGAGGCTGAAACGGCGGCACACGCGTTGCAAGCGGCGGGGGCAGGCGCAGGCGGCATTGCCACAAGAGTTGGCGTCGCCAGTTTTTGCTTGTCCGAATAGTAGATGCATCGTTTCAGCAATGATTGGTCGGCAGGCAATTGTTCGGCGAGGGCTTCGCAAGTGCGGAAACCGCAGGCGCCGCAGTCAAGTCCCGGCAGGTCTTTCACAGTTGGGGTCATATCAAAACTCCTTTGTCGGTTGTGGCGATGGGGTACGTGGCAATGGGCCGCAACTCTTTGATCTTTTCGGGCAGGACCCGCAGAAAGGCCTCCACGTCGGCGTCGGTGTTGAAACGGCCGAGGGTCACGCGCAATGAGCCGCGGGCGCGGACAGGATCAAAGCCCATGGCCTGCAAGACATGGGAGGGCTGGTTGCCGCGATGGGCGGTGCAGGCGCTGCCGGTCGAAATGGCGATGCCTGCTTCATCCAGAGAGAGCAACAAGCGGATGGACTCCCCTTCCAATCCGGCAAAGCCGAGGCAGACGTGGCCGGGCAATCGCCGATGACGGTGGCCGATGAGATAGGCGTTGGGAAGCATGGCAGTCACTGTTTCAATGATGCGATCCCGCAGCTTCACCAATCGCGCGGCCTCCGCGGACATTTCGGCGCGGGCGATTTCAGCGGCGCATCCAAGCCCCGCTATCCCCGCCATATTCTCGGTGGCGGAACGCAATCCGCGTTCCTGTCCGCCGCCGTGAATGATGGGCGCGAGGGGAATTCCGGCGCGCACGAAGAGGGCTCCGACGCCCTTTGGGCCGTGGATTTTGTGGGCGGCGAGCGATAACAGGCCGATGGGCTGGGCGCGAACGTTGATGGGAATTTTGCCGGCAGCCTGCACGGCATCGGTATGGAAGGGCACGCCATGATCTTGGGCAAGGCGGGCCAGTTCGTTGATGGGCTGCACGGTGCCAACCACATTGTTGGCGGTCATGACGGAGACCAGACGCGTGGTGGGACGGAAAGCGCGGGCCAGTTTGTCCGGATCAATCAGCCCATCGGAGTCAGAGGGGAGGCAAGTCACATCAACACCGCGGCGTTGAAGGCTGCGGCAGGTTTCAAGAATGGCCGGGTGCTCGATGGCACTGGTAATGACATGATGTTCATGCCCGCCCACCGCTTCAATGATTCCGGTCAATGCCAGGTTGTCGGATTCCGTGCCGCTGGAGGTAAAGAGGATTTCGCCGGGGTCGGCGTTGAGCAGCGCGGCCACCTGGCCGCGGGCGCGGTCGAGGCATTCGCGCGCCTGGCGTCCCTCCCGATGCAAACTGGACGGGTTGCCGAAGACGCCGTCCAAATAAGGACGCATCGCCTGAACGACCCGGGGATCGAGCGGGGTGGTGGCCGAATTGTCGAGGTATATTCGCCGGGCGCTCATTTACTCTCCGCGGTAGAAGGTCTGATTTTCCAGCGCCCGCACGACACCGAAATGGGATTGCCAGCCGATCTCCTTTTTGCCGACACATATAGTGCAGGTGCCCACGGGAGGGTTGCCTCTCAATAACAAGTGCGGCGCCGCATCCGGGATGGCTTGGACATGGACCATCAGGGGGTCAATGCCGATGCCGTAAAGGGCGTTGACTTCGCGAATGCGGACTCCGGGAGCTGCATTCTGGATGCGGGCGCGAAAGACTTCGCGCTCGGCCTGAGAAACGCGGTCGATCTTTGTGACCACCGCCACATCCGCCAGAGAAAGCATCGGACCGACCTTGAGGGGCAGGTTCATGCCGCTGGTGGCTTCCAGGACGACGATGCCCAAGCCGCCATCCACGTATGGCGAGCAGCGCAGGCACAAGCCGGCCGTTTCCACAAACAAAAAGTCACAGGTCTCCCGGCGCGCCCATTCCAGCGCGTCACCCAGCACCATGACGTTGCAATGATCGGGGCACAACTCGCCGGAATAGACTTTGCGGGTGGGGATGCCGAACTCGCGGGCGAACTGCTCATCCTCCTCGGCGTATTGAACATCTATTTTCAGAAAGGCCGGGCGCCGGCCGGCAGACTGAAGTTTGCGAATCACATGCCGGAGCACCGACGTTTTGCCGGTTGTGGCCGGGCCGGCGCAAATGGTCAATCGCATACCAAAGCCTCCAGTTCGGGCGAGGCCAGCCGGTCCCCGCGGCGCATTTGGTCGCGCAAATTTGAAAGCACGTCGTCCAGCCGGCTCACATGGGCGGCAAAGCGCCGCTCGTTGTCATCCGTGTGCAGCACGCTCGTGACGATGCCATTCTGCATCACGATGCGGTAATCGGACAGCAGCGCGATGCGCGGGTCGTGCGTCACAAAAATGAAGATTTTCCGGTACTCGCGCAGCAACTCCAGGGCGCGGGTGCGATGGATGCCCGCGTTCTCGACCTCGTCCAACAGGACGATGGGCGTGTTGCAGATGATGGTGGCGTCGGCAATGAGCAGGGCGCGCGTCTGGCCGCCGGAAAGTTCGGTCATCCGGCTGTCAACAAGAATCGGTTCGCCGGTCAATTGATTGGCAAAAGCGAGGGTGCGCTCCAGCGCGCCATCAATGCTGGCCCCGGCCGCGCTGCGAATCCGGGCATGGGTCGTGAGAAATTCCCGCACCGGAAGATCGGAGAGAAAGGTGGTGTGCTGGGTAATCAGGGCGATGGGGTTGCAGGACGGGTCGTCGCGATATTCGGCCGGCGCCCGCTGGCCATTGATCAGAATCCGCCGGCCGGTCGGGGTGTTGGCGTCGGCAAAGAGCTCAATGTCATTGATCAGGGTTGTTTTGCCGGACCCGGTGGGGCCGACGATGCTGACCACGTCGCCCATGCGCAAATCAATGCGGTCAATGGCTTCCTGGGCGCCGGACTTGCCCCGGCCACCAAGAATCGTGATGGTATGAATCATAGGCGCAATAACAATTATCCCATCTGATTAGTCATAATTAATGAAAAATAAATGCGTCATAACATGTCTCCAATGGTCGTCGTTTCCAGTTTTTCGGCGACGTGGTCGCGGATTTCCCGGAACACATGAACGAGCTTGTCTTCCTTTTCGATGGGAGTCGGCTCATAAAAATGTTCGCTGACGGATTCCGTGGAGGCAATGGCGCCGTCAAAGGACCGGACGATTTCCGCCAGAGTGATTTTATGAGCGGGTTTGGCCAGTTGATAACCGCCCTGGCGCCCCTTGGAACTGCGCACATATTTGGCCCGTTTGAGCGCCAGCATGATTTGTTCGAGAAACTTGGGTGGAATATTCTGGGCGCGGGCAATTTCATCGACCGACACCAGCGTACCGGCCTTCTGCCGCCCCAGATGCACCAGGGCCAGCATGGCATATTCGCAGCGAGACGTGAGCTTCATGGCATACTTATATTACTAGTCTGATGGGATTAATATGACTTATACGGCCGGCATCCGTCAAGCCCTAAAAGAATATTATTTTTGAATCAAGGGGCGACGATTTCGAAGGGTATGGCGGGCAGCGTGCCCAGTGCAACGCGCCGCTGATTTCCCTGCGCCTTTCCCCCGGCTGGAGCGGCCCCCTGTCGTTTGGCCAGGATGTTGACGATCAGGTTCCCCGTCGCCCTCGGCTTGATCCTGGCCGCATCGCAGTGCAGCACGATTGTCGTTTCCGCGTCCCCTTGCACAACGTTTTCGATGGAGATTCCATCCGGCGGCTCGTTTAATTCGAGTTGGAAATTGTTGGTGAACGCGCGGGCGGGTGTTCTGACCCGCACCTCGGTCGTCCCGCCGGCGGGGATTTTGACGGGAGTTGGATCAAGAATTTTGAAGGCGAACCTGAGTGGTGGACGATCCGTGAGAGAGACCTTCAACTCCTTGGACGAAACAAGATGGCGGTAGGCGAAGGCTTGCATCATGTTTTCAGCCGGAATGGCTGGATGAACAACTGGATGTCCCTCGATCAGAGCGCGCCCTTCCACGGAGAGGTCGAAGAAATGCTCTTCGGAGGCGGTGGGAGCCATGAGGGTAACCCGGGCTTGGTCCTTGTCAGCGGGCACCGTGCCGCCACTGAGGGTGAATCCAGGCGGGGCGTCTTTCAAAGCCAGCTTGATCTCATTGGAAAACCCATCCCTGCGGAGGGCATAGATGGTGAAAGGCACGGACATGCCGCGGCGCACAGAAAGGCTGGAGGGCACCAGGCGCAAGGCGAAGTCGGGCCGGGGCGGGCCAAGGCGCAGGCGGTAGGCATATTCCGGGCCGCCCTGATGTTGCGCGTCTCCCAGATAGAGGTAGTAGGCGCCGGCAGCCGGCAGCGTGACGCGGAGATAGGAATCCGCGTATTGGGTTTGCAGGCCGGCGCCCTTGTCCTCGTAATCGTCGTTAAAGGCCAGTTGATTGCCGGCGGCGTCGGTCAGTTTGAGCACGGAATCCAGCGGGGAATCCAGGCGGCGCGCAATCACTTCGGCGACGATTTCGTCGCCGGCGCCGCCATTGAAGCGAAAGACATCCCACTGACCCGGTTTGTCAATGCGCCCGTTGACGATGATGGGAAGAGTGACCCATTGGGCGGTGGCCTTCGAGTTGTTTGGCTTGCGCGAGAAACATTCCGGCAACGTATCCACGGCAAAGGGGCGGTGGTTGGAAACATAATCTCCCGCGCGCACGGAGAGCGGATAAATACCCGGCGCAAGGTCGCTGTCATCCCGGATGAGCGAGGGGTCGGGAAGATTCCAACCGGTCATCTTGACGGTGGTTTGAGCGCCCGCCGGGCCGCCGAGCGGGAAGAGGCCGGTGACAAACGGCAGTTGGCCGGCAGTGATGCGATAGACAAAATCCTCGCGGCCACGATAAATGGAATCCCTGATCTGGAGAACGTATTCACCGTCCTTGGGGACTTCGTAAAAGAGAACCGGGTCGGGATGGAACTGGAAGTGGTCGGCATAGGCCACTTCATGGCCTTGGGAGTCGTAAAGCGAGAGGACAGCTTGGAACCAGCCGGGAACAGCGTCGGCAAGATAGGGGATCAGTTCCCGGGCTGTCACGGAGAAGACCAACCGCTGCCCTTTGCGCGCTTGGAAACGGTAACGATCCATGCCGCCGGGCAGGATCTGGCCATTGGCCACGCACGGCAGCAAAATGCGCGATTCGACGGGTGCGACGGCTTTCTGGACATTGTCATTTCTGGGGCGGTTGGGGGCCGGGAGTTCGCTGACAATGGAGGGGGAGGGCTTGCTGAATTCGGGCAGTTGGCCGACGCAAAAGACCAGCGGCTGGGACAAGGCCTGGGGCGTTGCCAGCCTCAGCTCCCGTTCGCCTGGTTCAGCGTTGGAAGAAATGGTCATCTTGAGGGTGACGGTTTCCGAAATCGCCGGATTGGCCGATCTTTTTTGGGACTGGGCGATTTTCTCGCGGATTTCGGCGATCCTCATCCTGTCCGCGGCGGACAAAGCGGGGCGAGTTTTGGCGTCGGCTCTTTTTTCCTGGAATTTCTTGAGTTCCTCCCGCAATTGGTTGAGCTGCTCCCCAGTGAGCGGTTTGACGTAATCCACCACGTCAGCTTGAATGCCTTCGCCGGAAACAAAAACGTTGCTGACGTTCCCCAAATACTGTCCCCCCACCTTCACCCGGAATGAAGCGCCCTGCCGGCCACCGGCGGGAAAGACATAGCCAACATGCGGGACGAAGGACTGCTGCCCGCGCAGGGCCGTGGCAACCGCCAGCAGGCCCGCAAGTGTCAAGATAAAATGCCGTCGAAACAGGGTCGTCATTCGCGTCACCGTCCACAGGGGTGCGTTTCACTTTTTTGGGCAACCGCTCTTAATCTTAATGCCAATCTTAATCTTAATCTCCTTTTTCATGGTCGAAGCAGCAATTAATTCGGATTAAGATTAAGATTAGGATTAAGATTAGGAGTCGGAAGGCACTCACATGATTTCTTTCAAACGGCCCCCCCGTCTCACCGCCTCCGCGGCGGAGGGCGTCACACGGACATCCAAGCCTTGTGGATGCGGCAATTTCGCGTCGGGATCGATGCCGAGCAGTTCGTACATGCTGCCCAGGAGGTCGCACGGATAAACGGGCCGGATCTTGACCTGTTCGCCTTTGGCATCGGAAGAGCCGACCAGATGACCTCCCTTGAAGCCGCCGCCGGCGACCAGTGCGCAGAAGACCTCGCCATGGTGGCCGCGCCCCCCATTCCAGGGCGCTTCCCACATGACTTTGGGAGTTCGGCCGAACTCACCCCCCCACCAGACGATGGTCTTGTCCAACAGTCCGTGGTCGGCCAAATCCTGCAACAGAGAGGCCATGCCTTTGTCCATTTCCGGCACTCTGCGGCGCATGGTTTGGAAATTCTCCTTGTGGGTATCCCAGCCGCCCTTGTAGTTGATGGTGACGTAAGGAACGCCGCGTTCGACCAGGCGGCGGGCCACCAGACACGATTGGCCGAAAGTGTTGCGGCCGTAACGGTCTCTCAACTCGGTTTTCTCCTGCGCCAGATCGAACACCTTGCCCGCGTCGCCCAGGATTAGGTCATACGCCTCTTTTTCAGCTTGGGCGGAGGCGGCCAGTTCCGCATTGCCTGGCAGGACATGGGCCAGTGTGTCCAACTGGCGCAACAACTGGCGCCGCTCCTTTTGGCGCTGCTCGGAAATGCTTTCGCTCACCACGCCCTCCACCGCGAAGGGCGTTTTGGCGGGATCGCCCCCCGTGGCGAAAGGTTGAAAGCGCGATCCCAAAAAGCCCGCCTCGGAAAACCGTCCCTGCGGTTCGGTCAGCACAATGTAAGGCGGAATCAATCCGTGATAGTCGGCGTTGAACCCCTTGAAGAGCGAAACCACGGCGCCGGCGCACGGATAGACATCCCGTTCCCCCGCCGGGCGCGCGGTCTGAACCATGTAAGAGGCGGTTTCGTGGCCGTTGTTGCCGTGGGTCATGCTGCGGATGATGGAATACTTGTCGGCCTGCTTCGCCAGCAGGGGCATGAGCTGGCAGATTCTTATTCCGTCCACGTTGGTGTCGATCGGCTTGTCCAGCGGGCCGCAATAATCGGAGCCTGCTTCCGGTTTCGGATCGAAGGTGTCCAGGTGCGACGGGCCGCCCCACATCCAGATTTGGATGACCGATTTGGCTTTGGCTTGGGGCAATGGGGCGGCCGCCAGTGTGCGCAGACACAAATGGTGGCCCAGCAGCAAGCCACCCGCGCCAAGGAGGGCGCGCCGCACCGCCTCGCGCCGGGAGATGGCAGAGTCGCGCAGGCGTGAAATCAGGGCGTCGGAATACGGTTTGAACGGTTGGCCATTCGCAATTTGCTGCATTTTCATACTCTCGCTATGCCTTTCTTTTTTATTCTGATCAGTGCCGGTAAAGAAACTCCGTGGTGTTGATCAAGGCCCATGCCAGATCCACCGTCGCTTCGCGTTTGCCCACCTGGCCGGACTGGAAATAATTTCCCGCAATCTTCAACTCGTCTGCCGTTGGGAAACGCGAGAGAGTCTCCAGATACAGGGCGGTCGCAATCTCGGGCGGCGTTTTCCGGGATTGCACCAGGTTTTGAACCATTCGGCTTTGTTCCAGCTTGAGCAGAATGTGGCTGGAATTGAGAAGATGGAGGCGCTGGTCGGCCGCCGGGCGATTATTGCGCTCCGATTCAAGGCCGGTATCGCGCGGCGGGCGTCCGAACATTTCGAGGAAGGAACTGCTGATGCTGCCGTCGGGCAAGGCAATCGAGCGCATGTCTCCGGGAATGAAGGTGTACGGTTCCGGGATGGCGCTGGAGTAATTCTCCGTCGTGCCGGTGATCTGGTCCAGGGCGTCAATAAGAACCTCCGCATCCAGGCGGCGCAACGGATAAAACGCGAAGTGGGCCGCCCCTTCGAGGTTGTCCGTCCCGGGCAGCGAAGAAAGTTGGTAGGTTTTCGAGTTTAGGATCAGGCGGAAGAGGCGCTTGAGGTCGTAATGGGACGCGATCAACTCCTTTTCCAACAGGGCCAGAAGATTGGGATCGGACGGCGGATTATCCGGGCGGATGTCGTCCGGCTCCTGAATGATGCCGCGGCCCAGGAGCCAGGACCAGACGCGGTTGGCGATGTTTTGGTTGAACCAGGGGTTTTTCGGATCAATCAGCCAGTCGGCGAAAACCTCGCGCGGATCGCGCTCCGGCGACAAGCGGACCGGGGTTCCGTCGGGAAAGGCCGCTGAACGGGCCAGAGGGTTGGCAGTCTTTGCCAGATCGAAAAGAACAATCTCCTCCTTCCACTCGGCCGTGGGCTTGTAGCCGATTTCGGAGAAGAAGGCCGCCATGCCGGACAATTGGCTGGCGGGCCACTTCTCCGCCCGCGTTCCCATGAACGTCAAAGCGACGGCTTTGGCGATGGTTTGCGGGTCCTTGTTTTGCAAGGCGCGGTAGAAGTTGACGGGCGGGACGCGGAAATTGCTGCCGCTGGCCGTGAGCAGTTCGCGGACGAAGCGGTCATAGGGCATGTTGTCCTTGATGCTGGCGCGGATCCAATGGTGATAGGCCTGGGCGGCATTGGGCCACAAATTGATCGGAAACTCCGCCTTGACCCGCAGCAGGTCGCCCCACTTCATGGCCCAGTAATCGGCAAACTCGTCCCGTTCCAGCAGGCGGTCAATCAGGACCCTGCGTTTGTTTGGATTGCGGTCGAGCACGAACTGTTCGGCCTCGAAACCTTTCGGCAGGGTGCCGATGACGTCCAAATAGGCGCGGCGGACAAAGACCGCGTCGGAGCAGAGACGGGCCGGCTGAAGGTTCAACTCTTTCAGCCGGGCGAAAACGAGTTCGTCAACAGGATTTTGAGGCGTCAGGACGGCGGCGCTTTCAAAAACGCCCGCCGGCCGTTGCGCCGCCGGGATGGCGCTGAAGGCCGCCAGGACAAGGCTGCCTGTGATCAAGAGCGTTTTCACCTTAATTGCATCGGCTGTTTTGGACGATGCCAATAGTATAGACGCTGGCAGCAAAAGAAAGGATGCATAAAAAGGGCGCAAATCAGCTTTTGTGCATCGTTTTTTGGCGATTTGCTGAAAAACTGGCCGCAAACGCAAGATTGACATGCAGGTCCGGAAAATCGGCAACACGGCAACAAAGCCCATTTTACAAGGGTTTCGTTGAGCTTTTCGGCTGGCAACACAGCGGCAACAGTTGGCAACATGTTGCTCCTTTTCCCTTCGGTCTGGCTAAATTTGACCACGGATTTCAGGATTTCCAGATCCGGGATTAAGATTAGGATTAGGATTACGATTAGGATCGCAAGAAACGGAAGATTGATAGATAGGTATTCTGCCCCCCCACCCCGCCGCTACAGTGCTACAAACGTTGATTATCAATGACTTAGGGTGCTACAAGGGTGCTACAATTGGGCTTATTTGTAGCACCTGTAGCACCCTGGCATGACACCCATCGCGTCCGCTCATGGCAACGGCGGCGTGGAGGCCAGAATCCAGGCGACACTTGCCGGATTTCTATTCCTCTGAAAACAGCGAAGAACCATATTTAACCACAGAAGGCACCCCGTCCTCCGCAGTAGCCCTGCTACGGAGGGTGGAAAAGAGCACAAAAACTGACAGATCATGGAAAACGGAGTCAACCGCGAAATACACGGACTACGCGAACCCCGACAGCATGAAGCGCAAGATTGATACATTGGTCTGAAAAATCGGTAACACGGTGACAAGTGTTGATAATCAACGACTTAGCCGGTAACAAAAGAAGCTACAGACCAGTAACAAGCCAGTTACGTTAACGATAAAGCTGGCTTGGTTCTGGCATTGACATGGGCGCATTTGTGGGTGGATTTGTGGGTGGACAGAGCGGGCGGGGCATGGAGTCCCGGCTTTAGCCGGCAGACCGCGTAAACGCGGGACTACGAACGTTGATCAGTTCTGCGCGTCATGGCGCGAAAATCAACTGATGAATCGCGGCGTCCACCGGGAACGGGACCGTTTGTCAACCGGAGGTCGCCAGAGTTCAAATCATCAAAATGTTGAAATGTGGTGGGCGCGGTGAAGTTGTGCGAATGCGGGGGTGAAAGTCCCTCAAGTCCAGAGGCCGCTGCCGACCGGAATTCAGAAACGAAAATGAAGAATGGCAAGGTTTAGCCAACCGCCCAAGACCGAGGGTTGCTCGACGGGAGGAGAACCGGAGGACTTAATGTTCTGCCGGGGCGAACGACCGGCGAGAAGCGTACCCAGGGAAAAGCGTGAGCCGCAAGCAGGAGTCGCAACCTGCTTAAGCAATTCAGCCTCGAGACAACATCAACATGCAAGCGGGGACGGTGTCACATTGCCGGAACCCAAAACCGAGACGACCGCCAGAGGTGAGGGCGTGGAGGGCTTGCCGGGATCTAAGAGCGTGGCGCGCGCGGAAGGAGACGCACGAAACCGAGGAGGCCCGGAGAGTTCCTGCCGCACTAACTGCGAGGGCCAAGCAGGAAGGGTGGCGCAACGACAAGGAGTGCCGTCTGACACTCCGGGAGTCGGATCGCTTCATAGTAGCGCAGGGCAACTCCGAGCTATCGGAGCCGACGTGCGCGAAGGAGGCGACACGAGAATACCGTTCCACCGGAAACCCAGTCCGTATGACCGACGGAGCCAATTGGGCCAACCACAGTGGGGCACCCGACCAGCGCGTTCTCGTGAAGAGCCCGGTGCGGGAATACCGCCCGCCGGGATCTGTGAGGGGGGCACCGGGCAACCGGTGTCCCTACCTCGACAGGAACCTGTTTTCGATGCGGGAGCAGGCGGCGATAGATGATCAAGAAATGATGCCAAAACGAACCAAACTATGGCTGACCCCTTTTTTTGCCAATTTTCTAGGACTGACCCTTTCAGGACTGACCCTTTCACTGACCCTTTCAGGGGCTATCGTCCAACCCGATTTCCGCCGGGACCAATTATGTCAGTTCGATTGTGCCGAGAGCCGGATTAATTACGTCGAACCTCCAATATAATCCGAACAATGGGGACTTGGTGCAATTATGGACCGGCAGCAGCTTTACAAACTACACTTATTCCAACGGATGGCGTCCTCAGGAGCCAATGATTGGCGTCGGGCAGGGATTCGTCCTGGTCGCCAGCCAAACAAACGTTTGGGTGCAGTCCTTCTCCGCCTGCCAGCCTGGGCTTTTCGTGGTGCCGTCAAATCCTCTCTGGACTGACACCGGCCTCCACGTCAATAGCAACGACACAGTGACATTCACCTACGTTGGTGGAATGTGGAACGGCGGCACGGGACAGGAAACGGTGGGGCCAAGCGGAGAGACTGACGACTTAGGGTTCGATTGCTTCTTAACAAACACGGTTGCTCCTCACGACAGCCTCATAGCTTTTGTGGCACCGACGAATATCCCGTTAGCGCCTTACTGTGACCCCAATGGAGTCAACCAATGGGGCAACTCAAACTATTTCCCGCAACCGCCGGGTGCGGGTTACTGGGAACTTGGCACCACCAACAACTTCACATCAACCAATCGCGCCGGAGAACTTTGGCTTGGATTCAATGACGATGCCGTAGATGAGGATAGAGGCGATAACACGG
>Ga0326727_10004737_pt1 | contig 40164 bp, 39 predicted proteins | sample MB2enrmetagenome_FD_207643 | JGI IMG/M metagenome (GOLD analysis project Ga0326727, IMG submission 207643) | Lab enriched peat soil microbial communities from McLean, Ithaca, NY, United States - MB29MY | ecosystem: Environmental > Terrestrial > Soil > Wetlands > Peat | place: USA: New York...
CACGAATCTGGAGCTAACGTTGGTAGCGCCAACGGGAATCGAACTTTCTGCGCGCCGCAGAACTTTCAACTTTCCCTCGTGAATTTTGTCCCGTCGCGTACCCTCTCGTCCCTCCTCGTCCCGGCTCGTTGGCTGACGCTGGGCTGACCGACGTTCAGGCCGCAGGTCTTTTAAGAGGCCTAAGCCTGGCAATCTCCGTCGCTTCAGGTGAGTGCAGGGCATCGTAGATATCGACGGCGGCTTGCAGATTAAGCCACGTCTGCATGCCAACGCCGAGTACTCGTTCTAGCCGCATGGCCATCCCCGGAGTGATCGAGCGTTTCCCATTGATGATGGCGCTGAGATTTGCCCGGCTAACCCGAAGCCGCTCCGCTAGAGCCCCTTGAGTTAGCTGTATTTCCGAATCCTCAAGGTAATCGCGAATGAAATCGCCAGGCGTACTCGGCCGCCTGTTCTTAGGAACCATAATTTCTCTAGCCATTAACCATCATCTCCGTGAAACTCGCCAACCATGATGCCCACGGCGCCATGCGTCACATCCCAGCGAAAGCGCACTCGATACCTATCGTCGATCCGAATCTGATACGTTCCTCGAAGCTTGCCGTGAAGCTCCTTGAACCTCCAGCCGGGTGGGTAATTGGAACAGTCCTGCAAACTTGCGGTGTTGAGCAGGGTATCCAGAAGCCGAGCGGCTTTTCGATGAAGTTCAGGCGGAAGGATTCGTCGAACCGCCTTGTCCGATTTCCCCTCCCAGATAAGGCGGGTTTCTTTGGTACCGAAACGCTCCACCTAGTTGATTGTAGCGCGTCAAGCGACGCTTTACAAGTGGGGCTACGGCGCGTTCTTGGACCTACTTGGCTTGGCGCTCGATTCCTAGTGTCTCGATCTCATCCTGGCGCCTAACGCCAGAGCGGACAACGACGTTGCCGTCATCGATGCTTATGTCAACCGTTTCGCCATTCTCAACGCTAATGCTTCGGACGTACTCTCGCTGTTTTTGGCGGATCGCTTCCACGATGTCAAAGTGCATATTTCAAAGGTTACTCTTCGCTGCCGGAAATGTTACGGCCCGGGCTTTAGGCGGAAAAAGCGAGCTTCCCGCCGCATGAATGACGCTAAAGCGACGCGGGCATGACGTGCAGTTGCTAACGGCTGCACCATTTCATGAAAGGGTCGAACGCGCTGGCCTCGGCGTCATCGAAGCCGGCAACAAAGAACAATACGAAGAAGTCATTCAAAACCCGGACCTCTGGCATCCCCGAAAGGGTGCCGGCCTTATCCTGCGTCAATTCGGCAATGCGTGGCCATTGATTTACGAGTGCCTGCTCGAACATACTCGTCCGGACACGGTTCTGGTTACGAGTACATTGGGCATGGCGGCGCGGTTGATACAAGAAAAGCTGGGAACCCGGCTCGCCTCGGTGCATTTGCAGCCGTCCTCGTTGCTTTCGGCGACCGATCCAGGAGCGTTAGCAGCAATGCCTTGGGCGAAGCGCCTACCATGGTGGGCCGCGCGCGGACTTATAGCGTCGATCGATCGGGGTATGAGCCTCTTGCTATGCCCTAGGCTAAATGAATTCCGCGCAACGATTGCGCTACCACCCGTCCGGAGCATCAGCCAATGGATGAACTCGCCAGAACGGGTCATCTGCGCATGGCGCTCGCGACCGACGCCGCCGCTTCTTCAGCAAACTGGCCGATGTTCGGACACGATCCCGCTCGCAGCGGCGTTGATGCCGGCGACACGATTCTCACCCGGAACAACGTGTCGAAGCTGGTCGAGAAATGGCAGATCTCGCTCGGCGGCCAAGTTGCCGCTTCAACGCCGATCTTCCTTGACCAGCGGCAGCGAAACTGTTTTCAACTCGCTCTGCAGCGATATTACTACGCTGCACACGTCGTCATCGCTGTGGAGCAGTGCGAATGCAAGCGCGGGAAAAACCATCGGACCCGTCCACTGGCAGAGTCCGATCGTGGTGAACGGTTGGGTCTATTGTTCCGATCAGAACGGCAACCTCACGGCATACGGCCTGCCTTAATGAGAATCTTGCGCGTTACTCGGTCATCGTGATGACTGCCGAGCCATCGATCGCGTCCTCGCTCACGGCTCGGAGCGCGTGATTGACGTCTTCGAGCGCAAATTCGCTCGTCGCGGGCTTAAGTTTCAGTTGCGTCGCCACGTCTAGAAAATCTACTGCGTCGGCTCGCGTCATGTTGGTCACGCTTCGAATTTCGCGCTCGCCCCAGAGGAGCGAGTCGTAGTCGAACTGCGGAATGTGGTTGAGGTGGATCGCATTGATCGCCACGACGCCACCCTTGCGAAGCGCTCCCAAAGCCGCAACGACGACGGAACCGGCCGGCGCGAACGTTATCGCCCGATCGAGCCGCTCCGGCGGAACGTGATGCTCCTTGCCTACCCAGTCGGCACCGAGCTTTTCGGCGGTCTCTCGATGCTGCGCGCCACGCGATACGACGTACACGGAGCATCCCCAACTCTTGAGTACCGGAAGGGCGAGATGCGCGGACGACCCAAAGCCGTAGAGCCCGATGCGATCGCCTTTCTGAACGCCCGCCACGCGAAGCGCGCGGAATCCTATTATGCCGGCGCACAACAGCGGAGCGGCGTGAAGATCGTCGAGCCGATCGCTCAGAGGATAGGCAAAGTCAGCCCGAGCCACGACCGCCTTCGCGTATCCGCCATCCACATCGTAACCGGTGTAGACGGGATGGTCGCATAGGTTCTCGCGTCCTTCGAGGCAGAAACGACACGTGCCGTCGGTCCCGCCCAGCCACGATATCCCGACCCGGGTTCCGATCTTGAGCTCGACTCCGGGGCCCGCATCGGCGACGACGCCGACGATCTGATGGCCGGGCACGATCGTCGGTTGATGCGCCGGGAGATCGCCTTCAACGATGTTGAGGTCGGTGCGGCAGACGCCGCAGGCTCGTACGGTAACCAGGATCTCGCCCGCGCGCAAGTCCGGAAGTGCTCGCTCTTCGATCGTCAGCCGGTCTTTCGCGATCGGCCCCGCCTTCTTCAGCACGGCGGCCGTCGTCTTGGTCTTCGTCGGGGGTGTTGGTGTCGCGACAGTCATTATTGGTTCTCCGTTTTCGGATGCTAAAAAATGCGGATCGGGTTTGCGTCGGGGGGGCCGAGCGATGCTTGGCCGAGCGCAGCCGCAACGTCGCCGGCGACGACGCCCACCGGGCGAGCCTCCGCCGCTAGCGCGCCCGCGCGCCCGTGCCAAAACGCAGCCGCCCGTCCGGCGTCGACGGGCTTGAGCCCTTGTGAAAGAAGCGTTGCAACGATCCCGGTCAACACGTCACCGGTCCCGGCTGTCGCGAGTGCCGGCGTGCCGGTCGGATTGAGATGGAGGCTCGCGCGATCGGCAACGAGCGTCGTGCGCCCCTTGAGAAGCGTCGTGATCCCGAACTCATCGACGAACGCGCGCAGCCGTTCTCGCCGCTGCCCCGGCGCGATCGTTCCGTGCCCCGAGACCAGCGCGAATTCGCCCTCGTGCGGCGTCAGAATCAGCCTTCCGTTGTCGTGCAACTCCGCGAGATGCCCGGCCAGGAGATGCAGCGCGCTCGCATCGGCGACCGTGGGCAGGTTTGTCTTTGCGACGACTTCGCGAACGATCGTTCGGACGGTTTCGTTGATCGCAAGTCCCGGTCCGACCCCGAGCGACGTGCAATGCATCGCTAGCTCGGCGATCGTTTGGATGGCCGAGCTCGCGTCGGCGTCGTCGAACGGCACGACCACTTGCTCCACGAGGTGAGCCCGCACCGCTTCAAGCGCCGCCTTCGGTACGGCAACGGTGACGTATCCGGCGCCTGAGCGCGCCGCACCAAGGGCGCATAGGATCGCCGCTCCGGGAAACTGCGCGGACCCGGCGACGATGAGGGGAGCCCCCGAACTGCGTTTGTCCGCCGAAGCACCGCGGCGCGGTAGAAGCGCGGCGAAGCTGCTCGAAGTACAAACGAAACTATCTGGGCCGGCGTCCAGGAGATCCCCATCGTGCATGCCGATGGGCGCGCACCACAGGTCGCCTGTGGCGTCGCGGCCCGGATCGAGCAGCGAGCCGATCTTCGGGCGGCCGATCGCAATCGTCGCGATCGCCCGTATGTGCGGCTCGTTGAGCGCCCCGGTCGTCGGGTCGGTCCCCGTGGCGATGTCGAGTGCGAGAATGGGGACGCCCGCCGCGTTGAGGGCCGCCACGCGTTCGGCCGCCGGAGCGTCGAGGGGAAAACGGACGTTGACGCCGAGCAGTCCGTCGAGCAAGAGGCCCGCGATGCGCAGCTCCGCCGCGTCTGCCGGATACGGACGCAACCGAACGCCGGATGCGCGGGCGCGTTCTCGAGCACCGACTCGCGTCGGGCTTCCGTCGTGCGCCGGGTCATGGTAGGCGACTCGCGGGCCGCCAAGCTCCGCTAACGCCGCGAAGGCGTCGCCTCCGTTGTTGCCGTTGCCGGCAAAGGCGACGATCGGACCTTCGCCCCGGTACCGGCCCGCGATCTGGGCAATCGCTGCGCCTGCAAGCCGGACGAGTACGCTGGCACCGTCGCGCGAGACGGCAACGCCGTCAACGAGGGCCATTTGTGCCGCGGTCACGGCTAACATGCGGCGCCCGCAAGCTCTTCGCGGTATCGTGCCAGCCGAGCGGATTGGGCTTCGTCCGGCGCCGGATAGGCGAGCCGCAGCGATTCGAGCGTTGCGACGATGATATCGGCGACGGCTGCGCGCGTGAACCATTTGCGATCGGCGGGAATGACGTACCATGGCGCGTCGGCCGTGCTGCTATTTGTGAGAATGTCTTCGTACGCTTGCTGATACGCGTTCCAAAACGGACGCTCGTCGATGTCGGACGGCTGCAGCTTCCAATTCTTATTCGGATCGTCGATTCGCGCGAGAAGTCGCCTCCGCTGTTCTTCGCGAGACACGTGGAGGAAGAACTTGAGAATCCTCGTCCCATTGCGCACGAGATGCCGTTCGAATCCGATGATGTCTTCGAAGCGCTCGTCCCATAGCCGCGCAGTCAGGTCTTCGGCCGGCAATGCCTCGTTCTCGAGAACGGTCTTGTGAACGCGTACGATGCAGACTTCCTCGTAGTACGACCGATTCGAAATTCCGATCCGGCCCCGCTGCGGCAGCACCTTTTCGCTGCGCCAGAGGTAGTCGTGGGCGCGTTCTTCGGACGAGGGCGTCTTGAAGCTGTGAACGTCGACACCTTGCGGATTGACACCCGACATCACGTGCTTTACGGCGCCGTCCTTGCCTGCGGTATCCATGCCTTCGAAGACGATCGAGAGCGCGTAACGCCCGTCGGCATAGAAGACGTCCTGAAGCGCCGAGAGCCGCTTGAGGTCGGCGCGCAGCTTCTTCTGCGCGTCGCCTTTCGTCTCAAAGTCACCGGTCGAGCACGGGTCGTAGTCGGCCAGAACGACCGCCTTCCCCGGCTCGACCAGCAGCGCGCCGCGATCGATCGTCACGCGGGGACTGGCACTCGCTCGGCCACCTGTTGAGGCCGGCCGCCTTTGACGTTCGCGAAGTCGAGCACCACGCGGCCCGCGACCTTGCCGTGTTCGAGGCGCTCGAAGATCGTGTTGATCGACGCGAGCGGCGCCAGCTCGATATCGGCGCGCACCTTGCCCTCGTCGGCGATCGCGAGCGCTTCGGCCATATCTTCACGATTGCCCACGAACGAGCCGCGGATGCTGATGCAATTTGCAACGACGTCGAAGAGCGGAACCGGGAAATCGCCGGGTGGAAGCCCGACCAGAACGCACGTTCCATGCTTGCGCGTCATTTCGACGCCTTGTTTGAATGCGGGCAGCGACGGCGCCGTAATCAGCACGCCGTGCGCGCCGCCGTCGGTGGCTTTCTTTACGTCGGCGGCGGGTGTGCTCGACGTTTTCGCGTTGACAACGGCGTCGGCGCCGAGCTTTTTGGCAAGCGCGAGCTTGTCGTCGTCGATGTCGACGGCGCAGACGTAGAGCCCCATGAACTTCGCATATTGAATCGCCAGATGACCGAGGCCGCCGCAGCCCGAGATCGCGATCCATTCGCCGGCGATGGCTTCGGTTTGTTTGATGCCCTTATAGGTCGTAATGCCGGCGCAGATCAGCGGCGCGGCTTCGTCGGCTTTGAGTCCCCTGGGAATGTGCGCGACGTAGTTTGGGTCGGCGAGCAGATACTCGGCGAAGCCGCCGTTCTGCGTGTATCCGCCGAACTTGGCATGCGGACAGACCGTTTCCCACGCCGTCAGGCAATACTCGCAGTGACCGCAGGCCGAATACAGCCACGGTACGCCGACGCGATCGCCTTCCTTCACGCTCGTGACGCCCGCGCCTAAGGCAACGACGAGACCGATCGCTTCGTGTCCGGGGATAAACGGCGGCGTCGGCTTGAGCGGCCAGTCGCCGTCGGCGGCGTGCAGATCGGTATGGCAGACGCCGCACGCTTCAGTCTTTACGAGGATCTGGCCCGGGCCGGGCGTGGGTACGTCGACCTCTTTGACCACGAGCGGTTTGCCGAACGCTTCGACGACCGCGGCTTGCATCTTAGTTTCCACGATTGATGCCTCTCATGCTGCTGCAGCTCCGAGACCTTTGACTGCTTCGATCATTTTTCCGATCTCCGCCGACGCGTCGCCGTACACCATGAAGCAGTTATTGGCGTAAAACAGACCGTTGACGACTCCACTGTACCCTTTGCCGTCGCTCGTGCGCTTGATGACGTAGACTTTCTTCGCCTTGTCGGCGTTGAGGATCGGCATCCCGTAGATCGGCGACGATTTTTCCGTGCGTGCCGCCGGGTTAACGACGTCGTTCGCGCCGATGACGAGCGCGACGTCGGTCGTCGCGAACTGGTCGTTGATATCGGCGAGTTGGAAGATCATGTCGTAGGGCACGCCGGCTTCGGCAAGCAGTACGTCCATCTGACCGGGCATGCGCCCCGCGACCGGATGAATCGCAAACTTCACGCTGACGCCGGCCGCCTGAAGAAGCTTGACGAAGTCGTAGAGCTTCTGCTGTCCCTGCGAGACGGCGAGACCGTAGCCGGGGACGATGATGACGCTCTTGGCGTAGCGCATGTCGATGGCGGCGTCGCTCGCCTGGACGGGCTTTTCGCTACCGGTGATGGCGCCGTGTTTGTGATGCTTGCTCGCGCCAAAGTGCTTGAAGAGTACGCTGAAGACGGTCCGGTTCATGGCTTTGGCCATCAACACGGTAAGCAGCGTACCGGCGGCGCCCACGACCATGCCGGCAATCATCAGCGCCGGGTTTTGCAGGACGTAGCCTTCCAGGCCGACGGCGATACCCGTGCACGCGTTGTAAATCGAGATGACGACGGGCATATCTGCGCCGCCGATCGGCAGCGTCATGAGGATGCCGAAGAGCATCGCGAGGCCGAAGAAGAGACAGATCAAACCGACGGGCGGAAAGAGTTGCGGACCGCCCGCTACGGCGACGACGATGGCTGCGCCGACCGCGAGGGTGGCGAGCATCACGATGCCGTTGACGATCTGCTGTCCCGGAAACTGCAACGGCGTCTTGAGGATGCGGTCGAGTTTTGCCCAGGCGATGACCGAGCCCGAGAGCGAGATCGCTCCGATGATCGCGCCGAAGAGCGTGACGATTACTTCGGTCTCGCCGCTCGCGCGGCTGCCGAAGAGTTCGACCGCGGCAATCGCCGCCGCAGCGCCGCCGCCCATGCCGTTGTAGATGGCCACCATCTGCGGCATGCCGGTCATCTTGACGGTCTTGCCGCTCCACCACGCGATCGAGCTGCCGACGGCGAGCGCCAACACGGCGAGGCCAAGGTTGATGAAGAGCAGCGGTTTGGCCGCTGCGCCGACGTTGAAGAAGTAGAGGAACGCCGCGAGCACGGCGGCGAGCATCCCGACCCCGGCGACGCGGATGCCCGAGGCGGCCGTGGCGGGCGAAGACATGCGCTTGAGACCGTACATGAAGAGCAGCGCCGCCGCGAAGCCGGTTACGGCAACGACGAGTTGAGAGATCGTGCTAAGCATGCTGTGCCTTCCGCTTCTTGCGGTGGTGCGGTTTGTCGCCGCTCGACTTGAACATCTCGAGCATCCTCACGGTGACGGCATAGCCACCCGCGGCGTTGCCCGCTCCGAGCAACACGGCGACGAAACCGATCGATTGCTCCAGTGCGGTCGTCGCGTTGAGAAGGACGAAGATGCCGCCGACAACGACGATCCCGTGCACGAAGTTCGAGCCCGACATCAGCGGTGTATGGAGAATTGCGGGGACGTTGCCGATGATGACCCAGCCGGCAAATGCGGCGAGCATGAAGATATAGGCGCCGGCGAAGATGTTGATGGTCAGGTGAGAGTCCATGGATCGTCTGGTTGCTTTCAGGCCACTTTCGCGGCAGATGTCTTGGCTTTGTGCGCGACGGCATCGTCGTGCATCTTGCCGGCGTGCGTGAGCACGGTCTTGGCGAGGACCTCGTCGCTCCAATCGATCGTGATAATGTTGTCTTTCAACATCAGAGCCAAGAGATTGAATTGGTTGTGCGAGTAGAGGTTGCTGGCGTCGTCGCCGAGCAGCGACGGCACGTTGAGCGGCGCGCAGATCGTCACGTTGCCGATTTTTACGGTTTCGCCGGGGACCGTGGCTTCGCAGTTGCCGCCGCCTTCGGCGGAGAGATCGACGATGACCGCACCCGCTTTCATACCGGCAACCTGTGCCTTGCTGATGAGCTTCGGCGACGGCTTGCCGGGGATCGCGGCGGTGGTGACGACGAGATCGGCGGCTTGAATGTGGGTGGTGAGGACGGCCGCGACCTTGGCTTTTTCCTGCGGCGTCAACTCTCGCGCATACCCGCCCTTGCCCGCTGCATCGACGCCGGTATCGACGAAGGTCGCGCCGAGCGAGAGCGCCTGTTCGGCCGTTGCCGGCCGCACGTCGTAGCCTTCCACCATCGCGCCCAAGCGATGCGCGGTTGCGACCGCCTCAAGGCCCGCGACACCGAGGCCCATCACGAGCACTTTCGCGGGGCCGAGCGTGCCGCCGGCCGTCGTGATTTTCGGGAGCACGCGATTCATCTGCGTGGCGCCGAGTTCCACGGCGTAGTATCCCGCGAGTGCCGACTGACTCGAGAGTGCGTCCATGGCTTGCGCTCGCGTTATACGCGGGATGCGTTCCATGGCGAAGCAGGTGATGTTGCGTTCGAGGAGTTCGTGCACGAGCCGCTTCTCGTGGCCGGCATAGATGAAGCAGACGAGGATCGCGCCTGCTTTCATCTCCGATACGACCTCGAGGGCGGGCGGCTGCACGCAGAGTACGACGTCGGCATCGCGCACGAGGGCGGCGCGATCGGCGACGAACGCCACGTCTTTATACGCGGAGTCCGGCAGGCCGACGGCGTCGCCTGCGCCGGCTTGCATGTGGAGTTTCGCGCCGAGTTTGGTGAGTCTTGGCACGACCGAAGGCACGAGCGCCACGCGGCGCTCGTGCGGTTGGGTCTCTTTGAGAACCGCGACGTTGACGAACACTATCCCTCCAAGATGACCTTGAGCGCGCCCGTCGTCGCCGCGTTGGCGAACGTATCGTAGGCCGAGAGGATGTCGGTGAGTTTGAAATGATGAGTGATTAGCTTCTTTGGATCGATCTTGTGAGCGCGCTGCATCTTGAGAAGCGTCGGCGTGCTGACGGTGTCCACCAAACGCGTGGTAATACAGATGTTGCGATCCCATAGTTGCTCGAGATGGAGCGTAACGGGCTTTCCGTGAACGCCGATATTCGCAATATGTCCACCCGGCGCAACGATCTGTTCGCACAGTTCGAAGGTCGCCGGGATGCCGACCGCCTCGATCGCCGTGTCCACTCCGATCTTGCCCGTTAGCGCGAGGATGGCTTCCTTCGCTTTGCCATCCGTACTGTTAACGGCTTTGGTCGCACCGAAGCGCAGCGCGATGTCGAGACGCTTCTGGTCGAGGTCCACCATGATGATCTCAGCCGGCGAGTAGAATTGCGCGGTGAGTAGCGCAGCAAGCCCAATAGGCCCCGATCCGACGATGGCGACCGTGCTTCCAGGCGAGATGTGGCCATTGAGGACGCCGCACTCGTATCCGGTCGGGAGGATGTCGCTGAACATCACGAGCGGTTCCTCATCTTCGCCCGCCAGGATGGGGTACAAGCTGGTGTCGGCATGAGGGATGCGGACGAAGTCGGCCTGCGTGCCGTCAATGGCGTTCCCCAAAATCCAGCCGCCGTTGACGCAGTGCGAGAACATGAGCTCCCGGCAGTAGACGCACGCGCCGCAAGAGGTGACACACGAGATCAGGACGCGATCGCCTTGCTTAAAATTGCGCACCGCAGAGCCCGCTTCGTCGATGATGCCGACCCCTTCGTGTCCGAGGATCCGTCCGGGTTTGGCCGTCGGCACGTCGCCTTTGAGGATGTGTAGATCCGTTCCGCAGATCGTGGTCTTGACGATCCGAACGATCGCGTCGGTCGGAGCGGTAACGAGCGGCTTCGGTTTGTCTTGAAAGGCTTTCTTTCCATCGCCCAGATAGACGAGCGCCTTCATGCTCGTTGCTCCGCCTTTCGGCTGAGCAACGAGCGCGAGCGTGGGCGCGGTCATGACGGCGCTTCGATCTTGCCGAAACGAACAAGCTTCTTATTGACGAACTCTTGGATGCCCATATCGCCAAGCTCGCGTCCATACCCGGAGTACTTGATACCGCCGAACGGCAACTCCGCATCCGACCACGAGATGTTGTTGACGAACATCATGCCGGTTTCGACGCGGCTTGCGACGCGCTGGCCGCGAGCCTCGTCCTTGGTGAAGACGGATCCACCCAAACCGAAGTCGGAGTCGTTGGCCAAGGCGATCGCCGCGTCCTCATCCTTGACGCGGAAGAACAGGGCGACTGGCCCGAAGAACTCTTCCCGGAAGGCCGGATTGCCCGGCTTGACGTCCGTCAAAATCGACGGCTGCATGAACCAGCCCGGGCGGTCGATCCGTTTGCCGCCGAGCACCAGCCTCGCGCCGTGCTTGACCGCGGCATCGACCTGCTCGACCAGTTGCAGGAGCGCGGGCTCGCTGGAGAGCGGGCCGAGCGTCGTCTTCTCGTCCATCGGATCGCCCGGCGTGAGCGCGGCGAGCGCGGCGCAGAATTTCTCGAGGAAACGATCGGCAATTGATTCGACGACGATGAAGCGCTTGGCCGCGCAGCACGTCTGGCCGGCGTTGTACATTCTGCCCCAGACCGCCCACTTGATGGCGTGGTCGAGATCTGCGTCATCGAGAACGATGAACGCATCGCTTCCGCCGAGTTCCATGGATGAAGGCTTAACGTTTGCGCCTGCCTTCGCGGCAACGCTCTTGCCTGCAGCGACGCTGCCGGTCAGCGCGACGCCGCGGACGCGCTCGTCGTTGACGATAATGTCCGACTGGGCGTGCGTCGCGAGCAAATTGGTGTACAGCCCGGGAGGCGCTCCCGCTTCTACCCAGAGTTTCTCAAACGCGATGGCGCATTGCGGGACGATGCCGGCATGCTTGACGACGATCACGTTGCCTGCCATGAGATGCGGGCCGGCGACGCGGGCGAGCTGGTAGTACGGGAAGTTCCACGGCTCGACGCAGAAGATGACACCCATCGGGCTGCTCTCCATGTGCGCCGTGCCAACCGTCGGATTGAGCTTCACCGGCGCAAGAAAGCGCTCGGCGTTCTTGGCGTAATACGCGAGAATATCGGAGCTGAACAGCACCTCACCGCGGGCTTCGCCGATGCGCTTGCCCATCTCGAGCGTCGCGAGTTTTGCAAACTCGTCGCACTTCTCGCGCATGATCGCCGCCGCTTTTGCCACGATCACCGCTCGCTCGGCATACGTCTTGTGCCGCCACGTCTCGTAGCACGTTTGAGCGCCGACGAGTTTCTTTTCGAGCTGTTCGTCGGTGAGCGCGACGAACGTCTTCAGCGTCTTTCCGTCGAAGGGGTTGACGCTTTCATACTCCATCGCGGGCATGACGGATTGCGTGGACATTGCTTGTTGCCTTCTTTCGATATGCCGCCGAATGGCAGCACGATCACCGTAGCACCGAAACGAACCAGGCAATATCGTGCATTATGGGGGTATGAACGTGAGAGCAAACAGCGTCACGCGGAAGTGCACGCACTCGAACGGCTCGGATGTCAATGGCAGCCGGCGAATGCGTTTCGGTCAGCTCGCAATCCGATTCCGAACGCGCCAACAGCGCGCGCGAAAGCCAGGAAATCCAAGACGATCCGGCTCAGCATGAGCACGTGAGAGCCGGACGTTGCCATCGGCGAGAAGTTCGATTACGACTTCTCCGTCCGCAATATCGGCATGCATTATCCGCGAATCGAGGTATCAGATTCGTGGCGAGGTCGGCCAAAAGCCCCAACCAAAGCAGATCGAATTCGCGAGTCCCCCTCAATAACACCGCGCTGCAAGCCCTGGAAGCTGAGCGAACGCGCCAGGAGGAGCGCCGCGAATTTGCCGGCGATGCTTGGAGGGAATCGGGCCATGTTTTTACCGATGAGCTCGGGCAGCCGCTGTTCCCGATGGCCCTAACCAACGCATTCAGCCGCTGCGCAAAAAAGGCGGGTCTGCCGGCGGGAATCCGTCCGCAGCGACCCAGATACTCGGGCCGAAGAGGGTACGACGCTGCGCATCTACGGGCACGTGATCGGGCTTGATTCCGTTCGAGCTTCGAGGCAGATCGATCGGGTACTCGCAAGTAGACATCCTAGTAGACATGAGACGCATAAAAAGGAAAAGCCCCGTAAGAACGAGGCTCATGTGGTAGCGCCAACTGGAATCGAACTTTCTGCGCGCCGCACGGTTTCCGCCCTTTCCTTGGTGATTTTGGCCCTACCGGTCCCGCGTCGTCCTCCTCGTCCCTCCTCGTCCCGCCTCGTTGGCTGACATTTGGCTGACGGAAGTCGCGTTAAGCCAGCCCCGGCAAGCGGGCAGACAATGGCGCCCGGCGAAAATATGCGTATGGCTGATCTCCGCTACACGGTCGTGCTTGAGCCGGGCGATGCTGACGAAGGCGGATTCATCGTGAGCGTTCCCGCCCTACCGGAAGCGCACACGCAAGGCGATTCCCTTGAAGAAGCCCTCGCAAATGCTCGCGAAGTGATCGAGCTCTGTGTTCGATCGCGCATCGAACACGGCGAAAACGTTCCACTCAGCGACGCCGGTGTTACGCGCATCGAGAGCGTTGCCGTCCACGTCGGCTGACGCAAGACATCTGTGCCCGTCCACGCGGGCAAGACACTGCAACGCGCTTGCTCGCCTCTATTCTCAATGACGTCCGCCTTAGCGCCGACGAATTGCGACGGCTGCTCTAGGCTACACCTGATCGCCAAAGAAAAAGCCTCGCGTCGCGCGAGGCTCAAGTGGTAGCGCCAACGGGAATCGAACCCGTCTTTGCCACGTGAAAGGCGGCTGTCCTAACCGATAGACGATGGCGCCACGTGACTTGGTGTACGTTACCCGACCGCGGGCGGGCTGTCAACGGCGGATGACACTTCGGCCCCCTTGGCGCAGTAGTCTATGGAAGCGGCAGAGGCCGGAAAGCGAGGGAGTTCGTGATCGTCGTAACCACCGAGAACGTCGCCGGGCAGCGGGTGAAGCAGACCCTGGGCCAGGTCTTCGGCGTCGTCGTCCGCAGCCGGGGCCTCGGCGGCAACATCATGGCCGGCCTGCGGACCATCCTGGGCGGCGAGATCAAGGAGTATACCTCGATGCTCGAAGAGGCCCGGCGCCACGCCACCGACCGGATGGTGGCCAACGCCACCGCCATGGGCGCCAACGCCGTCATCCGCATGCAGTTCGACTCCTCCGAGATGGGCCAGACGATGAGCGAGATCGTCGCCTACGGAACGGCCGTCATCCTGGAGCCGGCCCAATAATGCTGCGCGCCTTCGTGATCGGCCTCGGGGTGGTCGTCCTGCTGGGCGCCACCGTTCTGGCCGTCGGGATTCAAGAAGCCTGGCCCGCCGCGATCCAGCTCGGCATCCTCGGCTTGCTGATCTTGGCCGGCACCCTGCTCGAGCGCCGCTACCGGTCGCGCAAGAGCGCCGCCGGCCCGCAGTGGCAGCCCACCGTCGAGAAGTTCGTCGACCCGACCACCGGCAAGCTCACCGAGGTGCGCTACAACGCCGCCACCGGCGAGCGCGCATACGTCGACGACGGGCAGCCCTAACCGAGCACGATCTGCTCGATCCTCGGATACACGAGTTTCTCGCCCTGCGGAAACGTCGTCGGATCGATGATGTCGTGGCGCGGTTCGCCCAAGTTCGTGAGCACGTCGATCTCGTAGTTCGCGCCGAGGTTCTTCCACTGCGCCATCAAATCGCGCGTTACGTTGTTGTTCACCGCGCTCTCGTTCTGATTGAGCACGAGCGTGCAGTTTTTCCCCAGCGGTTTCACGTTGCCGGCAAACGCGAAGATCGCGTCGGCAAAGAACGTCACCATCGCGAGTGCGTGCGTCGGGAAGCCGGGATACGCGTACTCGGGCAAACACTTCGCCTTCACGCGCGGGTCCCACCACATGTACCAGCTCGGAATCGTGTAGAGCGCGTGCATCGCGGCATTTCCGAAGTTGCGCCCGACGCCGATCGGCATCAGGAACGGTGAAATCGGCACCGCGAGATCCACCGTTTGCGTCTGCGCGAGCCACAGCGTGATTGCGCCCCCGAGCGACAACCCGAGCGCCGTGATCCGGTCGCCCAAGCCGCTCGCGAGACGGTAGCTCTCGAGTCCGCTGTCAGCGAGTTCGCCCCCGGTCAAATCCGAGAGCGTGAACGTGAGGCGATCCTTCTCGCCGTGGCGGGGGATGCGCGGCACGTACACGTTGCAGCCGCGCGCGTGAAACTGTTGTGCCAGCAGATCGAACTGCTGCGGGCAATTGGTGAAGCCGTGATACATCACGACCGCGTTGCGCGTGCGTTTGCCGTGATCGTACAGGCGCGGGAGCGCCGTGCCCGCTAGGAGCGGATTGGCGGCATCTTGCGCGATCGTCGCGCGAATCCCGGCGACGGCCTCGGCATAAGACGGCTTTTCGAGCGGTGCGGGCAGTTGGCTCGGAATCTGCGGGCCCGCGCAGCCCGCAACGCTGCCGCCGACCGCGGCGGCCAAGAGCGTGGTGAACTCGCGTCGCTTCATCGACCGTCCTTCGAGCGCCGGGCTCCCCGCTCCGTTTCTAACGGCTGCGCATATCGGCCAGCGCCTCGTCCACGCTGGCGTGGACGCGCACGTCGCTGACGGTACCGTCGAGCACCAGCGTTCCGCTCACGAAGAGTTTGCGTCCGCGATACTCTGCATGCAGGCGTGAGAGCCCCCAATAACCGCCGGCGAGCTCCGCGCGCTCCACCACCACCATCCCCGCGTTCGCCGGCGCCGCAACCGCGCACGGCACGTAGCGCATCGCCGTCACGTGTCCGGCCGCATCGACGTCGAAGCTGCCGTCGCCGTGGGCGGCATCGCGCACGAGCGCTCGAAAGCTCACCGTATCCCCATGCACGTCGTACGCATACTCGGCCAAGTAGCGCTCGTCGAAAGGCTGCCGGAACGGCGGGGCGGCGAGCAGATCGTGCTCGGCCTTGCTGCGCGCCGCATCGGACGCGGCGCGGCCGTCGTTCGAGATCGCGAGCGCGCGGGCCGCCACGGTCGCGCCGCCGGCGCCGGCCAGCGCAAACGTTGCCGCCTGCTGCTGGCGGTAGAACGAGCCGATGCGGATGTCGTACCGCTGCTCGAGGGTGAACGTGACGGGCCGCGCGATATCGGGGGCCGCGACCTGCGCGGCCAGGCGGACGAGCGGATCGACGCCCGCGCCGGACGGGGCAACGCCGAGCAGCAGCAGCGCTAGAAGAGCCGGCCATTTCATCACCGCCGTAACGGCAGAGACGGAGCGGCGGATGCGTGGTGGGCCTGGTAGGATTCGAACCTACGCACAACCAGTTATGAGCCGGGCGCTCTACCGCTGAGCTACAGGCCCGCCTTCCCGCCTCCCGCTCGTACGGCCCGGGTCCAAGGCGCTCCTTGGGGCCGGACGATTTTTGGACGGCGCCCTGGCATCCTAAGGGTCATGGACGCTTTGTATGTCACCCTGTACACCGGACCCAAGTCGCTCGTGAACTGCCAGGTGCTCTCCGTGAAGGACGCTACGTGGAACGTGCGCCTCTCGGCGGCTCTCGACCGCGTCGAAACCCTCTATGCCACCTTCTGGCTCGACCCCACCCCCGTGAACTGCCACGTGCGCGTGATCGACGCCGCGGAGGACCCGATCACCGGCGAACTCCAGGCCCAGATCACCCCGATCGACCTCAACGTCGACGAGCGCCGCCGCGTCGTCGCAGCGCTGCACGGCTTGGGAGGCTACGTCCGGCTGCGAGCGTCCTAGGAAGTTCCCAGGTTTATCACGGGGGAACGCTAAGGTGGCCCCATGAGTAGGCTGGCATCAATAATCTTCTGTGTATGCCTCGCCGCCGCATCGCTTCCGGCGCAGGCCCAAACCGCCCCTACGTGGCCCCGCACCTACCAGCAAGGCGGCGCAAAGCTCGTCGTCTATCAGCCGCAGGTCAATAGTTGGCAAAATCACGCCGTACTCAACGGCATGGCGGCCGTGCAGCTCACGACCTCTCCGACGGCAACGCCGGTTTACGGCGTCGTTACCTTTACGGCGTACACCGCTGCCGATTTCACGAGCGGTCTCGTGCAGATCGTCGATCCGCGCGTCACCGGGTCGAAATGGCCGGGCGAGTCCGCGGATCGGGCGGCGGCGCTCGATTCCGCGTTGCGCTCGACCGCACAATTGCAGGGCAGCACCGTTCCGCTTGCGAGCATCCTCGCGAGCATGGACGCCTCTGAAGCGCTTCCGAAGACCTCGGCAAATCTCGGCAAAGCCCCGCCCAAGATCTTCTACAGCGACTCCGCCGCGATACTCGTGGTCTTCGATCGCGATCCGATCATGGCGCCGATCTCCGGCACCGGCTTGACGTACGCCGTCAACACGAACTGGAACGTGATCAAAGACGGTTCCACCTACTATCTGCTCGCCACCGATCATTGGCTCGCGGCAGCCGACATCCATGGGCCGTGGAAGCCGGTCAAGGCGCCCGCCTCCTTCTCGGCGCTGCCGAGCGATCAGAACTGGTCCGACGCGCGCGCGCATCTCGACGCCTCCGTGCTCTCGGTCGCGGCGATGCCGAAGGTCTTCGTGAGCACCTCGCCGGCCGACATGGTCTTGGTGAGCGGCTCACCGAAATTCGCGGCAATCAGCGGCACGCATCTGCAGTACGTCACCAACACCGCGAACGATCTCTTCCTGTACGGGCCGACGAAAACGTGGTACGTGCTGCTGTCCGGGCGCTGGTACGCTGCCGCGTCGCTGAACGGCCCGTGGACGTTCGCCACGCAATCGCTACCGGCCGACTTCGCCAACATTCCGATCAACGGACCGAAGGGCGGCGTCCTCGTTTCCGTTCCCAACACGAAGGCGGCCCAGTACGCCGGCGCGTCTGCCGCCATTCCGCAGATCGCGACGGTCGATCCGAGCAACGTTCAGTTCTCCGCCGATTACAGCGGCGATCCGCAATTCAAGCCGATCGAGGGAACGCCGTTGCAATACGCGGTCAATTCGCCGAACGACATCATCAAGGTCAGCGACTCGTCGTATTATGCGTGCCAGGCCGGGATCTGGTTCACGGCGACGGCGGCCAACGGCCCGTGGAGCGTGGCAACGTGGGTGCCCACGGTGATCTACACGATTCCGCCGAGCTCGCCGCTGTATCACGATACCTTCGTGTACGTCTATAGCGAGACGGGTCAGCAACTCACGACGCCGGCCCCCGCGTCGACGACCACCACCAACGTCTACGTCGGATACACCGGCGGATACGTGGGCACGTACTGGTGGTACGGCGCGATGTGGTACGGCACCGGCTACTACTGGCCGGGCTACTACTATCCGGGCGTCGTTCCGATCTACTATCCCTACGCAGCCACGTGGTACGGCGGTTACGGCGGATGGTACGGCGGCTACGGCTACGGCTCGTACACGACGGCAAACGGCGCCTACGGACACTACGCGTCGGCCTACGGGCCGTACGGCGGCTACACCGCCGCGGCGCAATACAACCCGAAGACCGGCACGTACGCGCGCGGCGCGTCGGCGTACGGACCGAACGGCTCGGCCGCAGGCGCTTCGTTCTATAACCCGCGTTACGGCGTCGGCGGTGCCACGCGTCAATACAGCACGCCGTACGGCTCGTGGGGCGGCAGTGCCGTCCACACCCAAAACGGCAACGCTTACGCCGCGCACGGGACCAACGCAAACGGCTCGGCTGCGGGCGTCTCCACGAGGAACGGCAACACCGCCGTCGGCAAGAGCAACTCCACCGGCGACGTGTACGCCGGCCACGACGGCAACGTGTATCGCAACACCGGCAGCGGCTGGCAAACCTACAACAACGGTTCGTGGAACGACGTGAACAAGAGCACGGCGCAGCAGAACCATCCGAACGCCGCGAGCGCGTCGTCGAACGCCCATCCATCGGGCTCGGCGGCGGGATCGAACTTCCACATGCCGAGCCAGCCGACGATGGACAACCTCAACCGCGATCAGTTCGCGCGCAGCTCGGGATCGAGCGGCTTCCGCGGCTTCAGCGGTGGCGGCGGAAGCAGCTTCAGGGGCGGCGGAGGTCGCCCGGGCCGGCCGTAAACGCGGCGTAATCGCGGCGTACCACGCGCGCGTACGTCTGAGCGAAGCGCACCATCGCCCGCTCGAAGACGTCACGCGATCCGAGGTACGCCGCGATCGACTGCGGATGCCCGGAGCGCGCGTGCGCCCGCGCCAGCACCGCGCCACAGCGCGATGCGTAGTCGATCAGCTCCTTGGGCGAAATGGCGTCGATATTCAACGACGCCTTTTTGTCGCGTAACTGGCGCACGTAGTAATCGCGCCCGTCGCTCGAGGTCCATCCCAAGAAGAGATCGCTCGCCGCCTGCATCGAGTGCGCGCCCGCGACGACGCGCTCGCCGTGATTCTTGAACGGCGATGCGCCGAGATGCTCCTCGAGCACCGACGCCACCGCTTCCTTGAGCTGCAGGTACAGCGGAAAGCCGCCTTCACGACTTCGATAGGTGACGATCGCCGCCAGCAAACCGAGGCTGCCGACGCCGACCGGGTGCTCCACCACGCCGGCCGGCTCGTAGCGGTCGAGCAGCATGCGAATGAACGGCGGCAGCGAGTGGCGATAGCCGGTGAACGCGCGCTCCGCGAGCCCGATGACCTCGTCGCTCGGCTTCAGGCTCACCGCGCTTACCGGCGGGGTGAGCTCGAGCGCGAGCATGCCTTGCACGTCGACGCGCGAGTACCAGACGTGCAACGGCGAGAGACCGGCCAGCGTTCGCATCTTTCGCCGATAGGATTGCGCGGCGGCGTAGGCCGCCATGCTTCCGACCTGCTTGGGAAACGTGCGATACTCGGCCGCGAGCGGCAGGCTCGCGCACAACCGTGCGACGTCCCACTCCCACGGCCCCTGCAGCGTTTCGTCGAAATCGTTGACGTCGAACACGAGGCGCCGTTCGGGCGTCGCGTACCCGCCGAAGTTCATGAGGTGCGCGTCGCCGCCGAGCTGGACGAAGAGCCCCGTCACCGGCAGCCCGGCGAGATCGGCGGCCATGACGGCGGCGCCGCCGCGATAGAAGGCGAACACGTTGGCCGCCATGCGCTGCCGCCGAAGCGTAACGAGCGCGGGGATGCGCCCGCGCTCGTTACGTTCGAGGATGCCGAGTGGATCGCGCGCAGCCGCCGGCTTCCATTCGCCGGCCGTGGTGCGCGGTACGCGTTTACGTAGCGCTTTTGAAGACATGCTTCCCGGGATACCGCGCCGCGTCCCCGAGTTCTTGCTCGATCGCCATGAGACGATTGTACTTGGCGACGCGGTCGCTGCGCGAGAGCGAGCCGGTCTTGATCTGCCCGGCGCCGGTCGCAACCGAGATGTCCGCGATCGTGGTGTCCTCGGTTTCGCCTGAGCGATGCGAAATCACCGCGGTGTAACCGGCCTTATGCGCCATCTCGACCGCGTCGAGCGTCTCGGTGAGCGTGCCGATCTGATTGACCTTGATGAGGATCGAATTGGCGACGCCTTCTTTGATGCCGCGCGCGAGGTGCTCGGTGTTGGTGACGAAGAGATCGTCGCCCACGAGCTGGATCTTGCCGCCGAGCGCTTCGGTGAGCGCGCGCCAGCCGCTCCAATCGTCTTCGGCCAAGCCGTCTTCAATCGAGACGATCGGGAAGCGCTCGCACAGATCGGCATAGAGCTTGACCATCTCGTCCGCGCTGATGCCGTGCTGCTTATCGCGTGCGTAGTATTTGCCGTCTTGATAGAACTCGCTGGAGGCGGGATCGAGCGCGATCGCGATGTCGTCGCCCGGCTTGTAGCCGGCGCGAGCGATCGCCTCGACGAGCAGTTTCATCGCGTCGTCGATCGTGTCGAGCGGCGGCGCGTATCCACCTTCGTCGCCGACCAGCGTGGGGAGATGCCGCTCGTGCAGCAGCTTGCCGAGCGCGTGAAAGACTTCCGCGCCGTAGCGCACGGCTTCCGTGATGCTCGGCGCTCCGACCGGCACGATCATGCACTCTTGGAACTGCAACGCGCCCTCGGCGTGCTTGCCGCCGTTGATGACGTTCATCATCGGCACCGGCAGCAGCGCGGCCGACGGCCCGCCGAGGTACCGGAAAAGCGGAAGCGACAGGCTCGAAGCGGCCGCTCGCGCCACCGCCAGCGACACGCCGAGCAGCGCGTTGGCGCCGAGGCTCGCCTTGTTGGGCGTTCCGTCGAATTCGATGAGCCGGATATCGATCTCTCGCTGCGCGGTCGCGTCGGAGCCTTCGATGGCGGGGCCGATCGTGTCGTTCACCGCGGCCACGGCTTTGAGCACGCCCTTGCCGTTGTAGCGTCCGGCATCGCCGTCCCGCAACTCCACGGCCTCGTGCGCGCCGGTCGACGCGCCCGACGGTACCATCGCTTCTTCCACCGAGCCGAAGCTCGTCGCAACGCTCACCGCAACGGTGGGGTTTCCGCGCGAGTCGAGCACTTCACGGCCGCGAACGGCCTCGATCAGCGGGCGTCCGCCGCCGCGCAGCGAGTCGATCGACATCGGCTAGAGCTCGTGGATCCAGCGCTCGAGATCGTGCTTGCGCGACACGTGCTCGTTCGCGTGGAAGAAGATCTTCAATTCGCGCTCGGCGCTCGCTTTGGAGTCGCTGCCGTGAACCAAGTTGCGGCCGATCGTCTGGCCGAAATCCGCGCGAATCGAACCGGGCGCGGCGGTGAGCGGATTGGTCGCGCCGATGATCTGGCGCATGCCGTCGACCGCGTTCTCGCCTTCGACCGCCATCGCGACGAGCGGCCCGCTCGTGATGAAGCCGACGAGATCGCCGAAGAACGGGCGGTCTTTGTGCTCGGCGTAATGTTCGCGAGCTTTCTCGCCGTCGAGCTGCATGAGTTTCATCGCGATGATGAGGTACCCGCGGCGCTCGATGCGCGAGATGATTTCGCCGACAAGGCCGCGCGAGACGGCGTCGGGCTTACACAGGATGAGCGTTGTTTCTAATGCCATAGCAGGCCCCGAATACGTCGCGCGTGCAAGCTCCACCTATGGCACTCGGCCCCGGCCCCTACGCCTCCGTCGCGAACGAGCTGCGCGGCACCGGCTTTTCCGACATTCGCTACGCGGAAACGACCGGCAGCACCAACGACGACGCCGCGGCCCTCCTCGGCGAGACCGCGGCCTTCGGCACGACGATCGTCGCTGAGCACCAGTCGGCGGGCGCCGGCCGCAAGGGCCGCTCCTGGATCGCCACGCCCGGCACCTCGCTCTTGATGACCACCATTCTGCCCCGCACGATGCCTGCCGCACACCTGTGGGTCGTGCCCTACGGCGTCGCCATCTGCGTCAAGCGCGCCCTCACGCTGAGCGGCGTGCCGACCGAGCTGCATTGGCCCAACGACCTGCTCCTCGACGGCAAGAAGGTCGCCGGGATTCTGTGCATCTCGCGCGTCGTCGGCGACCGCGCCTGGGTGGGAGCCGGCGTCGGAATCAACGTCAGCCGGCTACCCGGCGCGGCCGAGGGCATCGAGCCGCCGCCCGCCTTCTGCGACGACGTGGCCCGCGTCTCGCGCGCCGCGCTGATGCGCGACATTCTGCTCAACTACTCGGTGTGGAACGACACGCTCGACATGCCGCAGCGGATCGCCCGCGTATGGGAGCGCCAAGCCGGGCTCCCCGGCAAGCGTTACACGATCCTCAAAGACGGCGCGACCGAAGCGATCGAGGTGACGGCACTCTCGCTCGCCACCGGCGGCGGCCTCGTCGTCCAACACGATTCCGGGTCGAAGGAAACGATTGCGCTTGCCGACGCTCGCGCTCTGCGGTAGATCGCTCTACGCTTCGCGGGTCTCAATCGCCCCCGAAAGGCGCTCGAACGCCCACGTCCTGTGGGCGTTCTGCTTCGCGAGTTTTTGCGCAAAACGACGTTTTGTAGTTCACATCCTGTGAAAGCGCAAAAACTTCGAGACTTCCGGGGGCGATCGAGCCTCCGCTCGCGCTCGCAACAATCGCAAGTCGCATGATCAAACGAGCGAGAGCCGTTTCTTCCGGCCCGGATCGCGTTGCCGGCTCGTTGGATCGAACACAAGGTCGAGCGGAGCTACGCTCCGTGAGGAAGTCTCCGACTTTTTGCGCCTTCACAGGATGTGACTACAAAACTTCGTTTGGCGCAAAAAGCGGCGAAGCAGAAAACCCGCACGGATGCGGGTTTTCGAGCGTCTTCCGAACGGAGCGTAGCTCCGCTTGCACGTTTACCGCTGATTCAACGTAGCGCTATAGAAGCGATCCAGATCGGAATGGAACTTCTCGAGCGACGGCACGTGCGCGTAGATCATATGCCCCGACTCGTAGTATCCGAACTGCACGTGCGACTGCAGCGGCGGCTGCAGTTCGAGATGCGAGAAGGTCCACTCTGCGGCACCGAAGGGCGTGGCCATGTCGTAGTAGCCGGCCGCGTCGAACACGCGGAGCAGGGGATTGGTCGTCATGGCTTGCTGAAGGTCGCCGCTGGTCGTCGGCGCGAGCCAGCCGAACACCGACTTGCGCGTGTAGTCCCAGTTCTGGTTGATGTCCCCGTTGCATTGCGCGTAGTGTTCGTCGTTCTTCCAGTTGAGCTCGCTGCGCATGTACGTGAGGAATCCCGACTGCAACACGGGGCTGTTGTAGCTGTCGGCCGGATCGTATTCGGCGGAATCGCCGAGCACGTCCATGTCGTACCCGGTGTAGCGCGCGTCGAGACGTCCGGTCTGCTGGCCCCCGTCACGCATCAATTCTTTCTCGAAGCGCTGCGGCTGAATGCGCAGATCCGCGAGCTCGACGTAGTGCTCCGAGAGCCCCGTAAGGCGCGCGACCTCGGTAGCGATCTTCACGAATTGATCGTGCGAGAGGCGGCTGCCCTGCATCAACGCCGAGGCATACGGGCCGTTGGCGAACGCACGCGCTTCGTCGATCACGCTCTGCAACGACGGCTTGTTTGCCGATTTGTCGTGATACCAGCGCACGGCGGCTTCGGTCGGCAGGTACGTCACGTAGGCGAGATCGTTGCCCGGTCCCGGCGCGATCGTGTCGAAATCGAGCACCGAGCTCACGAGCACGACGCCATTGATGTTCATCGTGTCGTTGCTCTGCAGGTAGTTAACGAGCGCGGCGCTGCGCGGCGTGCCGTAGCTCTCGCCGAGTAGGAACTTCGGCGAGTTCCAGCGTTCGTTCAGCGTGATGTAGCGTTCGATGAACTGTGCGAACGCGGCGGCATCTTGATCGATGCCGTAGATGCTCTTGGGATCGACCTTCGGCAACACTTTGCTGTACCCGGTGCCGGGCGCGTCGATGAAGACGAGGTCGGAGCTGTCGAGCAGCGAGTATTGGTTGTCGACGAGCTGGTAGGGCGGTCCGCCGGTCGGGGCGGCATTCGCGATCGCGACGCGGCGTGGTCCGAACGCCATCATGTGCAGCGGGGACGACGCGCACCCGGGGCCGCCGTTGTAGAGGAACGTCACGGGCCGGTGCGAGCGGTCGGCGCCGTCGAGCGTGTAGGCGACGTAGAAGATGCTCGCCTGCGGAGCGCCCTTATCGTCCTTGACGGTCAGCGTGCCGGCGGTGGCCGTGTAGTTTTCCGTTTGGCCGCCCTGCACGATGTGGTGGTGCGTGACGACGGATTGCTCTTGCGGCTGCTGCGGGCCGGCCGGAGCCTTCGCCGCAGCGAGTAGCAGGGCGCCGAGCAGCGCCGCAACGATACGTTTCGCTTTCATATGAAAAAGGGGCATTGTGCGCCCGGCACAAGCCCCCTCTTCAAAGAAGCATCAAAGTTTTATTTGACGACCCCTCCGAGCGCCACGCCCGCACCCCTCCACGCCGTCGTCGATGGCGAGACACAGATTGGAGGCGCTGGTGACGCTGGCGGGTTTCGGAATCATCTTCGCGTTGATCCCGGCATCCTTGAGCGCCTTGGTGGCGATCATCGTATCGGCGTTGCTGCTGAAGAATAAAATGACGTCGGCCATGGTATTCCCCTTAACCCGCTTCCCCCGTCACGAGTTGAGTGAGCCCCGCAGCCACGTCGTTGAGTTCGTTGACGCGGTTGACGGCCTGTTGGGTCCGGCTGCTCATCTCTTGTGACAGGGTATCGATGACGATCATGTCGCCTTCGAGCTCTTCGTTGACGGCGCGCAGCTCGGCGACCTTCGGCGAACTCACGCCCTCGGCGGCGAGTTCGGCGATCAGTTTGCCGCTGCGTTCGACCGCCGCTTTGGTCATGCTCACGTGATCGCCGGAAACCTCGCTTCCGACGATGACGACGCTGAGCTCCTTCGCAGCCGAGCGTACCTGCTGGCTGCGCGTGGCGATGATGTTCGAGAGGCGTTGCACGATCGGAATCGAGAGTGCGAGCGCGAGGATGGCCGCGATCACGCCCCAGAGCGCGAGCGTCTGGGTCGTGTGATTGATGATGTCGTCGATCGTCGAGATCGGCGTGCCGTACCAGCGTGCGCCGACTACCTTGTTTTGGTCGTCCAAGATCGGGTCGATGTGAACGAGGAACTGCGTGCCGCCCTGCGTGTCGGGTCCGGTGTACGACTTGCCGGCAAGCGCGTCGGCGGAGTTGGGAACCTGCACGTCGACCGTGCGCGTGCCTTCGGTTGCGGCGAGCGTCGACGAGATCGTGCTGGCGACGATCGTGTCGCCCTGCAGGATCGCCGAAGAACCGCCGAGCGCATGCGTCGCCTGATCGACGAGATCGTAATAGTGATTCATCAGGATGCCGCCGTAGATCGCACCGATCGTGCGTTCGTTGGCGTCGCTGATCGGAGCCGCGGCGACCAGGGCGAGCCCTTGGCCGTCCTTGCCGGCCTGATCGGCGATGCCTTCGCCGGCGAGCACGCCATGGTCGAGCAACGTCGCGGTGCTGACCGTTTCGCCGGTGAGCGCGCGTTGAATCATCGCGTTGCTCTTGAGGGAGCCCTTGAGGGGTCCGCTGGCGCGCGCGATGACGTTGCCGTGTACGTCGACGATCGTCAAGAACGAGAGCCCCGACGTGCGCGCCGCGTTCGAGAGTTGATCCTGCAGCGCGGCGACGTTGTTCGCTTGAAGTGCCTTGCGCAGCGTATCGCTGACGGCATCCTGCGCGACGAGAAGACGAATCTGATCCTTGCGAGAGTCCCAATAGCCGCCGAAGGCGCCCGCGCCGTTCGTGACTTGCGTCTCGCCGAGTGCAAAAAGGTCGTGCTGCAAAGCGATGCGCGACGCGACCACGATTACGACGAAGAACAGGACGATTGCCCCGACAATCGTGCCCAAGAGGCGGACCCTAAGGCTCATTTTCAATGCGTCATCTCCTCCTTGCCGCGATCGCTCACTTTGAATTGCCCGAGGCGCGAGTCAATCTGAGACGCGAGCTGATTCATCTCCTCAACCGAGGTGAGCATCCGCTGCGCGGCTTCGGTAACTTCTTTGTTGACGTAAGTAAGTACTTCGACCGACGAGGCGTTCTGTTGGGAAATCGATGAAATATCCGAAAAGGCTTTGTTCACGTCGTCGGACTGGCGGGCCATCGACTGCGTCGCCTTCATATTGAGCGCGACCGATTTGGTGATCTCTTCGATCTGCCGGATGACTTGATACGAGTTGGCGCTCATCGCCCGCGTCACCGAGCTGATCTCGCTGATCTGGTTGTTCGAGGTGAGCACCGCCGAAACGATCTCCTGAAGCGCGCTCGATGCCAGGCTGGTGCTGCCCGTGCTCTCCTCGACGCGATCGGTCAGACGCTCCATCGCACCCACGACCTCGGAGATGACGGCCTGCGTCGACGTGATGTGTCCGGCGATCTCCTTGGTTGCCGAGACGCTGCCGTCGGCGAGCTTGCGGATCTCACTCGCGACGACGGCGAAGCCGCGGCCGTGTTCGCCCGCGCGGGCCGCCTCGATCGCGGCGTTGAGCGCGAGGAGGTTCGTCTGCTCGGCGATGCGGTCGATCACCTTGACGATGTCGCCGATCTGTTCGGAGTTGTTGCCGAGCTGGCGGATGTCTTCGGCGAGATCGTTGATCGTCGTGCGAATCGTGTGCATCCCGTCGACGATCGTTTCGATCGACGTGCCGCCGCGTTCGGCCGTACGCGAGGTTTCGTTCGAAATCGTCGAGAGCGAATCGACCTGCGCAGCAACCTCCTCGATCGAGCTGGCCATGTTGGAGACGGCCAGCGCGGTTTCGTCGAGGCTGCGGGTCTGCTGCTCGGCCGACGCGGCGATCGAGCTGATCGCTTCGGTCAGCGCGATCACCTTCGAGGTGGCTTCTTCGACGATGCGCGATTGCTCGCGGATGCCTTCGTCGAGTTGCCCTTGCGCGACCGATGCGCCTTCGATGACCGCAAGCGCCGTCGACGCCGTCGCGCGCAGTCCGTCGCCCGAACCGCCGAGATTCGCAGCGTTCGAGTGGAGTTGCCCGAGAAACTCGCGCATCCCGAATATCAGTTTGTTGAGCGCGATCGCGAGGTCTTGCAGCGCGGCATCGCTTACCGCGATGTTCTTGGTGAAATCCCCCTGGGAGACTTCGCGCACGCCGGATGCGAGGGCGGCGATACTCGTCGAGAGCGTCGACGAGGTACCGTTCTCGCCGCGCGGCAGCGCCATCCGGCTGCGGAACGTGAGCTGTCCGGGTTGCAGTTCGCCCGACTCTTCGATCGGCGTCATCTCGTCGTAGAAGAGCGCGCTGACGATCGCGCCGCAGATGAGGACCAGCAGGGCCGGAACGAGCGCGTCGGTGCCGTGGGTCGTGTGCGAGACGTAATCGACGACGGCCACGACCAGGGCGGCGCCGACGCCGACCGGGAACCCGGTGGCTGCCGCGGTCAACGCCAGGATCGCGAGCAGGGCCGCTTCGATCGGCGACCCCGTTCCAAACCACGCCAGGGCGGCGCATACGAGAACAGCGGCTGCAGCGACTCCCAGGCGGCTCGGCAGGCCCAACCGAGCGCGGAGACCAGCGAAGTAAGCGGAGATCACGACGCTCCCTTCAGAGATTTTTCGAAGACACCGACCCAATGCACGCCCAAACACCCGGCGAAGCGTGCTTTTAAGGATGTACGGCTGAATACGTCGTGGGCTTTAGGGCCTAATTCCTGCTCGGGCGCGCTCCGGCGACCAATTCGTCGAGCTCCTGGGCCACGGCGCTGAGCCGCTCGACCCGCGTGGCGGCATCGCGCATCCGTGACGAGAGCTCGGCGGTCAGCGTGTCGATGACCACGACGTCGTCCACCGCCCGGCTCGTGAGGGTCCGCAGGGCGCCCTCACCGCTGTCGTTGCCGCGCCCGACCAGCGACTTGATCTCCTCGAGGGTCTCGCGGGTGCGAACCACGTGGTCGCCCGAGACCTCCCCGCCGACCACCAGCACCCGGAGCTGTTTCGCCGACTCGTTGACCTCCTCGCTGCGGCGGCTGATCGCGCGCCCGATGCGCGACGCGAAGAACGCGCCGGCGATCGCCGAGATGATCAGACCCAAGAGCCCCCAGAGCACGATCTGGCGCAGCGTATTACCGACGATCGCTTCGAATTGGGCGTAGGGGACGCCGAACCAGTACGCGCCGACGACCTTCCCGTCGTAGCTCGTGAGCGGCGCCATCTTCACGAAATAGGCGAGGTTGTCGACCGTCTGCACGCCCGAGAAGGTCTGCCGGTTCGCGGCAACGTCCGTATAGTCGCCGACGGCCGTGCCGGTCTCTTTCACGCCCTCTTTGGTGCTCATCGACGTCGCCACGAGCGTACCGTTCACGGCCACGCCGGTCTCACCGCCGGTGAAGCGGCTCACGTCGTCGACGGCCTTCATCGACGCATCGACCAGCGTGCCGCCGTACAACACGCCGACCGCTTTACCGGCGACGTTGATGGGCGAGGCCATGCCGATCGCCAGAGCCGGAGCCTGTGCGGTGACGCCCAGCGCGCGCAGGTCGGGCCCGTCGAGCAGCTGGAGGCCGCCGGTGACGGCGCCGACCGCAGCGCCGGTAACGACCTGGTTCTTGCCGAGCGTGCCGGAGGCGGCGCGGCTGCCGGCAAGCACGTTCCCCGCGGCATCCGTAACGACGACGAACGAGAGATTTCCCGAGACCGCGATGTCGGAGGCCGCCGATTGCAGCGCCTCGCGATTGCGCGACTGCAGGGCGGAGGCCAGCGACGTTTCGGCCGACCCTTGCAGCACGGTCGAGCGCACCGACTCGACCCGCGCATCCATCGCACCGGAGAGCGCCGCCTCGCCGGCATCCACACGTTGTTGCGCGAGGTTATGAACGTCCGCGCGCAGACCGAAATTCACGCCGACGAGCAACAGCACGAAGGCCAAGACCATCACACCCACCAGCAAGGCGACTAGCCGCGCACGCAGACCCACCACGAAGAGACCTCACGTCAAAAGAAGGGAGACCTCGTCAGCGTAGGCGCGCTACGTAAAGGAGCGGCTAAGCGGTTCTTATTCGCGTGTTAACGGAGTGTTCAGCGTTCGTTACGCGCGCGAGCGATCCGGCGATCGCACGTCTCGCAGAAGTGCGACATCTTGTTGTCGGTCTCGAAGATGGAATTGGAATAGTACATCGCGCAGCGCGCATTGTAGCAGTGTTTGAGACCGAACGCATGCCCCAGCTCGTGCACGCATTCCTTGAGCACGCGCTGGAAGAGCAGATTCGCATCGGGCGGCTCGCCGTAGTATTCCGAACGCAGCCGGTGGAGCGATACGGCCGCCACGCCCTGCTGCTCGTCGGCATCGCCGTAGATGAAGCGGTGCGAGGTTTTATAGAGATCGAACTCCGTGAGCGCGAGATAGATCGCGCCGCCGTCGGGGAAGGTGCGGCGGACGCGAGTGACGAGCGTCGAGAGGAAGAGCTGCTGACGGGTGGAGTTGAGCGCGCTGCGCGGTACGGCGAGCGCGCGCTCGAGCCGCGCCGAGCACAAGAACCGCTCTTCGAGACAGAGCGCGAGGCGATCGAGGAACGCACCGTCGACGGTGTTGATCGGCACGATGCGAATGACGGACTCCATCTCGGGACGGTTTCTTCGACGGGCCCGGACGGAAAACCGCTTACACGATGCGAAGCGGCAACTATGATCGTTGGAATCGGCATCGACCTCGCCGAGGTCGAGCGTTACCGCTTCGACGAGCGGGCGCTGGCGTGGTTCGCGCGCAAGGTCTACACCGAAGAAGAGATGCAGTACGCCATGCGCAAGCGCCACTGGCCCGAGCGTTTGGCAGGATTCTTCGCAGCCAAAGAGGCCACGCGAAAAGCATTCGGTCACGCGATCCCGTGGCGGCTGGTGGGCGTCTCACACGAACGCAGCGGCAAACCGATCGTCCGGCTCTACGGAGAGGCGGAAGCGCTGTGGACGCGGCGCAGCATCACGGCGGCGCATCTCACGATCACGCATTCGCAGACGACCGCCGCCGCCGTCGTGATCCTCGAAGGATGATCCACGTGCTCACGCCCGCGCAGATGCGCGCCGCCGACGCGCAGGCGTGTGCGGCCGTAGGCGCGGATACGCTGATGCACGCTGCCGGCGGTTCGATCGCAGCCTACGTGCGCGGCTTCGCGCCGGCGGGGCGCATCGTGGCCTTTGCGGGTCCGGGAAACAACGGCGGCGACGCCTTTGCCGCGCTCGCGCAGCTCGACCCGCGCTACGAACGCATCATCTACAGCGCGCGGCCGCGCGATGCCGCGGCCGGCATCGATGTCCGGCCCCTGCCCGAGACCTTTGACGAAGCGCGCAAGGCCCTCGACGGCGCAACGCTGGCGCTCGACGGGCTCTTCGGCATCGGATCGCGCCTGCCGCTCGAACCGCGTTACGAGGGCTGCGTGCGGGCGCTCGATCGCGATCTGGTACCCGTGCTTGCGATCGACATCCCGAGCGGCATCGATGCCGAAACGGGCGGCGTTCCCGGGCCGTGCGTCCGCGCGAGCGCCACGCTGGCGATCGCCGCGCTCAAATCCGGCATGCTGCTCGAACCCGCGCGCGAAGCCTGCGGCGAGCTGTGGCTCGCCCCGATCGGCGTCGACGACGCCACCCTGGCCGCGCACGGCGGCACGTTCGCCGCAATCGACGACGGTGAGTTTCTCGCGCTCCTGCCGCAGCGCGCGGCGAGCGCGGATAAGCGCAGCGCAGGTTCGCCGCTCGTCATCGCCGGCTCCGAACAATTCCCCGGTGCCGCCGTGCTGTGCGCACGCGGCGCCGCCCGCGCGGGCGCCGGCTACGTGACGATTGCGACGCCGCAAACCGCGGCGCCGGCGCTGCGCGCGCACCTGGTGGAGCAGGTCGTCGTGACCGTCGGCGAGGGTCCGATCGCGGAGGTCGCGGCCGATCTGCTCGACGTCGCGACGCACAACGGAGCGGTGGCGATCGGGCCCGGACTCGCCCTCGACGCGCGCACCGGCGAGATCGTCCGGGCGGTGGTCGAACGCTGCGCCCTGCCGATGGTGCTCGACGCCAGCGCCCTGTTCCACATCGGCAAGCACCTCGATCTGCTGCGCGGGAAGCCGGTCGTGCTCACCCCGCACGCCGGCGAGTTCGCGCGCCTCTCCGGCTTGGGCACGATCGCTCCGGGCGAGCGCGTGCCACGGCTGCGCGAATTCGTCGAGCGCACCGGTGTGACGACGCTGCTCAAAGGCCCGGATACGCTGATCTACGACGGCGCGGTCATGCACGTCAACGGCTCGGGCACGAGCGCGCTTGCGACGGCCGGCTCGGGCGACGTGCTCACCGGAATCATTGCAACGCTGCTCGCGCAGGGTCTCGCGCCGGTCGACGCGGCCCGCACCGGAGCCTACTGGCACGGCCTTGCCGGGCAATGGTGTGCGCGCGAACGCCCGCGCGGCGTGATCGCCGGTGACGTTCCGGAGGCACTCGGCGCTACGCTACGTTCGAGATCATCGCCATCAAGCGGTCTTCGACGCGTATTCGTTTGAGCAGATTGCTGACCAGCGTCTCCAGCTCGTCGCGAAATCCCGTGCTCGTCAGCCGCTCGGCGTCGGCATCCCGCCAGCGGGCCGCAAACTCATCGAACGCCGGCGCAAAATAACTCTGCTCGAGCATCAGACGCTCGGCGATGCGGCGCACAGACTCGCTCGGATGATGGCGAAGCAGCCGGTAGCCGACGGCGACGTCACGCCTCAGATGCGCGGCCACGTCGGCCAGGAAGAGTTGAAGATCCTTGGCGATGCGCTCGCCGTCGCGCGCGTCGAGCGCGCGGAACACCGCCGCCGCGCGGCCTTGTAACGCGGCGTGCCTACTTCGGAGCTCTGAGATTCCATCGGACATTGGTACACCACCCTCTCGTACCTGTGGAAAACTACAGTAACCCGCGGAGCCCGTCTTCGTCCAGCACCGGGATGCCGAGATCGCGCGCCTTCGCGAGCTTGCTGCCCGCCTCGGCACCGGCAACGACGTAGTCGGTCTTCTTGCTGACCGACCCGGTGACTTTTCCGCCGTGCGCTTCGATGAGCTCGCTTGCTTGCTCGCGCGTCATGGTCGGCAACGTGCCCGTAAGGACGAACGTCTTCCCCGCGAGCGCCCCTTCGGCCGCGCGCCGCCGCAGCGCGCCTTCCATCACGACGCCGGCCTCGCGCAGCCGCTCGATCATCGCGCGGTTGGCGGGCTGGTCGAAGAACAGGCGCACGCTGGTCGCCACTTCGGGCCCGATGCCCTCGCTGCGCTGCAGCTCCTCGGCGCCGGCGTGCGCGATCGCATCGATCGAGCCGAAATCCGCGGCGAGGATGGCGGCGGTCTGCTCGCCCACGAAACGGATGCCCAGACCCGTGAGCACGCGCGCGAGTCCACGCGTCTTCGAGCCCTCGATGGCCGCCAGCAGTTTGGCGATGCTGCGCTCGCCCATTCGCGGCACGCGCTCGAGCGCGCCGGCGTCGAGGGCATAGACGTCGCCGATGTTCTCGACCAGATGAAGTTGCGTGAGCTGCTCGGCCATCACGTCGCCCAGCCCTTCGATATCCATCGCACCGCGCGAAGCAAAGTGCCGCACGCGTTCGTAGACCTGCGCGGGGCACGAGGCGTTGGTGCAGCGCGACATTGCCTCACCGGGCGGATGATCGACGGCGCTGCCGCACACCGGGCAGACGTCGGGCATCACGAACGCGCGCTCAGCGCCGGTGCGCTCCGTTACGATCGGCCCGACGACGCGCGGAATCACGTCGCCCGCGCGCGTGACGAGCACCGTGTCGCCGATCCGAATGTCGTTGCCGGCGATGTATTCGGCGTTGTGCAGCGTCGCGTTGCGCACGGTAACGCCCCCGATGCCGACCGGCTCGAGTACCGCGCTCGGATTGAGCGTACCCGTGCGCCCAACCGTGATGACGATGTCGAGCAGCTTGGTGCGCGCTTCGCGCGGCTTGAACTTGTACGCGATCGCCCAACGCGGGTCGCGCGCGACCGATCCCAGGCGCTCCTGCGTGGCGATATCGTCGACCTTGACGACGACGCCGTCGATCTCGTAGTCGAGATCGTCGCGGTGCTCTTCCCAGTGGCGGCAGAACGCGATCACCTCCTCGACGGAGGGTGCCGGGCGGATGTTTTCGTTGACGGCAAAGCCGAGATCGCGGAGCAATTCGAGCGTGGCGTGTTGGGTCGCGGGCAACCCGTCTCCCACGGCAGCATAGGCGAAGAACGAGAGCCGGCGCTGCGCCGTCAGTGCCGGGTCGAGCTGGCGCACGCCGCCCGACGCGGCGTTGCGCGGATTGGCAAACACCGGTTGACCTTCGCGTTCGCGTTTGGCGTTGAGCCGCTCGAAATCGCTCTTGCGCAGGTAGACTTCGCCGCGCACCTCGATGGACGGCACCTCGCCGCGCAGGCGCAGCGGGATCGTCGGAATCGTGCGCAGGTTGGCGCTGACGTCTTCACCGACGCGGCCGTCGCCGCGCGTACCGCCGCGCTCGAAGATGCCGTCGCGGTAGTCGAGCGCGATCGCCAGCCCGTCGATCTTCAGCTCGCAGACGTAGGCCACGTCGTGATCGGCGAGCTTGCGCACGCGTTCGTCGAACGCGCGCAGCTCATCCTCATCGAAGGCGTTGGCGAGGCTGAGCATCGGCTTGAGATGCTCGTACGGCGCAAACCCGTCGGCGGCCGGCGCTCCGACGCGCTGCGTGGGCGAGTCGGCGGTGCGCAGCTCGGGGTGACGCGTTTCGAGGTCGATCAGCTCGCGCAGCAGCGCGTCGAACTCGGCATCGGTGATGGCCGGATCGTCGAGCACGTAATACCGGTGATTGGCTTCGTCGATCTGCGCGCGCAGCTCTTGCGCGCGCGCCTCCGGCGAGCTCACGAGGCGCGCTGCGAAGCGACCTGGATCGGGTACCCGTCGGGGTCGCTGATCACGGCGACGCGCCCGAAAGCCTCGTCGTACGGATACTGCAGCACGGGAACGTGCATCGTCGCGCAATCGGCAACGAACTTATCGACGTTGTCGACCGCGAATCCGAGCTGCAGCGAGCCGGGACGCACCGCGAGCACTTCGCTGCGCGGATGCAATCCGAACGTGACGCCGGGGGAAAGCTCGAACTCCACCCAGTGCGGCGAACGGTCCTCAACGAGCCTGACGCCCAGGACGTTCTTGTAGAAATCGCGCGAGCGGGAGAGATCGGAGCAGACGAGCAGCGCGATCGAGAAGCGGGCCACGGTGGTGGTGCTAGGCCTCGACGACGACGCGGTCGGACTTCGCGAGATCGTCGAGGGCGCGCAGGTTCTCGCGCTCGAGCCGTTCCATCGCCGCAGCGTCGACCGCGCGGTGACCGTGCGCGCGTTCGTCCTTGAGTACGGGCACGAGATACGAACCGGTAAACGAGCCCTTTGCCTTCGCAAGCGCCTCGGGCGTGCCCGTGGCCACGATCGTGCCGCCGCGGTCGCCGCCTTCCGGGCCCAGGTCGATGAGATAATCCGCCGTCTTGATCACGTCGAGGTTATGCTCGATGACGAGCACCGTATTCCCTGTCTGCACCAGGCGTTGGAGCACTTCGAGCAGCTTGTGGATATCCGCGAAGTGCAGGCCGGTCGTCGGTTCGTCGAGCACGTAGAAGGTGCGTCCCGTCGACCGGCGCGAGAGCTCGGTGGCGAGTTTCACGCGCTGCGCTTCGCCACCCGAGAGCGTCGTCGCGGGCTGACCCATCTTGATGTATCCCAAGCCGACTTCGCAGATCGTCTTGAGCTTGTTGTGAATGCGCGGGATCGAGGCGAAGAGCTCGTTCGCTTCGTCGACGCGCATCTCGAGCACGTCGGCGATCGTCTTGCCCTTGTATTTCACCTCGAGCGTTTGCGCGTTGTAGCGCTTGCCCTTGCAGACCTCGCACGGAACGTAGACGTCCGGCAGGAAGTGCATCTCGATCTTGATGATGCCGTCGCCTTCGCAGGCCTCGCAGCGCCCGCCCTTGACGTTGAACGAGAAGCGTCCTTGCGTGTAGCCGCGCATCTTCGCCTCGGGGACCATCGAGAAGAGCTCGCGGATGTGATCGAAGGCGCCCGTATACGTCGCCGGATTCGAGCGCGGCGTGCGTCCGATCGGCGACTGATCGATCACGACGAGCTTGTCGAGCTGGTCGGCGCCCTTGACCGTACCGTACGTGCCGCCGGCCGGTTGGCCGTGCAAGTGCTGGTTGAGCGCGCGCACGAGCACCTGATTCACGAGCGAGGACTTCCCGCTGCCGCTCACGCCGGTGACGGCTGCGAAGACGCCTATCGGAAACTTCACGTCGAGCCCGCGCAGGTTGTTCGCGCTCGCCTTTTTCACCTCGAGCCAGCCGCGAGCTTCGCGCCGCACCTTCGGAATAGGAATATACTTGCGCCCCGAGAGGTACGCGCCCGTCTCCGACGTGCGATTCGCGAGAATCTCTTCGAGCGGGCCGACCGAGAGAATCTCGCCGCCTTCCGCGCCGGCGCCCGGGCCGATGTCGACGATCACGTCGGCCGCGCGCATCGTATCCTCGTCGTGTTCGATGACGATCAACGTGTTGCCGAGGTCGCGCAGCGTCTTGAGGGTCGCGAGCAGACGATCGTTGTCGCGCTGATGCAGTCCGATAGACGGCTCGTCGAGGATGTAGAGCACGCCCACCAGCGCGCTGCCGATCTGCGTTGCAAGGCGTATGCGCTGCGACTCGCCCCCGGAGAGCGTCGTCGCCGAGCGCGAGAGCGTGAGATAGTTGAGGCCGACGTTCGTGAGGAATCCCAGGCGCGCGCGCACCTCCTTGACCACTTGATGCGCGATCTGTTCCTGGCGCTCGGTGAGCGTCAACGTTCGAAAGAACGCCTCGGCATTCTCGATCGACATGCGCGTAACCGCGTCGATGTTCTGTCCGCCGATCGTTACCGCCAGCGACTCGGGTTTGAGACGCGCACCCTTGCACGTGGGGCACGTCGAAGCCGACATGTATTTTTCGATGTCTTCCTTGACGTACTCGCTCGAGGTTTCGGAGTAGCGGCGCTGCAGATTGTTGATGACGCCTTCGAACGAGGCCTTATACTCCCACGTCTTGCCGGAGCGCGACGTGAAGGCGAAGTCTTGCTCCTTCTCGGTTCCGTAGAGCACGATATCGAGCACGGCATCGGGGAAGTCTTCGACCGGCGTCGTCATCTTCACGCGGTACTTGCGCAGCACGCGTTCGAGCTGCTGCAGGTAGTACGGATTCATCGAGGGGAAGCGTCCCGCGCCCAAGCTCTTGCTCCACGGCAAGATCGCGCCGTCCGAAATCGACTTCGAGCGATCGGGGATCACCTTCCAGGGATCGATCTCGATCTTTTCGCCCAGGCCGCTGCAGGCCGGGCAGGCGCCGTACGGCGAGTTGAACGAGAACAGCCGCGGCGCGAGCTCTTCGAACGAGATGCCGCAATACACGCACGCGAACGCCTCGCTGTAGGTCGTTTCAACGTCTTGTCCCGAGCCGGTCGCGGGGCGAAGCACCGTGACGATGCCCGTCGAGAGACGCAGCGTCGTCTCGATCGAATCGGTCAACCGCTTGCGCACGTCGGGCTTGATCACGAGGCGATCGACCACGACCTCGATCGTGTGCTTGCGCTTCTTGTCGAGCACGATCTTCTCGCGCAGTTCCTTGGTCTCGCCGTCGACGCGCACGCGCGCGAAGCCCTCTTTGGCGATCTCCTCGAAGAGTTTGGCGTACTCGCCCTTGCGTCCGCGCACGAGCGGTGCGAGCACGACGATGCGCGTGCCCTCCGGCAGCTCCATGATCGAATCGACGATCTGTTCGCTCGATTGCCGGCTGATCTCGCGCCCGCAGTTGTAGCAATGCGGCGTGCCGATGCGCGCGTAGAGCAAGCGGAGATAGTCGTACACTTCGGTGACGGTGCCGACCGTCGAGCGCGGGTTACGCGAGGTCGACTTCTGATCGATCGAAATCGCCGGCGAGAGCCCCTCGATGTAATCGACGTCCGGCTTCTCCATCTGCCCGAGGAACTGCCGCGCGTACGACGAGAGCGACTCGACGTACCGGCGCTGGCCCTCGGCATAGATCGTGTCGAAGGCGAGCGACGACTTGCCGGAGCCCGAGAGCCCGGTGACGACGATGAGCTGGTTGCGCGGGAGCGTGAGATCGACGTTCTTGAGGTTATGCTCGCGCGCGCCCTTGATAACGATGGAATCGAGGCCGGTTTTCATACAGGAGCCCTATGACCCGTGCCGGGCCGCGTCGAGATGCAGTCCGAGGGCCGCGGGCACCTCGACGATCGATTCGCAGGTCGCGTGCGGCGCCGGCACGCCGTCCGGCAGCGTCTCGCCGCGCACGTTTAGCCACACGGCGAAGAGCCCGGCATCGAGCGCTCCGCGGACGTCGCGGTCGTAACGGTCGCCGACCATCGCGCCGTGCGCCGGGGTCGAGCCGAGCGCGGTGACGGCGTGAGCGAAGAGCAGCGGATCGGGTTTGAGCATGCCGACCTCGTCGGCGATGAAGATTGCGTCGAACTGTTCGCCGAGTTGAAGCAGCGCGATCTTCTCGCGATGCGTTTCGGAGAAACCGTTGGTGAGAATGCCCAGCTTGAGCCCCTGTGCGCGAAGTGCCTTGAGCACCTCGAGCGCGCCGGGGAACGGCGAGAAGTAGCGCTTGCGATAATCGTTGTAGCGCTCGGCGCTCCGCGCGGCGAGGCGATCGTCGTCGATACCGACGCCGCGCAGCGCACTCTGCCAGATCGCCTCGCGTACCGGTTTGAGCCGCTGCTTCAATTGATCGGCCGTGAGCCGGTGCCAGAATCCCTCGGCTTCGGCGATGTACGCGCGCTTGAGCTCGAGCGCGTCGACGCCGTGCTCAGCCGCGACCTCGCGCGCGACTTCTTCCGCCGCGCCGTGAAAGGCGGCCGTGTCGTCGTGCAGCGTGTCGTCGAGATCGAAAAGGACGACCGCAAGCGTCCGGTTCATGCGAAGCGCACCCGGAACGAGCGCCGTCCGTAAGCGGGGATCATAGCAACGAGCTCTTCGGCCTCGACGGCGGCTTCTTCTGCCGAGCGGATGCGCGCTCCGCAGCGCAGGCGCACCTCCCGCTCGCTTCCCTCGCACTCTCGCACGCTTACGAGTACGCCGTCGCCGTCCTCCGCGGGCGCACAGCCGGTCACGAGCACCGCCGGGTCGGCACTGGTGAAGAGCCGCACCCGCGGCGGATAGGCGAAGGCTTCCCATGCCGCCTCCAACGCTCCGGCGGAGGCCCCGGCTGACGGAGCGTACGCCCACGCAACGTGGGCGAGCCCGGTTTCGCGCGCGCGCCTGAGCGGGTGTCGCAGGTGCGTGCCGTGCTCGAGCGAGCGCGCGGAGAAGCCGTGCCCCGCATCGGCGAGGATCGCCAGGCCGCGCGTCGCGTCGCTTGCGTGCGCGAAGCGCTCGCGCTCGGGTTCATCGTAGGTAACGGTACCGGCTTCGAGCGCGAGCCAGTTCTCGACGACGAGCTGCGTCGTGGTCTCGCGCCAATCGACGGCGAACTCAACGCGCAGGAACGGATCGCCGTGCTGGAGCGTCAGCCGCATCGTCGCGGCGGAATCGCCGATGCGGAACGGAACTTCGAGCCCGTTGTCGCGCACGGCCGCGTCACCCGGAACGACGCGCAGCCGGCGCCACGGACGCGGCAAGAACCGGCCCTCGCGTTCGGCTGCGATGCAATTCGCCTGCGCGACCGCGTTGCGCGCGTGCGCGGCGTGCAAGTCCAGCAGCGCCCCGTTCGCGCCGACCCGCGCGGTGAGCAGCGGGCTCTCGAAGATGAAGTCGCCGTCGTCGCGTCGCGGACGATACAGACGCGGCGTCACCTCTCGCGCGCGCGGCAGCATGGCCGAGGTCGAACCGGCGATCGCGCCGATCAACTCGCGAGCGCGGTCCGGCGAATCGCCGGATGCCACGAGCGCGCGCGCTTCACGCCGATACCCGAGCAGACGCTCGACGATCTCGCGCGAGGCGCGTACCGCCATACACCACGCAAGCTGCTCTTCGACGAGCGCGAGCTCGCGCTTGAGCTGGTTCACGGCGTCATTGCGGCGGGATGAAGCGTAAGCCGCTGACCTTTCCTCGCGCGTCGACGGCATACACGAAATTCAACGCAGTCCCGTCCTTGAAGGCCGCATGGTACACGTAGTACTGCGAACCCGCCTCGGTGCCGCTCTGCAGAAGATCGAAGGAAACCGGATCGCCGAGCGGCCCGAACTGCGCCGCGAGCGTTTTGGCGAGTTGGTCGGTGAGCAACTGGTTCATCGTCGCCGTGAGCTGGGTGCGGTCGATGTCGGCCGTTTGCAGCCGGTGCAGCCACTCGCGCGCGCGCGCGGCAACGGCCGCGTCGGGCGAGGGTGACGGAGAGGGCGCGGGAGAGACCTGCGCGACGATGGCGGCGGGAAGGAACGGCATGCAGCCAGGTATCGCTAGCGAGCCGCGCGGCTCCTGGGAGCCCTCCGGCGGTCGCGCCGTCAGACGCCGTAAAGACCTACGCTCAGCTCGCTGATCTTGCCGCTGGCGTCGTCGACGCAGAAGCGAAAGTCCGCACCGATGTCGCGATTCTTGAAGCGTACCCGATAGATATACACGTGCGAGCCCGGCGGCCCGGGTGCGTAGCGGTTCGTCGAGTCGACGATCGCGGGGTCGGTGTACCGCTCGAAGCTCACGGGGTCGCCGAGCTCCCCCAGGTTCTGCGCATACCACTTCTCCGCGACCTCCGAGAGACGGTCGCTCGCGGCCTGGGTCATCTGCGAACGATCCAGCGTCCCGGTTTGCAGGCGATGAAACCACTCTTTGGCGCGGGCCGAAACCGCCGGGTCCGGGTCGGGCGCCGGCGTGGGCGCGCTCGCCTGCGCGACGACGGCCATCGGCGTGAGAATCATCGAAGGATCTATCGCTACGAGCCGACGAGTTCCTTGAGCGCGAGGTCGAACCCGCCGATTTGCCGGCGCAGCTCGATCAGTTCATCGCGCAGGGCGGCGGCCTTCTCGAACTCCAGATTGGCGGCGAACTCGCGCATCTTTCGCTCGATATCGGCGGCCATCCGCATCGCCACGTCGCGCGGCAGTTTTTCGTGCTTGATCTTCTCGGCCGTCTCTTCGCCGG
>Ga0326727_10004738_pt1 | contig 40140 bp, 30 predicted proteins | sample MB2enrmetagenome_FD_207643 | JGI IMG/M metagenome (GOLD analysis project Ga0326727, IMG submission 207643) | Lab enriched peat soil microbial communities from McLean, Ithaca, NY, United States - MB29MY | ecosystem: Environmental > Terrestrial > Soil > Wetlands > Peat | place: USA: New York...
TTTCCGGCCAAACAAGGGCAAGCGCATCGATATTCTGATGCCCATCGAAGAGAGTTCCCGTTACCGCCTGGGCACGATTACCTTCACGGGCAACAAGGCGGCGCGCAACGTGAAGGCGCTGCGTTCCACCTTCGCTGTCAAGGACGGCGACTGGTTCAACGCCACCATGATCGGGAAGGGCCTGGAGAATCTCAAGAAGGCTTACGGAGGAATGGGCTACATCAACTTTGGCGCCATTCCCAAGCCTGAATTCAACGAAGAGAAAAAAACGGTTTCGCTGAATATCGATATCGACGAGGGCAAGCCGTTCTATGTTTCGCGCATCGAGTTCCAGGGCAATACCACCACGCGCGACAAGGTGATCCGCCGCGAGTTGATGCTCGAGGAAGGGCAGGTCTATAACTCGCAGCTTTGGGAGTACAGCCTGTTGCGATTGAACCAGCTCGAGTACTTTGAACCGCTCAAGGTAGACCAGGACTCGGAAGCCCATCAGGATGCCGATGCGGGCACGGTTGACCTGCTGCTCAAGGTGAAGGAGAAGGGCAAGAACTCGATTGGCATGAACGGTGGCTTGAGCGGCATGAATGGCGCCTTCCTGGGAGTGAATTACCAGACCAATAACTTTTTGGGTTTGGGCGAGACTCTCAGCCTGCAGGCGAACCTGGGCAGCGTGAACCGCACGTTCACCTTCGGCTTCTCACAGCCCTACATCCACAACCGGCCGCTCAACCTGGGCTTTCAGATATTCAACAACAAGCAGGACTTCAACGCGGCCAAGAGCTCCTCGATCTCCGGCCAGTCGCCGAATTTGAGCGCTGCGCAGCAGGCGATGACGCAGAATTACAACCAGAATGCGCAAGGCTTCAATTTCTCCGCGAGCTATCCTCTCAGGCGGCACGCCTTCCAGCGCGTCGGTTTCACGTATTCGCTGAGCAAGTCCACGATCAGCGCGTTCTCGACCGCTTCCCAGACGCTGTTCCAGACCATGAGCTTCCGGTCGGGCATCCAGGGCTCCAACGCGCTGGCTGGCATCGTGAACAGCATGGCGTCGTTCAGCTATACCTACAACACCATCAACAACCCCGTGCGCCCACGAACCGGCAGGGAATACTCGGCCGTCTTGCAGACCTCCGGCATCTGGGGCAACGTGCGCTACATCGCGCCGATGGTGGCATACAAGCAGTTCATGCCGATGCACTACCTGACGCCCTCGGCCACCGGGCGCAACGTGCTGGGCTTGCGCGGGCAATTGAGCTATGTGCAGGGGTACGGCGGCGATGTGGCTCCGCCCAACAACCGCTTCTATTCCGGTGGCGAGGGCGAACTGCGCGGCTTCGATGTGCGCAGCTCCACACCCTACGGCTACGTTCCCAATCGTGTCACAGTGCAGTTGACCAACCCGGACGGCACTTGCGTTCCGCGCGACCCGACCCAGCCGGAGTTGAATCAGTGCATTCAGGTGCCTTTGCCGATTTATGGCATTGCGTCGATCGGCGGCGATACCAGCCTCGTCACGAATGCCGAGTACCGCATTCCCATTGCCGGCTCGGTAACCTTCTCGCTTTTCGACGACTTCGGGATCGACACAGCCCTGAACAAGGGGCAGTTGAAGCAGAGTCCCGAGGGCTTTGCCTCGCTGACCGCGCCGCTTTATGGCTGCCCGGTCTTCAACAACGGATCCTGCCAGGGAGGCATTTCCGGCTCGGATGTCGGATTCAAGAAGGATATCCGGCCTGTGTCCGGCACGAACTTCGTCCCCCGCATGTCCACAGGCGCCGAGATTGCGGTGATCATGCCGATCATCAACGCGCCCTTCCGCCTCTACTATGCCTACAACCCGCTGCGGCTGTATGAGAAGCCCTACTGCAATCTCGGAATTGGAGTGAACAAGCAGAGCTGCTCGGCCGAGCTGATTACGCGCGACATGTTCCCGCCGGGCGGCGCGGGCGACTACACCTACCAGGAAGCGATTCAGGCCTACGGAGCGCGCGATCTCTTCCGGGAGCCGCGCAAAACCTTCCGGCTGACGGTCTCGACCACCTTCTAGCGGATGGGTTCAACCAGCAAGTCCCTGGGGCCGCTCGCGATGAGCGGCCCTTTTGCTGGCCAAAGCCATCCAGAGCCTCCCGGAAATGCGTTGAATTGACGGTTTCGCGGTTTGACGCTCCCACCCCCGGACCCTATAATCCAACTAGTTCCTGCTGACGTTTCCGTCCGCATCTGTTCCCGCCTCTGCTCTTAGATGGGTCTCCATCGCTGAGGTTGTGAATGGACCGCAAGGTTTCGCAGGAGGCACATGTTCGTTTCCACGCCCAGGCGCGGACAGACTCACAGGAATTCCGAAGGAGTTTTACACTCGCATGAAGCGCTCTCTAGCACTGATCGTCACACTGGCCTCGGGTCTTGCCCTGAGCGCCGCCGCCCAAACATTGCCTGCTCCCGCTGCCACAGCGCCTGCCGGGCCCGCCAAGGTTGCCGTGATTGCCTTCCAGGTGGCCGTGGCCCAAACCAACGAGGGTCAGCGCAACTTCGCCGACCTGCAGAAGAAATACGCGCCACGCGAAGCCCATATCAAGGGCCTGGCGGATGAGATCGATACTCTGACCAAGCAGTTGCAGGCGCAGGGCGACAAGCTGAGCGATGCCGAGCGGGCTAGCCGCACCAAGACCCTCGACGAAAAGAAGAAGAAAGCGCAGCGCGAGCTCGAAGACGCCCAGAACGACATGAACCAGGAGATGCAGGAGATGTACAACGGCCTGGCCTCCAAGGTGTATGACGTCCTGGCCAGCTACGCAACGCAGCAGGGATTCACGCTGGTGCTCGACATTACGCAGCAGCAGCAGAACCCGGTGTTGTGGGCCAACGACTCGACCAACATTACCAAGCAGATTATCGATGCCTACAACGTAAAGTCGGGCGTCCCAGCTCCTCCGGCCCAGCCGGCGGCGCCGGCAGCCTCCAGGCCCGCCCCGAAAGCTCCCGCGGCGCACTAGGGCTTCTTCGACTCGAGTGTTGACGAAACATTGGGTGCCCCATGCTTTCCGCAGCTTCGTCGCGGAAAGCATGGGAGAGCTCAGGCTTAGATTTCGACTTTAAACACTCGATCCGAAACCGCACCAGATGTGAAGGCTCAATAGATTGTTCCGATTCAGCCCAGCGCGGGAAGCTGGGATATTTAGTTTGAGGTTAGCATCAGGACGGTGGAAGTAGCAGTCCTGATGCCAGTAATCCAGTTTTACTTCTCTTCCATCTGAATTCTGGCATGAGCGCGCGCAGGCCCACTCGGGCAGATCGCTCTTGATGAAGCGCCCGCCCCCCGCCGGTACGTGGAAGCAAAGCGCCGCAGACTGCTTTGTGCAGCCTTGCTCGCCGCCCGTTTTCTCCAATCGCTCTCGACTATGGACGGTCAACCGCGCATTCCGGCGATAGTTCACTCGATCTCCCTGCGAAATCCGATTGCTCTCACAACCGGCTTCTCGCGTTCAGATCGGATGGATAACAAACTGTTGAAACTTCGCAGCCAAAGTCTGTACTCTTCAAAGCATCAACTTGTTCGGAGTTCCCTTAGACCCTATCTTTCGCCTATAACAGCACTCGCCAGCAGTGTCTATCCGCGGTAAGAGGCCCTTATAATGAGGAATTGCGCTTACGCTCCACCGACCGCATTGCGGCCCCGCAAGCGAAAGGAGCAACATGAAGCACTGTTCGCGCCGGAGTTTTCTTCAGGCGGCAGGAACGATTGCCGCGTCATTTGCCGCACGCCCGCTGTTCGGGTTGGCTGAGGCATCGAAGTCTCCCTTCAGAATTGCCGTCATCAACGATGAAATCTCGCAGGACTTCGACCACGTCTGCTACGTCGTTTCGCACGATTTCGGATTGAGGTGGATCGAACTGCGCTCGATGTGGGGCAAGAGCGCCATCGATCTGAGCGCGACGCAGATCGACGAGGCGCGCAAGATTTTGGCGAAGTTCAACCTGCGCGTCACCGACATTGCCAGCCCGCTCTTCAAGACCGACTGGCCAGGCGCGCCCCGCTCGCCGTACGGGCCCAAGGGCGACATGCACGGAGCGGCAGAGGCCACTTTCAAGCAGCAGGACGAGATTCTGGAGCGGGCAATCGCTCTGGCCAGACAGTTCGAGACTGACAGGGTTCGCTGCTTCGACTTCTGGCGGCTGGACGATGTTGCACCCTACCGCGCGGCGATCGATGAGAAGCTGCGAGCGACAGCCGAGGCTGCGGGGCGCCAGGGCGTGCTGCTGGTGCTGGAAAACGAGTTTGAGTGCAACACCGCGACCGGACGCGAAGCCGCACGGACGATGAATGCCATTCAGACGCCGCATCTCGCGCTCAACTGGGACCCGGCCAATGCCATTATGCGCGGCGAACTGGATGCCTTCCCCACCGCATGGGAGGCGCTGCCGAAGAATCGCATTCACCACTGCCACTGCAAGAATGCCGTCAAGAACGCAGAGGGCAAGGTCGAATGGTCTCCGGTCGGTAAGGGAATCATCGACTGGACGGCGCAGTTCCGCGCGCTGAAGCAGGCGGGCTATCGTGAGGCGGTCAGCCTGGAGACGCATTGGAATGGCGGCGGCTCGCCGGAAGAATGCTCACGCGTCAGTTGGGCGGGGATGAAGCAGGCTCTGAAAGATTCATCGGCCCTTTAGGAGTTTCTTGCCACTTTTTGATGGAGAGACTGAATGGTAACCCGGCGTGAATTTATGGATACGCTTGCATTGGGAGCGGCTGGTTTGGCGATTGGCGCTACCGCGAAGAGCTATGGACAGATCCTCGGCTCGAACGAGCGGCTGAACTTTGCGGTGATTGGCCTGAATGGCCGCGCCTATGCGCACCTTTCCTCGCTGAAGGCGAACAGGGATGCTGCGCGCATCTCGCATGTTTGCGATGTGGACAGCGTCATTCTGAAGAAGTTTGCCGATAGCGTGGAGCACGAGCTGGGGTACGCCGCGGCCAGCGATAAGGATTTTCGCAATGTTCTTGAGCAGAAGGACGTGGACGCGGTCACCATCGCCACACCGGACCACTGGCACGCCCCGATGGCGATTGCCGCCCTGGAAGCGGGCAAGCACGTCTATGTGGAGAAGCCATGCAGCCACAATCCCGCTGAAGGGGAGATGCTGGTTGCCGCGCAGCGGAAATACGGAAAGCTGGCGCAGATGGGCAGCCAGCAACGCTCCTCTGCTCACACCATCGAGATTGTCGACAAGATTCACAACGGCCTGATCGGCAGGCCCTACTTCGCCAAAGCCTGGTACAACAATGTGAGAAAGTCGATGGGCACTGGCAAGGTCGTTCCCGTTCCGCCGCAACTGGACTGGGATCTGTGGCAGGGGCCGGCGCCGCGCAGGCCGTACAAGGACAATATCCATCCTTATAACTGGCATTGGCTGAGGCTTTACGGCACGGGCGAAGCACTGAACAATGGCACGCATGAGGTGGATGTGTGCCGCTGGGCGCTGGGCGTGGATTATCCGCGGCGCATCACCGCGACGGGCGGAAGATACCACTTCAATGACGATTGGGAGTTTTATGACACGCTGATTACAAGCTTCGACTACGGCGACAAGATGATTGCCTGGGAAAACAAGAGCTGCCAGGGCATGAAGTACTACAACCGCGACCGGGGATCGGCAATTATGGGGACCACGGGCACGGTGGTTGTCGATCGGGATGGCTACGAGGTCTACGATCTCAAGGGAAACAAGATGAGCGAGTTTGAAACGGGGAAGGCAACCTCCTCCTCCGACCTGACCGGCCGCGACAACATGACGGACGCGCACTTTGCGAACTTTATTGCGGCCATCCGCGAGGGAGAAGAACTCAGAGCGCCGGTTTCGGTTGGCAATGTAGCGGTCACCATGCTTCAGCTTTCCAACATTGCCTGGGAAGTAGGCCGGGAACTCAATATCAATGCGGCGGACGGGCACATTCAGAACGACCCGGCAGCCATGAAACTGTGGGGACGGGAATACGAAAAGGGATGGGCGCCGCGAATTTAGGGCGGTGACGACATGAGTTTGTACGGCGCATGGAGTGCTGCGGTATCCCACCCCAGGCGCAAAAACAAAGACGCGCCGAGGGTGGGGCACCCGGCGTTGGTACAAATTCGAACGGTCAGAGACAAAGCGGATTGAAACATTCTGGATAGACAACCGATTTCAGAATTATCAGGAGCCTTTCGTAATGAAAAGCACATTCTCCCGCCGCGGCTTTTTTCAATCCAGCGCACTGATTATGGCCGCATGCGCCACATCGGGCGCCGTCCGCTCTTTCGCGCAGACAGCGCCGGCGGCCGGAAAGCCTTCGCCGATCAAATTGGGACTGGCCAGTTACACCTTCCGCAATTTCACCCGCGCGCAGTTGATCGGTTTCATGAAGCAGCTAAATATTGAGGCTCTGAATGCGAAGGACGTGAAGGATCATCTTCCCGCGGAGCCGCAGCAGGAGGCAAAGGCGCTGGAAGACTACGCGGCGGCAGGCATCCAGCTGCATGCCGCCGGGGCCATCAACTTCTTCAGAGACGACGATGCCGACATTCGCGGCAAGTTTGAATACTGCAGGCGGGCGGGCATTTCCGTGATTGTCGCGGGCAACCCGAGCCTGGAGTTGCTGCCCCGGATTGAGAAATTCGTGAAGGAATATGACATTCGGATTGCAATCCACAACCACGGGCCGGAAGATAAGCTGTGGCCTTCGCCGCTGGAGGTGCTGAAGGCTGTCGGGAAGATGGACCCGCGCATGGGGTGCTGCATCGACCTGGGGCACGCGGCGCGCGCCGGAGCGAATGTGGTTGAGGCAATTCACGAAGCGGGAGCGAGGCTTTTCAATGTTCACATGAAGGATCTGACGAGCTTTGAGAGCAAGGAGAGCCAGGTTGCCGTGGGAGATGGCATTATGCCTGTGAGGGAGATTTTTGAGGCTCTGATTGCGACAAAGTACAAGGGCTTTGTCGATCTCGAATATGAGATTTTTGGCGATGATCCGATGCCCGGGGTCATCCGCAGTTTTGCTTATCTGCGAGGAGTTCTGGCGGGCATGGGATATGCAAACCGCGCTTGAGATTCACACAGGGTATAGAGCATTATCGCTGTTCGAGTCTGGTTGAATTTGTGGTCTCCCACCCATTTCACAAAGGACGTGAAATGGAAGGGGCACGGAGCTTCGTTGCGCGATAGGTGAAAATGCTCTAAGCAGGCGCCGATAGGGTGCACATGCGCTCATGGCCCGGTGATAGCAGGATCGCAGTGCGCCTCCGAGAAAGGGCTGAGGTAAAGTCATGCTGATTCATGAAGACCGTCTGTTTCCCGCCGAAGCTGGCACGCGCAGGGTAGCCAGAGAGTTGTACGCGCACGTGAGAGACCTGCCCATCATCAGCCCTCACGGCCACACGCAGGCCTCCTGGTTCCGAAAGAATGAGCCATTTCCCGACCCGGCAACGCTGCTGGTTCAGCCGGATCACTATGTCTTCCGGATGCTGTACAGCCAGGGAGTATCGCTTGATGACTTGGGCATTGGGCAGCCGGAGCTGAAGGATCCGCGCAAGGTCTGGCGGATCTTTGCCAGCCATTATTCCCTGTTTCGCGGAACGCCGACGCGCCTTTGGATGGACTATGTCTTCCAAGAGGTTTTCGGGCTTCATGAGCGGCTGACGGCGCACAACGCGGATAAGTATTTCGACGCGATTTCGGAGCGGCTGAAGACGCCGAAGTTTCTTCCGCGCGCTCTTTACGAGCGTTTCAACATGGAAGTGCTGGCTACGACCAATTCTCCACTGGAGACGCTGGAGGATCACAAGGCCATACGGGAATCAAGCTGGAAGGGAAGGATTCTTCCCGCCTTCCGGCCCGACCCGGTGGTCGATCCGGAGTTTGAAGGATTCGCGGATAACATCCGGCAATTGGGAGAACAGACAGGAGAAGATACTTCGACCTGGACTGGATATCTGACGGCGTTGCGCATGGCGCGGGTGCGATTTAAAGAGGCCGGTTGCACGTCGACCGATCACGGGCATGCCACGGCGCAAACGGCGGACCTGCCAGCATCCGAAGCGGCGGAACTGTTTAGCCGAGTGCTTGCCGGTAGCGCAGGAGCGGAGAAGCATGAGCTTTTCCGCGCGCAGATGCTGACCGAGATGGCGCAGATGAGCCTGGAAGACGGACTGGTGATGCAGATTCATCCAGGCAGCGTGCGCAACCATAACCACAAACTCTACGAACGCTACGGGCGCGACGTGGGCGCGGATATTCCCAGGGCGATGAATTATGTGGATGCGCTTCGGCCGCTGCTTGACCGCTTCGGCAATGAAAGCGGCCTGACGATCATTCTTTTCACGATGGATGAATCAACTTACAGCCGGGAACTGGCGCCGCTGGCCGGACATTACCCATGCTTGCGGCTCGGCCCCCCCTGGTGGTTTCTGGATAGCCCCGAGGGAATGATGCGCTTCCGCGAATTGACGACGGAGACAGCAGGCTTTTACAACACGGTGGGATTCAACGATGACACGCGGGCGTTTCTGTCGATTCCGGCGCGGCATGATGTGGCGCGGCGTGTTGACTGCGCCTTTCTTGCCAGGCTGGTCAGTGAACACCGGTTGGACGAGGATGAGGCATTTGAAGTGGCCTATGACTTAAGTTACGGTCTGGCAAAGAAGGCGTATCGGCTGTAAGGGCCGGCCGGATGGGCGATACCGAAGGGAACCCTGGAGGTAAAGATTGAGCCCAGCTTCATCTTTCATGTTATCTGAACCAGGTATCCCAGCATCAAAGGTATGTGGTTATGAGCGGCTTCTGGAAGGTTGTTGCGACATTTCAGCCTTTCAGAAAACCGGCGCTGCGCACAGCTATCATGCATCGTCTGTTGGTAATCCACCGGGATTACTGATAGATATTTGAGACAAGGAAACAGTACTGGCGGACAGGAAACCCGGCAGGCTATTTCCGCAACTAATTGGTTGTTGGTTGTAAGAAGGCCGGTATTTGTGTATCGTTGTTAAGGAGCAATTGGCTAACCCTGCATTTTTTTGACTTAGCGGGATAAATGTTCGACCAGTTGCCTGAACCAATCAGGGAGGATACATGGGAGTATCAGAGATTCTGGCGACAATTGATCACGAGATCGCCCAGTTGCAGCAGGCACGCGCGCTGCTGAGTGGCGGTGCGGCGCCGGTAGCAAAGAAGAAGGCAGGCAGGCCCAAGAAGGTTGTGGCGGTCGCTGCAGTTGCAGCCAAGCCTGCAAAGACGAAGAAAAAGAAGAAGAGGAATCTTTCGCCCGAGGGGCGGAAGCGGATCGCCGAAGCTGTCAAGAAGCGTTGGGCAGCACAAAAGGCCGCGGCCGCGAAGTAAGCGTATTTCCTCAAACGGAACTGGGCTGACGCAGATTCTTGCTCCGCGGCGGCCCTGTTCTTTCTCTTTGTTTCTTCTTTACGGTCAGAGCAGAGGATAAAGGTCGCGGGTTTGCTTATACCCGAGGCCGGCAACGACCCGGCGGCAGAAAGTGACTCCGCGCGGGTGTTCCTGGATTTCTGCCTTGCCTTCTTGAAATCGCATTCGGCCCGGCAGATACGCCGAACGGCTTTTTGGAAGTTAGAGCATATTGCAGGTGGTATAGGTTGCTGCGCGGACCGGGAGGTCCACGCAACTGCCGGCCAGGAGGCCGGCGATATAGATTCGCGCCACATCGGCACTATATAAGCAGCAGGAAATCGACTCTAAACCAAAAGACAACCTGCCATAGTCTGCCTGACGAGAGCTTGGCAAGACTACGGCATTCCTGATTTCAGCTTGATCATTTCGCCATCGACGGCAAACTTGCCGTATCCGTGATGGTGGATAGTCTTGGGATGTTTTTGCGCCGGATCGGTCCAGGCTTTGACGACTTCGAGGATGAAAAGGTTGTAGCTGTTCACGAGGCGGGTATCGACTACCTTGCATTCGAGGTTGGCGAAACACTCGGCCACCAGGGGCGGCGCCACGCACTCGGCCGGCTGGGGAGTCAAACCGAATTTTCTGAACTTATCCAGATCATCCCGGCCCGAGCAGTTGCCAATTCCGACAACTTTGCGCGCGAGTTCCAGCGGCGGAATGGCGATCACGCATTGCTTTGTAGCCCGCAACGCGGCAGAGCTGTAATTGGCGCTGCTGACGATGCAGGCAATGAGGGGCGGCTCGAACTCGACCATCATGTGCCAGGACATGGCCATCAGGTTGGCTCGGCCCCTGGATGCGGTTGTCAGCAGAACCACGGGACCCGGTTCGAGTAACTGATAAACCTCTGAAAGAGGCATATCTTTCATCGTGGCAGGGCCTCCCATCGCCCTGAGCTGGCGGAGTTGAAGATAGCTTGGATGACAGCCATATTTCGGATGGCGTCTTCGACGGGGACGGGCACTTCGGTGTTTTCCAGAACGGCTTTTGAAAAGGCATCGCCTTGCAGGGTGTATTGGTCGCAGACGGGAAAGGTTTCCGTGGTGATGCCGCTGCCCAAAAGGTCGCCGCTGGCGTCGACAAAGAGGCGAGTCGGGCGATCAGGGGGCGCATTGAAGGGGATTTCCAGCTCAATGCGGCCGCGGGCGCCAATGAACTGAATGCGCTGGCTGGGGATCATTTGCGTGCTGCAGGTGAAGATGGACTGGCCGCCGGGGAAGTCGAGAATTGCCGAAGTAAGCCGGTCGATGCCCATCTGGGGATCGCGGTCGATGTTGGCGACAACGCGTGTGGGCTCCTGCCGGAAGGCATAGCGCGAGGAGTGGACGAGGTAGCAGCCAATGTCCATCAGTGCGCCGCCTCCTGCCGCAACCTGGTTGCGAATGTTGGCTGGGTCGGCGTTGAAGTAGCTATAGACGGCAGCGATGGAGCACAATTTGCCGATACGGTCTTCTGCAAGCAGCTCGCGAAGTCGAAGCCATTGGGGATGGCAGTTGACCATGAAGGCCTCGCCGATTTTGACCCCGGTGCGAGCGCGAACGGCGAGCAGAGATTCGGCTTCCGCGACGGTGAGGCTGAGGGGCTTCTCGCAAAGGACGTGCTTGCCGGCCTCTGCAGCCTTGATGGTCCAGGGAACGTGCATGTGGTTAGGAAGGGGAATGTAGACAGCGTCGATTTCGGGGTTGGCGAGCAGTTCCTCATAGGAGCCGTATGCCGTGGGAATTCCGAGATCGGCTGCTGCCTGTTGTGCTCTGGCAAGATCGCGCGAGGCGATGGCGTCGATGCTGGTGAACTGGCCCCGCTGCATGGCGGGAATGACTTTCTTGAGGCCGATATCTGCTGTGCTGAGAACTCCCCAGCGGAGTTTATTGGACATGGCCATCATGATAAAGGCTTCACGGGCATCTTGTACCCTGGTGGCAGAAGGAAAATCAGCCTTCGACACGGGAAACTGCGCGGCATTGCCAGTTAGCGGCGGCGATCAGTGGCGCAGGAAAACCGTGTAGATCAGTGCACAAAAACCGGCAATCGCCAGCAGGAAGATGATCATGACCCACTTGAATGCAATGGGAAGCTCGCCTTTGCGCGGGGCAACGGGCGGAAGCGGGACCATCAGGCGGGCCATTTCGATGGCGATGTTGTTGCGGCCGTCTGCAGCCAGAGCCTTTTCACGCAGCTCGTGGGCCGCAGCTCCGAGGGCGGTTCCGGCTGCTGCCGCCTCGATTTCCTTTTCGGGAAGAGCTCCCCAGACACCGTAGGAACAGAGCAGCAGCGTGTCGCCGATGGCGAGTGGGTGTTGCTCTATGTCGATCTCAACCTTCGGCTGGTTGCCAAGGCTGCGGGTGGCTATCGAAGCGGCGGGATGGTGCTGAGCATCTTCGGGCGAAATCAGGCTGCGGTCGAGCATGGACTGTGCGCCTGAGTGATCGATTGTCAGGCGATACAGACGCTCAGAGCGCAGCAGGTAGGCGCGGCTGTTGCCGATATTGCCGATCGAGGCGCTGATTTCGCCATTTCTCAACCGCACCAGTGCCACCACGACCGTGGAACCCATCTTCGCCTTGGGTGAGTCGGGTGCTTTGGCTGCCGCGAGGATCTTCTCGTTGGCAAGGGCAGCAGCTTCGCGGATGGCCTTGTCAGCGGGGTAATCATAGGGCAGTGCCGCCATATGAACGTAAAAATGCTCGGCCACCAGCCGCGATGCCAAGGCGCCTTCGGCGCCTCCACCGATGCCGTCGGCGACAATCAACAACTCGCCCATAGCAATGCGGAGATGGAGAACGGCGCCCTGGTTTTCTTCATTCTGAATACCGCGGTCACATTCCTCTGCGAAAAGAATCGCAGGCTGCTCGGGGAACGTCATCTCGTTCATGTCTGGACCTCACAAGCAGGGGAGGAAACGCGCATCACTATTTAGATGCAAAAATGCCGTGGCTTTATGAAGGAAATTTTTCTCAACTGCCAAAACGGGAATCCTGCCGCAATGGACCAGCCTCATTTCTGCTGGTCATCGCCGGGTGGGCTGTTGGGGGTCGTTATTCCGTCTAGATCTGCCATTGTTCAGCGTCTTGCCCGCAGAACAGCCGATTTCACGCGACAAAGAGCGTGAAAACACGAAAAAAAAGACGAGGAAGCGAAAAAAACGCACTAGCCGGGCCCAAACGACCAGATACGGAGAGAGAAATCCGCCATTCAGGACCGGGCTACACGAGAAGGATGGTAGGCGAGTTGGGGCTTGAACCCAAAACCCCCGGCTTAGAAGGCCGGTGCTCTATCCAATTGAGCTACTCGCCCGTGCTTTCTCATTCTACCGTTGAGCGGCCGCAGAGCGCATTGGCAAATGCGGACAGGGCGCCCGCGAGCGCTTGCGCGGCCTCGGCGGGAGATGCGCCGCAGGAGGTGAGGTAAGCGGTGACGCCCAGATCCACGCGCTCAGGGTCCGTGGGATTGGGGGTGAGGACGGCGCGGCGAATGACGAGATCTGCGCGGCAGCAACGCAGCGGGACGGGGCGCAGGAGGCCGCAGAGGCGCTTGCACCAGGCCGCAGCCCTCTCTGGCGGGAGCCATTGCCGGCCGCTGCAGGGAAGAAGGTCGATGTAACAGCCCATGGCGTGGGCAGAGCAGCCGGGCGGCGCATCCAGTTCGTCGGGGTCGAATTCACCCGCTTCGAGATGCGGCCAGAGATCGCATTTTGAGGTCCAGACCGGCGAGGCGGCCGCATTCAGCTTTGCGAGGGTCGCGGCCAGGGCGGGAAAGTGCGCGGTTTCAGGCAAATCCCAGGCGCGTTCGGGCTCATGCCGCAGATCGACCAGGCCCGGCCAGCAGGCGTCAATAACCGGCGCGTCGCCACCAGCCTCGAACTCCCAGTCAGCTTCCATGCGTTTCGCCAATCGCCGCTAGCAGGAAGCGCATCACTGTCGCCTCGGCCCAGTGAATTTCGTTGCCGGGGTCGCGGGAAAGGAAGGCGCAATGGCCGCCGTGGCGTGTCTGGGTGAAAACGATGTTGGGGTTGGCGAGAATCCGGGCGCGGGTCTGGGGCAGCAGGCGGATGAAGGGATCGTCCTGGGCCTGCAGAATCAGAGTGGGAACCGCGATCTTGTCTACCACGCGGGCGGCGGCGGCGCGGTCGTAGTAGTCATCGGCATCGCGAAAATTCCAGTAGCGGGCCAGGATCTTGTTGTCGAACTGGCGAATGGAGCGAATCGGTCCAAAGGACTTCCTGACCGCATAAATATTGGGAAACAGCTCCGCCTTGCGGCTGTAGCGCGCCATGAGTTGGCGGAGAAAATGCCACTCGTAGAGGCGGTTGAGAGGCTCGTGCAGGGCATCGGATCCGGGAGCCAGATCAATGGCGGGACAGACCGCGGCGACGGCCACGAGCGGCGGCAGGCGGCCCCACTCGCCGGCCAGCTTCAGCACCAGGTTGCCGCCCATCGAATAGCCCACCAGGGCCACGCGCTCCAGGCCGAACTGCTCGGCATAATGGCGCACCACTACGCCTACATCGCCGGAAAGCCCGGAGTGATAGAGGGTGGGAGTGAGCTTTTCGGTGCCGCCGCAGGTGCGCATATTCATGCGGACGACGTTCAGGCCGGCGGCCCATGCGCGGGCGGTGATGCCCTGAATGTAGCGGGAGTCCGACGAGCCCTCGAGGCCGTGGACCAGCACAAGCGTCAGCCGCTTGGCGCGCACGGTCTCCGGTTGCCAATGGCACAGGCAAAGCACGCGGCTGCCGTCGGCCGGGTCAACTTCGACTGTTTCCGAAACGGGCGCCAACCGGAAGGCCGGCCGGGGAAGATAATTGCCGACAATTGTCTGGAGATGGCCGCTGGCCAGTCCGCGGCGCGGCTTAAACGGTACGAACCACCCGTTTCGCCCTGAGGCTGGACCGTCAACGATTGCGTTTTCATGGGAATTTGGGGTCACGGAAACTCGGAAAAACAGGAACGAGGGCTTGCGCTCTGTGCGGTCCGTGAAAAAATGGGGCGGCGGGTGGGGATCGAACCCACGACATCCTGAGCCACAGTCAGGCGTTCTGCCACTGAACTACTGCCGCCATGTACCTCTTGATTGTAGCATTGAACAAGGTTGGTCGGCCTCATCCGGCCGCAAGGCAAGTGCGCATGACCCGCTCCGCTCCAATTCCGGGCAACTTCACCCCTCCGGCCGCAAACCGCTGGGAGCGTGGCGCGTGGCTCTTCCGCGACCGGACGCTGCACGGGCTGGAAATCCTGCTGGACGAGGCATTTGTGCTGCCCGGCACCGATATACGCATGGGCCTGGACGGGATTATCGGGCTGGTTCCGTGGGTGGGCGACGTGCTGGCCGGGCTGCTGTCGCTGATCATCCCGCTGGCGGCATGGGTTCGCGGCGTGCCTTACGTTACGCTGGCGCGCATGGGTGCGAATCTCGCCATCGAGGTGCTGGTGGGCTCAATTCCGATCTTCGGCGACATCTTCGACATTGCCTGGAAGGCCAACCGGCGCAACTATCGGCTGCTCTGCCGCCACCTGGGCGAGCCGCGACGGCACACCTGGCGGGACTGGGCATTTCTTCTGCTGCTGGCCGGAGGGCTTGGGCTGATCTTCGCCCTCCCTGTGGCGCTGGTTGTGTGGTTCCTGGTTTGGCTCATGGGGCACTAAGAGTCGCGGCTCAATCAAGGGAAGGAAACCAATTCGCTGTACAATCAGGAAGGTGGGCAGGAAGTCGGGGCGTAGCGCAGCCTGGTAGCGCATCTGCTTTGGGAGCAGAGGGTCGGGGGTTCGAATCCCTCCGCCCCGACCAATAGAAGATACATGATATCAATATCTTATGAGATGCAAGGCGAGGAGTGTTGCCTGGATGGCAAGAGTTGCTCAGCGCCGGTGAATGTCACAAAGCACATTGAGGCTTCGGACGGAAGGCGCGATTGTCGCGTTGTCATTGCCGCGAACGGCTGCATCAAGTTCCCCCAGGTGATGGTGAACGGCGGACAGAATAGTCGTTCATAGGGCGGCTACAGCCTGGAGTGGCGAGAAGTGCGATTTTCGGCATCTCTGCGGGAAGAGAAGAAACTCGTTCCCCGTACCGGGCGCAATAGATTTGCGAATGCACTCGAACTTTGGATGCGCGGGGGCTTCGGAAACTAGCCGGCAAGAAGGACCGTCCCCGGTTCGTGAAGCGGGGAGTGAAGATAAAAAGCCGCCGGGCCTTTATCGAGCATCTTTCCGCACTCACCGCACCGAATACGATTCTGGTTTCATGACTGGATTCCGGGAGCAGCAGGCCCGGTGGTTGAGCTCATTCACGATCAGAAAAGACGTGTAGCTGTTGCTGTCTGATTGATGGGTGAGGAGGCTGATCCTCAAACTCTGGAGTGAGCGTTTGGACAGAAGCACAGGCAGAGAAGGAAGCATCGGCCGTGACTTCGGCGTGCTTGCAAACGAGTTGATATTCAGAGGCCAATCCTTGAACTTGCGAAGCGGTTCAGGCCGCCCTGCGCAGATTGACACGGGAAAGGCAAGCCACCTAGGATTTCGGTGTTATCGAGTCAAAAAGAGAGACGCGCCATTGCCAGGCGGCGCGATGGGATAGAACGCGGATGCGACCCTTTTCTAAAACTGAATTCATCGCGTGGTCCGGCTTTAAGACCATTTGGACTCCGCTGGTAGGCGCAGCGATGCTGATTCTGCTTACGGCGGCCGCAGGCGCCGCCGCACAGGACCAGGCCAGCAGGTTCGTGCTTGAGAGAAGTGACAGGACGATTGTGCTGGAGCCTTATGCGGAGAACATCGTTCGCATCACGATGAGCACAGCGAAGCCGGCGGCGCTTGCAGCGCCTGGATACGGAATCGTTGGCGCGCCCTCGATGACCGGATGGAGCCAGCAGCGAGAGCCGGACGGCACGGACCTCATCCGCTCCGGCAGACTGACTATCCGTGTTGCTCCCGAGAATCTGCCGCCACCCCACGCCTTCCCTCTGGATGCGTTGAATCAGTCGCTGAGGGATCACTACTTTGGCGGCGGCGGGAATGGGCACGGGCCATACAACGACATCATTTCGGTATCCACTTCCTCCGGCAGGCCGCTTCTGAAAATGAATCGCTGGTCGATGGTTCCCAACCGGCCCGGAGCACTGCCAGCGAATGCGGGCGACGGCGGCAAGGAAGGCCCAGGCTACCGTGTTTCCGCCACCTTTGACTCGCCGCAGAGCGAGCATTATTACGGCCTCGGGCAGCAGCAGCAGGGATTTCTTGACCTGCGCGATCACCGCATTCAGTGCTGGCACGATTACGGCGCGATTGGTGGCGAGAATGTCTGCGTTCCTTTCATGGTGTCGAGCCACGGCTATGGCCTTGTCTGGGACAATCCCTCCAAAACGACTATCGATCTCGCCTTCAACCAACTGAATGTCTGGTCATCGGAGGTCGGCGACCGCGTCTCGTTCTTTGTGATTGCGGGCGAGAAGAGCGACGAAATCTACACGGGCTATCGCCAACTTACCGGCGTGACGCACCTGCTGCCCAAAGCCACTTATGGCTACATTCAGAGCAAGGCCATCTATCCCACCCAGGAGCAGGCGCTGGACATTGCCAAGGGATATCGCGACCGCAAGTTGCCGCTGGATGTGCTGGTGGTGGACTTTCTGAACATGACGCGCCAGGGCGAGATGGATCTGGACCCGGCCCGGTGGCCCGACCCAGCGGCCATGAACAAACAGCTTCACTCGATGGGCGTGACGACGCTTTTGAGCGTGTGGCCGCACTACTCCGAGGGCACCCAGTTCTATGACATGCTGCTGAGCAAAGGCTGGCTGGTGGGGACCCCGGATGGAAAGCCGGACGGGGGGTGGGCCAAGAGCGTCATCGGCCCGAACCTGGACACAACCAATCCCGAAGCTGCCCGGTGGTTCTGGGAAAAGATTCGCGACCGGTATGTGAAGCCCGATGGCTTTGATTACCTCTGGCTGGATGAAACCGAGCCGGATATCGATCCGGCGAACGACGTCTTCTGGATCGGCTCAGGCACGCGCAACTACAACGCTTATCCCCTCTTCCACACAGCCTCCGTATACGATGGCTTCCGGCGGGATTTTGGCGACAGCCGAAGAGTCATGATTCTGGCGCGGGCGGCCTACCTGGGAGCACAGCGAAACGGGACGGTCTTCTGGTCCAGCGATATTTACTCGACGTGGGACATGCTGAAGCGTTCCATCCCGGCGGGGCTGAACTTTACCGCCACCGGCATGCCTTATTGGGATACCGACATCGCCGGCTTCTTCTCGCCATCAATTGACGCCAATTACCACGCGGCCCATAAGCCTCTGATCGATGGCTCCGACGCGCGAGACAACATTGGCAATTATGAAGACTATCCCGAGTTATTCGTGCGGTGGTTCCAGTGGGGAGCTTTCCAGCCTGTCATGCGCGCGCACGGCGAGCGGATGCACAACGAGGTGTGGTCGTACGGCAAACAGGCGGAGCCGATTCTGGAAAAGTATCTTCGGCTGCGCTATCAGCTCATTCCATACATCTACTCGCAGGCATACGGCAGTTACCAGACGGGCGCTCCGTTTATGCGCGCTCTCTTCATGGACTTTCCTGGCGACAAGAATGTTGCCGACATTCGCGACGAGTACATGTTCGGGCCCGCGTTTCTGGTAGCGCCTGTCACGGAGCAGGGGGCTACGAGCCGCGCGGTTTACCTGCCCGCGGGCTCTGACTGGTACAACTACTGGACCAATGCGCGAATCAAAGGCGGCCAGACCATCACCGTGGAGGCACCGATCGACACGATTCCTCTGTTCGTGCGAGCGGGGTCGATTGTGCCGCTGGGCGCGCCGGTTATGAGCACGCAACAACCACAGGCCATCGCGGCCGTGCGTGTTTATCCTGGAGCGGATGCGGAGTTCACGCTCTATTCCGACGACGGCGTCACGTATTCCTATGAGAAGGGCGCAGGCTCGACGACCACGCTGCGCTGGGATGACGCAAAGCATCAGTTGACCCATGCTGGCGCAGCGGCCTGGACCGAGCCCGATTCCAGGATCGTAGAGATTGTGCGTTAGTAGAAAGGCAACCGGCGGGCTGCATCCGAAGAGACGCCAGCATGATGTGCTGGCGGGCTCAACGGAACGCAGCGCGCAGCAAAACTGAGGGTTGAAGATGTTTGTCTTTTCTGAGCTTTCTCAGTTCGTCAGCGAAAGGCGTTACGCCGGTGTAGCGATTGATAGGCAACTGCAATGCGAAGTGTGCGAGAGGCAAGCGCAAATCGATGCGTCATTTTCGCAAGAGGAGATTGAGCTTTGAGATTCGACCCGGTCCAAGCGCGCGCATTGCGCATTCTGCGCGGGTTCCTTGCTGGTGGCAACCTGGTTTTTGCGGAGTTTGAGGTTGCTTGTATTGCAGTCCTTCTTGTCGTGGCGGGGGGGGGCGTCACATGGGCGCAGCAGGCGCCGGTTGCACCGCCGGCCTCGCAGCAGGGCAGCGGCATGCCTCAGCAGGGTGGGGCCTCAGGGGGCGGAATGGCCAACGCCGGTCCGCAGAAAGCTGATTTCGACAGCCAGCACCGTCCGATTACTGCCGGCGGCTTTGTGAAGAGCGGGCCTGTCATCTTTCAGGATGTTGCAAGGCAGGCAGGTCTCACAGCCTGGCATCACCAGGCGGGGACGCCGGAAAAGCGCCTCATTCTTGAAGCCAAAGGCCCCGGCGTCTGTCTGCTTGACTATGACAACGACGGCTGGCTGGATATTTATCTGGTAAATGGCTCGACCTACGATGCGCTGAACGGTAAGGCCGTAGCGCCGCGCGCGGCTCTCTTCCACAACAATCACGACGGGACTTTCACCGACGTGACGGAAAAGGCCGGCGTGGCCAACGAACGCTGGGGATACGGATGCGTGGTTGGCGATTACGACAACGACGGCTGGCCGGACCTGTATGTCACCAACTACGGAAAGAACCGTCTCTATCACAATAATCACGACGGAACCTTCACCGATGTTGGCGAGAAGGCTGGCGTGACCATCGGAACATGGTCCACCGGCGCGACCTTCGGCGATTACGATGGGGACGGGCGGCTGGATCTATTTGTCGCCGCCTACGCACAAATCGATTTAGCCAACCCGCCGGTTTCGGGGTCGAAGGCGGTCGGCTACACCTTCTGCCAATACCGCGGAGTGGCGGTGATGTGCGGACCGCGCGGCCTGAAGGGCGAACACGATCACCTCTTCCACAACAACGGAGACGGGACCTTCACCGATGTCAGCAGGAAGCTGGGCGTGGATGATCCCAACGGATATTACGGCCTTGGGGCTCTGTTTGCGGACGTGAATGGGGACGGCAAGCCGGATCTGCTGGTGGCCAACGATTCCACGCCCAACTACCTCTATATGAACAAGGGCGATGGGACCTTCGAAGACGATAGTTATGCCAGCGGATATGCGCTGAACGAGAGCGGCCGCGAAATCGCGAATATGGGCATCGCCGCCGGCGACTATATGAACAACGGCCATCTCTCGATCGTGAATACCAGTTTTGCCGACGACTACAACGTGCTCTTCCAGAACGACGGCGCCGGGAATTTCACGGATGTCAGTTACCAGGCTGGCATAGCGGAGTCTTCCATTCCGTTTGTCAGTTTCGCAGACGGATTTTTGGACTACGACAACGACGGATGGAAAGACCTGCTTATCATCAACGGCCACGTCTATCCTGAGGTGGATCGGCACCCGGAATGGGGCATGAGCTATGCCCAGCGGCCGCTGCTCTATCACAACCTGAAGAATGGCAAGTTCGATCTGGTTCCCGCGGTCGAGGGAACAGGATTGGCCGTGGTAAGCGTCGGACGCGGCGCAGCATTTGGCGACATTTTCAACGATGGCAAGATAGATGTGATTATCAATAACATGGACGGCGTTCCGGTGCTGCTGCGCAATGTGAATCCGGATCACCACCACTGGGTTGAACTGCGGCTCATCGGAGGGCCGAAGAGTCCCCGCGATGCGGTCGGAGCGACGGTCTATCTGGCCGCGGCCGGCATGCGCCAGCGCGGAGACGTGCTGAGCGGCGGCAGCTATCTTTCCTCCAATGACATGCGGGTTCACTTCGGCCTGAATGACGCGACCGATGCCGGGACCGCCGAGATTCACTGGCCTTCCGGAATCAAAGAGCTTGTAAAGCTGCCCGCGGCGGATCGCATCTACACCATCACCGAGGGTCAGGGGATTACCGGCGAGCTGAGCGGCGCCAAGCCCAGCGCGGCTGCGGCTGGATCAGCGGCCGCGCCAACCCCGGCCACCCCACAGGCTGTGCGATAGAGCGCTTTCCCGAGTTAGGCAGGAATAGGCCTTTTCGAGTTTCTTGCGCGCTCGAATCCAACAACTCCGAATCTTTTTGGAATCATCACCTCCGCGTGGGATCCCGATGCCTCCAGATGGCCGCGAAGATTAACTTCTAGAGCATTTTTGGAAATAATGTGGACCGGAATTTTCTCGGTTTCCCACCCTTTCTGCCAGGAATTACGAAATGCAGGTCCTTCGACTCGCTACGCTCGCTCAGGATGACGGGGCACGGAAGTCTATAGCAAAAGCAAAAACGCTCTAACTTCTAACCTGTAATCAAGCTTGTTGTACCGAAGCTCCGTTTCGATCCTGAAGCGGGGCTTCTGCTTTATGCAGTAAGATAAATCCGTGAATTTGCAGCTCAATATTTGGTCCCGGATGAAGCGCGCGCAGTTAGCATTTGCAATTTCCGGATTGCTCCTATCCCTTTGCGCTGGCGCGCAATCGCCTGCCCCTTCCAGCGCCGCCGCGCTGGAGCGCGAGGGCCGGCTGACGGAAGCTGAACAGGCATGGCGCGCGATCGCTGCCGCTCATCCGCGCGACGCGGGCGCATTCGCAAGTCTGGGCGTGGTCCTTTCCAGAGAAGAGAAGTATGCCGACGCCGCAACGGCCTACCGCCAGGCTCTTGCTTTGAACCCGCATCTGCCCGGCATTCCTCTCAACTGGGGCCTGGCGGAGTTCAAGCAGGGACACTTTGCCGAGGCCATTGCTCCGCTCAAGGCGGCCCTGCGGGCCGATCCCGAGAGCGCGCAGGTGAAGACCCTGCTGGGAATGAGCTGCTTTGGAGCGGCCAGATTCCAGGATGCGATTCCCTACCTGCGATCTGCGATCACGAAATCTCCCGCAAATATTGAACTGCGCGGCGTGCTGGCCCAGAGCTGCCTGAATGCAAAACAGTACACCTGCGCGCTCGAAGAGTACCGGCAAATTGCGGCGGCGAATCCCGACTCGGCGCAGGCGCACATCCTGCTTGGCGAAGCGCTGGACGGGCTGAAACTGAGGGACCAGGCCATTGCGGAATTTCAGGCCGCGGAGAAGGTCGCTCCCGGAGAGCTGAACGTCCACTTCGGACTTGGGTATCTTCTTTGGGCCAAGCTGCAATATGCGGAGGCTGCCTCGGAGTTTCAGCTGGAACTCCAGAACAACCCGAACCATGCCCAGGCGCTGACCTATCTGGGCGACGTCGATATGCGCATGAGTCATCCCGAGGCGGCGCTTCCGCTCCTGAAAAAGGCCATCGAGATCGAACCGGGACTGGAACTTGCTCATCTCGATCTGGGCATTCTTGATGCGGATGCAGGCAACCGGGACGAGGCGCTGCGGGAATTGAAGATTGCCGCCAAACTCGCGCCCGAGGATGTGAATGTTCACTGGCGGCTGGGCAGGCTTTACATGGCCATGGGAAACAGGGAAGAGGGACGAGCCGAGTTGGATAAAGCCAGGACCCTGATCAAGACCGTTGACGATGCTGTCGTAAACAGAATGAACCCCGGCTCCGCACCGGCACAGTCGCCCGGTGCCGCTTCGGCGGGCAAGTAGCCAAAGTCTCACACCAAGTTTCCGATTTCGCCTTCCGGTCATAAGCCAGAACGCCCGTCGCGTCCGCGCGTCTTTTCATCATCGGAAAGGGCCGGGCGCGGATTGCCGAAAGCATTCTTTATCGACCGGATCATCTGGCGCTTTCCGCTGGATGGGTGTACAAAAAAGGACCAAGGAAGAGTATTTCGGAGAGCGAAGGCGCAAGACTTGCACGGCTGGAGGATCGGCGATGAAAGCGTTGGTCAAGAGCAAGGCTGAAGAAGGTCTGTGGCTGGAAGAGATTCCGGAACCCAAGATTGGCATCAACGATGTGCTGGTGCGCGTGCGCTACACGGGAATCTGCGGGACGGACGTCCACATTTACAAGTGGGACGAGTGGGCGCAGAACGCGATTCAGGTGCCGCTGACCATAGGCCATGAGTTCGTGGGCGAAATCGTTGCAGTAGGGTCAAACGTCAACGACTTTTTTCCCGGCGATATCGTGAGCGGCGAGGGGCATGTAGTCTGCGGGCGCTGTCGGAACTGCCTGGCCGGAAGGCGCCACCTTTGCGCTTCCACAAAGGGCGTTGGGGTGAACCGCGCAGGGGCCTTTGCCGAACTGATCGCGCTGCCGATGGCCAATATCTGGCGCCACCACCACGGAATCAATCAAGAGGTCGCGGCTATCTTCGATCCTTTCGGAAACGCGGTGCATACGGCGCTGTCGTTTCCGGTGCTGGGGGAAGATGTCCTCATCACTGGCGCCGGGCCGATCGGCGTGATGGCAATTCCTGTGCTGAGGTATGCCGGGGCGCGTCATGTGGTCATCACGGATCTGAATCCCTTCCGTCTGGAACTGGCGCGAAGGATGGGCGCAACCCTGGCCGTGAACCCCGCCGAGACGCCGCTGCCTGAGGTGCAGAAGCAGCTCGGCATGATGGAAGGCTTCGACGTCGGTCTGGAAATGTCCGGCAGTCCGCAGGCGTTGCAGCAGATGATCGCCAACATGAGCCATGGAGGAAAAATAGCCATCCTTGGCATTCCTGCCAAAGAGACGCCTCTGGATTATCGGCCGGTGATTTTCGACATGCTGACCATCAAGGGCATCTACGGCCGCGAGATGTACGAAACCTGGTACAAGATGTCTGTGATGCTGGAGTGCGGTGTGGATATCACTCCCGTCATCACCCATCGCTTTGCCTACAGCGATTTCCACCAGGGCTTCGATGCCATGATCTCCGGCCAGGCATGCAAGGTGGTGCTGGACTGGACGAGTTTGCATTGAGACAACTTCAGGCGCGGGCGCGTTGTTTATTGAGCAAACCAGGAGGGCGTGGTCATGTACGGCAAGATGCAGTCTTTTCTGCGGGCCAGAATCGCCGAAATTGAGAGCGCGGGACTGTACAAGCGGGAGCGCGTGATGACCGGGCCACAGCAGGCCAGGGTTTCTGTCGCAGGCGGCGCGCCGGTTTTGAACCTCTGCGCGAACAATTATCTTGGGCTTGCCAATCATCCTTCCGTGATTCAGGCGGCGCAGCAGGCATTGCAGCAGTGGGGCTACGGGCTGGCCAGCGTGCGCTTCATTTGCGGCACGCAGTCGCTTCACAAGCAACTGGAAGAACGCCTGAGCGCGTTTCTCGGCACGGAAGACACCATCCTCTACAGCTCCTGCTTCGACGCCAACGGCGGCCTCTTTGAAGCGCTACTGGACGAGGAGGACGCCGTTATCTCCGACGAGCTGAACCATGCCAGCATCATTGACGGCATCCGGCTCTGCAAAGCGTCACGCTCTCGCTATCGCAACGGGGACATGGACGATCTGGAAGCGAAACTCCAGGATTCCGCATCGGCGCGGCATCGCCTGATCGCCACCGACGGCGTCTTCTCGATGGATGGCTATTTTGCCAAGCTGGACAAGATATGCGACCTGGCCGACAAGTACGAAGCGATGGTCATGGTGGACGACTCGCATGCCGTCGGCTTTATCGGCGAAAGCGGAGGTGGCACGCCGGAACTCTGCCATGTTCGGGGCCGCGTGGACATCATCACGGGCACGCTCGGCAAGGCGCTCGGCGGAGCCAGCGGTGGCTACACCAGCGGACGCAGGGAAATTGTTGAGTTGCTCCGCCAGCGCTCCCGTCCGTATCTCTTTTCCAACTCCGTGGCGCCGCCGATCGTGGCCGCATCGCTGAAGGTTCTCGATCTGCTGACGGAGTCAGGCGGCCTGCGGCAACAGTTGCGCGAAAACACGCGCTTCTTCCGCGAGCGAATGGCCCTGGCCGGCTTCAACATCCTGCCGGGCGAGCATCCGATTGTGCCGGTGATGTTCGGCGATCCCGTAGTCGCCTCGCGCATGGCGGAACTGCTGCTGGTCAAGGGCGTTTATGTGGTGGCGTTTTCCTACCCCGTGGTGCCGCAGGGCAAGGCGCGAATCCGCACGCAAATATCGGCCGCGCACACGCGGGAAGATCTCGAATTCGCGCTGGCTAAGTTTGTTGAAGCGAAAGCAGAACTGGGGATTTGATGTAACTGCCTTCTCTTTATTGAAGCCGTGCCCGGTGGCAGGCTTGAGTCGGTCACTGAGAGTCGCCAGTCTGCGGGAAGCGAGTTACTGGGAGTTATCCGATTCCGGCCCGTAAACGCTGCAAGAAAGACTACGGCGGAAGTATAATCGGGCAAAACAAGGAGATTGATTTGATTCTTCCGTGTTCGCCGAGACGGGATCGACTTTTAACTTTCGGCTCAAGAGCGTTTACGAATCAGGGAGTTTTGTGGAATCAACGGAGCGCACGGACAATCCGGCTTCATCGGTGGCGCGCCTGGCCGTGCTCATTCCAGCACGTCGTTCTACGCCGGCGCTGACGCCGCTGGTGGATGCGCTGATGGACGCCGGATTCGGCGCGGTCATCGTCGTCGATGATGGCAGCCCAGCCGGAGATCAGGCAGCCTTTGCGGCGCTGGACGGGAAGCAGCGTGTGCATCTGATTCGCCATGCCTTCAATCTGGGCAAGGGGCGCGCGCTCAAAACCGGCATCAACTTTTTTCTCAAGGCCTTTCCCGAGTTTCTTGGCCTGATCACAGCCGACGCCGACGGCCAACACACGGCTAGCGACATTGTGCGCGTCGGCGAGGCGCTGGTCGGCCATCCGGAGCGCGCGGTGCTGGGAGCGAGGAGCTTTGCCGGCGAGGTTCCGCTGCGCAGCCAGTTTGGAAACGCACTTACCCGCCTGCTATTTCGCATCGCCAGCGGAAGTGCGATGAAGGATACACAGAGCGGACTGCGGGGCTTTCCCACGGCGCTGCTGGCGGGGCTGGCGGAGCTCGGCGGCGAGCGCTACGAGTATGAAATGAACGTGCTGGCGCACCTCTGCCGCCACGGCCACGCGCCCCTGGAAGTTCCGATCTCCACCATTTATCTCGATGAGAACCGCTCTTCGCACTTCGAGCCGGTACGTGATTCGATGCGCATAGGCCTCGTGCTGCTTGGCAACTTTGCGTCTTCCCTTCGTGCGGAAGAGTGAGACCGTTCAACGCGCAGATTTGCTCTTCTGTTCCAGCGACCAGGCAAGATTATTCTTCGCCAGTTGAAAATCTGGCCGCAGACGGATCGACTGCCGAGCGGCCGCAATGGCGCTATCCCAGTCGTGCATTTCTTCGTATGCGGCGGCAATATTGTTGTATGCTTCGGCCGAGTCCGGCTGCAATTGCAAGAGATGCCGCGAGGCAGCGATAGACTCCTCGTATTTTCCCGCGTGAAGCAACTGCGCGGAAAAGCTCAGCCATTCCGCAGCTGTATGCTGTTGCGCATCGCTGAGTATCCCCGCGGAAGCCGGAAAAGAGTCAGGCGCCGCCATTGGCTCCCAGCCACCTTGGCCGGTCGCGTCCAATACCATTTTCAGAGAAAGATCCTGTAGATCCTGCTGAACGAAGATTCGCTGAAAAGTTTCATAGTCCGCCGCTGCCGCAAGCAGGACGCCGGCAATGGCGAGCCCGGCAACAACGCGCCGCTCCAGTGTATCGAGATGCCTTGCAAATGCGGTAAACCCATGACACAGTCCGTATGCCGCCAGAAGACATAACGGTCCGGTCGACAGGCTTGTAAGGCGCAGACTCATGCGATACGATCCAGCCACTTGTGCAAGCAGCATAAAAACAATGGGCAAGAAAAGAAGGATAACAAAGGAGTTTTCGCGACAAGCCGAATCGGTTGCGCCTTTTCTCCAGCTTCCGGCAGCAGTCACGGCGGCAAGTGTAACTACGGCCGGCGAAAGGAACCACAGCGCATACAGCAACTCGATTCCAGACCCGCTCTCGTAGTGAATCGCGTAGGAGTTCAAGACATGGGCCCGATTCGAGCTAACGGTCAAGTCGATCAGGCCGCGCGGGCCGCCGAAGTAGTGCGCAACCCAGAGCCAAGCGCTGCCTGCAGCCGCCATGCAGCACAGGCTGAAGATTGCGGACTTCGCCCACTCCCGGCGGCGCAACGCGGCGCCAAGCACCCAAAAGGAACAGGCTGCAAATGCCAGAACCGCTGTTTCCTTCACGGTGACGCAGAATGCGCCGGCACAGAGATACAGCAGCGTAACGAAAACCAGGAAGCCGCGACTGTTTTCGCGCGAGAGGAATTTGTGCCGCATTCCCGCTGCATCCCCACCGCGGTCCGCGGCAACGATCAGAGATGCGAGCAAGATGATAACCAGCGCGAGCAGTTCAATGACCGCCTCTTCCCATGCCCGGCGCGCAATCGAAAGCGCAACCGGAGAAACTGAATAGAAGAGGAGCGCGACAATTGCGATGCGCGGGCCGAAGAACTTCCAGCCAATGCCTGCTACGAGCAGAAGGGACAGGATGCTTGCCGCGCATGATAGCCACGCGCCTGCCTGCGGCGTCGTGTTTCCGGTCGCGTCCATCACCCTGGCGAGCAACCATATGAATCCAACGCGACTGGGCGGAGGATAGTCGAAGTTGGAGGGCGTGGCGTAAAACTGCGCGGCCAGAGTACGGATACCATCCATTCCGCTGCTCAGAACAGTGTTTGCCTCCCACGTATAAGTGCGCTCGTCAGGGCTGCGCCGGACGACGCTATCCAAGCTGGTCAGGCGAATTCCCGCGCCGCCAATAACCAGAAAAACAAGCAGGAGGAAAGCAGCGAATCCGCGGCCGTTCTTCAATGGCAGCGCATGGTTCGCGAGAGATCGCGCTGAGCTGGCGGAACGCCGTTCGTTCATTTTTTCAGTAGTCATCGCCCCTGCCGCGCTTTCTGCTGCTCAGACCAGGCAAGATTATTCCTAGCCAACTGATAGCCGGGGTTGATCCTGATTGCCTCTTTCGCTGCGGCTATCGCCTCATCCCACTGGCCCAGCGACTCATAGCCCGCGGCAATGTTGTTGTAAGCTTCGGCATAGTTGGGGCGCAGGCGCAGCGCGGCGCGCGCATCCTGAATGCTTTCCTGGTAGCGCCCCGCCTGATTGGCCCGCAGCGATGCATTGAGCCAGTCTTCCGGGGTCATGTTGGCGGAGGGTTGCGGCGCTTTGCCCTCTTTCAATTGCGTATAGAGCGCCAGATTGTTTTTGGCCAGGGTGAATTCCGGCTGGAGGCGCAGCGCCTGGTGCTCACTCTCGATGGCCTGGTTCCACTGCTTCATGCCGGCATAGGCTGCGCCGATGTTGTTATAGGCGAGCGCGGAATTGGGATTGATCTTGAGCGCCTGCTGCGCGGCGGCGATACAGCCCGCGTAATCGCCGTTCTGGTAGCGGTATAGCGAAGCGTTGATCCAGTAGTCGTGATTCTGCGCGGCGGGCCGAGCCAGAATAGCTTTGGCTGCGGCATCGGACGGATCGATTCGCAACGTATCGGCGGCGGCGGTGCGCGCGTCCTCCATGTCGCCCATTGCCACGCAGGCCGAGGCAAGAAGATCGTGAGCGGGCAATCGCGCGGGATTCAGTTGCACGGCGGTACGGAACTGGGCGAGAGCTTCGCCCACGCGCCCGCCAAGATACAGCCAGCGTCCATAGAAGAAATGCGATTCGTCGCTTGCGGGAGCGAGGGCAATGGCGCGCAGAAAATGGCGTTCCGCCTCGGCGGCATTGTTCATGGCTCCATTCACAATGCCCAGATTGATCTCCAGAGCCGGATAGTTGGGAGTGTAGATCAGGGCGTTCTGAAAGGAGCTGAGCGCGGCAGGATAGGCGGCCCTGGCCATCAGGGTCAGGCCGTAGTTCATCCATCCGCGGCCGTTGTGCGGGCATTTCTGCACGTCGTCCAGCCACAACGCTTCATCGCTGCTCCATACACGATTGCGCTGATGAACGCCATATCCATAAGCCAGCAGCAAAAGAACCGCAGCCGCCAATGCGGCGCGGACAACTGATCGCCTTCCTGCCGCCGCCTTTTCCACCAGCAGTGCGGCAGTCCAAACCACCGCGAGCACCAGGCCCACAAAGGGCAAAAACATGCGATGGTCGTTTTCCACCTCGGAGAGCCGGTAGAGAGAGGTGGGCAGGGAAGCGATCAGAAACCAGAGCACTCCAAATGCGATGGGCTTGAGCGTTTGACGCCGCGACGCGAACCATGCCGCCACCAGCAGGACGGCCACGAAGAAGAATCCCCACAGCGCCTCGGGAGGCAGCGATTCGAAGGGCCGCAAATCCGTGTCGACGTTCAGATGAAGAGGCAGAAACAGCGCGGCGCAGTAGCGCAGCAATACGAACGGCTGGGTGATGCAGTAGGAGTACGCCGAAAGCGTGGAGGGAGTATAGCTCTTCGGCGTCATGGCCGCCTGCAGGAGCATCAGCAGTGCGCACACAAGCGCTGAGGGCAGCGTGGCAAGCGCCGCCTTCAGCCAACGGACCTTTCCCACGCTCTCGAAGAGGACCAAGTAGAGGAACAGCAGCACGGGAAAGACCACGGCGGGAGGCTTGCTCAACAAGGCAAAGACAAAGGGCAGCAAGTACAGGCCGGTTTTTCGATACGCGGGGAATCGCGCAAAGACCGCCAGGGCGGCGACGACGCCGAAGGCGCAGAAAAGGTCGCCGCGCTGAATGATGTAATTAACTGTTTCGGCCATGGCGGGATGCAGCCCATACCAGGCTACGGCCAGAAGCGCGGCAAGGCGATTGGCATCGGAGGCAGGGGGCCGCGCAGTATGAAGAATCGCGGTAAAAACCGCGTACATGGCTACGAGTTGAGCCAGAAAGAGAAGGAATGTGCAGAGGTGAAACCAGAACGGGTGGTAGCCGCGGCCCAGCGCATAGTCGAGGGCCAGCGAAGCAGAGACCATCGGGCGATAGGTGCGATTGGCGGGCAGAACGCTGAAGGTCGAGGCATCCGTAAAGAAGCGGGGCAGGTTGCTGAGGCTGCGGATCGATGGGTTATCGATGACCGTATGCGCGTCGTCGAAGTGAAAGCCGTTGTGAAAATGATTGACATACGCAGCGCACACCGCAACAAGCGCCAGCGCCAGCAGAAAGTTGAATTTGGAACGCAACAACGTCAATCTCCCCAGATTAATGCGCAAGACGCAGCGTGAGCCCCGCGCCGATGCGGAGATTGTTCTGCCAGTTGGTGGTGTTATTGGGAAGCGACGAGCGCGAGTAGTCCACTTGCAGCACGCGCAGCGAGAGCCTCTTGTTCAGAGGATAGTCGGCTCCCGCGCCGAGGTCGAGCGCAAAGGAACTGGCCGAGGAAGCCAGCTTATTGCCCCCCGAGGGAAACTCCGATCCCCAGCCGTGCGCCACGCCGAAGAGCGCTTGCACAAAGGGCCTCACACTATGCGTCGAGAGCTTGAAACGCGGGCCGCCGGCAAAACTGAAGAGGTTCAGTCCATAACCGGCCCCGTTCATGTCATGCGTATTTTCCATCGACCCATCGACAGCCAGGCCCAGGTTTGCGCCGGACGGGAGAGAAATCATCTTCCAATATGCATCGGCCGCTGCTCCTTCCAGGGCGAAGCGATCCTTGTTCCCTCCGGCGACGTTCGAAACCTGCTCGCTATAGCGAAAGCCAACGCAGATGGGAAGCAGGTGCGATTGGGCGGCGGAAGGCAGCGCCAGCCACAGCATTGCAACAAGAATCATGCAGACCTTTGGCATTCGTTCTCCTATTGCACAGTCAGGGTCACGTTGGTGGTTTGTGTAATGGGTCCGCTCACCGCCGTTACCGTGACGGTGCTGCTCTGGCTTTTATGACTGAAGAAGCCGCCGTCGCCGCAACCGGCCAAAGTGCTCGCCAATGCCAGCAGGAAGACCGCCATCCAGAAGCCGGACCGGCTCGACCAGTGCCGCGCCGTAGAGCGCGTGCGCCTGGTGAAGAACAGTGGCAGCAGCAAGGCCAGCGCAGCTCCCCCACCGCCCCAGAAGCGCAGATTCCTTTCCAGACGCGCCGACCCGCCGGCGCTGAGCGTCAGCGTAACGGCGGTCGTGGAGGCGCCGGCGGCCACTGAAGCCGGGCTGAAAGAGGCGGTAACGCCGGCGGGCAATCCGCTGACCGACAGTGTGACGGGATAGACAAAAGTGGAGTTCGCCGGGGTCAGCGTGATGGTGAAATCGACCGAGTGGAGCGGAAGCACAGTCTGTGCGCTGGGGCTGGCGGAAATCGTGAACTGCGGCGGAAGCACCGTGGCCGAGACCGCTGCCGAAGTGCTGGCGATGAAGTCGATATTGCCGCTATAGACCGCGGTGAGGCTGTTGGCTCCAACGGGCAGCGTGGTCAGCGTCAGTGTCGCCACGCCGCCGCTCAAGGGGGCAGGGGTGGTGTTCAACAGCGTTGTGCCGTCATAGAAGTTCACCGTGCCCGTGGGCGTTCCACTGGTGGTGCTGCTTACCGTGGCCGTCAGGGTATCGGAGGTGCCCAGAATGGGCGCCGCGCTTGAAGTGGTGAGGTTAATCGTGCTGGACGCCTTGGCAATGACCACCGAGCCCGACGCTGCTCCCAGAACCACCGTATAGTTGCCGGCGGAAGCGCCGGTCAGCGCCACGCTGATGGGGTAAGTTGCGGGGTCGGAGGTTGCTGTGGCCGTGGTCGAATAACTGGCGGTCACGCTGCCCGCATCGCGCGTCAAAACACCGGAGAGCGTGCCGGCAAGCGAGGGAACCGGCTGGCCATAGAGCATATTCACGGTGTTGGCGACGGCGGTCAATTGCACCGGCGTCACTACCAGCACGAACACGCCGCTGGTAATGGGCGGATTGCTGCTGTCTCCGGCATAGGAGGCAATCAGATAGTGCGTACCCGCGTTGAGCAGGCTGGTGTTGAGCGTGGCCGTATTCGCGGAAAGCGAAGCGCTTCCAGCCAATGATGGGTTGGCACCCAGGCCGTCGTAGAAAGTGACCTGCCCGGTGCCCATATTGGAGCCGTTGGCAAAAGTTGCGGTCAGCGCGCCTGTGCCGTAGACAACGGTGGTTGCGCCGCTGATCGCCAAAGACTCCTTCTGCGTTGCAGTCGAACCGGCGATTGTGTTCATCTCACCGTTCGTTACCAGGCGAACAGCATTGTTCTCGGTGTCGGAAATCGCAACTGAACTGTTCTGGAGAGCCACGGTGGCGGGCTCATCCAGAGAGGCGCTGGTGGCAGCTCCGGCGTCACCGGAGTATCCCTCGTTGCCGCTGCCCGCGATGGTGGCCACCTGCCCGCCGTCAATGGAGCGGATGCGCTGGTTGTCACTGTCGGCCACATAGACGGTGCCAGCGGAGTCCACGGCCACGCCGCGCGGCCGCGCCAAGGCCGCCGAGGCTGCCGCTCCATCCGCGGTGAAGCTCTTTTCGCCCGTGCCAGCCAGTGTGCTGATGATGCCGGTGGAATGCGCGACCATGCGCACGCGCTGATTATGCGTGTCGCCGATGTACAGATTAAAGGCGGCATCCACGGCCACGCCGCCGGGTGAATCCAGGCCTGCCGCCGTGGCCAGGCCGCCATCACCGGAATAGATCTGATCGCCGTTGCCAGCCACTGTATTGATGGTTGTTCCGGCAATCTCACGGATGCGATTGTTGTTCGTGTCGGCGATGTAGAGGTTGCCGTTGGCATCGATTGCGATCGCCGTGGGCTGGCTCAGTGCCGCAGCCGAGGCCGCCCCGCCATCGCCTGAGAACCCCGCCACACCGGTGCCCGCGATGGTCGTGATCGTTCCCGCGCTCACCTTGCGAATGCGGTTGTTGTGCGTATCGGCGATATAGAGGCTGCCCGCGGCGTCGACGGCAATTCCAGTGGGCCCGTCCAGCAGCGCGCTGGCCGCCGGCCCGCCATCGCCGGCAAATCCCTGCTCGCCGGTTCCGGCCACGGTGGTGATTACTCCGTTCAGATCCACTTCGCGGACCAGGTTGTCTGCGGTGTCTGCGATGAACAGGTCGCCAGCCGCGTCATAGGCCAGGCCCTGGGGAAGGCGCAGAGCCGCATTCGAGGCTTCGCCATTCATGGTGAGCTGCGAATGCACACTGGCCCGCGCATGAGCCAGCCGCGCCAGCGCCGCTTGCTGCGCGGCGTTCTGCGCCATCACCGCGTGCGTGCCCAGACAAAATGTTAGCCCGAGCAAGGCCGCAACAGTTGCCCATGCTCCCAGCGTATGGTTTCGACGTGCGCTCAGTGTCTGTTTCATCGCTCTCTCTGTCGTCTTGACGCTCTTGAAACTGCCTTCATGCGCTGACTGCTGCTGTCGGGTTCCACACCAGCTCTGCCGCAATGGCATCTTCACGGACCACCTTGAAACCCAGCCGCTCATACAGACGCCGGGCTGGATTCTCTGGCCTGACCTGCAAGTCCAGCCTTGCTCCAGCGGCTGCCGCTTGCCGCTGGCATTCCATGAGAGCTCCTGCTCCCAACCCTTGTCCACGCCGCGCCGTCAACACGGCGATATCAACAATCCGCCATCGATCCGGCTGACGATCCAGCAGCAATCTGCCTGCGGGTGTTCCATCCGAGTCAAGCAGAATCCAATCCTCCGCCGCCGGATATTGCTCCGTGTAGGTCGTGCCACGGCCACGCGCCTGCATCTCGATGAGAGGCCTGATCTGCGCTTCGGCCAAGCCTGTACCAGCAAATTGCGCTGCCCGATCTTCGTAAAAGAGCGCATCGATCAGAGCACGATCTTCGGGGCCGGAGATACGCGCCCGGATTCTTTCAGCGCTGTGGATAAGCCCCCTCCAGCGCAATGATGTAGCTTGCATCGCCTACATTGGCCAGCTTCGGCAATGCAAAAGTGGTCATGCCGTCTCCGCCGAACCTGGTTCCCAAAATCGAAAACAGTTCGGCGTACTGATGAACCGGAAGCAGCGAGCCATCACATAGACGCCACCCAACGGGGGGCCAGCCGCCGCCAAACAAGACAATCTGTCCTTTAAAGACTCCGTCCATGAACTCCCTCCTCTTGCTCTCGGGAATTGTTCAGTTGAAGGTTGGCAGAGAGCAGCCCACCTTGGACCGCTCTCTGCTGCGGTATTATTGGTGCGACGGGAAAACGCCTTGAATGGCAATGCAATACTGCAACGCCAGTACCGGCTGAATGTTGGGGTGCGCCGCGCCACCTGCATTGGCGTTGACCGAACCGGCAGCCAGAGTCGAACCTGCGGTTGCCGTGGCGCCGTAGCTGTTCACCGCAACGGCAGTGTGGGATTCCATGCCATTCGACTGCGCCAGGAATGCATTCAGCGGTTTTTCCGTTGTGGCTGCCGCAGCGCTCACATTGATGGTGTGGCTATGTCCCGGAATCTGATTGGCGGCCAGCGCGACATTTTCAGCACCCGCCTGCGCGCCAAGCACATAGGAACTCAAATTAGGTCCCTGGCCGACACCAATCGGGACGCGGCTGCGGAGATCCGGAAGAGCAAAGTTGCTGGTGCCGTTTCCACCGTACGTTGTACCCAGTAACGCGAACAACGCCGAATAGGACTGAATTGAAAGCAGCGAACCATCGCAGGGCAACCAGCCCATGGGAACAAAGTTGTAGGGAAACAAACAAATCTGACCAAGAAACGGTTCCATCGATTACATCCTTTCCCAATGCTCCACAATATGGAGCAGTTTTTGATAGGTTCTAGCCAGCACCCTATCATTTGAAGTTCTACAGAGCGACTGCTCGTGATTCTGGTTACTGCGTGCTCTGCACGGTAAAACAGAAACGTCCGCTGGCCGGTGACTCCTGCGCGCGCGGCGCGGCACCCTTGTAATTCTCATTCACCCGAGCTGTCACTCGCGCATCTACGACGCGATAAACGCCCGGAGGGAGTCGGCGCGGATGCGGAACCGTGTATTCAAAATGAAAAAATCCGTTGGCAATCGGCGTCGCGGCAAACGGCAATTCCCTGCCTCCCAGAGTAAAACGCACACGCGGCAGCGGATTCACGCCATTCTCTTCCTGGCGGCCCAAGATAAGCCTCGTGGATTGGATACCTTCAACGGGCCACTCCGGATCAAATGCTGGATTCCAATCCAAGGCCACCTTGTCTCCGGCATGAACCACCGGGCAGGCGTCGGAGACCAGCGCGACAAGAGCGGAGCCGGCCTTCTTTGGCTCTTGCGCTGAAGCGCCGCATATTGCAAGCAGAATCAGCGCCCCCGCGGCCAGTTGGCTGAGATGTAACACTCGATACCTGGATTTCATCTTCCATTTCCTCGCAGATTGCGCTTCACTCAGCTATTCCGGCCTGCCCGCCTCTCATCCAAGAAGCAGACAGACCGGACAGACTGCTTACTGACAGATCAGCATAGTGCTGTAGATGACCCAGGGAGCGCTGTTTGTTTGTGAGTACTTGAATTCGAGGGTATCGCCCTGGGCAACAGGGAATATATCCGCTACATCCGAGCAAGTTGCTGCTCCACTTACCCCGGCTGTCATGCCATTTACCACTGTACAGGTCATCGAGGTGCTGGTGTCATTATGGAACACGGTAAATGTGGTTCTGTCATCTGCCGTGGGAGTTGATTCTTCGTTGTCTTCAATGCCCCGCACATAAAGCCCCTTCACTGTACAGGCGGAGGGAACATAGACATCGCCAGAGCCCGGCATTTCATTACCCGCTCCACTACCTGAGTCCCCTGAGATGGTATAGGTGCCGACCGGTGGAATGTAATAGGTATCTGAACCCACATCTTGGTACGGGTTCGAGATGTTGGCCAGCATGTTAAACCCGCCTCCGCCTGCCGGGAAGTTGATATTGATTTGGGGAGCGGTTGCCGGTCCGCCTATCGTCAATGTTCCCGCGCCCGCCGGGGCGGTGTTGTTTACCGTCCCTACCGAAACCGATTGCACGTCGTTGGGGAAGTTGACATTGATTTGGGGAGCGGCTGCTGTTCCGCCTATCGACAACGTGCCCGCTCCTGGTAATGCGCTGTTGCCCACCGTTCCTGCGGCAATGGATTGGACGTTGCCAGTTGCCCCGGTTGGGCCGGTTGCCCCGGTTGGGCCGGCTGGGCCAACCGAACCCGTGTTGCCGGTTGAGCCCGTGTTGCCTGTTGGTCCTGTGTTGCCTGTTGAGCCCGTGCTGCCGGTTAGCCCCGTGTTGCCGGTTACTCCGGTAGCTCCGGTGGCCCCTGTGACTCCGGTGGCACCTATAGGCCCGATTTGCCCCGTGGCTCCGGTGGCGCCCGTAGCTCCCATGGCAGCCAGAAGCGCCCAGTTGCCTCCCGAGCTGGCAACGTCCGTATAGGGATCCGCGGCCACGTTCGCCTGCACGGCAATGTAGCTGTTTCCATGCTCGGTAACCGTATCGCCGGGTAAATAGGCCATCAGAGCGTTATATGCGCCCTTGGGGCTGACTCCCTGAGCCAGAACCCCCCAGTTGGCTCCCGATGCTTTAACGTCGGCATACGGATCGGTGCTAACATTCGACGCCAAGGCAACATAACTGGTTCCATTTTCGAAGACCGCATCACCTGTTGCATAGGTCGTGCCGGTGACCCATGTGCCCTTGAAGGTGAGTGGCGGGCCCTGAGCCCCGGTAGCGCCCGTGACGCCGGTTGCGCCGGTCGGGCCTGTAGCGCCCGTAGCGCCAGTGCCGCCCGTGAAGCCGGTCGGGCCGGTCGGGCCGGTCGCGCCGGTCACGCCGGTCGGGCCTGTAGCACCTGTGGCGCCGGTTGGCCCAATCTGACCCTGGAAGCCCTGGGTACCCTGCTGGCCTGTCGCGCCTGTCATGCCTGTAGCGCCCGTGCTACCTTGGCTGGCCAGCAAGGCCCAGTCGGTAGTATCCGATGCCGGGTTCGTCGCGCTGGAATTTGCCCGAATGGCAATGTAGCTGGACCCGTTGTACGAGACCGCGTCCCCTGCCGCATAAGATCCGCCGCTCGCCCATGCGCCACGGAAACTGACCGGCTGACCAGTTGCGCCGGTCGCGCCGGTGGTGCCGGTGGCGCCGGTTGTGCCAGTCGCGCCGGTGGCACCCGTAGCGCCCGTCAGTCCCTGGATGCCCTGGGCTCCAGTAGCTCCGGCTATTCCCTGGAGACCTTGCGCGCCGGTGGCACCCGTAGCGCCTGTCGGGCCCTGAATGCCCTGAGAGCCAGTCGCGCCTTGGGCGCCGGTGGCGCCAGTTAGTCCCTGAATGCCCTGCGGGCCAGTAGCGCCGGCTATTCCCTGGATACCCTGCGAGCCCATGGCGCCAGTTGCGCCCTGCGGGCCCTGAATGCCCTGCGGACCGATGGCGCCGGTCGCGCCGGCCGGGCCCTGGGAGACAACCGTAATGTCCAGTTGACTCACATGCGAGGTCTCATCGTTCTCCTTGGAATCGAAGACGAAGCTGCCCCCAGTCGAAGCGAGCGCAATGCCGTAGTTACTGGATGGCGTGGTCACCCACCCTTGAACCAGCGAAGTGATATCGATTACCACAAACTGTCCGGGCATGGCAGGCGTAAACGTGGCTACTGCCGAACCCAGCGAGGGAACCGAGTTATACGTCACTGTGGATTCGCTCCAGGAGCTGGTCACCGGCAGAACCGAAACCGAGCCCGAGAGATTCACACGGTTGACGAAAAGCTTGAGCGTCGCCTTGCCAATCTGGCTGGCGGTTGTGCCCGCGGGTAGCGAGGACAGGTCGAACTGAATCAGCGCAGTTCCGCCGCTGTTCACATAAAGATTAGACAGATTGCCGTAGTTGGTGGAAGGATGCGCGCTGTTTACATAAGCGTCCCCCGCAATTCTGGCGTCGGTTGCGTGCGCTACGCTCGCGGCCAATGCCACGCAAACTACAGTCGCTGCCCATCTCACCCAAGACCGCTGACTCATGGTGTTCTCCTATCGAATACCGCATCAATCGCAAGTGGCCCGTTCCGCCCCAGACGGAGGATCGAATTTTGAATACAAACTTCCCCTTATTCACCTCTTAACTTGCACAACTCGCCAGGAACTGTGGGTTTTCAACGAGGAAAAAAGGTTCTCTGATTTGAGGACGCCAGCATAACACAGAGGCACAAACTGAGCATAGAAAAATTTAATCCGCAGGAGTTGTGGTGAAAGCTGGTCCTGTTTCTTGGGCTCTACATCTGCCATTTTGGCGGAGCCGCGCGGATCGGCGCTGAGGTTATGCATGAACTCCCGCGCCCATTCGCCCATGACTCCTGCGATCTGCCGTGGGCCGGCTGGCGATGGCTCGATGGCGAACTCAATCTTGAGTTTTTCCAGGCGGCAACCCGATCAGTCGCGCAGAAACACCGTCAGCAAGGATTTATGAATCCGGATGCGGCTGTCGTATTCGATGAATCCGAGCTTGCGGAAGCGGTTCATGAAGGCATTCACGCGGGGCCGCGTGCTTCCGATCATGCTTGCCAGGGATTCCTGCGAGATGGGCTGAATCAGGGCTTCCTCTTCCTTCGGCTGGCTGTACTCCGCGAGAAGCAACAGAAGCCGCGCCAACCGCTTTTCCGCGCGGTTGAAGAGCTGGTCCACCAGATCGGCCTGGATTCTCAAGTCGCAGTCCAGCAGAAATGCGGAGAACAAGCTGGAGAAGGACTGTTCCTCGCGCATAACCCGGAGGAACTCCGGCCGCTCAATACGCAGCGCAGTGCAGGCAGTCATCGCCGTGGCCATTGTCACCCGCAGTCCAGGCTCGGCGGCCATCGCCTTCTCTCCGAAAAAGTTGCTGACTGAAACCAAGCGGATCGTGGCTTCCCTGCCGGAGGCGGAGACGACCGAAATCTTGACTCGTCCCTTCTGCAAATAGAAGACGCCGTCGGCCGGATCTCCCTGCGAGAAAAAGACTCCGTCCTTTTTCAACTGGACGATCTTCCGCCCTGTTCCGGCAGTCGTCAGATAGGTGTTTACGTCAAATCCAGTTCTTTTATCCATCTATTCATGGCCATGGGCGGATCCATCCATTACGGATGCCCTGCCGGCAAAATCCTCAAAACGCGCGATTTCGCCTGTTTCTATTATAGAGAGGGGCCGTGCCATCCCGCGAGAAGGACAGCGTCGGCACATGCGTCACTGTCCCCAAAGGAACATCCACCGCCAACCCTCCTGTTTCAAAATATTCAATAAGATGCCCAAAATTCTCATGTGGCTTGCATCGAGGATCGGGGCATACGGATTTGCCGCGTGCTTCTTTATCGCCGTCGAGAAAAGAGGACCGGCCTCAACCACAGTTTTTTCATGAACGATCAAGGCCACGAGCCGTCATGGTCTGCGAGCATCTGCCGGAAAGCTGGGCAATGGTGGCAGAGTGCAACGAAAAATGGTCCAGTCGTCAGGAAAACGCTCACGCTTTCGATGAAGGAGTAATCCATTGGATCGACGTAATCGAATTCTGGTTTCTGTTGTACTGCTGGTTTCCTTGGTTGCTGTTGCGGGTTGCAAAAAGAAGATCGTTCCGCCGCCCGCTCCTGTCGCCCCCGCAGTGGTCGTGCCTGCGCCCACCGCGCAGATCAACGCCACTCCCACTGTGATCACGACTGGCGACAGCGTTGTGCTGACCTGGAGCACGACAAACGCCGCCAGCGCTTCCCTTGAAGGTTTCGGGGATGTGCCCACTTCCGGCACAAAGACCGTTACCCCAACCGCCTCGACCAGCTATTCTCTGACGGCTAAAGGGGCTGGAGGCTCGACAGTCGCCTCTGTTCGCGTCACTGTCAACGCACGCCCGGTTGTGGCTGCGCCCGTCAACACCATGAGCGCCGAAGAAGAGTTCAAGGCCAACATGCAGGACATCTTCTTCGATTACGACAAATACGCGGTCCGCGGCGACGCGCAGGCCACGATTGCGCGCGATGCGGCCTATTTGACCAGCCATCCGGGCGCGAAGATTTTCATCGGCGGCTATTGCGACGAGCGCGGCTCCAATGAGTACAACCTGGCGCTGGGCCAGAACCGGGCCAACTCCGCCAAAAAGGCGCTGGTCGACGCGGGAGTGGCTGTCAGCCGCATCCGCGTCATCAGCTACGGCAAGGAAAAGCCCTTCTGCACCGAGTCGACTGAGGCTTGCTGGCAGCAGAACCGCCGCGCCGGTTTTGCGCTCGACAAATAGACTCGATTCCAGCTTTCCAGCTTTCGCCGGCCGGAGAGTCGGAATCTGAAATACAGAATCAAACCAATCGCGGCAGCCCTCTGAATCATTCGGGCTGCCGCGATTGTTTTGGAGTTACAGCCGGGGGGGCGATGGAAGGTTGGAAGCAGCCGGGCGCCCCATCTCTTCCCGCTCAGGCGTAATTTGCTGTTGCCATACCGTCCTCCTGTACACTGGAGTGTTCAAGGCTATGAAAACAAAATATCCAATTGGCATCCTGGGCGCGACCGGCATGGTCGGCCAACGGTACATCCAACTGCTCGAAAACCACCCGTGGTTCGAGGTTGCCTGGCTTGCGGCCAGCGACCGCTCCAGCGGCAAGCTCTACGGCGACGCGGCCAAGTGGCGGCTGGATACGCCGTTGCCTGAGCGCATCGC
>Ga0326727_10004739_pt1 | contig 40131 bp, 22 predicted proteins | sample MB2enrmetagenome_FD_207643 | JGI IMG/M metagenome (GOLD analysis project Ga0326727, IMG submission 207643) | Lab enriched peat soil microbial communities from McLean, Ithaca, NY, United States - MB29MY | ecosystem: Environmental > Terrestrial > Soil > Wetlands > Peat | place: USA: New York...
GTGCTTTCGGTCACCTTGTTCGAGAAAATGCCCATTTCACAGGCCCTTCAGCAGGCCGATTACACAATCGAAAGCCCCCCTGATCCCAACCAACTGACTCTGTTCGACTTTTAACCGGACAGTAGTGCGACGGCTTCATTGTTTTCGAACTGCAAAATGATGGCTATTCCGCGATCTGGATAGGCAAGCATTTCCAAAGAACCAGAAGCTGTGGGACGTTTGGAATATCGGTAGTTTGGACCGAACATCTTGATGATTTCCGCTCTGGTCACTTGGCGGGAAGGACGCAAGGTGAACCCTCCAAGGATCGTTCCACCCTTGATGTATGCTTCAAGCGATCCGGGAAACGGGTCGGATACCTGGTAGTTCCACAAGGGTTCACCCGAATCGCTATCTTTTGAGATAGAGGATGGCATGCCAAGAACTCGAAGCACATCCTCCTTGCTGCTGGATCCAACGGTAAGACCGCGATAGGCTGCGGGCGTCCAGGCGGGCGCTTGCTTTTTCTGAGCGTGCAGCGAAGGAGCTTGCCCGGAGAGGAGCGCAGCCAGGAGCAGGATGGTTGCGATCCTCACCTTCCGTAATTCAGTTTGTTGCCACATGCGCATTTCCCTCCCGATTCGGTCTACCCGGCAGGTGGCCCACCCTTTCCAAGCCAAAGAGCTGAGGGTGCCCCACCCTTGGCTTTTTCAAGGGTGGGATTCACCGCAGTCCCTCACCAACATCCTGTTCGCCTCCCGCCGCCTAGCTGTCCACTCCGACCCACGTTCCACCGTTCCCACTGCACCGCCCGGCGCAACCCAATCCCTGACGCGCATTTAGCGTCAAGCAAGGCAATCGCAGCAGGGAACTGGCAAGCATAACTCTTTCGGAGTGTTCACGGAAACCGGACGGCCCCGCGCCACGAGAAGTCTAATCTTCGCGAATGAATCTTCAACTGGTCGGGGCGGAGGGATTCGAACCCCCGACCCTCTGCTCCCAAAACAGGTCAGACGATTTATTGAAGCCTATCGAAATCTGCAGAAAACAAGTGGTCTGTATGGAGCAACCCGCAGCCTTGGACCCGAATCCTGCTGAACTTTGTGGCTCTTGGGTGCTTTGACAGTTACAAAAACGACTACAGCAATGATTTATCCGTTCACGAAGTCAAGAGCATCATATGGATGAAGCAAGCTGCCAACCCTTGACGGCAGTTCGTCCATCGGCCCCATCCACTCCAACTCACGCTCAATGTCCTGGTGAAGCCGATATTTCTTTTGCACCGAGGCGATTGTGGCTCCTTTGACCTCGATCTTCGACAAGTCAAACTGGCCGAGGCCCGCCTGCCCGCAATAGCCAAGGTAGCCAACCCATGCCGGATTGATTCCCATGGCCTCAATGCCGACGCGGTCAGCCGCAATAAAGTCGGTAGATGCGATGGCGAGGCGCGAATCTACAGGCGTGCCGGTGTCGGGGCCATTGCCTTCCATTCCTTCAAACCCGTCGATCAGTGCAGTACCCCAGTTTGGATGCAGCTTCTGCGCCGTCAGCAGCATGTTGTAGTGAGTCTGGCGGATACCCACGTGGAACTTGCGCTTGTCGTTCCAGCGAGCTTCGCCGGGAGCACTGTGGAGCGGCGAGCCTAGGACCATGTTCTTGACAGACAGCGTTGCCACCACCGAGTTGTGAGTCTTCAGCATCGCGCTGCTGATCACGTACGCATCTGGATCGAGAACCATCGCCGCCAGGCGCACAGGCGTGATGTGCAGATCGTAGTCGATCAATTCGATGGTCTCGAATTTTCCTTCGCGATTCAGATCAACCAGCTTTACCTTCTGCGCCCTCCGTTCCGCGGCCATCTGGTTGTATTTGAAATTCTCAAAGCCCTCCAACGTGTCGCCTGCGGAGGATTCGGCAATGATCACCGGCCCGTGGAAGCGCGGCTCCAGGTAGTCCAGAATGCCATTCAGCGCATCCACATGGGTTGCCGCCAACTGGTTCACTGTGGAAACATTGTTCGGCTTGATCACAACGTACTTCTTGTGCCGCAGCCCGGCCTCAATCTGGTCATCGATAATCTCAAGCGCCTGGTGCACGTTTTTGCGCCGGTCGTCGCCATGAACCAGCGCGACCTTCGAGGGTCCGTAAGAATCTTTACCCGCAGCCGCACCCATTCCCGCTGCTTGTTGCGCCTTCAAAAGCTGTGACTGCATCAAAAGACCGGTTCCGGCGCCTGCAAGCTGGACAAAACGCCTGCGCGATAGACTCATGGTTCACCTCTTCATTGCTCTTCCCTGCGCGCGTGCCTGCCTATGCATAGGGCGCCGAATCGCATCGAAAAGGCGATCCCCAGCCCTAGGCTGCTAAACGTACACGATCACAAGGGAAGCTTATGTAACGTATATGCCAGATAATCAACAACTGTCAATCTCTGTAACCAAGGGGACCACCCAGCATCAGGCGAGCATCTCGGGCTCCGCGACAGAGCGGAACAAGAAGCGCAAAGAATTCATGAATTCATAAATGCACAACGAAAAGAGGTGCTTCGCAAGCAACGTGAACGTGGCGGAAGCTTCCAATCACAGGCCTCTATCGCGCCTCCTCAGAAACCATGATCGGAGGATTAATCGTGGATCCAACAGGTCCATTGGCGCCCGCGACATGAAATGCTGCGGCTGGCGGAGCAAGCGCATGATCTCAGTCTTTTCTCAAGCACCTGCAACTGCACCGGGATGTCCACGTAGGCCAAGGCCAGCATGTCGTGGATTCCGCGGGCGATGCGGCTGAACTCTCCTGGCATGGCCTGCCGTCCGGACGGGCTTTCCGCGGTCCGTTCAACTCGTCAAGGACCGGCCGCCGCCGGAGATGAAGATGTGACCAGACAAGGCGTGCCGCCGCACAGCGCATCCGTAATACCTTTGCCTTCGGCGATCGTGTAGATGCGATCTACCGCAGGCAGCTTGATCGTTTCCTTGACCCCGGAGGGCCAATGAATCTCAACTGTCCCGGCGTCGGTAGCGTCGCCCAGGCCAAAGTGGAGGCGCCGGTCGTTCGATGAAATGTAACTGCCACTGGCCAGAACATCCTGGCGTTGGCGCATACCGTTGGCTGTCAAATAGGCCGTGGCACAGGTAGCATCGCGTGGGCTTTTGGGCCCACCCACCAACTTCATCTCCACCCAGTGGTGATGATCGGGGTTCACGTTGCGCAGCAATACCGGTGGGCCATCGATGGGGTTGATGACGACATCAATTTTGCCGTCGTTGAACAGATCGCCAAAGGCCGCTCCACGCGCCGGAATGACTGCCGCCAGCCCCGATCCCTTGACCGGCGGCACATATTCGAATTTCCGCTCCTTGCCTGTTTCGTCCGGGACGTTATGAAAAAGCAGCGGCCGTTCGGCGAAGGTCGTGCCCCAATCGTGCTGGTCCACTTGAGGATAGACGTTGCCGTTGACCATGAACAGATCGAGCCAGCCATCGTTGTCGTAGTCGATGAATCCGTCGCCCCAGCCGACGAAGGGAATTGGGATCTGTGCAACACCAGCCTTGTAGCTCACGTCTGAGAAATTAGCGTCTCCATCGTTGTGATAAAGCACCTTGTAGTCGTCACCGAAGTCGGTAACGAAGAAGTCCACCCGGCCGTTGTTCTCGTAATCACCTTCAGCAATGCCCATTGAGGCGATCTCACGTCCGTCGCTATTCAACGCGAAGCCTGAAAAATAGCTCTGGTCTTCGAAGCTGCCGTCGCCCTTGTTTATGTAAAGAAAATTAGGCACCGAGTCGTTGCCCACCACAAGGTCCGGCTTGCCGTCGCCATTGATATCCACAAAGATTGCGGTGAATCCGTAATAGCGCTCCTTGTCCTCCACACCGGCCTTCACGGTCACGTCGGTAAAGGTTCCGTCCCCATTGTTGTGGAAGAGGTGGTCCGCTTCGCCGGGCAGGCCCCGCGGACCGCAATTTACCGGCACACCGCGATACAGGCACGCAGAATTGGCCGAGCCTTTCGAGAGTGCGGTTACAAGGCTACGATCAAAGTGCACATAGCCTGCCACGTACAAATCGAGCAATCCGTCGCCGTCGTAGTCTCCCCAGGCTGAGCCGGTCGACCAGTTCCCCAATTCCACGCCGGCCTTCTCGGCCACGTCAGTAAACGTCCCGTCGTGATTGTTATGGTAGAGGCGGTTCTTGCCGTAGTTGCCGACAAAGATATCGGGCCAGCCGTCGTTGTCGTAGTCGGCAATGCTGACGCCATATCCCCAGCGGTCGTTCGCTACGCCCGCCTTGGCGGTCACATCGGTGAATGTCCCGTCATGATTGTTGTGAAACAGAGCCGCGTGCGGCGGTTCCTCCTTGCCGTCCAGTGCATTGAAGGTTGAGCCGTTCACAAGGTAGATATCCAGCCAGCCGTCATTGTCGTAATCGATCAGGCCCACGCCCGAACCATTGGTCTCGACGATGAAATTCTTCTCCGGCACTCCCATTTTGTGACGCCAGCCGGAGAGTCCCGCGGCTTTGGTAATGTCCTCAAAGACCACTGGACCGGAATCCACAAATCCGCCCGCAGTGATTGGCCGCTTCTGCTCGTCGTAGACTGGGGCAGCCCCGATGCCGCCAGCGATGCCACCCATACCTTGCTGAGCTTTGGGCTGTGGCGGCTGTTGTGGTTCCTGTTGCTGGACTGCCGGTTGCGTCCAGGAGGCGCCGGACGTCAGAAGAATCATCATCGGGACGCCTGCAAAGAATCTGCGAAAACTTAACAACGAGAGTCCTCCACGGCTTGGGGTGTATATCAATATATCGGTTCAAATAGCTGCACGTCGATTAGTGGCTGAATCCTCAGTTGAGTAGCTTCCATTGGTGAGCAGCTCGGGCAGCAGGTTGAGGTGTCTGAAGGAGATGTTCACAACTTCCGGCAAAGAGCCGCGCGCTCGAATCGTGGCGCTCCGAGCCCTGGGTAAAATGGGAGCTGCACCGAAGACTCCCGTGCTTGCCATCATGTAACTGATCCAGGCCCGCGACGCGCCTGTTCGCGAGGCGGCGAGGACGGCCCTGGCAGCCATCAGGTCTTCAGCCGGATAAACGATACCGATGATGACCGCGAGGCTACAGATCAAGGATGTTCGCACTCGAGAGAGTGCTATCGACTATATTGCGTCCATGGTAATATTACCGGAAGCTCAACCAGCCATTCCAGCGATTGCTCAAATGCTACGCGAAAGCGCCGGTTTTAACGTCCGGCAACGAGCGATTATGGCATTCGGGAACAAGGGTGCCTGTGCGCGTCCAGCCCTTCCTGCCCTGTTCAAACTGCCCAAGGACAAGGACGCTGAGTGGATATTGCGAACGCACGCGGCCGCGAGCCTTGGAAAAACGGGATCCGCTGCGAGAATTGCTGTTCCTGCTCTACAGCAGGCGAGCCGGAGTGATGACTACGATATCAGGAGGGTAGCGAACCTGGCCTTACACAAAATCAATTAGGGCTTACCAATAGGAAGGAGATGCAAAGCCGATCAAGAGTATGCGTCAGAGCAAACGCCTGACTGTCATCTTTCTAAGACTATGGCATGTGCCCGAGACGAGCTAAAGCCTAGTGTCCACGCCTCTGCCCAAAATCAGGGGAACTCCGGTTATCAATGGTTGAGAATTCGGGGCCACCTCATGTGTTGTTTCGTTAGAGGCAGAGCATTACGGCGGCGCAGGTTTTGAAATGTGCCGTCTTTGAAGTGCCAATTGTGAGGGCAGTCAGTCCTCATCACAACTCCGGAAAGGAACTCGAAGCGGCTGGAAACTTGATCATGGCATTATCACCCCATAGACCCGAGTGGATATTGACGGCGCTCGCGTTTGTAGTCTTGTTTGGGCTGGGGCGCGTGGCGCTGGGACAAACAGACCAAGGCACCATTACGGGCGTGATTCAAGACCCGTCCGGTGCCGTCATAGCAAACGTGAGTATTACCCTGACCAGCGTGGACACGGGCCAAAAGCTGAAAGCCAGGTCAAACCGTGCCGGTGTCTACAGTTTTCCACCGGTTAGGATCGGCAACTACAGCGTAATCGCCAGTGCGCCGGGCTTTGGAACCACCACCTTGATCAACCTGCATCTCAGTTTGCAGCAGCATCTCGATGTTGTTGTCACCATGATGCGGGGGACGGAAGCTCGAACCATTTCAGCCTCGCAGACAACGTCCCTGATGCAGACGCAGGAAAGCTCCATCAGCCAGGTGACGAGCGCCCAATCCATCAACAAGGTTCCTCTCAGCGGCGGCAACTGGGTTTATATCGCCCAACTGTCGGCCGGCGCCGCTCCTCCGCAAGGCACGCATGGTGCCGGCACGGGCGACTTCAACTCCAATGGGCAGCGCGCGGAACAGAATAACTACATCCTCGACGGCGTGGACAACAGCAATCATCTCGTCGATCTGGGCAACGGCGCCAGCTTTGTAGCCCAGCCTCCGCCTGAAGGCCTGGCGGAGTTTAGTGTGCAAAGTGGCAACTACTCGGCCGAATTCGGACACTCTGCGGGTGCGATCGTCAATGCCAGCCTGAAGTCGGGCGCCAACGATATGCACGGCAGCGCCTGGGAATACCTGCGCAACACGGCATTTGACGCCAGGGACTGGAATGCGACCTTCGTGCCTTCCTATCACCAAAACCTTTTTGGCGTGGCCCTCGGTTTGCCCGTGATCCGCAATAAGCTGTTCTTCTTTGGAGATGTGCAGGCCAATCGCATCGCTTTCAAACAAACCGTTATCACCACCGTACCCTCGTTGCTGGAGCGCACCGGTAACTTCTCCGAGCTGTTGAACCCCACGCTCACCGGCGCGTCAGCGCCGATCCAGTTGTATCACCAGAATTCGAGTGCGTCTCCTCAGCCATTCCCGGGCAATAATCTCGCCTCGGGCATCTCCGGGGTTGTGCCGAACGCGACCGCCTTGGCGCTGCTCAACATGCTTCCGCCTCCCAATACCAATAATGGCTTGCTCTATAACAACTACCTGTTAAGCGCTCCCGCGTACGACGACACGACGCAGTGGGATGCACGGTTGGATTGGAACATCGGCGCCAAGGATACCGCGTCGACTGCATTCAGTTACTGGAATGAACCGTCTTACCAGTCGCCTCTCTTTGGCATTCTGGATGGCGGTGGGAGAGTGAACAAGAACCAGAGCGGAAGCTTCATGCTCAGCGAGACGCACATGTTTACTCCGACGCTGACCAACCAATTCCGCACGGGCTTCAACGATATTCGCGCCCAGAGGCTGCAGATCAACGCCGCGGCTGTGGGCATGGCCGGCAGCCTCGGGTTCGGCGGAATACCCGGTGGCTTGCTGAACGGCGGAACGCCGGCGATCAGGTTTATGGGCGGCACACCGAGCATGGCCAGCTTTGGCAGCGGCGGGTACTCGCCTACCAACGAAGATCAGAACGTATACGAGTTCCTTGACAATGTCACCAGGATTGTCGGCAACCACGATCTGAAAGCAGGCGTAAGCTTTCTGAGCATCCGCTTCTCCACCCTCTCGCCGCCGTCTTCCCGCGGCACATATTCGTACAACGGTGAATACACCAGTAATCTGAACGCTCCCAACACGGGCTTCTCCCTGGCCGATTACGTCATGGACAGCCAGAACAACGCAGTTCTTTCCAGCGTGTTTGTCAACGGACAAGCACGCTGGTATGACGCTGCCTACTTCCAGGACGACTGGCGCGTCACCAAGACGCTCACCGTTAACGCGGGCATACGCTGGGAGTATTTCCAGCCTTACAGGGACGTGGGCGGCTACCAGGCCACCTACGACATGACCGGCCCGTTCTCACTCAATACGACGACCGGATACGGCAGCGGCTCGGCTGTCTTCGAGATTCCCGGTCAAGCCAGGAGCTATGTGCAATCCATCTTTGCGCAGACCTCAAATGCCTTCCCGAATCTTCTCGCCAAGGACAACATTGCCTTCCAGTACAACGACAACCAACACCTCCTTACGGCGCAGAAGTCGAATTTCGGACCACGTCTCGGCCTCGCCTGGTCAATGAATTCCAACACCGTGTTCCGCGCCGGATATGGGCTCTTCTATGGCGGTCTGGAGAGCGCCGGCTACATGCCCAACCTGGGGCAGAACTATCCCTTTGAGTACAATTCCAGCTTCCTGTCCCAAAGCTGCTCCGCAACCTCCTGCCCCACCGATGGCATTTCCATAGGCAACGGCTTCTCAACCATCCTGGCCAGCGGTCTGGCAAGTGATGTGACCAATCTGGGGCTGCGCGGTGCAAACTCCAAGACCACGACGGCCTACACCGGGGACTATAACCTTTCCATTCAGCGCAATCTCGGCAAGGGCATTTTTGCCACCGTCAGCAATGTGGGTGACACCTCTCATCACCTGGGAACCCTTATCGATCCGAACAGCCCTCTGGCACTTGAGAATCCCAGCAACAGCGCGCAGAACGCCCGTCCGCTGCCAGACTTTGGCAGCACGGAATATACCACCCACATTGGCGCCAGTAATTACAACGGATTGCAAGTCAAACTGCAGAAGCAATACTCCCACGGGAACAGTCTGCTGGCCACATACACCTGGTCGCACTCCCTTGACGATGCGCCGGCCATGATGAGCGCAATTTCGGATGCGGGATACAGACAGACGAATCTGGTCCCCATGAACCTGGATTACTCCAACTCCGCCTTCGATACGCGCCAACGCTTCACCTTCAATGCCATGTACGATCTGCCCTTCGGGCTGGGGCGCAGGTTCCTCAACACGAAGGGTGTGCTGAACGGCTTGGCCGGCGGCTGGTCCACCAACACCACCTTCACGGCTCAGACTGGCAACCCCTTCTCCGTGAATCCGACCGCCATCAGCCTGGCAAGTGGGGGCTATGCGGCGGGAGCGGTCAAAATCAAGAACCCCTCCGCCACCGGCGGTACCTTCACCAGTTCCGATCCAAATATCCAGGTTACCTGCGCCGCCAAGGCGCGTACCCGCAGCAATTGGTACAACCCGTGCTCGTTTGAAAACCCGTGGAATCCCAACGACTGGACGGATGAGCCAGGCCACTACATTCCTACCGGAACCTCCGATCCGCACTATGCGGCAGCCTCGCAACCTGTTTACGTGACCAGCCTCCAGTCGGTCCTCGGATTCCTGGGAGGCAGGCGTAACGATGTCTATGGCCCGGGCTATGAGCGCGTCAACGAGTCCATCTTTAAGGTCTTCACCCTGTACCGCGCGCACACCCTGCAGCTCCGCGCCGACATTTTCAACCTCCTCAACACACCCTCTCTAGGCCAGCCGAGCGACATGACGATCGACAGCACGGGAGGAGTGATTACTACCCCGCGCCCCTTCCAGAAGCTGACTCCGGATGCGCGCTTTGTTCAACTGTCGCTGAAGTACTCGTTCTGAGATTGCTCCGTACGTGCTTCGGCTATTGTTCATTTCAATTTCCGTTAAAAAACCTGAGGTCAGGAGTAATGTATGCGAACGAAAGTGATGTCGATTTTGGGCATTCTTGTGTGTGCTGTTGCCATGACGATTTCAGGCAAGGCGCAGACCGATTCCGGCGTCCCGCAACTGCAGAAGAAGGGCAACGCCACACAACTGATCGTGGACGGCAAGCCGTTTCTGGTTCTCTCGGGAGAACTGATGAACAACGCGGGCACCAGTCTGGAGAATATGGACCATATTTGGCCCCTGCTTGTCCACGGTAACCTCAACACTGTGCTCATAGGCGTCTCCTGGGCACAGACGGAGCCCGAAGAGGGCAAGTTTGATTTCAGCCGAGTGGATGGACTGATCGCGAAGGCGCGCGAGAACAACCTGCACGTCATCTTTCTCTGGTTCGCTGCCTGGAAAAATGCCACCTCCAGCTATCCGCCGTACTGGATGAAGAAAGATTATGTCCGCTTTCCGCGCATTCAGATTAACGACGGTCAGACAGTTTCGGTTTCAGGGCCCGTCGAATTGCTGAGTACGTTTGGCGACGCCACCCGGGATGCGGAGTCCAAGGCATTTGGCGCGCTGATGGCGCATATCAAGGAAGTGGATGGCGCCCAGCATACGGTGTTAATGATCCAGGTCGAGAATGAAATGGGCGTCCTTAGGGATACGCGCGACCGGTCTCCCGCGGCGAATCGCGCCTATGCAGGGCAGGTTCCGACTGAGTTGATGAATTACATGTTGGCGCATAAGGGCCATCTTATTCCCGAATTCGAAGCAGTCTGGGCGGCGAACGGCTACAAGACATCGGGCACCTGGGAACAGGTTTTTGGTCCCGGCAAGCCGGCAGACGTGGTGATTCCGATCAAGACAACGAGCCCGCCGATAGGCGTGCTGGAACAGGAAAACACCTGGCAGGATCTGCACTGGCCATCCGATGAGTTCTTCATGGCGTGGAACTATGCACGCTACATGGAGAAGGTGATCGAAGCGGGCAAGGCCGGCTATAACATTCCCATGTTTGTGAACGGATGGGAACAGCAGCCGGGCATGCCCTGGCCTGGAACGTATCCGAGCGGAGGTCCGCTGCCTCAGGTTCATGACGTCTGGCGAGCTGGCGCACCATCCGTGGACATATTCGCGCCAGATCTCTACCTGCCCTATTTCGACGAGATTTGCGCAAGATGGATACGGAACGGGAATCCGCTCTATATGCCCGAATCGCCCTCCAGACCTGCCAATGCCATCATGGATGTTGGCAAGTTCAACGGGATCGGCATGTCCGTCATGGGTATTGAAAAAGGCGGCGGAATGGGTGGGGACGTTGGCCCATCTCCGGAGCTGGCAGCCACCTATGGAATGCTCAACAATTTAGCGCCGCTCATTCTGGCACATCAAGGCGATGACACCATGACCGCTGTGCGGATGAAAGATGGCGATCCGCACATGAAGGTCAAGTTGGGTAGTTATACTCTGGACTTGACATACACGGGCCGGATTGATTTTGTCCCCCCGGGACCCAAGGATCAGCCAATACCGCCGCAACCGCCGGGTCAACCTTCCCTGGAGGCCGCGGCCGTCTTCATATCCACAGGTCCTGACGAGTTTTACATCGGTGGCGGCGGCATGCGTGTCGAATTTGCGGCGAACACGCCCGGACCGCCTAACGTGGGGCTCGGCGATGTGGAGGAAGGCAGGTTCGTCGACGGACATTGGAAAGTCAACCGGGTACGCTCCGGTGACGATACTGCGGAAGGAGAGATCCTGATCCTGCATCCGGACACGATTCTCCACTTGACACTCTACCGCTTTCCATAGATTGAGCATCTTCCCGGCGACTCCTGGAGCGGCTTTTCGCTCGATCCGGAGCTGTTTCTCGGGTCGCTGGGATGAGTGTGGCGGAAGAGCTGAAAATCTTGAAGTCTGGAGTGGAGTGCCCGATATTCTGCGCCAGCGTTAGTGTTACGCCGTTATGAAGGTCCTGGTTTTCTTGTACCAGGCACAGCGTTAGTCTGCGACCTGTTTGGGTGGAGTGAGATCGCGGCCAGCATCAGCCGTTTGCGAGCATTGGAGGCAGCCAGGACCGGCAAAAGAACTTCAAAAGCCAATTCAACGGCGGCTGTCTACGGTTCTTTCTTGGTGTGCTCATCTGTCGCAGTTCACTTGGGTCCGATATCGACACTCTGCCCAGCCGGCTTGGGCTCAACCTGGCGCATCTGCTCTTGAAACGATCGCATCTTCGCCTGCTGCAAGTTCCGCGTACTATCAAATTCGGCCTTCGCTTCCGCTTCTCGATCCATCGATTTATAAAGCCGTCCAAGACGGTAATGAATCGACGGGGCGTCGGGGCTTAGCCTCTCCACTGTCTTGAGCTCCCGCAGAGCGTCATCCTTGCGTCCCTGGCCGTCGTAGATAATGCCCAGGTCGAGATGTGCGATTGCAATGGACGGTCGGACCCGAACAGCGTGCTCAAGGTATGGCGCTGCTTCGCCGGAACGATTGAGCCGCATCTCCGTATCGCCAAGATATGCTAACGCGAGGGGATGTTCCGGGTTGCTTGCGAGCTCAGAGCGGAATTCGTTTTCCGCTTCTGCAAAATTAAGCCCCTTCCAAAACAGGTACCCAAAGCCGAAATGCACATTCGGCATGGCGGGATCAGCCTTCACTGCGGCCTGAAACCCCGCAAGTGCTTCGCCATCGTTCTTCATCTCGTCGTTGGCTTCGCCCGCAAGCATATCCGCTTCGGGCGAGTCGGGATTTATTGTGAGGATCTCACGGTAAATGTCGAGTACACTCCGGTACTGCTTTGACCGTAAAAAGCTTTGAGCAAGCATCAACCGGAAAGGAAGGTTCCCAGGATCGGCGGCCGTAGCCTGCTCCAGGTACGGAACTGAAGCTGCGTAATCGCCCAATCTGTAATGGGCCAAACCAATCAGTGTCACGAGTCGAAGCGCTTCCGGGGAATTTGGCTCAGTCTTGAGTAAGGGTTCAAAGGCTTGTAATGCGGCCCGCATGTCTCCGGACTTGAAGAGAGAAAGGCCAAGGTTGATGCGTAAGCTCGGCATCTTCGGGTTGAGGCTCAGAGCCTTGCGGTAGAGGGCGATCGCCTCCTTGTAATGTTCCTGGTGAGCCTCCAGAAGACCAAGATGCGCATAGGCTTCAGAATTATTCGGTTGGCTGCTCAGGAGAGATCTCCACGCGGCTTCGGCCTCGGCGACCTTGCCCTCCTGCTCGAAGGCGAGCGCAGCCAGCCTCTGGCTTTCGCGAGAATGCTCTTGCTGGCCCAGGCCATTGACCGTGCAGGGCGTCATGAGCAACAAAACGCCGATTAGCCTCAGAAACCTAGCCGACTTCACTTACCTCTCCATCCACCAGATGGCCTGCCCGGAAATTTGGGCGAGTGAAGGTGTTAGTGTAGAGCAGCGACAGTGTCCACGCAAGCCGTCTCGCCGAGCAACTGGCGCTGAAGTGTCTTGTCCCGTTCGTTGCTCCTGGTGACGATCAGCCACTCACATCAGCCCAAATTCAGTGCATCATTCGGCTGCAAGCCGGAACCTCACCAGCAGCGGCGCTGCGTCTGCTGAAACCAGCGATGGGCCGCGGCAGCACAAACCCCGCAGGACGCGGGAAACGTGCCGGCTTAGGAAATCCGGGGATGAGAGAGAAATGATTCCCGGTAGCGCTCCCAAGTTTACCTATCTCGTTGACTAAAAAGCTGCTCCGGCCTGATCTAGACTTTTGTACTACATTTCAGGAATTTCCTTGTCGGCAATTTTGGGCTCAAGCACGGACCGTGACAACGCGCTCTGTCTGCGCTCTCTTTATCGGATTCAGGCTGTTTTGCAAGGTCCTGGATGTCATCCTCTGACCTGCATGTTATCGAAAATAAGTTTGATTGATGATTCGAGCCCTACCTGAGGAAACCAGAATTGGTTTTGGTCGATTTCGCACTTCTCCGAGAATGGCCCCCTCTTGGTCCTATCGGACCAATTTGTAAATAAACCAAAGGGTTGGCGGTATTGCATGGTAAGTTCTCCATTCTTCCAAGTTGAGCTTGATACCACGAATTGAAGAAGACGCCTTTTCCCCTCGGCGGCTGGCGGTCGAACAATTTTGCTTCGCTTTTTGCCAATTCGAGTAGTTTGATACCCAAATCCAAATGTGCTCTTGATCCAGATTCTCGATGTTCTTAGCCCTTCAAGCCTTCACGCGCAATCGGGGCTTGCCCGCACTAATTTTCTGCCCTCACTCTCTTCCCCACGCTTCCAGCTCAACCAGGCTGCACCACTTGCTGGGATCCGAAGGCACAAGATTCGATAGACGCAGCCATGACGTTTGTCGAGCCGGAATAGAGAATTCCTGAAACCGGGCAGTAGGTTCAATCGAAATGGTGATGCGGCCTCCATCGGAGAATTCCACATCAGCGCGTTTCCAATAGCTGTCGTGCGGAAAATCGGTCCGAATCATCAAGCGAATCTTGTCCAATGTAACGGGCCTGCCAAAATCCACTTTCCACCATGCATCCATTCCCCATTGCGGTCCCCAGGACTGGTAGGGCCATACACCATGATGACCGTTGCACGTGAACCCATCGATCGCATTTCTCGCTTCGAAGTCGAACAAGTTCCTTGCAACGCTGTTGGAAGTGGCGTGCGGGAAGCCCCAAACCGATTTCGGATCGGTCCGGGATTGATCACAAGGATTCAGAGCGAGGTTGCGATAGCCATGCCGTTCCTGCTCGCTCCAGGCGCGAACTGACACTCGATGAGAGTCCCCGGAAAAACTCTCTGGCGCGTATGCGCTTCCTGTTTCCTGCTCTGCCCGGCCGAATGGAATGTCATACACAAAGCTTCCGGGCAAAGACTGAGAGAGATAGATCAGGCATTCGGGCATGTTCTCGTCCATGCGCACTGCCATCCTTCGAGGTCCGGTGACGAGAATGCGATCACCCGGCTGATACCCACGCTGGAAAGCGAGAGAAAGCGAATCCGCTTGCGGCTTGGCGCCGGCCTCAGAAGCAGCGATGCGAAGACCTTGCCGGTCTTGGACCTCGATGTGAAGAGCCTCTCCGTTCTTATCGTTTGAAGCCTTTTGACCGAAAGCAGGCTGACGGGCCGCAATCAAACTACAACCCGCCAACACCAGCAGGACAGCCGTACTAGACCGCAGGTTCGGGTAGAATCTCGATGTCATCGCTTCCTTCCTGCCGCCGAAGTCCCTCATAATAAGGCAAAAGTCATCCCGAGCTCATTCGGAGACTGCGCACCGCGTCAAGGAGGGGTTTGCCATACGAGGGGAACTTACCGGCGGAGGCCTCCATCATAATGCGGAATGCCTGGGCCTCGGTGGAAACACCGGGCCGGTTGAAGTTGGGTGCACCGCAAGCGCCTTGAACGAACCCGCCGCCGTCCAACATCAGCCGTGAGGCCGTGCACATGCCATCGCCATGAGCCCGATAGGTTGTGAGAAGCCAGCCGGCCGCGACTCCTTCGTAGACGGTAAAGGACAACATCTGTGCAAGGTTCGTTTCGACAAAGGTCGCCGGCTGGTCGACCACGTCGTGAAAAAGCCCGTCGGGACGCTGGTAGCGAAGACAGCCATCGACAATTCCTCGCGCAATGCGCCACCGCTTCAGGAAGGATTGCCAGTCGAGCAGTGAGCGCCGGGATGGCCTGCGGAAAAGATCGCCGATGCATGGAAGGAACTCACAGTGGAATGGCTGGAACGGCAAGTCTCAACGATGAGACCAGACCGTGTCAACCCGCCCGGAATCTCATTTCAGACCGCTCTCAATGTGGGTGGGGGCCTGGTCATGCGCTGGCAGCATTCCGCTATTGTCTGTACCGTTCTAGGGCTGGCCCGAACGAACAGGAGGAGTGCTGGCTGCAGTGTCCGTTGCGGGAAAGGTTCAGACGAAGGATTGCTGGAGGTTCATACCAAAAACCGCGGCAACTCGCCGGTCAGAAGATCGCTGTGGGGTTGATCGGCGACCCGGTCCCGCCGGGCACCGCTTCCGGCGCAAGCGTCAACAGGAATTCCCAACGATGCTGCTGCGCGGCCACCTGGGCCACGCGCTCGAGGTCCATGTTATCGATGATCGGCATGCCCATCGTGTTCAAAACCAGCAGGTGGACGGGCATCGGGACGCCGGCGATGGGGGATGGCAATACGTCGCTTTCCACGTCACTTCCCAGTACGGCCACGTCATGCTTGTGCAGCCAGACCGCGCAGCTTGCGTCCAGGCCAGGGGAGGACTCACCCAAATTCCACGGTCCAAGTTTCTCTCTGCGTTCCCATCTCCCCGTTCGGATCAGGACAACGTCGCCCGGCTCCACCATGACACCAGCTTCCTTTGCCCATCGGTCAAGATCTGCCGGATAGATTTTTTCCGTGAGATCGAGGTAGGGCTTGCCTTCGAGGCGCGGAATATCGAAGAGGACGCCCCGCGTGAAAATCCCGCCCTTCAATGCGAGGACACTGGCCTTTTCCGCTCCGGTGTCGGTGACTGTGTTCCGGGAGAAACCATTGTAGAGTTGGTCGCCGCCCATCATGTGCGCCAAGGCATCGAGATGGGTCATGCCGAGGCCGTGAAAGGCCTCACTGTATTGATCTAACGCGAATATCTCATTCGGGGTCGCTCCCGTCATCAGCATCTTGTGATCGAGAGGATGATTGTTGTCGGGGGCGAGTTCCGTCGATTCGTTGTGAGCCAAGGAGACCGCGATGCCCTCCTTGACCAGACGCGCCGCCTCAATGCGCTTTGCCGGCGTGATGAGATTGACCGCGCCGAGCTCGTCATCCGCTCCCCAGCGGCCCCAGTTTGAGAGCTCTTTCCTCATGCGGTCGATATCGGCCTTGGTGAGCGCAGGAGCCTGGCTGCCGGCAGGAGTTGTCTGGGCGGCGGCCAGCGCGAAGTGGTTTGGCACTCCCCGGTCGAGCACCTGGGCCTTCACCGCCGAACAGGCAACCAGGGAACAGATCGCTAACAGTGGAAGCGCGAATTCTTTGAGATGGATCATGTTGATATCTCCTTCAGTGCTGGCCCGGCCGGCGGAATGGAGTGGAAAGCAGGTTGCGCGAAAACGGACGCGAGCGGCCCGCAACCATCTTAATCACGATTGCGGGCAGTCGTCGGGTGGGGGCGATGAAGCGATGACTTCAAACAACAGTTGCTTCAGATTGCGCACTGAGGATGCCAGCCATTGCGCGTCCCGCGCCACGTCGTCCTCCAGGACGCCACTTGCCGGCGTCCAGGCTTCCAGGAACATCTGGGGGAGGGAATCGACGCCCTGAAGAAGGCGGCGAAGCAACGAGGGCGCACCTATGCGGCCCTCGCCAAAGGGAGCCCTTGAAACATTGAAGCCCACATTCGAGCCAGCTACAACGTAGTCCTTCAAGTGGTAGCAGATCGCGCGCGAGTCCAGCAGATCAAGCACAACGCCGGCATCTTCGAAGTTGCGCGGAGAATTGGCGACATCGACACAGAATCCGACCAGATTGGACGGATGGTTTCGCGCTGCATCGGCCAGGACTCGAGCTTCTGCTGGATGGTCAGCGGCTCCTGGTATTCGCGGAAACGATCGCGGAGTTTGCCGGGAAACAAGATTATAATCGCATGTTTCAAGAGTTTGCCTACCTTGCAATAGAAAACGGAATTTCGAGCATGGAGCAGAGCTCAGTGAATCGTGGACCACGCATGTCATAGGCAACGACGCGCAAAGTGTGGGGGCCGGGGGAGATGTCCAAAGCATCCCACCATTCCTGACCGCTCAGAAAATACGGAGCATTGAGACGGTAACCGTAGGGCTTGTCGTCGATGAAGAATTCAACACGCTTGATGGGCCAACGTGGATCGTTGTCAGTCACGATCGCCTCGATCCAGTTACGACCCTTCAGCACCTGTCCCGGTTTCAGACCAAAGACTGTGATCTTGGGCAAGGTGGCATCTTCATAATTCGGCCGCACGGGTGCAGGCGATCCTGTCAGGCGCGCCACCTGCTCAAAGAATACCCACTTCACGTTGGACCCGATCTTCCAGTCTACCGGCGGATCCTGGAAGCCGTCACGGTAGTTACCAAGGCCGTTGTCGTAGTAGCCCCAGCCCACGTGTTCTTGTACGGCGGCCTGCAGATTGAATGTGCTAACTCCGTCTTCATTGATCAGGACCGGGCGATCGTATCCTGCCCACTGCTCCATCGCATGGATAGACTCGTGAACCGACTCCGGGGTCTGCCCGTTGGTATGAAACAGCACATAATCTACGGCCCTCATGGCCATGTCTCCCCGGCTCCCGCGATACATGACACCGCCAACCCAGCTCGTGGAAACAGGGATCTGATGTTCGACGGTCTTTTGCGCCAAGAGAACCGCATCGAGAATGCCATCGGGTTTCATGATGGGATGTATGTAAGATGGATTTGTTTCGTTGGCGATCTCGATCAAAATGTTGCGGTGGGGCAGGTTTTTGAGAAATAGAGACGCCTGGCGGACGGCTTCTTTGGCGTAGCGGTCTTCAGGGTCTTCCTGAATGCGCTCATTCGATCCCTGATAGAAGAATCCGACTATAACCACCATGCCCTGTTTGTCTGCCTCCTCAATCACGCGCTGAAGGCGGGCCGAATACGCAGGCTTGAGGTTGCCTTGGAAATCGAATCCGCTGTTCAGATGCGGCTGAAGCGTACCTCTTTCTCCGTAGTTTCCATCCGGAGGTCCACCACCCTGAAGGTTCACCGTAAATGCAAGGATGCCGGCGCGCCGCCACTCAGGAAGCGCCGCCAGAAACTCGCGGAGGTTCCGCTCCGGGTCCCACGGTCCATCAGGGTAATCCCAAAACACCTGCCCCATCGTGTTGGAAGTATATGGATGTGCCCGCGAGCCTTCAGTCGGATAATTCGCATCATCAAAGATCGCTTGCACCGCGCGTACATTGATGAGCGTTCCTTCGAGGTTCGGATCGGCGTTGGGAAATCCGCCGGCGGCCGTATACGTTGGATGACCGTTGATTGTGAATTGGTAGCCATGAATTCCCACGACGGTCTGCCCCTGGGCAAAGGCCAGCAAGACAAGAAAGAACAGCGGCAAGGCGCACATTTTCATACGATTCATTGCAAAGCCCCAATCCAAGCGCACGACCTGCGCCATGCAAACGATAGCCGCGGGAAACGGCCCATGTCTAGCGATATCCGAGTGGCTCACCGGCGCCCTGCTGGATCGGCTCACCCACCACGCACACATCCTGGAGATGAACGGCGATAGCTACCGCCTCAAGCAAAGCCGACGAAAGCGAGGCTCCTTTGACCGGCACCCACCCCGCGGAACGCACCTCGGGGAGAAAGGCCCATTCCGCTACGCTCCAGAGGCCCTTCTCTCCCGCAAACTCAACAACTTGACATCCCAACTACTGGCCTACTCTTACTCCGCCCTTGACAACCTTCTCTGGGCATTTTTCCACAGGACGGTAGATATTTCTCTTGACATTTTGCCGTTCATTCCGTATTCATTCAATGTTTACTAAATCGCTTTAGTAGGCGCTTCGGCTTAAGAGAATGGCGGGTAAAGCTGCCGGATCTGACTCGGTGAAACCAATTTGAACTGCGCCGAAGAAGGCTCGAAATGAACAAAAGAAGTCCAATGATTTTGACTGAAGCAAAGTGCAAGGCAACTCTATATGGCTGCGCTACGGTCCTGTTAGCTGTGCTGCTGGCTCTCCTGCCAGGCCCCCTGAAAGCTCAAACAACAGCCTCGCTCTCTGGCATCGTTTCTGACAGTACCGGAGCTGTTGTGCCGGGGGCCAAGGTCACGGCTATCAATCCGGCAACAGGCGACAGAGTAGGCACGGTGACCAGCGACGCGCGGACTTCATTATGGTCAGGAGCCTGGCTCCACAAGTAAGCCGTACACATTTGAGCAGACCAAACCATCCCGACAAAGATTCTGTTTGCAAACGGGCGGTGGACCATGCATTTTCCACACCCCCGACTGCGGCGGCGGGTTATCGAACTCACTTTCCGCATCACACTAACACTCACACTGGTGCAAAGTACCGGGCAGACCAAGGGTTCAGAGGCTAACGAACGTCATCGGCGACCGTACAATGCGGTTGAGGTAGCCACGCGATTGATGCGTCATGTGGCGTAGACTGCGAGTCGGCGGCAACCTCGGAATTCAGCGACCGGGAGAAAAGGGGAAAAATGAGAATCTTGAAAGTGCAACTCCAATCGATAGCAGCTACGGCAATGGGCATTGTGTTAGCTTGCGGCTGTGTCGCCGCCCATGCCCAGACAACGGATCACTACCGGAACTTCAGCAGTGCAATCTTTGTTCCCATCGACGACATGCGGCACATGGCAGCTGACCCGAAATTCATGGAGAACAGCTTCGATCTGATTCATGCTTCCATCAAGTTCGACAAGGTCTGGCTGGAGACCTATCGCAGCGGCCAAGTGACCGATGAGGCCGACGTACGCAAGGTAAAGCAGTTCTTTGAGAGCAAGGGGATCAAGACATCCGGCGGCATAATGGCGATTGGGACCGAAGACCGTTCATTCTGCTGGGCCGATCCCGAGCAGCGGGAGCGCTTCCAAAAAATTGTCGCCTACACCGCCGGCATCTTCGACGAAATCATCTTTGACGACATGTTCATGAACAACTGCCGCGACGCAATGGCCCAGAAGGCCAGGGGGGACCGCGGGTGGACCCAATTCCGCCTGGACGAGTTGGCGGATGTTGCTGAAATGACGGTTAAGACGGCGAAGGGCGTTAACCCGAAGATCAATCTCATCCTTAAACCGCCAAATTGGTACGACGAATACCAATTCTCCGGTTACAACATGGCGGCGGAGCCGAAGGTCTTCGATATGATTTATACCGGCAACGAGACCCGCGACGCGGAAAATACGGTGCAATATCTCCAGTCGTATCAGAGTTACGATTTGGTGAGATATTTCGAGCACCTCAAGCCGGGTAAAATGGGCGGCGGCTGGGTCGATCCCGGCGCTGCATCGCTTAATCGCTTTGCGGAGCAGCTTGAGGACACACTGTTCGCGAAACCGAAGCAAATCACGATCTGGCCCTGGGGACAGTTGGTGGAGTCCCTTCAGGAGCCGGACGGATCTACCAAGCTGACGGACCTCAACGCTGAGGTGGCTGGCAATAGCTACGAGAAGCTCGATTCTATCCTCGGAAAGCTAGGTACACCTTACGGCGTAGCCAGTTACAAGCCGCCTAATTCCTCAGGCGAAATGTATCTTCAAAATTACCTCGGGATGATCGGCATCCCCATGGACATGTACCCGGAATTCCCTGCGGATCGCGACACGATCCTGTTGACGGAACAGGCCAAGGCTGACCCGCAGATTGTAGGCAAGATCTGGGAACATCTGAACGCCGGCAAAACCGTGGTGATCACCACCGGGCTGCTCAAGGCATTGCAGGGTAAAGGCATGGATCAGCTGGTGGACGTGGAAGACAGCGGCCACAATGTAATCACCAACAAGTTTGCGAACAAGCGGAGTATGAGCGAGGAACCGGACAACTACTACTACTCGCAGAGCGACATCATTCTTCCGAAGATTGAGTACGGAATCGTCGATATCGATCCGATCGTTCAGGCGATCTACAAAGACGATAGCCGATCCCCGCTTCTGCTTGAGCTGCATGGTCTGCTCAAGGGGAGGTTCTTCATCCTCACAATACCGGACAATGACAGCGATCTCTATCAACTTCCGCAGCCTGTCCTCACCCAAATCCGGAAAGAGCTGATGGGAGACATGCCCGTGTATCTGGACAGTCCGAGCAAGATCAGCCTGTTTGCGTATGACAACAACACATTCGTCACTCGGACCTATCAGACCGGCGCGGCGCGCTACAAGATCGTTATCAAGAGGCCATCGGCCAGACTGTTCAACTTGCAGACCGGGGCTGAGGTGCACGGTTACGTGGACGGTGACACGACGGTTTTCGAGGTTTTGCAGCAGCCGCGTACCTTTACTGCGTACCGCTTCGAATAACGCGGGTGCGCAGGTTGGAATCGTGAAGCGCAGTACTGCGTAGGCCTGAAGGTTGGCGTGTCTGTGCTCATGCAGTGGCTCATCGACCCACAACCATCGCTGAGACCCAGCGTGGAGAAGGCGTAGTGAAATCCAAATGGTCTGTTGCCATGTTTATGCTGCTCTCAATGCTCGTGCCGGCGGCATTCGCCACGGTTACGCCTTACCCTCCCTATCCGGGCGCGGCGGCGAGCTTGTCGTACAAGGTTAGCGTGGAAGGCCAGCCCGTGTTTGTGCATCGCTTTCCCTCCTTCAACCAGTTTCAATGGATGGACTATGCCAGTTTCTCCATGACCGGGAAGGTGCATGTCACGATCACCTCGCTGGTGAACGACCGGAATGTGATCACCTGCTTCGTCCGGCCGCTGGCCTACGGCGTTCATCCGCAGATCAGCGGCAAGACGGTGAGCTTCGACCTGGATCAGCCGCGGTACCTGCTGGTGTTTATCAACGAAAAGCCGACCTTCCAGAGCATCGCGCTGATGCTGTTTGCCGAGCCGCCGGAGAAGAATCCGCCCCGTCTCGGCGATCCCAACCTGGTCAACATCCTGGACTACAAGGTGGACAATACAGGCAAAACCCTGGAGACGGACAAGATCAACCAGGCGATTCGCGACGTCTCCGCACGGCCGGGCGGCGGGGTGCTGTTCTTCCCTCCCGGGGTCTACCTGACGGGCACGGTGCTGATGCAGAGCAACGTCAAGCTGTATGTGGACGCGGGAGCGCAGATTCGCGGGTCGCGCAAGGCCGCGGATTACCACCCGCTGCCGGCTCCACCCGGTTCAAGGCCGATCCGGGCCATGTTCATCTTTGACAAAATCGAGAATGCCGGCCTGATGGGTAAAGGCTCGATCGACATGCAGGGCTACCCGTGGCTGTGGCACGACTTCCAGCCGGACGACACCGCGGATGCAGACGCCAGAGACGAAGAAGGGATGGTGAACGATCCGCACCTGACCGGCATCAAAGGCTACGTGATCGACCATTGCCGCAACATCTCTTTCCAGGGACTGTTGCTGCTGCGCTCGGCCTATTGGACCACGACCGTCAGCGACACCGACAACTTCTCCGCCACCAACATCAAGATCGTGAACCGCAAGCAGCAGTATCACGACGATGCCTTCGACATCACCGGCAACAGCAAGCACATCCTGATCCAGGACAGCTTCGCCATGACCATGGACGATGGATTTGCCTTTTACGGCGGCCCGCGCTCCACGGTGGAAGACGTGACGGTGAAGAATTTCGTCGATTACAGCTACACCGCGGCGGTGGCTATCGGCTACGGCGGGGCGCCGAATATCCAGCACCTGCGCTTCGAGAACGTGCAATTCGTGACCAACCAGAACAAGTTCGCGGTGTGGATCCAGCTTTCGCCGGCGTATTTTATCGGCAAGGGATACACGTCGGGAGTCAAGTGGAGCAACGGGGTGGCGCTAAACGATTTCAAATTCATCAACACCACCTTCGGAGACGACGGCGGTCATATCTACATCGACGGCGGCAACGATCAGTTGACGAACTTCGTCTTTGAGAACTGCACGTTCGGCGACGCGAGCCGGCCGGGCCTGATGATGGGCAAGGGCGTCGCCCCGATCCTGTTCAAGCACGACACGATGGACGGGAAGGCGCTGCGCACGGTCGAGCAGCTGAGGCAGGATGGGAACGAGGTGGACGTGCCGGTGAAGTTCGAGCCGTGAGGGCGGGGCCGCTCTGACCACGGAGCGGCCCGCAGCCCGGCTCCCGTGCGTTCCTGCGCACCCCAGGAACGCTACGCCGGAGGGGCGCGCCCTGGTGGCCCAACTTGGGGAGAACCAGTTTCTGGTGGCCGGATATTTCTGCACCGTCGACTTCTTCCCGGCCGGCACTGAGAAGTAACAGAAGACCGAGCATACGGTAGCTTTGAAGGCATCCATTGAGTCGTCCAGCGTGAAGTGAGCGGCAAGCACCTGCTCATTACAACGACACAGTTCCCGCGACCTCCGGGCAGGGATGAGTCGCGGGATCCTGGCCTGGATGGTTAGGCGGGGGCGTGAAGGGTTTTGAAGCCCGATTTATCACCCAGACCGATAAGTACAACCGTCAGATTCTGATGCTTTGGGAGCCGATTTGCCTGATTTAAAGCGGGTGGTGGGCATTATCCGGGGAGTTTTCCACAGGACGGTAAATATTTCTCTTGACATTTTTATGTTTATTGTCGATTATTCGATGTTTACTAAATCGCTTTAGTAAGTGCTTCTGTTTTTGAGAGTGGCAGGTTAAGCTGCCGGATCAGACTTGGTGGAACCAATTTGAATTGTGCCTAAGGAGGCAAAAAAAGTGAACAGAAGAAGGCCGATGACTTTGACTGAAATAAAATGCAACGCAACGCTATGTGGCTGCGCTGCGGTTCTGTTAGCGGTGCTGCTGGCTCTCCTGCCAGGCTCACTGAAAGCTCAAACAACAGCCTCGCTCTCTGGCATCGTTTCTGACAGTACCGGAGGTGTTGTGCCGGGGGCCAAGGTCACGGCTATCAATCCGGCAACAGGCGACAAAGTGGGCACGGTGACCAGCGGCGAGGGGACCTTCACTTTCCCCGCCCTATCCCCGGGCACATACACCATTAGCGTGACGGCCAACGGATTTCAGACACTGCAGCAGGAAGGACTGGTCGTCACGGCCGGAGCCCGGGTTGAGGTGCCGCCGATGGCCCTCAAAGTCGGAGTTGTGTCCCAAACTGTCACGGTTCAGGCGAACGAGCAAGCACTCCAAACCGAGACAGGACAGTTGGGCTCCGTAATCAGTACAAATGACATCGAGCAACTAGCGCTAGTGAGCCAGAATTCGCTGGAATTGCTCAAGACCTTGCCCGGAGTCGTACTCATGCCCCCTGGCACTGGAAACGGCACTAATTTCGACTTCTTGAACGTTGGTGCGGAAGGCAGTCCCATCGGCTTCGGATTGGATAGTTATGGTGCGCCGCCGTCAGGCGGAGTGGCAAACCTGCTCGATGGCGTGAACATTAACGATCCAGGGTGCAATTGCTGGTCCATAGCTACTGTGCTCCCGGATATGGTTGCGGAAATTAGCTTCCAGACTTCTAATTTCGGCGCCGATGTCGCTCACGGACCGGTGGTTGTGAATACGATCAGCAAATCGGGATCGAGCCATTATCACGGTGAAGCCTATTACTATGTTCGTAACGATGTTCTAAATGCAAATGACTGGGTAAGCAATCACAATGGCCACCCGAGAGGACATGCCACCTACAATTACCCTGGCGGCAATTTCGGCGGACCCATTCCTTACACACACAAGAAAGTACTCTTCTGGTTCGGGTATGAACGGATTCTGCAGAATCTTGGAAACGCGGCTTCCGTTACCTCACACATACCCACATCCGATATGATGTCGGGCAACTTCACGGCAACCCCGGCTAACGTTGTACTTTGTCCTAACGGAATTGGCCCGGGAAATGCCGGCAGCTATTGCAATGACATGACGGGCACCTATTTGCCCGATGGCACACAGATTGGAGTCACCCCCGGCGTGCCGGCAGGCAAAATCCCAGCACAGTTCCTGAGCACCGTCGCGGCCACGAATGCCCAGGCCCTAGCCAAGGCATGGCCCAAGGGCAATGTGACGCCCACCGCTGGGAATGGCTATGCAAATTTCTACACGTCTATACCGGCTGTTCATGACGGATATATCTGGCGCGGCCGCGTTGACTACAACCCTACCGAAAACACTAAAGTCTATGTAGCCTATCAATTCGGGTACGACGTTCAGCCCTCGGGTCCCGCGGGCGTCGAAATGTACAGCGAAAACACCAATTCGATCCCTTACCCGGGCGGAACCATTACGGAACCCAACACATCGAAGACTCTTTCAGCGCACCTCGTTCACACCTTCACGCCTACGCTGACTGACGAGTTCGTTGCCGCCATCGGCTACGCCAGCAACCCTCAGGACATACCTAATCCTTCCGCCGTGTACCGCACAACCGTCGGATTCGTAGGCACAACGGTCTTCAACAACGGGGATCTATGGATGCCTTCCTACACTACTCCGAGCACAGGTGTGCAGACATTTCCGGACCTGGCTCAGCCGGATTGGATCGGCGGCAGCAGAGGCTATATCTTGATTAAGGAAACTCCAACGATCGCTGACAACCTGACAAAAGTGTGGGGCGCGCATACCATAAAGGTCGGCGAATTCTACGAAATGGTCGACAATGACCAGAGTAATAATACCTTTAACTCAAATGGCACCCTGAAATTCGATGGGCCGCCTGCGCTCAATGCGGTCAGCAACGTTGAGGTTGGTTCTCCCAATAACCCAACGGCAAACTTCGTGCTGGGCAATGCAACGTCATATCATGAAAATAGCGCAGATCCGGTGGGTGACCTGGCCTACAAGACTTTCTCGACATATGCGGACGACTCCTGGCGGGTAAATAAGCGCTTGAACGTTGAGGTGGGCTTCCGCTTCGATCACATGGGACGTTGGTACGACAGGGGAGGTGCTGGTGTGCCTGTATTCGACGCTGCCCGCGTGTCTAATGATTTCTATGGCGGGAACGTAACAACGCCCGGCGTCTCGTGGTACGGAATCAATTCCGGAGTTCCGAAGGGTGGCATGCCCACACCGGTGATAGAGGTTGCTCCTCGAGGTGGCGTCTCGTATGACGTATTCAAAAACGGGAACACATTACTCAGAGGCGGGTGGGGCCGATACCATTGGGGCGATCAATGGAATGACGTAGCTACAGCTATCGGGGTCGCACAAGGCGTTCAGTCCTTTAATCTGCCGAATAACATTAGCGTACTGCTTAACCAAATCGGCACCGGGCAGCCTAATGTGGTGACCGGCGCACATAATATCTCTCCCAGCTCCCGGGGGACCGGCTGCTGCGCTGGCGCGGTGACAACTGCAGATCCAAATGACCGGGGTATACCCGAAACCGATGGCTATAACTTCACAATTGACCAGCATACGCCCTGGAACACTCATGTCGAGCTTTCCTATATAGGAAACCAGACACATAACGCCCTGATAGGAGGCGGCAGCGGCGTGACACTCGGAGGCGGCGACGATTTCATCAACCAGAATAAAATGCCTTTGGGTGCGCTATTCCTGCCCGACCCGGTCACCGGCGTCATATCGCCGAATCCGGAAAACATCGGAGGGCCGGGGTCGCCCAATAATAAGGCTGCCGATTACCAGCCCTACGGCTATGCTTACGGCAGCAATCCTATTTATGTTCTTAGCCATCGTGGTTACTCAAACTTCAATGGATTCCAGGCCGTCGTGGAGAGGCAAGCTCGCAATCTGGCATTCAATGTCAGCTATACACACGGGAAGGCTCTGGGCACAGATTTATATGAAAATGCATTTTCGCTTCGCGGCAACTACGGGGTATTACCTCTCGATCGTCCCAATGTGCTCACGATGACTTACAGCTACAATGTGCTGAATGCCTATCGCGGACACGATAAAATCCTATCGGGCGCGATCAATAACTGGATGATATCCGGTATTACAATGTGGTCGGGGGGTGGAAATCTCCAGGCGCTTTCCAGCCCGAATCTTGGAATGACGCTTCAATACACCGGCACGCTCCCTGCTGGCGTGTCTCCTACCTATGGCGGTGCAACTTACTATGGCACAACTGCACGTATGCTTGTTATGCCAAACACGACCTGCAATCCAGCGTCGGGGCTCGCGGAGAATCAACATGTTAAGGCGAGTTGCTTCACCCCACCTGCAATCGGCTCCTATGGCCCCCGGAATTACCCATATCTTTCCAGCGCCTCTTACACAGATGCAGATCTGGCGATTAACAAGGTTTTCCACTTAAAGGATACAAACGCCATTACGTTCCGTGCCTCTGCGTTTGACTGGATCAACCACCCGCTGGCCTCATTCAGCGGCAGCCAGCAACTCACCCTTTACTACAACACTAACTACTCAAACAAGGCGTCCACTTTGAGTTCGTCCACATCTCCGACTTTTGGCTCCAGTGATACTAAGGCCGGAGGCGACACGCGACGTGTCGTTGAATTGGAGTTGAAGTATTCGTTTTAACAAAGAAGGGCCTCGCGAGAGGCCCTTTTTTACTGCTTATCGCTACGCATCCTTCAATCACCACGATACTGGCAAATGGGGTCAGGTGAATTGTCAACAGACGCGTCATTTGACCCGCCTGCCGCTCGGGATAATTAAAGCCACGTTGAAGGAGGCGCGTCATAGGAAAAATCAAAATAAATCGCCGCTCGTTTTTGCAGGCTACAGTCGTTGCCGGAGCCACAACCATGGCCAGGGGCTTGGCGCCAGGAGCGGTTCTTGCAGCACCTGCCGCAACCGGTCAGAAAGCGTCAGGCGAGACCACCTTTGTTGTGCTCGATAACGCCAATATAGTCGAGACGGCATACGGCAAAGTGCGCGGCTTGCAGAGGAACGGAATTCATATCTTCCGCGGCATCCCCTACGGGGCCGACACCAGCGGGGAAAACCGCTTCATGCCGGCCAAGAAGCCGGAGCCCTGGGCGGGCATACGGTCCGCGCTCTGGTTTGGCCACACCTGTCCGACGCTGTGGAGCCAGGACGGCGATGAATCCGAGTTCCTCTTTCATAACGATCTCGGAATCATGGGCGAAGAGTGCCTCGTCGCCAATGTCTGGACGCCGGGTATCAACGACAACAAGAAGCGGCCAGTCATGGTCTGGATGCACGGCGGAGGGTTCGATCACGGTTCCGACCAGGAACTGGAGGTATACGACGGCGGGATGCTTGCCCGCTCGGGTGACGTCGTCGTGGTGGGCTTCAATCACCGGCTTAATGCCTTCGGCTTTATGAACCTGAGTGAATTCGGCCCCGATTATGCGACTTCGGGCAATAACAGCGTGACGGACATTGTGTTTTTGCTCGAGTGGGTGCGCGATAACATCGCCAACTTCGGAGGCGACCCCGGCAACGTCACCATCATGGGCCAATCGGGCGGCGGTGCCAAAGTGAGCACCATCATGGCCATGCCGTCGGCCAAGGGTTTGTTCCACCGCGCTTCCATCCACAGCGGATCTATGCTCCGGGCAGGCGACCTGGATCAGTCGCTGGGGATGACGCATGCCATGCTGAACGAACTCGGCGTGAGCAAGGATAACTTGGGCAAGCTGAACAAGCTCAGTTCGCAAGACTTGCTGGACGCCTGGCAGGCGGTTCAGCGGCGGAACAGTAGCGCAGGCTCTCCGGGCGCGATGCCGCCGCGGGATGCGCGCTCAGCGGCCCGCAGCCTGGGCTGGGGTCCATACGTAGATGGCGTCGTGATTCCCAAACAGGTGTGGGATCCGACCGCTCCGGAGTTCAGCGCCGATGTCCCGCTGATAGTGGGTACGGTGCTGAATGAGTTTCTGAACGGCAAGGACAAGCCCGATGCCTTCTCCATGACAGATGACGAAATGATGAAGCAGCTCGCCGGTCATTATGGGGCGAAGTCGCTGGAGTTGGCCCAGGTGTTTCGCAAGGGACACCCGGAGGCAAATCCATTTCAATTGTTGTCGATCATCTCTACCTGCTCCATCCGCGCCGCTGCTGTAACGCAGGCGCGGCGGAAGGCGGCACTGGGCAACGCGCCCGCTTACAATTTCTGGTTCCAGTGGCAGACGCCGATTCTCAGCGGCCGGCCGATGGCATTTCATTGCGCCGATCTGAACTTCTTCTTTAACAACTCGGAGCGCTGCGCGTACCAGACCGGCAACGGCCCTGAAGCGCAGCGGCTTGCAATGCAGATGAGCCAGGCCTGGATTCACTTTGCCAGCACGGGCAATCCCAATCACAGCGCCATTCCGGAGTGGAAACCGGTCACCGCAAATGGCAGCGAAACGATGATCTTCGACACTGTCACCAGCTTCAGTGCGGATCCAGACAGTGCGGAGCGTCAGGCTGTCGCCTCCGCAACCACAGCCACGTAATCAAGGAGGAGGAAGAAGTGAAAAGCACGTGGAGCTATGTCAAATCCGTGGTCCGTTTCTATCTGTCCGGCGGCGGACTCGAGCTAAGAGGTATCCGTCCGACTTTGCTTTGTAAGTTCATTTTGATCTTTATCGGCATAGCTTGTGCTTCATCGGGGCTTTCCCAGCAGTATAAATATCCGTTCCTCAACCCGACGCTGCCAATAGAAAAGAGAATCGACAACATCCTTTCGCTCATGACGGTGGATGAGAAGATTGACTGTCTTGGTGTACCGACAAGCGTGCCACGGCTGGGAATTCCGAGCTACGGAGCTTCCGAGGGGATCCATGGGGTCGTGCAGCGGGGTGGGTACATTGGTATCGGCGGCATGGTGAAGCGCTCGGTGATTCCTACCACGCAGTTTCCACAGCCGGCTGGTATGGGTGAAACGTGGGACCCGGAGTTGGTTCGCCAAGCTGCCGCGGTAGAAGGCCACGAGGCCCGTTTTATCACGCAAACTCCAAAATACGATCGCCAGATTTTGATGCTCTGGGGGCCGCAAGCCGACCTGGCCCGCGATCCGCGCTGGGGCCGCAGCGAAGAGGTCTATGGCGAAGACCCTTATCTTAATGGAACCATGGCCGTATCCTTCGTGAGGGGCCTGCAGGGCGACAACCCCAGTTATTGGCAGGCAGCGGCGTTGGTCAAGCATTTTGTCGCCAACAGCAATGAGGATGGCCGCACGCATACCTCCTCCAATTTCGACGAACGGCTTTTCTGGGAGTACTACTCCGTTCCGTTTCGGATGGCTTTGCAGCAAGGGGGCGCGAAAGCGGTCATGGCTTCCTACAATGCATGGGACGGTGTGCCCATGGCAATCAATCCTATCCTTAAGAGCATTGTGATAAATCAGTGGCGCGCGGATGTAGTGTCAAGCGACGGCGGCGCTGTGGGATTCCTTGCGACGCAGCACCACGCTTTCCCAACGCAACAGCAGGCGGTGGTCGGTAGCCTCAATGCGGGCATCAACCAGATCCTCGATATATACAAGGAACAGGTTAAAGCCGCGCTTAAGGAAGGCTCCGTGACCGAGCAGGGGATTGACGACCTGTTGCGACCGAAGTTTCGCATCACAATTCGCCTTGGACTGCTTGACCCACCGGCGATAGTGCCTTATTCGAAAGTTAAAGGCTCACCCGAACCTTGGATTACCGAAGCCGACAGAGCAGTCTCGAAGAAAACGGCGCTCGAGTCTGTGGTTCTGCTGAAGAATGACAACCATTTTCTGCCGCTCAGCAAATCGATCAAGTCGATCGCCGTGATCGGACCGCTTGCCGATTCGGTCCACTGGGATGGATACGGGGGCATTCCGCCTTATGCCACCTCGCCGCTTCAGGGCATCAAAAAGGAAGTTGGACCCGGTGTGATCATTCACTACGCTGCAAGCGAACTTAATTACGATGCAGTCAAAGCTGCGCGGGAATCCGATGTTGCGGTGGTCTTGGTTGGCAATGACCCAACCTGCGGGTCCGATCTTGCACATGACTGGGGTGACGAAAATGGTCACCCTGACGGCTCCTCGCTGCCATGCTCGGTTCCGAGCGACGGACGTGAAGGGCGCGACCGCGACAGCATTTCCCTCGGTCAGCAAGAACAGTTAATCAAGCAGGTCTATTATGTAAATCCGAAAACGGTAGTCGTCCTGATCTCCAGCTTTCCTTTCGCCATCAATTGGACGCAGGCGCATGTGCCCGCTATCTTGCACTTGGCGCATTCCTCGCAAGACGAGGGAACCGCCATTGCTATGGCACTGTTTGGCGATTACGATCCGGGCGGCCATCTCACTACAACTTGGCCGCAATCGCTCGACCAGTTGCCACCCATGATGGATTACAACATCCGGGACGGCCGCACCTACATGTATTTCAAGGAAAAGCCACTTTATCCTTTCGGCTTCGGACTCACTTACACGACCTTTAGCTATTCCAATCTGAGCACAAGTGCCCCAAACTTGGACAAGGATGGAACTTTGACGGTAAGTGTGGATGTAAAAAACACGGGCGATCGCGCCGGCGATGCTGTTGTGCAGCTCTACGTGAAGCATTTGGGCTCGAAAGTGGAGCGACCAGCGGAGGAACTGCGAGGGTTTCAACGCGTCACCCTAAAACCGAATCAGACGAAGACTGTGCGGATTCCGCTCGAAGCGTCAAACCTGGCCTACTGGAATGAAAAGCTGCAGCAGTTCGTGCTCGAAAAGGAGCCGGTCGAGGTCATGGTGGGAGATTCTTCCGCCGACATCAAGCTGAGGAAGGATATTGAGGTTCAGTAAGCGGCGGCAGGGCGCCTAGATCCATGAAGTCCGCGCCTGTGGCTCGCCAGAATTCGGATCTGCTGTCGTATCAAGTATGTAGGCTGGGCATCCAATTCGTTCTTTTCACCTGCAAGACTGGTCCCATGCTGCGCCCAGTGAGGCCCCTTGTTGTTCTCTTTTCTCGATTCTTTCGCTCACGCCGCGATCTGCTATTGGAAAACTTGGCTCTTCGGGTAAGCGTTCGAGGTTCCCATCTTGACTGGGAGGGTCTCCTGCAATCGGCGGGCCGAAAGGTTTTCGTGTGCGCCGTCAATGGCTCCTGCAACGCCTAGCCTGGTCCAATATATTGCAGTCCTCGGAAAGCTACCGTACAAGAGAGAGAACTCTATGGACGCGTTTAAGCTCGAACCGATGTTCGTCTTTGAGAAGCTTTGAATCGATTTCTGGGCTAAGTGCAAGTTCGATGAGCTCTGCGGGCGGATCACTGGGCACTCTAAGAACACGTCCTTAAATGCGGCAATCGATAATCTGGTTCCTTTGCAGCCTTACGGCGGATTGGTAATGGGAAACGCCGTTCCCAACTGCGACCATAGATCACTGGCCCGACTCCGGATCAGCGTCGGAATGCCGACTTTCCGTTACTGATCCGGCCCGATGAACGCATTGGCGATTTATCGCTACGATCCAGAAGCCAATCACGGTCGCTATTCGAGGCATTTCAGTCGTGCTATAATCCCGCCCAAGACCCCGCTCACTTCCTCAGCGTGGCACATTTCGACTCACGGAGTGCACCATGCCGCTGCCTGCGCGCTGCTTTGTCCTCGCCGCTTTCTGTTTGGCATCACTCGCTGCCCCGTCTCAAACCACGTCCACTCCCCGCCCCGACCTCGTCCTCCAGGGCGGCCACGCATTCATGGTTTCGGCCATGGCTTTCAGTCCCGACGACCGCCTCCTTGCCACTGCGTCGGCAGATACCACAATCGGTCTATGGGACATCACGACGCATCGCGAGCTCCGCGCCCTTGTCGGCCACTCCGCGCCGGTCAATGCGCTCGCGTTCTCGCCTGACGGCCGGTTTCTCGCTTCCGCTTCAAAAGACAACACCGTGCGGCTTTGGGAAATCGCCTCCGGCCGCGCGCTCCTTACGCTCAGCGCTCCCGCGGCGCAAGGCGAGCTTCCCGGCTTCACGTCCGTCGCTTTTTCGCACGACGGCCTCACTCTCTACGCCGGCAACATGGATAGCTCCATTCATGTGTGGCAGCTTCCTTCCGGCCAGGAGCAGCCCAAACTCACTCCGCCGCCTGCCGCGCCCGATGCACAGGCACTTCTCGGCGTCTCCGCCATCGCCGTAAGCCCTGATGGCAAAATCCTCCTCGCCTGTCTCTCTGATGGCGCCATTCAGCTCTTTGATCTCCGTACCGCACACCTGCTTCACACTCTCGTTGCGCACAAGCCATACCAGCCTCCAGCGCTGCCCAAGGGCTTGACCGACGCGATGCAGAAAGAGATACAGGCCGATCAGCAGGCCAATCCTGCGCAAGCTCCTGCAAACCCCGATCTGGAAAAAGGCTTGGAATCTGTGTTGAGCATGATGGGTTCCACGCTTCAGGCTGGACCTCAGGCCGCAGCCTTTCTGCCCGGCGGATCCACCGTCGCGGCTTCCGTCGAGGGCAAATTCGTTAAAGTCTGGGACGTCGCCACCGGTCGGCTTGTTCGCAGCGTTTCCCTCGCCATCGAAGCCACCCCCATGGCCAAGGATTTTCAAAAGGAACTCGGCTCTGCCATGCCGGCGCCATCGGCCGGCTTGCTCGCCTTCAGCGCAAACGGCGGCCATGTTGCCTATCAAAGCGGCATGAGTTCTCTTCGCGTCGTCGATCTCGCTACCGGCCGCAGCGCTGCACCCATAGAACTGCCCTCCACGCCGGATTCCCCGGCCATGCCGGTCGCCATCGCTCTCAACCACGACGGCTCCCGCCTCTCTTCGGCCGATTTCACCAATACGCTCTACTTCTTCTCCGTCCCCGGCGCTCAGCTCCTCGCTGCGCTTCCCAGCACGCGCGAAGTCGTCACCGCTCTCGCCTTCTCGCCCGATGGCCGTTTTCTGGCCACGAATCATGGCGAAGACACGAGTGTCTGGGATCTCACGGCCGGAACGCAATCATTCACAATCCCCACCGCCGTCGCGCCGCCCTCCGGTCTCGCCTTCTCTGCCGACTCCAGTTCGCTCATCGTTCCTGCCACCGACCAGCTCGTCAAACTCTGGAACCCCGCCACGCGCCAGGAAACTCGCTCCCTCCCGATCGAAGCTGCGGGCCTCACCGCGCCCGTTGCCATCAGCGCTGACGGCCATCTCCTCGCTTTCCAGCACCGCGGCGGCACCGAGCTCCAGATCGTCGACATCGCCTCGGGCAATCTCCTCCACACGCTCGCGGGCAACGACTTCGGCGTCTCTGCCCTCGCCTTTTCACCTGACGGCCGCGTTCTCGCCTCCGGTGCCGGCAATGGCTCATTGAAACTCTGGGACGTGTCCTCAGGCTCCGAACTTCATACACTTTCCGGCCATCACGGCATCGTCTCCTGGCTCGCCTTAAGTCCCGATTCGCACCTCCTCGCCTCCTCCGCAACGGCCGACGACAATCTGAAACTATGGAACGTCGCATCCGGCTCCGAAATCACCGGTGCAAATATCCCTGCTGGCGCAGCCGTTCCTGCGTTCTCGCCCGATGGCCGCATTCTTGCCGTTGCTGGTCCGCAAACCTCGCTCGTCCTCTGGGACCTCAGCACCAGCACATCCATTCGCACGCTCGCCTCCAACACGGGCGCCGCCACTGTCCTCGCCTTTTCTCCCGGCGGCCGCTTCCTTGTCGCAGGCACCGCCGATGGCGCCGTCGCGCTCTTCGACCCATCCACCGGCGAGCAACTCCTCTCACTCGTCTCCACCGCGGGCTCGCCCGACTGGCTTGCCGTCGCGCCCGACGGCCTCTTTGACGGTTCGCCTGCAGCTTATAAGCAGATTCTCTGGCGATTCAACAACAGCACCTTCGACCTAGTTCCCGTTGAGCTTTTCTTCGATGATTTCTTCTACCCGTCTCTGCTTGCCGATGTTTTCTCGGGCAAGGCGCCTCATGCACCGGCGACGATCGCTCAAAAAGATCGGCGCCAGCCCACCGTTCACCTCGCTCTTGATTCGCCGTCGTCGGGTCCCATCTCTACCCGCACGGTTTCAATCCACATTACCGTCACCCAGGCCTCGGCCGACCCTCAACACTCCTCTTTGAGCGGCGCTCGCGGTCTGCGCCTCTTTCGCAACGGCACTCTCGTTCACATCTGGCCTGAACTGCCTGCCGCTGATGCAGCAGGCTCGGTCACCATTCCCACTTCCATCGATCTCGTCGCCGGCGTTAACCACCTTACCGCCTACGCATTCAATGACGACAACGTGAAGAGCGAAGACGCCGAGCTCACGCTCATCGGGAGCGATGCGCTCACACGCAAAGGCACCGCCTGGATCCTCGCCATCGGCGTCAACCAGTACGCTAATTTCGCCTTCAATTTGAATTTCTCTGAGGCCGATGCTCGCGATTTTGCTGCGCGTCTCTCCGCCAGCCAGACCGCTCTCAATCACTTCGCTTCCGTTCAGGTCATTCCCCTGACGAGTGCTGACGCGACGCGCCGCAACATCCTTGCGGCCCTCGCCCGTCTTGCTGGTGCGCCCGCTTCGCCCGACGATCCTGTGTCGATTGCCCCCCTGCAAAAAGCCCAACCCGAAGACGCCCTCTTCGTCTTCTTCGCCGGTCACGGCCTCGCTTCAGGCCCGCGCTTCTATCTCGTTCCCACGGACCTTGGCTACGATGGGCCCCGCGATTCTATAGACGATGCGGCTGTTTCCGCCATCACGGCACACAGCATCTCCGACCTTGATCTTGAATCCGCGCTCCACTCGATTGATGTCAGCCTTGCCGTTTTCGTCATCGACGCCTGCAACTCCGGCCAGGCTCTCAACTCGCCGGAATCGCGCCGCGGGCCGATGAACTCCACCGGCCTCGCCCAACTCGCCTACGAGAAAGGCATGTACATGCTCACTGCGGCTCAGGGATATCAGGAAGCACTCGAGCTTGCCCAACTTGGCCACGGCCTGCTCACCTACGCTCTGGTCGACGAAGGACTCGGCGAAGGCAAAGCCACTCAGGACACGCAGGAGATCTATCTTCGCGACTGGCTGGATTACCCCTTGCTCGAAGTTCCACGCCTCCAGTTCGAGTGGCTTCACAATCAGCTTGCCCACGGCCGCGGTTTTTTCATTGCAAATCCGGTCGATCCCGCGCAAGTCGGGCTACAGCGCCCACGAGTCTTCTACCGTCGCGAGCCCGAGGCTCATCCGTTTGTTGTAGCGCACACGCCTGGAAACTAGGGTCCAATATCGGCTACACGGGCAAACCGTCCAGTAGGCTCAGGGGAGAGCTGTATTTTTAGGGGTACCCACAATTTCCCCCACAATCGGCTTCAATTGCCACTGAGCTTAATTCATAAGATATTGATTTCAAATGGTCGGGGCGGAGGGATTCGAACCCCCGACCCTCTGCTCCCAAAGCAGATTCTGTCGTTTATGGAAACTTGTTGAAATTGAGTGGAAATAAGTGCTTTTGATTGAAATATTTACAGTTTCCCTGCCGATCCCTGTTGATCCTTGTGGCTTCTGGGTGCTTTGACAGCTACAAATTTGACTACAGCCGAATTGCCGTTTAGGCCACCGTCCCTTCGTCCAAATGGCATTCCAAATTGGACTAACCAAGGGGGTCAGTAGACGAACCATACCAATTTTATACTCGCATGGAGTTTTGGCGAGGCACAAGTTCTTGTCGGATTGAGTCTTGACGAACCACAACGATAGAAGAAATCAAACAGATTGTTATTGTCTGGCGACGACAGCATTGCCGACTTTCTGCTGCTCGACAACGCGGGAGACGAGTCGCATCGTTTCTTCGAGATGGAAGCGCATGGCATTGCGCGCCGCGTTTGGCTTTCGGGCAGCAATAGCCTTATAAATGGCCACATGGCGCTTTAGGACGTTCTCCGGAACGTCGGGCATCAGGAGCTTGAACAGGATCCATTGGCGCATCAGATTTCGCAGCAACCGCACTGCATTGCGTAAAACTTGATTCTGAGCGGCAGCGGAAATAGCCAGGTGAAAGGCCATGTCAGCCTCGAGAATAGAATCTCCGCGGGCAATGCTGTCGCGCATAAGCTGCACTGCTCGACCTATTTCTTCAATCTGCTCTTCGGTGCCACGCGCCGCAGCCAGCCCGGCGAGATTCTCTTCGATGATCGTGCGGGCTCCCATGAGCTCATGCAGTTCTTCGTGATCCATCCCGGTAAATGCCCAGAGTAAGGGCCGGCTGAAAAACTCCGAGCGCGGGCACACGAAGGTTCCGTCCCCGACACGGCTGTCGAGCATCCCCACGAGTTCCATCGCCTTGAGAGACTCACGAAGAGAAGTGCGGGCGATGCCGAGCTGCTGGCATAAGTCACGCTCAGGAGGAATCCGATCCCCTGCCCTCCAGTCTCCTCTGACGACGTATGAAAGCAGCTGCTCAAAAACGGAAACAGCAAGCTTGGTTCGTTCAACCGGTGTAACGACCTTGGGAGTTCGCGCCATCGTACTACGCTCCTTTATATCGTGATTGGGTTCAAGATCGGGACGGCCGGTGAAGAGTTTTGGCGAATTGCCGGTTGGCCGACAGTCGATTGGTACCAACAACGCGATTATAGTGACGCGGAAATCCGTTTTCAAGAGGTGTCCAATTCATTTCCTCCTTGCCAGAAACCGGTCTGCGTGGTCGTCATGAGGGCGAGGTGGCACTTGCGGATGCCCGCCGGCGCAATTCCTTCACCATCGATCAGTGAACAGCCGCCGTTTGCGGAGCCATGTCTTCGATGAACTGGATAATCGCCGAGTGATCGAGATCTCCGCAGCCTCGATTCATCAGCGCAATCAGCATTTGCTGCACCATGCTGGTCAGTGGCAGCGCGACCCTGTTTGCTTCGGCAGTCAGCAGGGCGTTTCGAAGGTCTTTCTGATGAAGGCGAATGCGAAAGCCTGGCTTAAAGTTGCGGGCGATGACCATGGGAGCCTTTGCGTTTAGCACCGTGCTGCCGGCCAAGCCACCCTTGATGGCATGGAACACAGCTTCCGAATCGACCCCGCACCGGTCAGCAAAAACGAGAGCCTCCGACATTCCGGCAATGTTACACGCCACAATGATTTGATTGGCGAGCTTGGTTACGTTACCGGCACCTACTCCACCCGTGCGGGTAACGCTCGACCCCATGCACTGAAGCAGCGGAGCAATATGGTCAAAGAGCGCCTGATCGCCACCGACCATGATAGCGAGTGTGCCGTCGATCGCCTTGGGTTCGCCGCCGCTGACGGGCGCGTCGAGAAAGCCGACACTCTTTTCGGCGCAGGCGGTTCCCACCCTTTGCGAAACCACCGGACTGATGGAGCTCATATCGACAAGGACGAGACCCGGATGCGCGCCTTCGAGCACACCCCCGGGCCCAAGAACAGCGCGCTCAACTTCAGGGCCATCCGGGAGCATGGTGATCACGACATCGACGCGGCTGGCTACATCGCTGGAGCTTTCGCCGCGTTGAACCCCATCTTCCGTGACCGCGTCAAGAAGCGATGGGACGATGTCGTATGCCACCAACTCGTGGCCAGCTTTCCGCAGGTTGCGAAGCATGTGTTTTCCCATAATGCCGAGACCAATAAACCCGATCTTCATGACAATCCTTCCTCTCTTTCGTACGAAGCCTGCTTCTAGGTGATCTTGCTGGGCAAAAAGGATTCCAGCCAACCGAGTCCGTTAACTGTATCGCGGGTTGGTCGATACTCACATCCAACCCAGCCGGCGTATCCCATCTCATCCAGCAACCGGAAAAGATATTCGTAGCGAATCTCGCCGGTATCCGGCTCGTTCCGCTCTGGGCAACCGGCGATCTGGATGTGACCACAATGCGGCGCGTAGTGCCGGAGCTTTGTGGCAATGTCACCTTCCATCACCTGCATGTGATATAGGTCCATCTGCATTTTTAGATTGTCCGCATTTACGTTTTTGCAAACCGAATACGAATCGCCCTGAGTGGAGATGAGAAAGCCGGGCATATCTCTTGTGTTGATGGCTTCGAGCAGGAGCGTGATCTGCCTGGCGGCGAGTTCTTCTGCAGCGTAGGCGAGATTCTCAATGAGGGTCTGGCGGCAGGCTGCGCAGTCAGCGCCCTTTGGAACAATGCCGGCCATGGCGTGCAGGCGCGGGGTTCCGAGAACCGCGGCATACTCTAGAGCCTTGCCAACGCCGGCGCGGAACTCTTCCGTCCGTCCCGGGATGCAGGTGATTCCGCGCTCACCGACCGTCCAATCGCCAGCCGGCATGTTGAAAAGCACAACCTCGACGCCCGCAGCCCGGCACCGTCTCTCGATAACCTCCGGTGAATGTTCATAAGGGAACAGAAACTCTACCGCGGAAAATCCTGCGTCCGATGCGGCAGCAAAGCGGTCTAAGAAAGGCACCTCAGTAAACATCATGGAAAGATTCGCGGCGAATTTTGGCATCTGTTCCCATCTCCTTTCTCTCAGTAGCGAGTGATCTGCTCCTTGGGCAACGCCTAGGAACAGCGTTCCTCAGGCATAACATCAATCAAATGCGTAATCCATACGAGTAGAAGACCACAAGGCCTGCGACGAAAAGTCCCAGCAGAATGCTGTGCTTCAAAGTAAAGCGGAAAAGAGAGGCCTGTGCTGGGACCGCCAGTCCAGTTGCCGCAGCCGCTACAGCGATGGTTTGCACGCTGATCATCTTTCCGATCACGCCTCCCGCCGCGTTGGCCGCCGCCATCAGGACGGGATCGAGTCCCAGCCGACCGGCAGTGATCGTTTGCAGGCCCCCGAACAAGGCGTTCGAAGATGTATCGGATCCGGTGAGAAACACTCCCAGAAGGCCAAGAAACGGGCTGAAGAAGGGAAACCACGCCCGCGTCGAGGCGAAGGCCAGACCAAGAGTCGCGGTTCCGCCACAATAATTCATCAGGAATCCGACCCCCAATACGACAACGACGGTGGCAATGGGAAGAGCAAGCTGGTGCAAAACAGCAGCCAGAATCCTCAAAAATCGTGAAGGCCTAACTTTGAGACAAATGGCCGTAAGAAACGTAGCGGTCATACAGGCTGTGCCGGCCGCAGGCAGGAAGTTGAAGGAGAACAATGCGTGGTACGGCGCAGGGGCAGAGGTGATTGGGGGCATTCGCTGCACAACATCATGAAGCCAAGGCCACTGGAAACTGATACTGCCCCGGTTTAAGACTCTCTGCACGGGCCCAAAGCTCCACAAAAGGACACAGACGACCAACAGTACGTATGGGATCCA
>Ga0326727_10004740_pt1 | contig 40129 bp, 24 predicted proteins | sample MB2enrmetagenome_FD_207643 | JGI IMG/M metagenome (GOLD analysis project Ga0326727, IMG submission 207643) | Lab enriched peat soil microbial communities from McLean, Ithaca, NY, United States - MB29MY | ecosystem: Environmental > Terrestrial > Soil > Wetlands > Peat | place: USA: New York...
GCCATCCCCCTCCCGATCCTCCCAGCCACTCGCCCAAAATGGCGCGCGCCGCCACCAGCCTTCGCTCCGGCTCCGTCAAAGCGCCGATGAGGGAAGACGCTTGTCCCGTGGCGCGCATGCAAACCGAAATGAGCGACGCCAGCAGCGTGGTGGAAACAGCCAGGCGCGATCCCTTGGGGATGTTGTTCACGTGGCTGACAATTTCAAGGCCAAGGCCGTCGCGTTGCAGCAATTGCGCGAGCACATCGGGAAGCGGCTGGTGGGAACCTTCCATGCCAGGCGGCACAATTCCTGACGCGATCACGGCGGCCTTGAGCAGTCCCAGATAGTCGCGGCCGAAGTCGAAGAGTTCGTTGAGGTCGCAGATCTCCGCAGTCGCGTCCAGGTCGACGCTGACCAGGCGGATCACGGGACGATCGATGACGCGCAGAAACGCCTCGACGGGAGGCTTCGGCGACTCCGCGTTCGATCCCAGCACGCCGAGATCGATCGAAACATTGAGCACCCGCGCCAACTCAGGCAGATCCATGCCCAGGAAAAAGATGTCGCTCCAGCCGCTGTGGCTCAGGTCCATGCGTACAGGCGTGGATTCGTGCAGGATCGGGAAAGGCTCGCCTGCATTGCGGCGCAGGAGTTCCGGGCGCATGCGCAGTGCGTAGTCGGCGGGATGCCCGGTGCGAAACATCCATTGATTGCCTCGCACCGATCGCACGCTCCGCCGCACCTGGTCGGCAAGGGTTTGAAAAGCCAGCCCGCGATACGCCGCGGCCAGCGCGCTGGAAAGGCCGTCGCTGGACCCTTCCGCGGCCTGGGCGGCAAGAAAAACGCCGATAGCCTCTTCGTAGCGCCGATTGAGCAGCTTCTCGTATCCGCCAAATGAAATCAGCGCCGGCGCCGGCCCGATTGCCAACCGCGCCGGCAGATGAAAACGGTGGATGGCGTAGAGAAAAAGCAGCGCCCGAACCCGTTCGTAGAGGTTATCGCTGCCGCGCCTGAGCTTTTCCAACTCGGCCGCTTCAGCCATCAGTTGATCCGTTGTGGCCTCGCGGCAAAATGCGTCGAGAGAACGATTGCGAAGGTCAGGATCGGCGGCTTCAATGATCGTCCAAAGCTCGCTCACGCTCATGCCTCTTTCCTGCTGAGCAATTCGCGTGTGGCCAGAATATGGATGAGTTGGGTCAGCACTTCGTCCCGGTCCTGCCCGTTCATGGCCAATGCGAGCTGGGCCGCAAACAGGCCATATTTCACGCCAACGTCAAAGCGCTGGCCGAGTTGAATCATGGCCAGATATTGCTCCCGTGCGGCGAGCACGGCAAGCGCGGACGAAAGACTGGCCCGGCCAGTTGCGGATTCTTGCAGCATGGTGGAGAGAATTTCGAAGATGGCCGGCGTCAGCACGTGCATCCCGTAGAAGCAAAGATATTGTCCGCTCCGCAAGCCGGGAACGATCAAGCGCTGCTCTGCTTCCGTCGGTGTGGGCTTCTCCAGCACGGTGTCAACGCGATAGAAGCCCGCTTTGCCCGGAACTGGCTGGCCGCCAACGGTGCCGTAGTACGGAAGAAGGTTTTCGCGCGTCACCTGCACCGCGGAAATGGCGCAGCCCTCTGTGCAGGCTGCTTCCACCAGCCGCTTTGCGCATCCGCTGGTCTCGTGGCCCACATAGATGTGGTCGCCGACGAAGTGCAAAAACGGCTCATCCTTTACAAAACTTCGCGCGCAGAAGACGGCGTGTGCGTAACCGCGCGCCTCGGTTTGCTCGACGAAGGTCAACCGCGCGCCCACGTCTGCCAGCAGCCTGGCGTACGGCTCCTCGTCCCCCGGCCACACCACGATACAGATGTCGCCGACGCCGGCCCGCACCGCCTCTCGGACGACCAGGTTCAGCACCGAGCGCTCCGTACCGTGCTCGTCAAACAGCGTTTGCATCGGCAGGTTGCGCTGATCCCGCCCCGCGGCTGTGATTACGGCTTTTCTAATTTGCATACCGGAAATGTTATCGCATCGGCCCTCGCATGAGGGCCATGCCCATCAGAAGTCGTGGGGATGATCCGCGAGAGTAGAGATGGTGCGCACTGTGTCTTCGGTGCCAGTTCCGCGATCGGATGACGGCGGGTTGGCCGCGTCGGTCCGGGCTCGCACCTTGGCCACGGTCAGCCAGTTGTCCTTGAAAGGATGATCGGCCAGCCACGGCGGCAGGGACATGTGAAGGAAGCGGCTCAACGCCTCGGCGTAGCCCTCATACAGGGCGCGCATTTCGCGAAGCCTCTCGATGGATTGACCGTCGCGGCAGACCTTGACGCCGCTTTCAGAGAGCAACTCGTAAAGTTTCTCGTAGCCTTCCACCGGAAGCCGGTCGGGTACGTCGTTGAGCGGCCGCTGCGAAAGAATCTGCGACAGGTCCACCATGGCGTGACGCGCCATGGCGAAGGTGAGTTGTGCCTGGCGCGCCTCGTAACCCTGGATTCCCGCGACCATGAGCGCCGACGTATCCAGAATCGCGGTCAGCGCTGCAAGCCAACTCTGGTTGCTGTGTTGCGAACGAAAATAGCAGAGCTGTGGATACGAAATATGGCTCTCCAGCAATTCCGCCGACCAGCGCTCCCACTCCGTGAGCAGCACCGAGAGCGCCAGTTCCGCGCCTTGATAAGAGTGGCGGCGCAAAAGCTCCGCGGCGGTCGGCGGAGATCCGGCACGCGCATCCAGCAATGAGATGCTGACCTCGCGGCGCGAAAAGGCGCCGTAGAGCACAGGGAAATACCCCATCACTACTGCCAGAAAACCCAGTCCGGTGCCCGCCTCCAAAATCACCAGCGCGCGCGCCCAGGGATTCTGCGGCGTCACATCTCCGAGGCCCAGCGTGAAGATGGTGGTCCCGCTCACATAGAGGTCCGATTGAAAGCCCGCATGGTGCGCTACATCGACGAAGGGGCTGCCGAGGGCGAAAAAGAGCAGCCCAAAGCCAAGGACCATAACGCCTGCCCACACCACCAGGAGCAGGATCAGCGAGAGCGGCCCGTAAAAACTGAACACCGTCTCCCGTTTGCGCGAGTTGTGCAGCCGCCGTGTGAAAAACGCCCAGGGCCTCCACGTGGCGATGTAAAACATGCGGGTGAGCCGAAATCGCCCGGTGGCGCGCCGCGGCAGAATGATGGTCTGGAAAGCATCGAGCAGGACGATGAACAGGCAAGCGAAGCCTGCAAAAAACGCCACAATTCGCATGATGTTTCTCCAGGGAAGTGTTCACGCACGCGCGCGTTCTAGCCGTTACCGTATTCGGTAATAATATACTTGGTAAAATGGACGGCTGGGGCGCAAATGCACGAAAGCCCCACGCTCTTCGGCAAGGGGCTTTCGTGACAACGCGATAATCCGGGAAAGTGTTGCTGCGGATGGCACTATGCTTTTTCCATTTACAAGTCAAGCTGGCTTCTTGGGCCTGTTTGATTGCGCCTCTTGCCACTCAGCTTCCCGGCGCTGCATCTCTTCCTTGGACACCGTGAAGGCTTTGCGGACGGCGTAGTCGAACCACTTGGCTTCGGTCTTGCCTGGGACAGGTGGGACTGGTTTGGTCTGTGACCTGACCCCGTTTTCCGTCCAGTTCGGTTTATGAAATCATAACGGTTGAGGCGCCCCGGATTTCTGGACCAACCGCTACTAGAGATTTTGGCGGTCAAGGCTCTCCCGAGCTTGATTGGCGGGCCTGAAGCTCGCTCCAGAGACTCAGTAGAGAACCTCTAGCGTGCGCGATTTCAAAAAGTGCTTCACCCCGATATTTGGCATTCTCCGGCAAGCGAGGAACCGGGTCAAGGGCGGCGTTCTTTGCCGGCGCAGCGAACCCTTGACGCGGTCCGCAGCTTGCCGTATTCCGTTCGATCGGGGTGAAGCACGCTGCAGATGCTGCGTGGTCTTGGGCGAACGAAGCCGGCGTTCGATCATCCAAGGCGCTATGTGGTCGTTGCAGGTTGTAGTGGGTCCTCCACTGTGTCAGCCTCTCACGTGCATGATGAAGCGATCCGAACCACTCGACGTTCAGGCACTCGTCGCGCAGTCGACCGTTGAAGCTTTCGATGAAGCCGTTCTCCACTGGGCGTCCCGGGCGGATGAAGCATAGCTGAACCCCGTGCTGAATCGCCCAGGCTTCCAGCGCACGTCCAGTGAACTCGCTGCCGTTGTCCAGAGTAATGCTCCGCGGCGCCTCGCCGCGCTCCATAATGGCGCCAGTTAGGGCAGCAACCACATGCCGCCCGTGAAGGGACCGGTCTGCTTCCAAGGCGACACACTCGCGGGTGAACTGATCGATCACCGTCAGGATGCGATAGGATCGCCCGTCGGTCAGCTTGTCGCTGACGAAATCGGCCGACCAGCACTGGTTCGGACAAGTGGCTGGCCCATGCGAAACACGTTGCCGGCGTCCGATCTTTTTCCGCTCCACGCTGCGCACCTTCAGATTCTCCTGGTCGTACAGACGATAGACCCGCTTGGCGTTCACCTTCCAGCCCTCCCGGCGCAGCAACACCGTCAGGCGCCGGTATCCATAACGCACGTGTGTTGCAGCCAGTTCTCGCAATCGGCAGCGCAGCGCCTCCTGGAGCGGTCTGTTGCTCGTGTACTGCATGGTGCTCCACGAGATCCCCACCACCCGCGCTGCCCGCCGCTTCGAAAGCCGGTACGTCTCCTGTGCCCACCTCGCCAGCCGACGCCGTTGGCGAGGCTTTACAGCTTTTTTGATACGATCTCCTGCAGGATCTGACGGTCGAGCGTCAGGTCGGCCACGATTCGCTTCAGACGGCCGTTCTCTTCGCGCAAGGACCGCAGCTCGCGCAGCTCCTGCACGCCCAGCCCGGCATACTGCTTCTTCCACATGTAGAACGTGGCCTGGCTGACACCCAGCTTGCGGCAAATGTCGGCAGTCTTCTCTCCCGACTCGTACTCCTTAAGTGCGGAAATGATCTCCTGTTCCGAGTGGTGCTTCTTCGGCATATTGATTCCTCCTGGTTTTCTCCCCGGAAGACCTCAACTGCCAATGTATCTCTAGTTCCAGCTGGTACAGCTTTCGGGTTTTGCCTCAGGGACTCCATAAATCCTCTGTGACCTCCGTACATTTATTGTGTGCGAACGTCGCACTGAATGGGAGGCCAAATGGAAGACGATTGGGTTCGAATACGACAGCCCCAAATTCTTGCTGAGATGCTTGATCGCTGGGTGAACTCAGAAGATCAAAGTATCGGCCTTTGCCTTCTCTGTGGTCAGGCGATCAAATCTGAGGCAGACCTCATCCCTGGAACTCCTTTACACAACTTCGAAGCCCAACGTGCTTCAGAGGCTCGCACTTCACCGCCCCTCCTGCGCAGGCGCTGCCGCAGAGCCGCTCGCGTCAACCAGTCTCAGCGCCGAGCCTCCCAAAACACCACCCACGCATCCGCGTAGGAGGCTCTTTTGCCGGGAGAGGTGATCACGTTTAACCCTGACTTTGCTGAGTAGTAAACCAGGACTACATTTTCTCAGAGCCAGCTCCGTATGGTGGAAATATGAAGGCGAGACATTTACAAATCGAAACGGAAACACGGGACGGGAAGGCGATCTACTTCTCCTATGTCGACGGAAGGTACTTCGAGCACAAAACACGTGAAGAAGTGGTGGAACATCTCTTGGTCGCGGCGGAAATCGCTGAGCGCTACGCCGATTTTTATGCGAGGCGGAAAGCTGACCCAGAATACCAATTTCTATGGGAATTCATCTTTCACGGTCTGGAAGACTTCAACTCCGGCTTCGATTCCCCGTTGATTCCCCACTTTTCCCCCGACGATTTCGCGATCGTGATCGAAAGGTGCGCAAAGCATGACGTATGCATCATCGGGATCGAGGTTTTTGACATCGGCTCATGGCCAATCAGCCTGCTTGATATATGCGACGGGAGGTACGCCCGCCATCTCGTTAAGTCGTATCGCAATCAAACAGGCATATCCTTCTGCGGCTGCTTTGATGTCGGAGAGAATGTCCCTGGCGGCAAGAAGTTCGAGTTTTCAGAAGATTTGATTGATTTAGAGGAGGCTCTTGGTGGAAAGCGAGGCCCAGATAATTGCACTGGATCAGTTTAATAACTTCGAGGTCGGCATCGTCGCGAGCTTAGAGACGCTGCGCAGAGTTCTAAAAGGACTAACAGTGAATGGGAAGCGGTGGTGGATAGGCTGCGATCCACGCGATGCCGTCGAAAACGAAGCAATCATGGTGGGCTTTGGCGATCCACGCTGCACTGATCCCCTGAACAGATCGTATTTCCGGATGCCAGTCCTTGAGGCGGCCTCGGCTCGCACGACCGGCCAATTGCTCTTGCTCATTGCCCCCTCAACCATCGTTTCTGATGACATCGCCGAATTCGAGGAGTTCTACGCGCCGGTCAAGAACGTTTTGCTGGAACGTATACGGGTCGGAGATTGACTCCGGCAAGAGGTTCGTAATGGATCTGGCCACCATGACACGGGCCCATGAACTTGCCGCAGTGTATGGCGGTGCAGGTTTGGACCAGGGAGAGAACAACGTGCACTGCCCGTTGTGCATTGTAAACAAATGATTTATGCAGATGATGAAGGTTATGCATGATTTTTCGGCCGGGCACGACTTACTTCGAGCGCACCGGCCGAAATAGAGATAACTCTTTAAGAATGAGCGGATTTCATTTCATTGGGTCTCAACTTTCGCCTTATGGGGTCAGACTTTCACCTCATGCGTGAACCCACACGAAGCCAAACTCGCAGAGATTGCGAGCAAGGGCGGGAAGGCGAGAGCCGCAAAACTATCGGCATGCTGAGCGCAGGCGGATTGCGAAGCTGGCAATAGCCGCCCGTGAAAACAAGAGATAGGACAGCGATTGAAATGCGGAACCGGAAACAAAACGGTCAGATCGTCCGAATAGGGGATAGGTGGTTTGTCCGCTATTGGGAGCGTCGCAACATAGGAGGAACCGCGGAACGAAAGCGGGTTTCACAATGCCTTGGGCCGGTGACAACGCGCGGCAAGCGCCCGCCCGCCGACAAGGAGAAGGAAGCGGAACGTCACATGGTAACAGTAAACGGTGGCGCAATTCCTGCGGAGCGCATTGTCACCGTCGGCGATTTTGCCGAACGGGTTTACCTCCCTTGGATCGAACAGCATAAGCGGCCCTCCACGGCGAAGGGATACCGGGACATCTGGGAAGATCACTTGAGACCCCATTGTGCGCAGATGTGGCTCAAAGATACCCGGACCTATCACGTTCAAGGTTGGTTGAACCAGATTGGTGGCGGCAGTCTGAGCCGCAATACCTTGAAGCACATCAAGAGTGTTGTGAGTGCGATCTTCACCTTGGCAAAGCAGCAAGACTATTTCCATGCAGAGAATCCTGCCCGCGATACGGCGATCAATCCTGGGGCTGCTGAGCCGCAAGAAACGTATGCCTATTCGCTGGAGGAAATTCAGAGTATACTCGCCCGGCTTCCCGAACCCGCGGCCACAGCGTTTGCAATTGCCGCATTCATGGGGCTGCGCTTTGGCGAGATTCGCGGTCTGCTTTGGGAGAACTACCGTTGCGGAGAAATGCACGTCACCCGCTCCATCTGGAATGGCCGGATAACGGACCCCAAGACTCGCAAAGGGCGCGCTCCGGTTCCCGTGATTCGACAGTTGGCGGAACGGCTCGAAATGCACCGGCTGCGCTGCGGCAATCCTCAAACCGGCCCGATCTTTGCCAATAGGCTTGGCACAAACCGATACATACTGCCGTCTCTGAATCGCTGCGAAAACTGCGGGAAGGCGGAGTCAACTCACCAGACGATGAATCACGAATATAGGCGTGACGGCAGCATTCCCGAGTGGCACGGCTGGCACGCTGCCCGGCGCGGCCTTGCAAGCAATCTGTACCGCCTGGGTGTGCCGGATATGGTAATTCAGCGAATCCTTCGTCATGCGAACGTGAGCACGACGGCAACCTACTACATCAAAACAGCCGCCGCCGATGTCCGGAGCGCAATGGCGAAGCTGGAAAATCATATTGCAGAGGCAGTTCAGAGCCAAGCGGACACTTGTGCCTCATCAAAACTCCATCCGGACCCAAGTTGGGGTCGCTCTTAGCTGAGAAACACGTCGTAGCCTGGCCAGAACATATCAGTGCTTCAGTACCTCCTCGAGCTGATTCAATGCCGCGGCCATGGCGGCGCCGTTGCCGTCCTGAAGGCTTTGAAACACGGCGACCGTGTTGGAAAACGGCTGACATGATGTTTCTGATTTTTGCCTTGGTTCGCTTACCTCCGCTGGACTACCCAGCGCACCGACTTGAACATTGTTTAAATCTATCCATCTATACATAAGAACCATCTCGAAGTGTTCCGTGTGGCATCATGCGTGAAAATTTCTATATTTTTTTTGCTTTGTTGCGCGAGCATCGTCAACCAACTTTTGGATGGAATCCAAACGACGGCGCACGGTTTGACGGTCTATACCTAGCTGCTCGGCGATCTCGGTCTGTGAGTGCCCCTCGCTGAGCAAGTCAGCAACGATCTTCAGTTTTGGCATGTGCTTTATGAGACCGAACTCCAATGCAGGGCTAGAATAGGTGTTGGCCGCCCGCCTGGACAGTTCTGCATCATCATTGAACTCCACCCCTTCCGGTACATCGACGGTCCTCACCATAGATGTCGGCGCTATTGACTTGGAGGGCTCTCGATGAGGCGGGCGAGGCAAGGACGGCAGTGAATCGCCCGGTTTTTCTTCCGCAGACGCAGGCTTTTTCGGGCCAAAAGTGCTTTTGGCCTCGCAATCTACCACAAGAGCGATACAATTCCATCGAACCGGTGCCGAAAAAGGAGATTCCGGCTGGACAATCATGGAGAACAGAGTGAGAGCGTCGCGGAAGGCCGTCTTTCTCATGTTTTTGGTCCTTCAGTTAGGCCTCGTTTGGTCCTTTCCGCGGTATGCGACCCAGGACGGACCGTCGCACCTGTATAACGCAGCCGTCATTTCGGCTTTGCGGTCCGGGTCATGGAATGGTGTCTCCACCTATTTCCGATTAAACCCACGGCTCGTCCCAAATTGGACGACTTATTTCATTTTGATTCAGCTCATGAAGGGATTCTCTGCTGCGAACGCAGAAAAGATCCTCGTATCGAGTTATATCGTGCTCTTCGCGCTCTCATTCTGGTGGGTTCTGGAGCTAATGCGTCCCGGCTCGGAGCATTTTCTCATTTGGGGTCTCGTACTCGGAGCGAACTGGTTTCTCTCGCTGGGCTTTTACAATTTCTGCTACGGTTTGGTCTTCTTCCTGCTGTGTTTTGGCTATTGGCTCAAATGGCGCCAGAGCTTCGGCGCCAGGCAGTATCTCGTGTTGTTCATCCTGGCCACGCTTCTCTATATCACCCATCTTTTCTGCTTTCTCATGGCAGCGCTTCTTATTGGTATCACGGGCTCGGTCGCGAGTCTTGCCGATGCGCGGCGCGCGGAACATGGCAGTGCATTCCGCAGTCTTGCGAAGGTGCTCCTTCGTTCTGTGGTCATTCCGGAAATGTGTTTCATGGTTTTTCTGTTCCTCAATCCGTTCAGCGCAGCCGGCTCTCAATACGAAGCTCACCCCGCGACAGCCCAATCGCTTACGAGCATTCTGTGGCGCTTGACCGAAAACCATGGGGCCCCCATCTTTTACCCCCTGCTGGATTGCGGTGGCACTCTCGCGAAGATGATCATTTTGCTTTTATTTGCATTTATTGTTGCTGCATTCTATTGGACTCTCGGGCGATCGCCGGAACGAGTTTCGGCGGTTAGCTACGGGCTTGCTGTTTTCTCGGTGATCTGCCTGGCTCTTTATGTTTTCGGTGGCGAGTCATATTCCGGAACTGGAATGCTGCGGGAAAGGGCCGGGTGGTTCGGATGGTGGAGCGCTTTCGCCTTTCTGGCTTCGAGAGAATGGAAGACACGAGGCAAGCTGTTCGTAAGCATCATCGCGACCATCGTTTTTGCGATGGGTCTCCTGTCCGGGGCTCTCTGGCGTCGCCAGATATCTCCACTGCTGGCGCCTTACAGTGATGCGGCGCGCATGGTTGAATCCGGCAAGACCATGTTATCGCTGTGTTATTGCTCACCCGGGGCTTCCGATTTCGAACTTTTCAAACGCCTGAGAATCCGTCCGCTTCTGCATGCGGGCGAAATCACCGCCCTAGTTGGTCGAGATTTCTCCGTAGCAAACTATGAGGGAACAGGGACTTCGTTTCCCGTTGAGTACTTGCCGGAAGTCAACCCTGCTATTCGCGAACCCGAGATGATGGAAATCGGCTCGATAAATGCGGACCTAGTTGATTACGAGGAGAAGACGGGCAGGTCCATAGACTACGTGCTGGTCTGGGGAGGACCGGACGTTTCTGGCCAAGGCAACCGCGATTCCCGGCTCTGGACGCAACTGCGAGCGCGATACACCCTCATCTATAGCTCGCCGGGGCTCCTTTCGCTGCGCCTCTTTAGGAGGAGTGTTTGAGAACACCTCGAAACTCTAATGTCCGCCGCTGAATGCCACTTGCGTTGCGAGATCAAGAGGCTCCGCTGGTGAAATGCCTTGAAATGATCCGAGTTAAATACCTCGTGCGCCAAATCGACAGACTCTTCGATGGCGCGACTCGTAGGGATTACTCGCACATTGACCTGAAGCTCCCGCGCCAGTCGCAACCCGGCAATGATGCACGCGCCGAAATAGATCAGGGAGCGGTTGGGGCGCGGCATGTTGGCATCGGGGTCGAACATCAACGCCCTCCAGTCCGGTGCTGGTGCGCTACCAGGTGATCGGGTCTGCCTATGAAGACCTCAGAGGGCAAATACCGGATTATAACTAATATCCCCGGGCACGTTTGCTAACGACACAGCCAGTTATGGGGTCGGGAACGGCGCTGGCCTTCGTACTGACCATTGGCTATGTGAGCCGGTTCGCGCAAGCAACCAAGGAGCGTTCGCCACTATTTGGTAGCCCGTACCTTAAACAAAGCGCCAGTCTCGGTGCCGGAGCGAGTAACCCCAGCCCGCAAGTAAAAGCCCATCTGTGGCGTGTTGCTTACCACCTGAAACTGAAGCCGTGCTGCTAGTTCCTCTATGCTGGGCCCGCTCGCACCATCCCGCACAAGAAAATCCAGCCGGACGTTTCCCTGCTTGTTCAGTGTGGCAAGAATCTCCCCGGGCACGAATTGCGATCGGTCTTCGTAGGTCCAGGGATAGATCTCTTTCGGGCGCAGCATGATGAACTTCAGGTCAGTCCAGGGAGCATTGGTTAGAATCGCCTGCGATTCACGAAAGAAATGTGCGCCCCCCCATGTAAATGGATCGATAAACTCCTCTCTTCTGCTGGGTTCCATGATGATTGCACCCAAAGATCCCGGCTTGACCAGTGGAACACTAAGGGCGCTGTTCAGATTGCGGGCAGTATTGGAAAGATAGTGCCATTGGGAATAGAGAATTGTTATTGCGCCAGCCAGTGTGATAATTCCAACCGCAAACGTACACCAGCGAGCGGGCTTGATTGCAGCCGCGCCTGCAATCAGGAAGACCACCCAGTAAATGGAGAACCGTTCGCCGAGATATGAACCTCCGATTAAGAATTCCGGAACGGTGAAACTGAGAACAAAGAAGAATACGGCCAACATAATTGGCAGAAGCGAAACGGCATCGATCTTTGCCCGCTTCTTCCAAATTGCAGACAGAACGCCGATCGCTGTTATTGTCACCAAGGCGACGAAGATCACGCAAAACAATTTGTACACGTAAGGCGATTCAAGGCGGTGAAGCAGTACCTCTGTTGAGAAGCGGATGAAAATACTCCTGGGTACGTCCGGGACTTTATGCGGTTTCGGGAAATGTCCGTTCAAACGCAAGATCCAGAGACAGAAAGCGATCCCCATGACGACCAATACAGTGAATGGCCGTGCACATTCACGGAGTGCGGCCCGCAGCGTGCGGGGCTGACCGGCTGTATCGTGGAGAGCCATTGCGCCGGAGTATAGGCAAGCAAAGGCAAGAAATGCAGCCAGAGGGACAGGATGCGTGACCGCGAGTAAGCAGAAACCTCCAAAGAGAATTCCTATTCTTAGCGAAGTTAGCTCCTTCATCCATCGCATCCAGAAGCCTATAAGAAAGAGAGAGAGGGCCATGCCCAACGCATAATTCAGAAAGCCCATATAGATATAGAGATTGATGCAGAATAGCGCGCCAGTCAGCGTCCAAGGGCCAGGTTCTTTGGTGATCGACCGCAGTAGATACCGAAAGCCAAAGATAAACGTAAGCGCATAAGCGCAAATGAGTAACTTCTCGCTCATCAATGGAGTAAATAACTGCTCAAGTCCCAACAGTGAGTAGTACTCGATCATATAAGGGGTCAGGTAGGACTTGATCTCGAAGTACTGAGGGTAGGGCCCGCTGTGTGAGAGAAGTCCGCGAAGCACATCGACGTAATACAGGTGAACCGGCCCATCGTGGCTGGGAAAGAATGGCAGCGAAAGGATCATGGCAACCGTGCAGGCTGCGAACACAAACGGGGCTAAAAACCAGAGAAGCATAGTTTTGCTGAATTCAAGGTTTCTATCGCGGCGTTCTTTCGTGAGCTGTGCGCTGTCCTGGGGACTGTGAATACCCATAGGTTCGGCTCCGTGCCTGCGCAAAAATCAAATTCCGCCACCGCTGCGCAGGTAGATGACTTCTCGGGCAGGTTCAGGCAGGCATCAAGAAGGTTGATTCCAGACCGGGATTTCACCCAGGATTTCCATTTTGAATCCCTGCATGACGGAATTATATCTATTAGAGTCCTGTACGCTGGAGATCTTTTGAGGATGGGCCTTTGGGCGACTCCTGTGGCGCACGAAGGACTATTGACTCTCGCATAATATAGAGTCATTCGGGCCATAAAGAGGCTTGCTTCCAGAAGGCGGCGATCAAACGGGGACGGCGGCGCATGCGGCTCAGAGTGCGGCGTGCACCCGTCCAACGTGAGACCGACCTGCCAGACTTCACCGGAAATGGGTATCGCAGGGAATCGGAGGCCAACAACACCCGCACGGATTAAGTTTTCCGATTCCTGAATCTGGGTCCAAAACGTGGATCCAATGACTGAGCCGGTTTCGGAAATTCGGACAGCGGGATAAGTGGAAGGGTTGTTCCCTGACGGCCATTAAGATGGCAGAAACGAGGAGCAACGATGACACGACGTCCACGCCGGAACCACACAGCGGCCTTCAAGGCGAAAGTGGCCTTGGCCGCGCTGAAGGGAGACAAGACCCTGGCCGAGCTGGCTCAGCAGTTTGATGTCCACCCCAACCAGATCGCGGACTGGAAGACTCGGCTTCAGGAAGGTGCGTCCGGTGTCTTTGGCGAGGACCAGGCCGAGCAGCAAGTCAAGGTCGATGTGACCCGGATGCAGGCCAAGATCGGGGAGCTGACGCTGGAAAATGATTTTTTAGAGACTGCGCTCATCAAAGCGGGTCTGTTGAGCGCAAAGCGATGATCAATCCCGAACACAAGTTGTCCATCCGCAGACAGGCGGAATTACTGGAGATCAGCCGCTCCACGGTCTACTATCGGCCGCGCCCAGTCTCTGACGCGGACCTGATGTTGATGCGGCGCGTCGATGAGCTGCATATGAACTATCCGTTCGCCGGCAGCCGCATGCTGCGCGACATGCTCAGCCAGCAGGGTCTTGAAGTGGGCCGCCGCCACGTGCGCACCCTGATGCGGCGGATGGCCATCGAGACACTGTATCGCAAGCCCAACACCTCCAAACCCGCGCCAGGACACAAGATTTATCCCTACCTGCTGCGCGGCCTCTCGGTCACGCGGCCCAATCAAGTCTGGGCCATGGACATCACCTACGTTCCCATGGCGCGCGGCTTCGTCTATCTGGCTGCGGTCGTCGACTGGTTCAGCCGCCGTGTGCTGGCCTGGCGGGTGTCGATCACCATGGACACATCGTTCTGCATCGAAGCACTGGAAGAGGCTCTCGGCCAGCACGGCAAGCCTGAGATCTTCAACACCGATCAAGGAAGTCAGTTCACCAGCGAAGCCTTCACCGGACGGCTCAAAGAAGAAGGCATCCAGATCAGCATGGATGGCAAGGGCCGCTGGTGCGACAACGTCTTCGTCGAGCGCCTCTGGCGTTCGCTCAAATACGAGCACGTCTACCTGCATGCATACGAGTCGGTCGGCGAAGCCAGATGCAAGATCGGGTGTTACCTCGAGTTCTATAACTCCCGACGCCCGCACTCCAGCCTGGGGGCACAGACGCCCGACCAGGTATACTTCCACCGTCCGCCAGAAGCTCTGGCGGCCTAACGCGCGATGAAGCAGGCTGTGGAAATGCCGGTCTTATGGAAAGCGCGGAAAACGATGGAACTGTTTCCCGCCCTTTCCACAAGACCTTGAAAATCGATGAAACCGATTTTCACATTCCCACAGCCACGATGACGATGAGCTGAACAATTTTTCCACTTAAAAACCCGAAAAACCTGTCCAAACAAACGGAGCCACCGCAATGATCACTGCTGCATCGGCCATCGAGTGATGTTCGGCGGAGGTTGAACTGCGGAGCGGGGGATGGCATCTATGACCCCATCCACAAAGCTGTATCACTGGATGCAAGAGCAGCAGAGATGGCAAACTTGCTGAAAAAGCAACTGCTATAATGACGCCAAGTTTCGGCCACCCCTTTTCTCCGCCATGTCTTGCATACGATTTGGTGAATTTGAGCTCAACGAGCAGACTTTTGAGCTCCGCAAGAACGACGCGCCTATCCGGATCCAGCAGCAGCCGGCGCGCGTGCTGGCGTTTTTGCTGAATCATCACGGAACGCTGGTGACGCGCGAGCAGATCCGGCTGGCCATCTGGGGCGAGGATACGTTTGTCGATTTTGAGCAGGGGCTGAACTTCTGCATCCGGCAAATCCGGCTGGCGCTCAATGACCATGCTGACAAGCCAAATTATGTAGAGACGCTGCCGCGGCTGGGGTATCGATTTGTCGGAAAGATGGAAAAAGGCGGGGACGGCGAGGAGACTCCCGACGAGAAGCGACTGCGGATTGCGGTGGTTCCCGTCGACGAACTTTCAGGCAAGGAAGGCGACTATTTTGCCGCCGGATTGACGGAAGACATGATCTCCGCGCTCTCGCGTATCGATCCGGCGAGGCTGCGTGTGATCTCGGTTCCCAGGCTGGAGAGCGGCGAGGGAATGGCGGCGCACCTCGATCGGCTACATCGCGAGTTGAATCTGGATTATCTTCTGCGCGGGACGGTGAGACGGTCGGGGGATACGCTTCGCATCAGCGCGCAGTTGCACGATCTCCGCGACCGGTGCGTGCTTTGGTCGGAGACATACGATCGCAAGGCGGGCGACCTACTGGCAGTGCAGGAAGAGGTGACCGAACGGGTCAGCCAGTCATTGGCCTTGGAGCTGTTTCCCAGCGCAACGGTGGGCTCGCGAAGGTATTCGAAATCGTCGGCGGCCTATGACGCTTATCTAAAGGGGCGTTTCTTCTGGCACAAGATGACCGCCGATGCGATCCGGCGGAGCATGGGCTACTTTAATGAGGCGCTGGCGATGGATGCGGGCTTTGCACCGGCGTGCGCCGGTCTCGCAGACTGCTACGCGCAGATGGGATCGATTCGCGTGGGTGTGATGAAGCCGCTGGAAGCGCTCGCGCAGGCCCATTCGCACCTACAGCGAGCGTTGGATCTGGATGAAACACTGGCCGAAGCGCACTGCACGCTGGGGCTGATCAAGAGCTGGTACGACTGGGACTGGGACGGAGCAGGGCGGGAGTTTCAGGCGGCGCTGGCACTCGATTCGAGCCAGATTACGGCGCTGATTTGGCAGTCACTGTACTTAGCCGCTGTGGGGAAGCCTCAGGAGGCGATTGCCTCGATGAAGCGCGCGAGAGAGATTGAACCGCTCTCGACAAGCGTGAATCTCTACCTCGGAATTGCGCAATCTCATGCCGGCCAGCACGATCTTGCTCTGCGGCAATTGCGGCAGAGCGTGGAGCTGGAGCCCGGCTACTACAGGCCCTATTTCTTTCTCGGCCGGAGTCTGGCATGGCTCGGGAGATATGACGAGGCTGTCGAGGCCTTTGAGAAGGCTCTTTCGCTTACTCCCGACAACATTGAGGCATTGGCGTTTATGGGAGCCGCTCTGGCGGGCAAGGGGGAGCGTCAGCGCGCTCTGAACATCGTAAAGAAGGTGAAAGTTGCAGGAGAGAAAACGGAGCCAGCCATCCTGATTGCCACGATCTACGCGAAGCTCGGACACGCCGCGGAGATGTACGAATGGCTGGAGCGAGCGGTGGCGGTGAAGTCCACTCCCATCTACATCGCGACCCTGTGCGACGAGTTCCGTCCGTACTTGGGGGAGCCGCGTTATCACGGCTTTCTCGCGTCGATCGGTTTATCGCACCTTGCGCGCGGCTAAGCGGCCGGGAAGATGTTCTGGTTGAAGCAGAAAAAGTTGTCGGGGTCGTATTTCTTCTTGAGGGCGGCGAGCCGCGCATAGTTTGCGCCGTACGAAGCTTTGACCGCCGAGGGTCCTTCATCTCCCAGATAATTCACATAGGCATCCGAAGCTCCGAATGCGTCCAGGGCTGAAGCGAAGCTCTGCGCCCAGGTGATGCATTTCTCCGCCATTGAAGGGTCGGTCCACGCGGGCATGATGTTGATGCTGTAATGCACGCGCCTGAGGCCGAAGGCAGTCTGTTCGACGGGCACACGGCTGGCGGCCCCGTGCATATGCTCAAGGACGACCTGAGTCTGTTCGGAGGGCATCTGTTCTGTGTGCTCGAGGATGACGCGGAGGGCGTCGTCACTGAGCTCGCGGAGGAAGGGGCATTTGAAGTAGTAATGCGCGCCCGCGGGAGCCGTGAAATCGAGCATGGTTTGAAGCTCGGTGTATTTCTTTTCGCCCATCATGTCGGCAGCGGGCGGCGAGGCTAGGTAGAACTCCTTGCACGCGGCGGCGCGGTCGCCGTTCGATCCACTATGACAGAGAGCGACACCCGCCATGGGATGGCCGTGGCCGGTGAGAAGCGCCGCATAGGCGGTGAGCCCGTCGGGCGCGTGCGCAGTGAGGTCCCGATATTGCCGCAGCAGGTCAAGAGCTGCGGGACGCTGATACAAAACGATGCCGCCGTGGATGGAAGCGAGCTCGTGCAGGCGAAATTCGAGCGCGGTGACAATACCGAAGTTGCCTCCCCCGCCGCGAATGGCCCAGAAGAGATCTTCATTCTGCGTGGCGCTGACGGAAAGGTGATTGCCGTCGGCGTTCACCAGGTCGGCGGAGACGACGTTATCGCAACTGAGGCCGTGCTTGCCCATGAGCCAGCCGATGCCGCCGCCGAGCGTTAAGCCGCAGACGCCGGTGGAAGAGATGACGCCGCCGGTGGTGGCGAGGCCGAATTTCTCACCTTCTCGATCGAATTCTCCCCATGTGGCGCCCCCCTGAGCTAGCGCGGTTTGGCGGCCGGGGTTGACCTGGACTTCTCGCATCAGGGAGAGGTCGATCATTATGACGCCGTCGGCGACGGATTTGCCCGCCACGCTATGACCGCCGCCGCGGACTGAAGCAGGCAGGCCCTGTTCGTGGGCAAACCTAACGGCTTGCATCACGTCGGCGATGCCGGTTGGCCGCACGATGACGGATGGCTTGCGGTCAATCATGCCGTTCCAGATCTTGCGCGCGGTGGCGTAGTCCGGATCATCCGGGGTGAGGACGTGGCTGGTGAGGACACGGCGCAACTCGGCAAGCTGGTCAGTTGAGAGGCCTTCCATCTGCTCTTTCATGTTGGAGAGATTACCAAATTACGGGGTAAATCGGGATGAGTTTTGGATGAGTTGGACGAGCCGCTGAACTCATGCGCAACTCATCTCCGCCTCATTGAGTCCGGGACGAAGGTGGGGCAGACTCCTTTCATCACAGGGCGCGAACGGGACGAGGCGCCGAAATGAGAAAAGGAGAAATTCTCATGAAAAGCATGAAAGCTATCGTTCTCGCCGCAACCATTCTGACGTCGACGCTGGGAGCATTTCCGAAGCCTGCGTCGGCAGCCGTTAACGCGTACTTCTTTGTCGACGGCTCGCCTCCGCCGCCCCCACCACCTCCACCGCCAGCTGTGAAGACGCCGGACATTATCAGCATCGTGGTTTCGCTGCTGCTGGGATAGAGCACAGCAATTGCTCGCGCAAAGCCAGCCGTTGTACTCAGGCTGCAGGGGCACGCGAAGAGCATTCGATCGACATTCTCGTGACCGCACAACTTTATGCAACGGCGGACTCAGCCATGCGAGGAGCCAGACAGGAAGTCTTTGCTGCTGTAGTCCTCAACCTTAACCGCTTCTCGAACCGGCGCTGCCCGCGCCGATCCCCAAGGAGGGACAACGATGAAAAGCAAATTGATGCTTACAGTAGCAGCATCGATTGTTGGGCTGGCACTCATGTGCGTTCCCAACGCCCAGGCCGCCTGTGGAGGTGTGACACTGCCGCAGGCTCATCCCAGTAGTTTTCAACTCCAGTCCGGGTCTGCACGCTTGTTGCGGACGGCGTTCCCTGACCTGGGAGCGCCATCGATCATCGGCATGTGGCACGTGACGTTCACATCCCACGGTTCGGACAGCGACTTGCCCGAGGGCGCACCGGTAGACAACGCTCTCGTTGTCTGGCACGGTGACAACACCGAGATCATGAATTCCTACAGGCCGCCGCAGGATGGGGATTTCTGCATGGGCGTCTGGAAACAAACGGGGAAATACACGTACAAGCTGAATCATTTTGCGTGGTTCGCCAACTCATACGATCCGACCAATCCGCTGAGCTGGAGCGAAATCGGGCCTGCACAGGGTCCCACTCACATCGTCGAGGAGGTCACCCTGAGCCCGGATGGCGCCCAGTACACGGGCACATTTACGCTGGATGCGTACGATACTTCTGGCAACCCAACCGTCCACATTGCCGGTGTGCTGAACGGAACCCGGATCACCATGGACACCACGGTGCCTGGTCTGCTCTAGGAAGAGAGCGGTCATCCCGGTTCATCTTTGTGAGGGCGGCGGGATCTCGGATCCGTCGCCTTTGCTTTTTTGGGGGCGCGCAGGAGGTTCCAGTTTTCGGCGCGTGTTAATTTGCGGGCGCGAGGATGCGGGCGACGAGGTCGTAGTCGTGGGACTCAGTGATTTCAGCGAGGTAGAAACGGCCCTCCTCGAGATCGCCGAACGGACCGAAGTCGTTGATGAAGACTTTGCCGTCGATTTCCGGCGCGTGAAATTCGGTGCGGCCTTCCCAGAGGAGCGGCGTTTCCGCGCTGCTTCCAATTCCCCCGGGAGGCGCTGCTGTTCGCGGCGTTCCGCAATGATCCGCCGTATCAGCCTTCCCACCCCTTGGACAGTTGGGGACGCATTTGAAGACAAGACATCGATTCTATGCATTCCGGCCGAATCACCGGCCACCCGTCACCGGCCACCCGGAACTTTGTAGTCATCCCCTTAAGACGGCAGGATTCGATTCCACATGGGATAGAACTGGTGGCTGGCACTCCATTGCCCCGGCCTAGCCAAGCTTGGGCTCCCATCTCCTCCCAATAACACCTGTTTCTGGAAGGGTGAAACCGGCCGATTTCGGTGCCGCAGAATCAGGCACTTGCGAGGGCGGATTCCGTAGGGTTCTTGGAACGCCCCTGGAGCGCACGACAGGCGGTGCCGACGCCGATGCCCAATTCCCGGGAGATGACCTTCCACGAGGCACCGGAGGCTCGGAGGCTGGCGACCAAGGGGGATGAAGGCGACTGGCGGATCGCCGGTGCCAAGGGCCTTTCGGGATTCATTCATGGAGGACCGGCTCGAAACGTGCTTTGAGCAGCAGTCGAGCCAAGGACCACTTGTCCGGAAAGCGACTTTCGTCCAAGTGGAAAGTCGCCCATGGTTACATCAGCGGACGACCATCCTCTCAGAAACGTGGCTCTTGGGTTCGCTTGCTCGCGCCGTTTCAAAAGGTCTCTGAAAATCGCCTCCACAAACTACACAAAACAAACGACTGGATCTCATCAATTTGGTCGTTTCAAAACCTATAGGTTCTCAGACAAGACAACACAATCCGATAACCGTAGCTGCTGTCGGCATCACTCGTGCCAATTGCCACCCCGGCGAGAAATTACACCGGAGCGTGATTCCATGTGGTACAATCCGGCCCAAGTTTCAAACCCAAAGGAAGCAGTCTTCAGGGCCCTCGTAACCGGTGGCTTTGTCTGTGCAGGTAGCACAACAGCCACCGAGAGCTGAAGGAACGGGAGCGTCGGCTCTACCTAGCCGCGCAACCGTTCGCAACTGGGCAGGCCGGAATCTCCATGGGCTCCACGCTGTGGAGTTGAGCTGATCCGCCAACTCAAGTGAATCCTAAGGCGCCTCTATGGCGCAGATTCCTTGCAGGCGGAAAGGAGTGCTCAGACGAGATGAGAATCATCGCAAACTATGGAGTCTCAATCTTCACCAGGTCCGCACATTCTCGACGGGTATGGGAGCGCGTGCTTATGGGCATCCTGCTGCTTGCTGGAATCGCAGGTGGGCCGCTCAGAGCGCAGCAACTGCCATTCGCCACGCTTCCATCGGCCGGGCCCAATCGCCCCGCAAGCGTGCCATCGAATTATGTGATCACGCCGTTTGGCTACTTTCATCCCTCCTGCGTGCTGCTGCTCAACAAGGGCGAGCACATGGACAACGTCGGAGTGCTTCACCACGCGGATGGCAGCACCGCAGAGATTGGTCTCTGCCAGTATCCGCATTACATGCCTTCGGGCGAGCTCGCCGCCGGCCCGGGCCAAACCAACAATTCGGTTACAGAACAGGATCAGGACCCATCAACCCCGCCAGCGATTACCCATGCCTGGATTGAGTATTCGAGCGCCACCACAAGTACGGCTTACGGAAAAGGGGTTTCCACGTGGACGGTTCCACCGGTGCCCCTGTTGCACGAAGGCCAGGTCATCTACTTCTTTCCCGGATTCGAAGATTACCAGGACGTGATCAGCATCGTGCAGCCAGTCATCGGATCGTACGATGGCCAGCCATGGACGGCCGCGAGCTGGAACTGCTGCCCCAGCGGAACGGCAAACGAGAGCGCGCCCATCAGTGTCAGTCCCGGCGATGCGATGTTAGGCACCACGACGATGACCTGCGCCGCGGGAACGACAAATTGCTCGACGTGGAACATTATCACGGCGGATCAAACCACGAGCCAGAGCACCGAATTGACCAGCAGTCCCAGCGAAGGGCAGGTCTTTAATTGGGCGATGGGAGGGGTCCTGGAGGTCTACTACGTCAATCAGTGCCTCGATTATCCGCCCAATGCCTCGATTCTGTTTAACACGCAGCTGTACGACAGTAATCTCAACCCGATTGCCAACCCAGGATGGGGTAACGAAGTTGTTCTTTCTTCCGGCACGCAGCCACAATGTGACTATAATGTGGCGACTACCGCGACACAGACTACCCTGACCTATGGAACAACCGGACCGGGCTTTGGCCTGGGCATTACACCGGCAGACGGAATCGCAGTGAACCAGGGCAGCAGCGCGAGTGGCACAATTACGATTACAGATGTCAATGGATTCAGCGGCTTGGTTCAGGTTTCGGCCTCAAATCTGCCGGCCGGCGTCACCGCTCAGATCAGCCAGGGAAGTTCGTCGAACATCTACATCCTCACCTTAACCGCAACCAGCAGCGCCGTACTCACCGGAGCCAATCAACCTGCAACCCTGACTCTTACAGCGAGCGGGTCGGGGGTATCGACGCAGACCTTTCCGGTGAATGTAATCGTGAATCCGCCGCTGGCGGGTGGCTCAGGCATTGTTGTCAATCTGGGCAACAGCTTCAACATCGACAGCTTCTTTGACGATGCTCAGGTCTACACCATTCCGGATGCCACCAGCATCGACGGCGGGGGAGATGTGTATTCGGCGAACCAGTTGAGTCCTCCGGGAACGAGTCCAATGGGGCTGAACGCAGGAGGCGTGCAGTTTGAATTTGGAGCGCCGAATGCGCTGAATGCCGTTTATGGGACAGGCTCAAACCCCGTCTCCCTCCCCAGCGGCACATTTTCTGGACTGCAGCTTCTCGGAGCCAGTGCGAGCGGCTCGCAACATTCGCAGTCCGTGGTTGTTACTTATACCGATAGCACCACGCAGACATTCACGCAGAACTTTGACGACTGGGACAGTAACGGCTCCAGTTGCTCTTCCGCAAATCCATGCACGGGCGTTGAATCGGTGGCCGATGTGATGCCTTATTGCGTTAACGACTATGCATATCCAATCTTTAACCGGTTATTTTATCTGTATAAGTATTCGTTTGCGCTCAACTCCAGCAAGACCGTTGCAAGCCTGACACTGCCAGGTAACCGGAACGTTTTTGTGCTGGCCGCGACACTGACAGGCGGCTTGATTATCCCCAATGTGACGGTGACGCCGGGTGCGTCAAGCATCGGTAGCAATCAGGCACTGGCGGTGACGGTGACGGCGAGCGGCGGAACAGGTAACCCCGCTCCGACCGGGACAGTGACGCTAAGCGGCGGAAGCTACACTTCGGCGGCGACTACGCTGAGCGGCGGCACGGCAACGATCAACATCCCGGCGAACACGCTGAGTGCTGGCAGTTACACCTTTAAGGCCAGCTACACGCCAGACACGGCGAGTTCGTCGATCTACTCGACGGCTTCGGGCACGGCGGTCACGCAGGTGACGGTGACGACGCTGACAGCGCAGACCATTACCTTCGCTAACCCCGGAACGCAGACGGTGGGCATGCCGCTGACGCTCGCGGCAACGGCTACCTCCGGCCTCGCTGTCAGCTTCACCTCGACGACCACCAGCGTCTGCACGGTCTCCGGCACTACGGCTACATTTATCGCTTCGGGTAACTGCACCATCGATGCGAACCAGGCCGGTAACAGCACCTATGCGGCGGCGCCGATGGTGCCGCAGACCTTCACCGTCAACGCAGGAACGCAGACCATCACCTTTGCTAACCCGGGAACGCAGGCGATGGGTACGCCGCTGACGCTCTCGGCGACTGCTAGCTCAGGCCTGGCGGTCAGTTTTACCTCGGCCACCACCAATGTCTGCACGGTCTCCGGCACCACGGCCACTTTCATCACATCGGGTACCTGCACAATCAATGCGAATCAGGCCGGCAACAGCGCCTATGCCGCGGCGCCGCAGGTTCAGCAGAGCTTTGCCGTACTGACGCCGCAGACCATCACCTTCGCTAACCCCGGAACGCAGACGGTAGGCACGCCGCTGACGCTTTCGGCTACGGCCAGTTCCGGGCTGGCGGTCAGCTTTACCTCGACCACCACCAGCGTCTGCACGGTCTCTGGCGCCACGGCCACATTCATTGCATCGGGCACTTGCACTATCGACGCGAACCAGGCGGGCAACAGCACTTACGCGGCGGCACCAATGGTGCCGCAGACCTTCACCGTCAACGGCAAAGCGCAGAACATCACCTTCGCTAACCCCGGAACCCAGACGGTGGGCACGCCGCTGACGCTCGCGGCCACGGCCAGTTCCGGCCTGGCGGTCAGCTTTACCTCGACTACCACCAGTATCTGCACAGTCTCCGGCGCCACGGCCACATTCGTCGCCACGGGCACCTGCACTATCGACGCGAACCAGGCGGGCAACAGCGCCTACGCAACGGCCACGATGGTGCCGCAGAGCTTCACTGTCAACGGCGAAGCGCAGACCATCACCTTCTCGGCGATCGCGGCGCAAACGGTGGGCACGCCGCTGACGCTCGTGGCAACGGCCACATCCGGTCTGGCGGTCAGCTTTACCTCGACAACCACCAGTATCTGCACGGTCTCCGGCACCGCGGCCACATTTATCGCTTCGGGTACCTGCACCATCGACGCGAACCAGGCCGGTAACAGCACCTATGCGGCGGCGCCAATGGTGCCGCAGAGTTTCACCGTCAATGGCAAAGCGCAGACCATCACCTTCGCTAACCCCGGAACGCAAACGGTAGGCACGCCGCTGACGCTTTCTGCCACGGCTACTTCCGGCCTCGCGGTCAGCTTTACCTCGACCACCACCAGTATCTGCACGGTCTCCGGCACCACAACCACATTCATTGCATCGGGCACCTGCACTATCGACGCGAATCAGGCCGGCAACAGCACTTACGCCGCGGCCACGATGGTGCCGCAGACATTCACCGTCAACCCGGCGCCTACCTTTACGGGCGGTGGTGGTGGTGGCACTATCAGCATCCAACCCGGCGCGACAACAGGCGACACTGTAACCATCTCCGTGACCCCTTCGAATGGGTTTACGGGAACAGTGAATCTGAGCTGCTCCATCAGTCCCACAGCGGCCAGCGATCCAGCAACGTGCAGTTTCGCGCCACCTTCGGTGACGATCAGCGGAACCACGGCACAAACATCGACACTAACGATCTACACCACGGCAGCAACAGTCGGTGCAAATCAGGTGAAGCATCTACTCTGGCCGGCGACAGGCGGCACCACGTTGGCGGTGATACTGCTCTTTGGGATTCCGCGGAGGCGGCGTAACTGGCTGGTTACGCTGGTACTGCTTGTCTTGTTTGTCTCCATCGGCGCGATGGGTTGCGGCGGCGGCGGCGGTGGTGGTGGCGGAGGAGGCGGTGGAGGCGGTGGAAACGCCGGCACTACGCCGGGGACCTACACGGTTACGGTAACTGGCACATCGGGCTCCTTAACGGTCACACTGGGTACGGTCACGCTGGTTGTACAGTAGCCAACATCTCCGGCGAGGGAGGATAATCTCAGTTCTCTGTTGGATCAACCGCGAGCCATTCGAGTCGTTGCACAATGCATGGAAGCGAAGACTGGCAGCGGCATAGTCTAGAAGACACTAAGTGCGAAGAAACAATGCCGCAATGGACTGGCATGTAAGAGTGCCAGCGTCCCGATACGCCAGAATCAGTCAATGTTCGGCCCGACGGGTAGCATCGGTCTGGTAAAACGCTGCAGAATTTCAGCAAGCTTCCCAGTCGATGCGCTTGTCGGTTTGTTTGGATTGTCTTGTCTGAGAACCTATACCTTCTCATACACAAAAATCCACACAAACCGACAACCGCCGCTGCCAGGAAACTTCCTCAATCCTGAGGCGTTTTCTCGGGACTCATTTGGGAACCACAAAGCGACCGCCCAGGCTTCTCCATGCGAGTCAGCTCATGGTTAGGGTATTTACCAACTATTGCCCCGAGTTCCCGTTTGTCCACCGAACCGTGGCAAGCTATGTAACTGAAGGGTGCGGTTTCCCTTTCGCCTGTGCGCCTCCATCGGCAGAGCGTTCTCTCATCCACGCTCACTAACACCATCACTTCTTGCATAAGCCGGTCTATACAGAGAGGCAATGCCGCACACATAACCGTTGCCAACCGCAGTGTCGCAGGTTAATCTGCATTTATCTGCTTCGCCTTTATGGTTTCCCTTGAGGCGTTCTCTGAACTCTTGGAAGTTCTCTACTCCGCGCCGCTCCAGCAGGAGCAGTGGGAGCGCTTTCTTGTGCTCGTAAGCAAACACACGGAATCTGAATATGCGGCCTTTCTCTGCGCAAACAGCCGGTTAGGGCTCTCTGTCTTCGCTCAAGGTGGAAGCAGCATCCTGGACGGGGTGGACATGCTGGCCTACAAAGAGAAATTTGCTCCCAACGATCCATTCCGGGCCCCCGTGCTTCAAATCGGCCAACCTGCGGTTGTCCAGGGCGAAGACCTGTTGCCCAACGACGCCTTGCTGCAGACCGATCTGTATCGTCAACTACTTGCCCCCCAAGGCTATCGCTATGCCACACTGGTTTTGTTGTCTGTCAACGTGCGCCGGTTGGAGGTTATTTCTATCTGGCGCTCTGTCAACCAGGGCCCCATGGATGACGACAGCAATCGTCTGCTGAATCTTCTCGTTCCTCATATCCAGAGGGCGCTTGAGATCCGCCATGTCATCGGCGTGGCCCAGCAACGCCTGGCAGGCGCCGAGGCCATGGTGGATGCCAGCGCCACAGCGACATTTCTGCTCACCCGGCACGGCCGCGTTCTGCATCGCAATGGCGCCGCCGAAGTACTGCTCCGGGAGAACGGAGTTCTTACTCTTCAGGAAGGCATGCTGGTTGCCAGCCAGGCCCGGTTCAAAGAGCCGCTGCGGAAGCTCTTTCAAGACGCGGCCGTACCTGTCTCTCCTCAATGGAAGGCCGAACCCGTGCATGCTCTCGCACTGCATCGCGCGTCCGGCAAGAAGCCGCTTCAACTGCTCGCTTCTCCCTTGCCACCGTCACACCGCGACCGCTCGAAAGCCGACCTGGTGCTCCTGGTCACCGATCCCGAAAAGCCACTCAGCTTTCCCGATGAAGTGCTCCACGCTCTCTATGGCCTGACTCCAGCTCAGACCGAAGTCGCCAATGGTCTGCTCACCGGCTATACGCTCGACGAGATTGCAACTTTGCGGCGCGTCTCTCTGGGAACCGTCCGCCAACAGGTCAAGAGCATCTTGAGCCGAACGGGCACCAGCCGCCAAAGCGACCTGATCAAGCTGCTCATGACCCTGCCTCAGGCCGCCGGCGCAAACTAATTTCATCGCATATCCCATTTGGTAGTTGACCCGGCAATCGGCGTAATGCTACAAAACAATTCTGGTTTCATTTCCCCATACCCGTTTATAGGTGTCTGCAAAGCGATTCCATTGCGGCTTCCCCTAGCTTTCCAGGGAATCGTGAGCAGCGCTGAGGTCGTGCAACGCGGGCCAGCGTGGCAGGAATCCCCGATTACCTGCTCTTCACTTTCTTCAACGAGTTTTCCGCCAAAGAACTGCAAGGGGTCTTGTGCAGCAAGACTCTGTGTCTGACTAACGCTTCAGTCATTCCACGCCTGGAAAGGCTTCGTCCCTCCAGGTTGCGCAAGGTAAGCAAGTTCCCGGAGGTTCGCGTAAATGAAGTCCATCGTTCGTCTGCCCCTCTGCAACATGTCCTTGGTTTCCGGCTTCCCCGCTGAATCAACTTGGACGGGAATAACCCTGAAGGCGCGCAGCGCCAAGGCGAGTCTTGCCTCGACCATGGGTTGCGCTACCCGAAGGCTGCGCGGCACCGGCTTCCTGCTGGTTGTCCTTGGCATGACGCTCGGTTCAATGGCTCAGGCGCAGACGGCAAACGAGTGGATCTGGATGGGTGGAAGCAGCAGCGGCTACGCGCCGGGCGTCTACGGAACCCAGGGTATGTTTGCGCCTGGAAACATTCCCGGGAGCCGGCAGCAGGTTCCCACCTGGACAGACGCCAGTGGCAATGTCTGGATCTTCGGCGGCGATAACTATAACGACGTTTGGAAGTTCAATCCCGCCACGAACGAGTGGGCCTGGATGGCAGGCAATACCAGCGGGGGCAATCCACAGCTCGGAGTGTACGGAACGATCGGCGTGGCTGCCTCCGCAAACGTTCCCGGAACCCGCTACGGCGCCCTGGCCTGGGCAGACAAGAGCGGGAATTTCTGGCTCTTCGGCGGCTACGGGAGGGATGCCAACGGGACCCAGGGTGAACTCAACGATCTGTGGGAGTTCAGCCCCACCACGCTGCTCTGGACCTGGATGGGCGGCAGCAGCACCATCCCCGGCAGTGGCGGAGTCGCAGGCGTGTACGGCACTTTGGGAACGCCTGCCGCCGGGAACTACCCCGGCAGCCGCAATACCTCTGCAATCTGGACAGACAATAACGGCAATTTCTGGCTTTTTGCCGGATACGGATACGACTCGAACGACAACAACCTTACACTCAGCGACCTCTGGGAGTTCAATCCAACTACTTTGCAATGGACCTGGATGGGCGGGAGCAAGACAGGCAATGCCGCTCCGATCTACGGCACACTGGGGACACCTGCGCCCGGAAACATCCCTGGAGGCCGTGGCAGCGATCCAATGGCCTGGGTCGACAAAGCCGGCAATTTCTGGCTCTTCGGTGGCGGCGGCATCGGCGCCAACTATCAATATGGAGAATTGAACGACCTCTGGCAGTTCAATCCTTCCACCGGCCAATGGACGTGGATGGGTGGGAGCTCCAACGTCGGCAGCTACTGCGCTATTCTCAACGGCTACAACGCCTGCGGCCAGTCCGGCGTGTATGGCACATTGGGAACGCCTTCCGCAGCAAACATCCCAGGCGCCCGCCTTTACGGTTCAAGCTGGATCGACACGAGCGGCAATCTGTGGCTCTTTGGGGGCCGGGGCTTCGATGCCAACGGAGACGGTGGCGATCTCAACGATCTTTGGGAATTCAACACGTTCACGAGCGAGTGGACGTGGGTGGCCGGAAGCAACACAACGACAGCCGGGAGTATGCCTGTCGGAGTGTATGGCAGCCTGGGAGTGCCGGCTGCCGGAAACACCCCTGGAGGCCGCGACAGCACATCAAGCTGGACGGACAGTAGCGGCAATCTGTGGCTCTTTGCAGGCTTTGGAGTCAATGGCACGGGGAATCTAAGCGAACTCAATGAGGTTTGGCAGTATCAGCCACCCTCCTCGTCTTCGCCGGCGGCCGCCACGCCAAGCTTCAATCTAGCGCCGGGAAACTACACCACTGTGCAAACGGTGACCATCAGCGATAGCACGCCCGGCGCAACCATCTACTACACCACCAACGGAACCGCTCCGACCATCAACTCCAGTGTGTATAGCGGTGAGATCACCGTCTCGTCACCGGAGTCGATTGAGGCCATCGCGGTAGCCAGCGGATACTCGAACAGCGGCGTAGCTTCTGCGTTCTACAACGTCGTTCTTCCCATTGCGGCCACTCCAACCTTGAGTTTGGCAAGCGGAACCTACACAGGTACGCAAACAGTAACCATCAGCGATGCTACGCCTGGAGCCACGATCTACTACACCACCGACGGAACCATGCCCAACACAGGCTCGACCGCGTACGGCGGTTCGATTACCGTTTCGTCAACGGAGACGCTGAATGCAATTGCGGTGGAGTACGAATATGCGAACAGCGCGGTGGCAACGGCTGCTTATACGATCACGCCACTAGCAGCCACCAGCCCCGGCGAATGGACCTGGGTAGCAGGCGGCACCACTTGGAGTACGGGCGTGTGGGGTACGTTGGGAGTGCCTGCGCCTGCAAACATCCCTGGAGACCGGTCGAGTGCAGCCACCTGGACCGACTCCAGCGGCCATTTCTGGCTCTTCGGAGGCGGTGGCAATGACGCCAATTGGAATGGGGGCGATCTCAACGACCTGTGGGAATACAATCCCGCCACCAATCTATGGACGTGGGTGAGCGGAAGTAGCTTGCTCAATTGTGGGTCGAACGGATGTTCCCAGCCCGGTGTGTACGGCACGCTGGGAATAGCTGCGGCGGGAAATGTTCCAGGCGGTCGCCAGCAAGCATCCACCTGGATCGATAGCAGCGGGAATCTGTGGCTCTTTGGGGGCAATGGCACTGACTCAAACGGCAATTCGGGCGACCTGAATGACCTATGGAAGTTCAATCCATCCACGAACCTCTGGACCTGGATGGGCGGCAGCAACACCATCGGCAGCAACGGCGGCCAGGGCGGTGTCTACGGCACACTCGGAACGCCTGCGGCCGGAAACATACCTGGAGCCCGGGTAGTCGCGGAGAGCTGGACCGATAAAGCCGGCCATTTCTGGCTCTTTGGGGGCCTGGGATACGATTCCACCGATGCGAATGTCTATCTCAACGATCTTTGGGAGTTCGATCCCTCAACTAACTTGTGGACATGGAAGGGCGGCAACAATAACGGCGTGACGCAGGGGGTCTATGGCACCTTGGGAACACCTTCGGCCGGAAACATCCCTGGGGCACGAGTAGTCGCGTCGAGCTGGACCGACAACGCCGGCAACTTGTGGCTCTTTGGCGGCTGGGGCTTCGACGTACACGGTTCATCAGGCTTCCTCAACGATCTTTGGGAGTTCAATCCATCCACGAACCAGTGGACGTGGACCGGTGGAGGAAACACAATCGGCACTGCATGTGCCGTTGTAAATGGCTACAACAACTGTGGCCAGGTCGGCGTATACGGCACGCAAGGAGTGCCAGCAGCGGGCAATATGCCTGGAGCTCGAAATGGTTCTTCGGCCTGGACTGACTCGAGCGGCAATCTGTGGCTTTTTGGGGGCTCTGGTTTTGATTGGACAGGCGCATTTGGCGATCTGATCGAGCTTTGGGAGTTCAATCCCTTCACGAACCAATGGGCGTGGATGGGTGGCAACAACACGGTTGGCAGCGGCGGCGGTCAGCCGGGCGTATACGGCACGCTGGGCGTGCCTGCACCCGGAAACATTCCTGGAGCACGGACCGGCGCGGCAGCCTGGACAGGGAGCAACGGCAACCTCTGGCTCATGGGCGGCTGCGGCTTCAACCCCAGCGATGTTCAAGTCTGTCTCAATGACCTTTGGGAGTATCAGCCATCCGACACAGTCTCCTCCTCGCCGGCGGCGACGCCGAGCTTCAGTCTGGCGCCGGGAAACTACACCACCATCCAGACGCTGACGATCACTGATGCAACCCTTGGCGCCACCATTTACTACACCACCAACGGAACCGCGCCAACCATCAATTCCGCGGTATACAGCGGCCCGATCACCATTTCCTCGCCTGAATCAATTGAGGCCGTCGCGGTTGCCAGCGGCTATTCCAACAGCGCAGTGGCTGCCGCCTACTACAACGTGGTGGTGCCGGTTACTGCCACCCCCACTTTCAGCCTGGCGGCAGGAAGCTATGACACCGCGCAGAGTGTCACCATCAGCGATGCCACGCCCGGGGCCACCATTTACTACGCGATCAACGGGACGCCCACCACCGGCTCGACGGTCTACAGCGGGCCGATCACGGTCTCGTCGACAGAGACGCTGGAGGCGATTGCTGCGTTCAGCGGCTATGCCAACAGCGCCGTGGCCAGCGCCGCGTACACCGTTACGATTCCGGCGGCCGAGGCTGCAAGCGAATGGACCTGGGTGAGCGGAAGCAGCACTGGCAACCACTCTGGCGTGTACGGCACGATAGGTACGCCCGCTGCAAGCAACGTTCCTGGAAGCCGCCAGTACCCTGCAACCTGGACCGACTCGAGCGGCAACTTCTGGCTCTTTGGCGGCTTCGGCTACGATGTCAACGGCAACGCAGGACGTTTGAACGACCTTTGGGAATTCAACAAATCCACGGATTTGTGGACCTGGATGGGAGGAAGCAAAACCTTTGCGGCCAGCGGCGTGTACGGGACGCAGGGCGTAGCTGCGCCGACCAACATTCCCGGCGGCCGTGCTACTGCCAAGGTATGGCTGGATGGCAGCGGCAACGTTTGGCTCTTTGGAGGTCTCGCATACGATTCGACCGGGGCCCAAGGCTATCTCAACGATCTATGGGAATACAATCCATCCGCAAATCAATGGACCTGGATGGGAGGAAGCACCGTTCGTAACCAGGTCGGAGTTTACGGCGCGCTTGGTACGCCCGCGGCCGCGAACACGCCCGGAGGCCGCTACGGCGCATCGGTTTGGACAGGCCAAAACGGCAATTTCTGGCTGCTCGGTGGCTACGGCTACGACGCCAACGGAACTGTTGGCTACCAGAACGACCTTTGGGAGTACGCTCCATCCACAAACCAATGGACCTGGATGGGCGGGAGTAGTTCAGTGGGCTGCACCTATTGCTACCCGTCCTCAGTGTTCGGCACGGAAGGTACGCCCGCCGCAGGGAACACTCCCGGAGGGCGGCAGAACGCGGCGACCTGGACGGATAGCGGCGGCAACTTTTGGATCTTTGGGGGATATATCGACCCGCCCACAGGCGGTGCGATCGAGCTCAACGATTTATGGGAGTTCTCCCCATCTACGAACCAATGGACCTGGATGGGCGGTAGCAATGTGCCGGCAGGGAACCAATCGGGAGTTTATGGATCGCTAGGAACGCCTGCGCCTACAAATATTCCCGGCGGCCGCGATTCCTCCGTCTACTGGACCGACAAGAGCGGCAATCTCTGGCTCTTCGGCGGCTATGGCTTCAATGGCACCGGCGGGGAGGCCTACCTGGGCGACCTATGGGAGTTCAATTCGTTCACCAACGAATGGACCTGGACGGTCGGAAGCAATACCAACGGAACAAACAGCCTGAACAGGCCGGGAGTGGTGGGTACGTTGGGCGTTCCTTCGGCTTCCACAGTTCCCGGCAGCCGCGATGCCGATTCAGGATGGGTCGACAGCACCGGCAATCTCTGGCTATTTGGCGGGTATGGCCGGGACGCCAACAATGCGGGGCGCTATCTCGACGATTTGTGGGTGTATCAACCCTCTCTGGGTTCTCTTCCTGCGACCGCGACGCCAACCTTCAGCGTGCCCGCCGGAAACTACACCTCCATTCAAACAGTCACCATCAACGACGCAACCTCCGGCGCAATCATCTACTACACCACCAATGGAACCGCGCCAACTTCAAGTTCGTCTGTCTACAGCGGCGCAATCACTGTCTCCTCGACGGAGACTCTTGAAGCTGTCGCGATAGCCGGCGGCTACTCCAACAGCGGCATCGCCACCGCCGCGTACACGGTAATTCTGCCAACCGCGACGCCAACCATCAGTCTTGCGTCCGGCACTTACGATCAGCCGCAGACGGTGAGCATCAGCGATGCGACGCCGGGAGCCACGATCTACTACGCGATCAACGGGACGCCGACCACCAGCTCGACGGTCTACAGCGGCCCGATCACCGTCTCGTCGACAGAAACGCTGGAAGCGATTGCGCTCGCTGGCGGCTACTCCACCAGCGCCATAGCGACCGCGAGTTACACCGACTCGGTGCCCGCAGCGACCAGTCCCGGCGAATGGACCTGGGTGGGCGGGAACAGTACTTTGATGACGGGTGGAGCTGGCTATGCAGGCGTGTTCGGCACACTCGGAACGCCCGCCCCGGGCAATATCCCCGGGGCCCGCAATGAAGGATCGAGCTGGACGGACAGAAGCGGCAATCTCTGGCTCTTTGGAGGAGACGGATACGATGTCAACAGGCTTTTTGCACGCCTGAACGACTTTTGGGTATTCCATCCTTCCACTAACGAGTGGACGTGGATGGGTGGAAGCCAAAGTCAAGCGACCGAGGCCCCGAGTGTGTGCGGCACATTGGGCACACCTGCCGCGGGAAATATTCCCGGAGCGCGCTACGGTTCGAACAACTGGACCGACAGCAGCGGCAACTTCTGGCTCTTTGGCGGCAGTGGCTACGACTGCAATGGAGGTGAAGGCCCGCTCAGCGATCTCTGGGAGTTCAATCCATCTACGAATCAATGGGCTTGGGCGGGTGGAAGCAGTACGAACACTCAGGCCGGCGTGTACGGCACGCTGGGTGTCCCTGCTGCGGCTAATCTTCCCGGAAGCCGCGAGTTCGGAGCGAGCTGGACCGACAGCAACGGCAACCTGTGGCTTTTCGGAGGCCTGGGCCTCGACTCCACCTCCACCACCATCACGACAACCAAGGGCTACCTCAACGACCTTTGGATGTTTAATCCTTCCACGCAACTGTGGACCTGGATGAATGGAAGCAACCTCGATGGTACCGTCGGGACAACGGCTGGAACCGCGCCTGGAGTGTACGGCACAATAGGCGTGCCGGCGGTGGGGAATGTCCCCGGAGGCCGCGATCAAGCGACCACATGGACCGATAGCGGCGGCAACCTCTGGCTGTACGGAGGCCAAACAGTAAGCGGCGGAACCACCGTCGTATTCAACGACCTTTGGGAGTATTGCCCGTCAACAAACCTATGGACTTGGATGGGCGGAAGCAACGCGCCCGCAGGCAACCAATATGGCGTGTACGGCACCAAGGGAACACCGTCGATAGGGAACGCCCCTGGCAGTCGCTTTAACGCGGGAAGCTGGACCGACGGCAGCGGCAACCTCTGGCTGTTTGGAGGGTACGGATACGATTCTGGCACAGGCGAGGCGCAACTCGACGACCTGTGGGAGTTCAGTCCCTCCACGAACGAATGGACATGGATGGCTGGATTCAGCGCACGTGGTCACAAAGGAGTCTATGGAACGTTGGGTACGCCCTCAGCGTCCAACGTCCCCGGAGCCCGCTACGTAGGTGCCACCTGGAAAGACCTCAGCGGTAACTTCTGGGTGTTGGGAGGCAGAGGTGATGATGCCAGCGGTACATTCGGGTACCTCAACGACCTGTGGGAGTATCAGCCCGCCAATAGTTCTCCGCAGGTGGCCGCAACGCCAACCTTCAGCGTGCCTGCAGGAAACTACACTTCCGTGCAGACGGTGACCATCAGCGATGCGACAGTCGGCGCCACCATCTACTACACCACCAACGGAACCGCGCCGAACATCAACTCGTCTGTGTACAGCGGCGCAATCACGGTTTCCTCGACAGAAACGCTGGAGGCAGTCGCTCTCGAATCGGGCTACTCGTCGAGCTCAGTGGCCACCGCCGCATACACGGTGATTCTGCCAACTGCCACGCCCACCATCAGTCTTGCGTCCGGCGCCTACGACCAGGCGCAGACGACGACCATCAGCGATGCGACCCCAGGAGCGACAATCTACTACGCGATCAACGGGACGCCGACCACCGGCTCGACGGTTTACAGCGGCCCGATCACCGTCTCGTCGACAGAAACGCTGGAAGCGATTGCGCTTGCCGGTGGTTATTCTACCAGCGCCACAGCAACCGCAAGTTATACCGACAATGTGCCGGCGGCCACCAGCTTCGGTGAATGGACCTGGGTGAGCGGAAGCAGCGCCGTGGGCAGCAATAAGGGCGCTACAGGTGTATTCGGAACGCTCGGCGTGCCTGCCCCAGGCAATGTGCCCGAGAGCCGCAACTTCCCGGCAACCTGGACTGATAGCAACGGGAACTTCTGGCTGTTGGGTGGCACGGGCTACAACGCCAGCGGCTACCAAGGGCTCGTGAACGACTTTTGGGAGTTCAACAATGCCACGAATTTGTGGACCTGGATGGGCGGAAGCACGACTCCTAACACAAGCGGCGTGTACGGTACTCAGGGTGTAGCGGCATCGGGCAACATGCCCGGCAGCCGCAGCACGGCCACAGTCTGGCAGGATGGCAGCGGCAACCTGTGGCTATTCGGTGGAGCTGCGACCGATTCAACCGGGGCCGTCGGCTATCTCAACGACCTCTGGAAGTACTCTCCCTCCACCAATCAATGGACCTGGATGAGCGGGAGCAGCACGGGCGGCGGCAGCAACCCGCAGCCTGGCGTCTTCGGCACGCTGGGTGTGGCTTCGCCCGGAAACGTGCCCGGAGGCCGCGACGGCGCTTCGGGTTGGACAGACAGCAACGGCAATCTCTGGCTTTATGGCGGTTCCGCCTACGATGCCAATGGAGTTTACGGCTTCTTAGGCGATCTGTGGGAATACACGCCGTCCACAAACCAATGGACCTGGATGGGCGGCAGCAACACTTTGAGCTGCAGCGGTTGTTACTCGTCCGCGGTATACGGCACTGAAGGTATGCCCGCCGCCGGGAACACTCCCGGAGGACGCAGGAGCCCGGCGACGTGGACCGACAGCGGCGGCAACCTGTGGCTCTTTGGGGGATATGTCAGCCCAACCAGCGGCACGATCGAATTCAACGACTTATGGGAGTTCAGCCCGTCCACGAACCAGTGGACCTGGGTGGGTGGGAGCAATGCGCCCGGCGGCAACCAAAGCGGAGTGTACGGCACACAGGGAACACCTGCGGCTGGAAACATCCCGGGAGGCCGCGACGCAGGGGTCGCATGGACCGATGCGCAAGGCAATCTCTGGCTCTTCGGCGGCATTGGCTACAACGGCAGCGGAGTAAGTGCCCATCTCGGGGATCTCTGGGAGTACAGTCCGTTTACCAACGAATGGACCTGGATGGTGGGAAGCAATACCAATGGCACCAACAGCCTCAACAAGAAGGGAGTGTACGGCACATTGGGTGTTCCCGGAGCCGGCAACTTCCCCGGGAGCCGCGATGGCGATGCAGGTTGGGTCGACCAGAGCGGCAATTTATGGCTGATCGGAGGCAATGGCGAGGATGCGAACACGGCCCTTGGCTTCCTCAACGATTTGTGGGAGTATCAGCCGGCTCAGTCCTCCATGCCGCAAGTCGCTCCTCCCGTCATCGACGTGACTGTCGAAAGCGAGGGCTCGGCACAGGAAGGTCTCCATACTCCACTTAGCTTCGCCTCAAACAGTCTTGCGTTGCCTGCCAACACGGTTGAACTCGTCACCATCAGCGACACCACGCCGGGTGCAATCATCTACTACACGACGAATGGCGCATCACCAACCGCAGCTTCAACGGTATACACCGGGCCGTTTACCATCTCGCCCACGCAAACCGTCGAGGCCACTGCCACGGCGACCGGCTATGCAACCAGCCGCACGACCAACATGACCGCGTCGGCTCCATCCATTACCTGGGCTACGCCTGCGCCGATCTCCTACGGTACGGCGCTGAGCGGAGCCCAACTGAATGCGACGGCAAATGTGGCGGGAACATTTAGCTACAACCCCGCCGCGGGAACGGTTTTGACCGCTGGAGCACAAACACTCTCCGTCACCTTTACGCCGGCTGATACAAAGGACTACACAACGGTATCGGCTACCGTGACGCTGACCGTCAACCAAGTAACCTCACTTATCACATGGGCGCCGCCTGCAGCCATCACTTATGGAACGGCGCTGAGCGCAACGCAGCTTAACGCCACCGCATCGGTTGCGGGTAATTTCGTCTATTCACCGGCGGCGGGAACCGTGCTTGGTGCGGGGACGCAGACACTCTCTGTAACCTTTACGCCGACCGACACAACGGACTACACCACTGTTACGGCAACCGTGCCGCTGACGGTGAATCAAGCCACGCCGACGGTCAGTTGGTCCACGCCGGCGGCCATCACCTATGGAACGGCTTTGAGCGCAACGCAGCTTGACGCCACTGCATCTGTAACTGGAACCTTCACCTACACTCCAGCCGCGAAAGCGGTTCTCGGAGCCGGATTGCAGAGCCTGTCGGTCAGCTTCACGCCGAGCGACACAACCGATTACACGACCGCTACGGGCAGCACAACGCTTACAGTCAACCAGGCAACACCGACAATAAGCTGGGCTACGCCTGCCGCCATCACTTATGGAACGGCGCTTAGCGCAACCCAACTTGACGCCGCGTCATCCGTAAGTGGAACCTTCACATACACTCCAGCCGCGGGAACGATTCTCGGAGCCGGATCGCAGAGCCTGTCGGTCAGCTTTACGCCGACGGACACCACCGACTACACCACGGCCGGCGGCAGCACAACGCTTACCGTCAATAAAGCCACGCCGACGATAAGTTGGGCTACGCCAGCTGCCATCACTTATGGGACGGCGCTGAGCGGAACGCAGCTTGACGCGACGGCGTCCGTAGCCGGAACTTTTGTGTACACTCCGGCTTCGGGAACGGTACTGGGGGCCGGGTCGCAGAGCTTGTCGGTCAGCTTTATGCCGACGGACACAACCGACTACACGACTGCCACCGGCGGCACGACGCTCGCAGTCAACAAGGCGACGCCGACGATAAGCTGGGCTACGCCTGCGGCAATCACTTACGGAACGGCGCTGAGCGGAACGCAGCTTGACGCCACTGCATCGACCGCTGGAACATTCGTCTATTCACCCGCTGCCGGCGCCGTGCTGCCGGGTGGTAGCCAAACCCTTTCAGTCACCTTCACACCAGGTGACACAACCGACTACACCACGGCCACTGGCAGCACGACGCTGACGGTGAACCCGGCCGCGCAGACTATAACCTTCGCGGGCCCATCCTCGCCGGTAACTTACGGGGTAAGTCCAATCACGCTATCTGCAACTGCAAGCTCTAACCTTGCTGTAACATTCAGTGTGACTGGGCCGGCGACCGTAAACGGGAACACGTTGACCATTACCGGTGCAGGTTCGGTTGTTATCACTGCTAACCAGGCCGGCAACAACGATTACACCGCGGCGACTCCGGTATCCAGGACCCTCACGGTAAACAAAGCCACGCCGACGGCCAGCCTGAGCTCGTCTGAAACTTCGGGCGCTTACGGCGCGTCCGTTACCTTGACGGCGACGTTGACCGGCGCCGGAGTTTCGCCAACCGGCACGGTAACCTTCATCAATCGCGGTACCTCGCTGGGTACCGCTACGCTGAGCGGCGGCGTAGCCACGCTGACAACGACCGCGCTTCCGGTAGGCTTTGACTTCGTCACCGCGAGTTACGCGGGCGACACCAACTACCTGACTGCAACCTCAAGCGCAGTGCGTATCATTGTGAACAAGGCTACACAGACCATCTCGTTCACACTGGCATCCCCGGTAACTTACGGTGTAAGTCCGATTACCCTGTCGGCAACTGCGACCTCCGGACTAGCAGTGACTTACAGCGCGACGGGGCCGGCAACGGTCAGCGGCAGCACATTGACGATTACTGGCGCGGGCACGGTTGTAATTACGGCCAGCCAAGCCGGCAACGCCGACTATTCGGCCGCAACCGACGTGACGCAAACACTGGTGGTGAACAAGGCTACGCCGACCATCACCTGGGCGACGCCAGCGGCAATTAACTATGGCACCGCGCTGAGCGGCACTCAGCTCGACGCAAGCGCCAGCGTGGGAGGAACATTTGCCTACTCTCCCGCTTCGGGAACTGTGTTGGCCGCCGGATCGCAAACCCTCTCTGTAACTTTCACTCCAACAGATTCCACGGACTACACCTCGGCGACGGCGACGGTAACGCTCACAGTGAACAAGGCTACGCCGACGATCACCTGGGCCACTCCGGCAGCGATCACCTATGGCACCGCGCTTAGCGGTACACAGCTTGACGCAAGCGCCACTGTGGGGGGTACGTTTGTGTACTCGCCCGCTTCCGGGACCGTGTTGGCTGCCGGATCGCAGATCCTCTCGGTAACTTTCACTCCCACCAATACAACTGACTACGCCACCGCGACCAAGACGGTGACGCTCACCGTGAATAAAGCCACGCCTGCGATCACCTGGGCAACACCGGCGTCGATCAGCTACGGGACGGCCCTGGGAGCCACGCAACTTGATGCCAGCTCTTCTGTAGCGGGCACGTTCGACTACACCCCAGCGGCCGGTACGGTGCTTGCTGTTGGTGCGCATACTTTGTCAGTTACCCTCACGCCTACTGACACAACCGACTACAACACAGCCACGGCCACGGTAAGCCTGACTGTAACCAAGGCCTCACAGACCATTACCTTCACGCCGCCCGCAACCCCGGTTGTCTATGGCGTGGCTCCCATCGCGCTGTCAGCTTCTTCCACATCGGGCCTGGCGATTACGTTCAGTATTGTGTCTGGACCCGGCACCGTAAGTGGATCCACGCTGACCATCACCGGCGTGGGCACGGTAGTGGTGGCCGCGAACCAGGCCGGCAATGCCGACTACACGGCTGCGGCCCAGGTAACGCAGACGGTGGTGGTTAACAAAGCCACGCCGGGGATCACCCTGACATCCTCGGCAAGCACAGTTACGCGTGGCACGTCGGTCACCTTCACGGCAACACTCACCGGAGGCGGAGCCGAGCCCACTGGCACAGTCACTTTCTACAATGGCGGCACGACGATGGGCACAGGCACGCTGAACGGCAGTGGCGTAGCCACGTACTCGACCACTACTCTCGCAGTGGGAACGCATAGCATCACGGCAACCTACGGAGGGAATACCAACTACCTGACAGTGACCTCAAGCGCGGTCAGTGTCACTGTCCATTAACCTGCAGCAGAGTGCAGCGGCGCGCCTCGTTTCTCGCGAGGTGCACCGCGAAGTCAGGACTGTTGGACATTCAGGCAGACAGCGGCAGAGTGGTAGACTCGCGGTTGCTGCTCAGTCGTAATGAGCGCCAAGTCCCTGCGGGCAACAGTTTCCACACCCGAGAATTCTCATTCTTAGCCTTTGGCAATGTGGATCCTCACTGTGCCAGAAGGTATAGGTTTTGAAACGGCTCTTTTCATGCAAATTGAGCTTTCGTTTTCAGCGAGATAGAACGCACAATTTGCGAGGGCTTTGCGAACGGGAATGGCTGCTATTCCAGGGTCTTG
>Ga0326727_10004742_pt1 | contig 40113 bp, 30 predicted proteins | sample MB2enrmetagenome_FD_207643 | JGI IMG/M metagenome (GOLD analysis project Ga0326727, IMG submission 207643) | Lab enriched peat soil microbial communities from McLean, Ithaca, NY, United States - MB29MY | ecosystem: Environmental > Terrestrial > Soil > Wetlands > Peat | place: USA: New York...
TGCAAGGAGTCCCGGCTCCTCTGATCATCTGGGGTACGGGGAATGCCGACAAGGACAACGAGGTATTCCCGGCGGTGGCGGAGGCTGCGGCAGGCGAGAACTGCCTGATGGGCAGCATCACCGAGGATAACTACAAGACTCTGGTAGCGGTGTGCACCGCTTACAAGCACAAGATCGTTGCGGAATCGCCTTGCGATGTCAACATCGCCAAGCAGGTGAACATCCTCGCCCAGGACATGGGCTTCCCGGTCGAGAATATTGTTATCTATCCCACCTGCGCAGCTCTGGGGTACGGCTTGGAGTACATCTATTCAGTTATGGAACGGGGCCGGCTGGCCGGCTTGAAAGGTGACAGGACACTGGCGCAACCGATCCTTTGCGATGTCGGGATCGAGGCTTGGGGTGTGAAAGAAGCACGCGTTTCGGAGGAGGAGATACCGGACTGGGGTTCCCAGCGCCTGCGGGCGCCGCTCTGGGAGGCCAGCACGGCAGTGGCGTACCTGCTAGCGGGATGTGATCTTTTCATTCTTCGTCATCCCGAGGCAGTTCATGCCGTCAAGAAAACCATCGCCGAACTGACGGGGACGGTAGCGGTGGCGGCTGCGGCATAGAGGTCCTTGTAGGGGCAACCCTTGTGGTTGCCCACGCCGGGGCGGCCACAAGGGCCGCCCCTACAAAGCGGACGAGAGGAGAGGCTTATGGGCATCATATTGATCGGTGAGCGTATTAACGGTTCCTTCAAGGACGTTGGCCGGGCGATTCAGGAACACGACAAAACTGTGATAAAGGATCGCGTAGCCAAGCAGGAAGCAGGCGGCGCGGATTACCTGGATGTAAACATGGGGGCGGCTTCACGCAAGCTGGAAGACTATGCCTGGTTGGTTCAAGCGGTGGCGGAATCGACTGCCTTGCCGCTCTCGCTTGACTGCCCACGCGCCGACATGTTCCGGGTCGGACTGAAGGCCTACCGAGACACCGTGGGTGAGCGTGCGGTGATTCTCAATAGTACTACCGCGGAAGATAGCAAGCTCATCCCGCTGCTCGAATTAGCGGAAGAATTCAAGGCCTCAATTATGGGCGTGGTGATGGACGAGAGAGGCAGCCCGCAGGATGTGGACCGGCGGCTGGAGTTGGGCGGCAAGATCTTCGCGGCGGCAGTAGAAGCCGGTCTTGCCCCTGGCGAGATCTTTCTGGATCCGATCGTTATGCCGGTCAAATTCATGCAGGACCAGCCCAAGAACGTGCTCAATGCCATTCAGCAGATGACCATGCTTTCCGATCCGCCCTGCCACATTTCCATTGGCCTGAGCAACGTTTCCTCCAAGACCGAAGAGCGCAAACTAATCAATCGCACCTTCATGGTTATGGCGTTAGCGATGGGATTGGATGCGGCGATCCTTGATGTTTGCGACGAGGAACTGCGGCAGTCAGTGGCTACGGCTGAACTTCTGCTTGGCATGGAGATTTACAGCGACGCCTACTTGAAGGCCTATCGCCAGCGAGCCGGCTCAAGCCCTGCGGCTGCCGCGGCATAAGAACACGTAGGCAGAAGGCAGTAGGCAGTTGGCAGTAGGCCGGACGCGACAGTTGAGCTCGCGGCCCAGGAAGGGTAGTCCAAGGCGGCCCCGTGGTCGCAATCAACAGGAGATTTCTCCGTGTTCTCCGCGACTGAAAAATCTCAACACTGAGATCACGGAGGCTCTCAGTGTCCTCAGTGTTCAAATCTTCTTAGCTCACTGAGGGCGCCGAGACGTTGCTGATTAGAAGGAATGTTGGTCCGCCGACTGGCGGTTAATAAGGAGTGCGGCAGAGGCAGGGGAGGTCATGGAAGGATCTGCTTTCTGCCTTCTGCTTTCTGCCTACTTTGCGCTGAGAGGGTGTTATGAATCAAAAGAGCGTTGATCCCGCGACACTGGAAATGCTTCAGATCGCCCAGAACGGAAAACTCGAGACCACTTGGGACCGTTGGGACGCACAGCAGCCGCAATGCGGCTTCGGCCAGCTCGGGGTTTGTTGCAAAATCTGCAATATGGGCCCCTGCCGCATCGATCCCTTTGGCGGCGAGCCGCGCCGCGGGGCTTGTGGAGCTGATGCCGATACGATTGTGGCGCGGAACCTGGTGCGCATGGTGGCGGGCGGGGCGGCGGCCCACTCCGATCACGGCCGCGATGTAGCGCATACGCTTCTTCTGGCGGCGGAGGGAAAAGGCGGCTACGCCATCAACGATCCCGCCAAGCTGCGCCGCGTGGCGGCGGAGTTTGGTGTTGCGCCCAACGGCCACACTGATCTCGAGATTGCCAAAGCCCTGGCGGAGCGCGCTCTCAGCATGTTTGGCCAGCAGGAGGGTGAACTCCAGTACGTTTCCCGCGCCCCGGCGCGGCGCCAGGAGCTCTGGCGCAAGCTCGAGATCAGCCCGCGCGGAATCGACCGGGAGATCGTCGAAATCATGCACCGCACCACCATGGGGGTTGATACTGATTACCGCAACATCCTCATGCAGGGATTGCGCGCTTCGCTGGCGGATGGCTGGGGCGGCTCCATGCTCGCTACCGACCTTCAGGATATTCTCTTTCGCCCTCCCAAACCCTTGCGCGCGGCGGTCAACTTAGGCGTCCTGAGGAAGGATGCAGTCAATATTGTCGTGCACGGCCATGAACCCGTCCTCTCGGAGATGATGGTGGCCGCCAGCCGTGATCCGGAACTTCTGAAGATGGCCGAGGCCCATGGCGCCAAGGGAATCAATATCGCCGGCATCTGCTGCACGGCCAATGAAATCCTGATGCGCCACGGCGTGCCGGTGGCAGGAAATTTCCTCCAGCAGGAACTGGCCGTCATTACCGGCGCGGTCGATCTGATGGTGGTTGATGTACAGTGCATCATGCCGTCCCTGGCCAGCCTGTCCGGTTGCTTCCATACGAAACTGGTGACAACCTCGCGCAAGAACAAGATGCCCAATGTTGAATCCGTTGACTTCGACGAAGAGCGGGCGTTCGACGGTGCGAAGGAGATCGTGGCGCGGGCGGTGGAGAGTTATACGCGGCGTGACCCGCGCAAGGTGAACATCCCCGACAGCCGCTCGGATCTGATCGCCGGCTTTACCACAGATTCGGTTTTTCAATTCCTGGGGGGCCGCTATCGCGGCACCTTCCGCCCCCTCAACGACGCCGTGATCGACGGGCGACTGCGCGGCGCAGTGGGCATCGTGGGATGCAACAACCCGAACATGCTGCACGACTATGCGCACATCACTCTCACTCGCGAGCTGCTCAAGAATGACGTCTTGATCGTCAGCACCGGTTGCGCCGCCATCGCCGATGCCAAGTGCGGCTTGCTTCGTCCTGAAGCTGCCTTTGAAGGCGCCGGGCCCGGCTTGAGGGAGATTTGCGAAGCTGTGGGCATACCCCCCGTTTTGCACCTCGGGTCGTGCGTTGACAACTCTCGCATCCTGACGACGCTGATCGAAATCGTGGGTGAAGGTGGCCTGGGAGAAGATTTCTCTCAACTCCCGGTGGCAGGGTCGGCGCCCGAGTGGATGTCCGAAAAGGCTGTCGCCATCGGGTTTTACTGCGTGGCCTCCGGCGTGCTCACACACTTCGGAACTCCACATCCAGTGTTGGGCAGCCCGGCCGTGCACAAGTTCCTTACCGACGATGTTGAAAAGCTTACGGGCGGGAAGTTCTTCTTCGAACCCGACCCTGTCAAAGCCGCCGCCCGCATCGTCGAGCACCTGGACCAGAAGCGCGCAGAGCTCAAGCTTGCGCCGCCCATGTACACCGCAAAGCCAACATTCCAGGGCGTGGGGGTGGGGGCTTGATGCAGCTATCAGCCGTCAGCTCTCAGCTATCAGCAAACCCGAGGTAGGAAATACTTCGCTCTCCGTCAGGAAGACCGCCCGCTCCGTGAGAAAGACAGCCCTCTCCCCAAGGGAGAGGGCTGTCTATTCCGAGACGGGGAGAAGGCTGTATATGTCGGCATCTATGCGCGTAAATCCCACTTGGGCTGCCAGCCTCGAGAAGCAGTTGCAGGAGACGCAGGAGGCGCTCCGCAGGCGCGACCCTGCGGAAGTAGCCTTGTGGTCCGGATCGACGCGCGAAACGGCAGCAGGCGAAACTCGCCTCGAAATTTGTTTCTGGGGCAGGCCTTATTGGGTGACTTGGCCGGACCTGGCAGTTCGCGACAAAGATGGGCAGCCCTGCCCGGCACACTTTGCGGGCTTGATCCTTCAATACCTCTTGATTGCTGATGGTGCGCCCCTGGAAAACGGATGGGTCTCGTTGCGGAACCTGCCCCATGGGGCATTCTATGAGCAGGCATTTCAATCCTACAGCGGCAACCTGCTGGTGCGGAGCTTTCGCGGCGATGTGGCGAGTTTCCGAGCCGTTGCTCGAGCACTCGGCGGCGAAGCCGTTGAGATGGGCGACGCCGCGTTTCGCTTCTGGGCATTTCCTCGATTGCCTCTAGCGGTGGTCTATTGGTCGGGGGGTGGAGAATTCCCCGACTCAGCTCAGGTTCTGTTTGACAACTCCGCCAGCCATTACCACCACCTCGAAATCCTGGCGCACCTCGGCGGCATGTTGTGCGAGCAAATTGTCTCAGTAAAGCAGAAAGAATCCACCACAGAGCACACAGAGACCACGGAGTAAACCACCTCGTCCTGAAGTGGCTCTTCTCCGTGATCTTTGTGACCTCTGTGGTGAGGCTTTGTTGGTAGACTAACATCATGAAAATTGCGCTTAGCGGCAAGGGCGGTGTTGGTAAAACTACTCTGACGGCCTTATTGGCCCGGCAGGCGGCCACGCGGGGGCACCCCGTTCTGGTTATTGATGCCGATCCGAACCCCAACCTCCATCTGGCCCTCGGTTTTCCTTCCGCTCCGCCGGCCTTGGTCGGGATGAAGGAGTTGATCGAGGAGCGGCTTGGCTCGCTCGAGGGATTCTTCCGCCTCAACCCTCGCGTGGACGATATTCCGGACCGGTTCTCTTATGAGGATCATGGTGTTCGGTTGCTGGTGATGGGAGGTATCGGGCAGGGGGGCGGCGGCTGCGCTTGCCCGCAGAGTGCTTTCCTTCGCAATCTGCTCCAGCACATCATGCTGGAGCGCTCGGATTGGGTATTCATGGATTGCGAAGCGGGGCTGGAGCATCTGGGTCGAGCAACATCGAGAGGCTCAGACGCTCTCTTGATCGTGGTCGAGCCAAGCCAGTCTTCGCTCGAAACCGCACATCGCATTCAGCAACTGGCCGCAGACATCGGCCTCTCTCGGCTGTTTGTGGTGGGCAACAAGGTTCGAGATGCGGAAGAGCGAGAGATGATTGAGAAGGGGATGGCCGGCGTGCAAGTGGTGGCTCATCTTCCCGAAAGCCTCGCGCTGCGCCAGGCCTCCCGCCGCGGTTTGCCGGTGCAAGATCCGGCCCTGCTCGCCGCCGTCGCCGGCATTCTGGACTCAATTGAGTTGCGAGCTTGAGAATAAAAGCCTTCACCACAGAGGTCACGGAGAACACAGAGGGGAAAACTAGAGGGTGCCGTTGACAAATCTGCGAATGCCGTCTTTCAGCAACGGAACGTTAAAGTTGATCAGCAGGGCCACCTTGCATCCTGACAGTTTCAGGTACGACATCACCTGTGCCTCGTGAATTGGGGCCAAAGACTCCACGGACTTGATCTCGACTACCGCCACTCCCTCCACCAGAAGATCGATACGATAGCCGCAATCCAGCTTGACCTGCTCATACACAAGCGGTAGTGGCCGCTGCTGTTCGATGCGTAGTCCTCGCTTTTTCAGTTCAAACGCGAGGCAGGCTTCATACGCGGACTCGAGTAAACCCGGACCGAGCACGCGGTGTACCTGAATTGCTCCTCCGATAATTGCTTCCGTGATCCCGTTCAGTCGCTCTTTCTCTGTCATCTTGTCCTGCGTTTTTTCTCCCTGCCCTCCGTGTCCTCTGTGGTGCAAGCTTTTAGTCCAGTTTCTCGATCACTGCCGCACAGCACTTGTATTCGGCGGTAGCGGTGATGGGATCGAAAACATCGTTAGTGACGGCGTTGGCCGACTCTTCGGCGAAGTGGAATGGCATCCAAATCATGTCCGGGCGAACACGGTCGCCGACCACAGCGCGGCCGGCGACCTGTCCGCGGCGCGTGCGCACAATCACCTTCTCATCGGGCTGGATACCGTAGCGCGCCGCGGTGTCGGCGTGAATTTCGACGAAGTTCGAGGGATCCTTCTGGTGAATGACGGCGGAGCGCCGCGTCATGGTGCCGCCGTTGTAGTTGTAAAGAGTGCGGCCAGTCGACAGGATGAGCGGAAATTCCTCGCTCGGTTCCTCCTTCTGCGGCTGAAATACGATCGCGTGAAACTTGCCCTTGCCGCGTGTGAACTTACCTTCGTGGAGGAAGCGCGTGCCCGGATGATCCGGGGTGGGACATGGCCATTGCAGACCGTTCGAAGCGGCAATCCGCGCGTGGCTGATTCCGGCAAAGATCGGCGTCAGGCCGGCCATCTCGTCAAAGATTTGCGCCGGGCTTTGGTACTGCATCGGATAACCCATCGCGGTAGCTACAGCACAAAGGACTTGCCAGTCCGGGCGCGCCTCGCCGGGCGGCTCGACGGCCTTGCGGACCAACTGTATCCTGCGTTCGGACGCGGTGAACGTTCCATCCTTCTCCGCCCAACAGGCGCCCGGCAGGACAAGGTGCGCGAGCTCGGCCGTCTTAGTCAGGAAGATCTCCTGCACGGCAAGGAACTCGAGGTTCCTCAGGTGCTCGATCACTTTGGCGTTATTGGGCTCAGTCATCACCAGGTCCTCGCCCATAATGTAAAGCCCCTTCAAATCCCCTCGTCCGGCGGCCTCGAGGAAGTACGTAAGGTTCCCGCCTCCGTTTTCCGGCAATGCAACGCCCCAGGCGTTCTCGAACTTAGCGCGTATCGCGGGGTCGGTCACATCCTGGTAGCCTGGGAATTTGTTGCCCATCGCGCCCATGTCGCAAGCGCCCTGGACGTTGTTCTGGCCGCGCATGGGGTTGACGCCGCTCGAAGGTTTGCCGATCTGGCCGCAGAGCATGGCGAGGTTGGCGACGTTCTTGACGTTGTCCGTGCCGCAGGTATGTTCAGTGATGCCCAGCGTGTAGTAAATCGCGCTGGGATTTCCGGTCGCATACCACCGCGCCGCGGTGCGGATCAACTCGGCATCCACGCCGCAATACTTCGCCGCCTTCTCGACGGTGTACTTCTTCAGGTTCTTGTGGAACTCCTCGAAGCCTTCGCAGCGGCTCTCGATGAACTCCCGGTTGGCCAGTCCCTCGTCGAGGATGTAGCGCATCATGGCGTTCAACAGCATGCTGTCGCTGCCGGGACGATGCTGGATGTGGATGTGGGCACGCTGGGCAAGCCAGGTCTTGCGCGGGTCGCAGACGATCAGCTTAGCGCCGCGCCGAAGCGCGCGTTTCATCTCTAAACCATAAATCGGATGCGCCTCGGTGGGGTTCGCGCCGATGAGGAAGAGCACGTTGCAGTCTTTGATTTCGGCGGTGCTGTTGGTCATCGCGCCGCTGCCGAAGGACATCGCCAGACCGGCGACGCTCGGCGCATGTCAAGTGCTGGCGCAGTTATCCACGTTATTCGTGGATCCCGCCGTCCGCGCCAGTTTCTGCATCAGGTAGTTTTCTTCGTTGGTGCAGCGCGACGAGGAGACGAAGGCGATGGCATCGGGGCCGTGCTTGTCGCGAATCTCGCGGAGGCGTTTGCCAACCAGCGCAAGGGCTTCGTCCCATGTCGCTTGCTCGAAGCTGCCGTTCTTGCGAATCAGCGGATGGGTGAGCCGGTCTTTGGACGCAACGAACTCGAATCCGAAATGTCCCTTCACGCAGAGGTTGCCGCCGTTAATGGTTGAGCCCGGCTCGGCGGTCACGCGCACAAGGCGGTTACGAGCCTTGTCCACCATTAGATCCATCTGGCAGCCGACGCCGCAGTACGAGCAGGTGGTCCGGACACGGCCGAGGTCCTTTTCGCGTCCCATGCCGACTGCCGACTTGTCCAGCATGGCGCCGACCGGACAAACGCGGATGCAGCCGCCACAGAGTTCGCAGGTGGTTTTGTGCAAGTCCTCATTGAACGGCGTCGTGACCACCAGGCGTTTGGCGCGCCAGGCAAACGTCAGCGCGTCGGCCATTTGTACGGTCTCGCAGTATTTCACGCAGAGGCCGCACTTGATGCACTTTTCGGCGTCGTAAAGGATGCCCTTGTTGAGGGTAGTGTAGTTCGGGCCGCTCGGTTGGTGCGTCAACGCGCCGAACCGGTTCTGATCGGCATGGTAACGGTAGGCGTAATCCTGCAGCCGGCAGTTGCCAGACTTATCGCAAGTGGTGCAGGTGGGGGAATGGTCGGACAATAACAATTGCAAAATTTGCCGGCGGTGCAGCGCCAGTTCTTCATCCTCGGTCGTCACCTTCATGCCGTCGCTGACCGCCTGTCCGCAGGAGGCGACGAGGCCGCGCATGCCCTCGACTTTCACGCCGCAGAGCCGGCAACTGCCAATCGGCTCAACCCGCGGGTCATAACAAAGATGCGGAATGTCAATGCCGAGCAGGGCAGCGGCGTCCAGAATCGTCGTGCCGGTGGGCGCCGTCACGGATTTGCCGTCAATGCTGAGCGAGACGGTTTTCATGCTTCGTCCTCCCCCGTCGCCTTGATGTCGCAGCGCAGGCAGCGCAATGCTTCTGCATGCGCCTGCGCCGCGCTGAACGTTTGTGTGACCTCGTTGAAGTTATGGCGACGCGCCGCAGAGCCGGCGACCTTCGCCGTATTCCGCTTACCGCCTTGGCCGTGGGGCGGCGGCGTCTCGTCATACTCGAGCGCCGGCCAGAGCTCGCGAAAGCGATCCTGGCCGGTCAACTGGCGGTCAATGTTTTGAGCCGCCTTCTTGCCCAGCGCCATGGCGCCGCTGACGTTGGCCGCGCCCGTCACCACGTCGCCGGCGGCGAAGACTCTTGGATCATTCGTCCGCAGCGTCCATGGGTCCACCTCGACGGTGCCGGAACCGGCGAGCCGCAGGCTGAGTTTGCGGGACACCTCGGCTTCCACTTTCTGGCCAATGGCTTCGATGATGGTGTCGCACGGGATAACGTATTTCTCGCCGGTCGGCACCGGCACTCGCCGCCCGCGCGCGTCGAATTTGCCGAGCGCGGTCTTCTCGACTTCCAGCCCGGTGACCGTGCCGTTTTCGCCGAGTACCTGCACCGGCGCGGCCAGCGTGACCAACCGCGCGCCTTCTTCGAGCGCGTGCGCAGTCTCCTCGGCAATGGCCGGCATTTCCTCGCGGGTGCGCCGGTAAACGATGGTCACGTCCGCGCCGAGACGCAACGCCGTGCGCGCGGAATCAATTGCCGCGTTGCCGCCGCCGATCACGATGACCTTGCGGCCGACCGGATTTTCTTTCCCGCGGGTGACGACCCCCAGGAAATCCAGCGCCGGCAACACGCCCGCCCGTTCGCGGCCCGGCACGCCCAGGTCCTGTTCCTCCCAGGTGCCGAATGCCAGCAGCACCGCATCGTTCGCCCCGGCCAATTCTTCGAGCGTAATCTCCTTGTGGAGGGCGGCGTTGCAGGTGAACCGCACCCCCAGTCCGCGGATCACGGCGATTTCGCGGTCGAGTGTGTTTTTCGGCAACCGGTATTGCGGCAGCGCGTAGCGGAGCATGCCGCCCGGGCGCGCCGCGGCCTCGAAGACCGTGACCTCGTGGCCCAGCAGCGCCAGGTAAAACGCAGCCGTCAAGCCGGCCGGACCGGCGCCGGCGATGGCGACGCTCTTGCCGGTGGCAGAGAGCTTTCGTTGTTTCAACCGGTGAACGATTTTTGCCGCCGGTGTCTTGCTCATCTTGGCGTCGGCGATGTAACGGTGGACTTCGCGCATGTTGACGGCTTCGTCCAGCGTCGCGCGACGGCAACGTTGTTCGCAGGGATATTGGCAGACGCGGCCTGTCGTGGCGGGCAAGGGATTATCGAGCAGCACCAGCTCGAAGGCATCGTCGAGCCGGTTTTCCTTCAGCAGTTCGAGGTAGCCGGGAATGTTCATGTGCAGCGGACAGGAGTTCTCGCAGGGCGCCAGCATCAAGGCCTGGCAAACGCCCGCCCGGCATCGCCGCTCGCGGATGTGTTCTTCGTATTCCTGCCGGAAATATCGGAGGGTGGTCAGCGCGGGGTTCGGCGCGGTCTGGCCGAGTCCGCACAGCGACGTGGTTTTCACGGTGGCGCCAAGCTCCGTGAGCGTTTGCAAATCGGCCTCGGCGCCTCGGCCCTCGGTAATGCGCGTGAGAATTTCCAAAAGCTGCGCCGTGCCGAGACGGCATGGCGCGCATTTGCCGCAGCACTCCTTGGTGGTGAAGGCGAGGAAATAGCGCGCCAGGTCCACCATGCAAGTGTCCTCGTCCATGACGATCATGCCGCCGCTGCCCATGATGGCGCCATGACGGACCAACTCCTCGTAATCGATGCGCGTGTCGAACAAGGCGGCCGGAATACAGCCGCCGCTCGGCCCGCCGGTTTGCACCGCCTTGATGGGGCGGCCGGTCGCGCTGCCGCCGCCCATTTCGTAAACGATCTCCGAGAGCGTGATGCCCATCGGCACTTCGATCAGGCCGCTGTTGCGGATTTTGCCGACAATCGAAAACACCTTCGTGCCTTTGCTCTTCTCGGTGCCGAGCTCTGCGAACGCCGGCGCCCCGTGGGTGATGATCCAGGGCACGTTGGCGAATGTCTCGACGTTGTTGATCACCGTCGGGCAACCCCAGAGTCCGCGCTGCGCGGGGAACGGCGGACGCATCCGCGGCATGCCCCGTGCGCCTTCGATGGATTGCATCAGAGCCGTTTCTTCGCCGCAGACGAATGCCCCAGCGCCTTCGCGGATTTCGATATTGAACTTTCCCAGCAGCCCGGCGGCGCGCGCTTGTTCGATGGCCAGCGTCATCCGTTTGACCGCCAGCGGATACTCAGCGCGCACGTAAACGAAACCGGCCGACGCGCCGATGGCGAACGCGCCGATCGCCATGCCTTCAATCACGCGGTGCGGATCACTTTCCATCACGCTGCGATCCATGAACGCGCCCGGATCGCCTTCGTCGCCATTGCAGACGATGTATTTCTGCTCGCCGGGCGCCTCGGCCGCGTATTTCCACTTGAGTCCGGTCAGGAAGCCTGCGCCGCCGCGTCCGCGCAAACCGCTGGCGGTGATCAGTTCGATGACTTGCGCAGGCGTCATCTCACCAAGCACTCGTCCGGTGGCCTGATAACCGCCGGCGGCGCGGTAGGCCTCGAGCGATTCAGGGTCGATCACGCCGCAATTTTCCAGCGCGATCTTTTTCTGTTTGGACAAATAGCCGCGCACACTTTCGGCGCGCCCAGCGCCCTCGAGCAGATATTTTTCGACCGGTTGGTTGCGTCCAATGTGACGGTCGAGAATTTGCCGCACGCCGCGCTCATCCAGATGCACGTAAGTCCAGTGCCCGCCGCTCGGCGAATAAAGTTCGAGCATCGGTTCGCGGTGACAAAGCCCGGCGCAGCCGGTCTTGTGCAGCGTAATTCGAGAACGATCTGCGCTTTTCTCGATCAGTTCGTACAGCGCCTGCGCGCCCGAGGCCACGCCGCACGAGCCGAGGCCGACGGCGATGCGCCAGTGCGAGTTCGTGGTGGATTTCTTCATCGGGTTTCTCCCGGTTTCCGGTAGCGGCTGAGAATGCGTTGCGCGCGCAGCGGATTCAAGCGGCCGTACACCTTGTCGTCAATCATCATCACCGGCGCGAGGCTGCAACAACCGAGGCAGGCCACCGTTTCGAGCGTGAACAGCCGGTCCGGCGTGGTTTCGCGGTCCTTGATATGGAGCGTCTGGTGAATCGCGCGGCCGATTTGTTTGGCGCCATTGACGTGGCAGGCGGTGCCGTGACAGGCCTGGATCACGTGTTTGCCGACTGGCTGGAAACGGAACCGCTCGTAAAACGTCGCCACACCGTACATGCGGGTCAGCGAAACCTGGGTTCGCTTCGCGATGGCCTCCAACACCGGGCGCGGCAAATATCCGCAGCTTTGCTGGATGGCCTGCAAAAGCGGAATTACATCGGAGGAGCCGGGCTTGGGAAAGCGGTTGAGGATCTCGTCCACGGAGGGGTGAAATGAGGACATGCCGTGATCCTTTCTGGGACGGCGGTGATTGGGCATTTTGTCATTCCAAAGTGCCCTGATCAGATTAGGACGACAAGGAGTCGCCCGTTGTTTTCATAGCCATATTCCTCACTCGGAATGATAAGACGCACAGAGGTTCCGATTAGGCTCGCCGGAACTCTCATGCGAACATTCGGTCCTACAATGCACGCAGCGGACCACAGTTCCCACCAGCTTATCCCATCTAAGTCGTTGAAAAGACAATAATCGCGCGCTTTGCAGTCGGCTTGGAAGTAAGTTCGAGAGGGACAAGACCATGGGGCAGTACTTCGGCTGCTCAGCAGTGCGAGGTTTCACACATCTGGCGACCTGGACCTTTTGTCTCCTGCACTTTTCTCTTGACACGCCCACGGCATTTCAGTAGCCTATAGTTGTTGTCGCACGTCGCGCGCCAGCCTCGGCTCGCGGCGGCAAGGAAAGGCGAAGGGATCCTCCCGCAAAAAGGAAGGAAGCGGGAAACTGGGGAAAAGATGTTTTTCGAGGGAACGAACTCAGTTATCTAGTGCAAATAAATGACTTAACAATTTTAGAGTGCATAAAACGAACTGGTTTTGAGTGCAAACGAACTCAAATCGAACCCCCAAAGGGGGCCAAGAACAGCCCTCTTGTGGCGAATCGAACGGGAATTGGCGAGTCGAAAGGCCCCGGCTGGTGGGGGGCTACACGAGAAGGGAGCACGAAGGAATGGAGTCGGGCTCACGTTCCGTGAACTACTCTTCTGTTTCGGAATGGAACGATAAGAAGGTGCGGCGTCTGCGCGATTCGCTGGTGGCCGAGGAGCCGCTGCAAATTCGACTTGGGAAGCGTCCCCTCAGCGTGACCATGCGAACCCCGGGGGACGACTTTGAATTAGCCGCCGGCTTCCTTTTCAGCGAGGGAATCATCCACTCGCCGAAAGACGTCGCGGAGGTGAGATTTGGCAACGGATCCGGGTCCGCCCGGAATGTTGTTGATGTTGAACTGAAGCATCGCAAAACTCTTAATCTGCGGCAGACTAAACGCAACTTCCTCGCGAACTCCAGTTGTGGATTATGCGGCAAGGCATATATCGATGGATGCCGCCTGCAAGGGATCAAGCGGCCCAATCCACGCTTCCGGCTCGATCCCGAAATCCTCTGTGGTTTTCCCCAAACTCTCCGCTCCGCTCAAGTACTGTTCAGCCGGACCGGAGCGATCCATGCCGCCGCGCTGTTCGACGCTTCCGGAAAGCTGATTGCCATAAGAGAAGACGTGGGGCGGCATAACGCGGTGGACAAGCTCATCGGTTGGGCATTGCTACAAGGGCGAATTCCTTTGGCAGACTGTGCGTTGCTGGCGAGTGGCAGAGGGGGTTTCGAGATAATTCAAAAGTCGCTGCTGGCGGGAGTTCCGCTGCTGGCTTCGGTCTCCGCCGCCTCCGATCTGGCGGTCCAATTGGCGCGCCAGTGCGGGCTTACACTGGTTGGATTCCTGCGAGGCAGGCGATTTGTTTGCTACTGTGGGGAGGAGCGACTCGGGCTCGACCCTTCGCCGGAATCTTAAGCGCCGCACAATCGGCCTCTCGAGTAACCCAAAACCAGAAGGCCAACTCGAGTGCAGATTTTCCCATCCAACGGCTATAGGCCGCGTGGCAAGAGGGGCTGGGGACTTAATCTATGAAGAGAATTCTGCTCGTGCTTCTGGCTCTCGCTTTCAGTTCCACGTTGGTCAGCGCCAAGAAACCGTCGAAGGCCACCGACTTTTCGGGCAACTGGGTTTTGAACTTTGAGCAGACCAAGAACCCGCCCGCAGGTTTGCAGGATTACAGGATGGTTGTAAGCCAGGATGAGCGGCAACTCAAAGTGACGACAACCCTCGACGGCAATTTGCAGGTCACTCCGAACACTCCAAGTTCCGGCGCGGGAGGCTCGGGAGGCTCTTCACGGGGAGGCTATCCCGGAAGGAGGGGAGGCATCGGCATGGGCGTTCCGGGCGCGGGAATGGGGATGCCACGGGGTGGCGGCGGGGGTGGAACGCCCCACAGTGAGGGGCCGACGCGAGGAGATGTTGCTGCGTACCAGCTTTACCCGAAGAGTGCTGTCTACAACCTCGATGGCAGCGAATCGAGCACGCAGTTTGGCGACTCGGACCAGACCAATGCAACCTCGAAGGCCGTGCAGCAGAAGAACGAGCTGAAGCTCTCCCTGGTGGGGAAAGAGGACCCGGGGGAGGGTGGTGGCAAGATTCGGATAAAAGAGCAGTGGCAGCTTTCTGATGATGGGAAGACTCTGAATGTTGACCGAACCGTCAAATCCCCTGACGGGTCGGGAACCTTTCACCTCGTTTTCTCGAGGAAGGAAGCCGATTCAAGCGGGCCTGCTTCTGCCGGACCACAATAGTTGATCCAGCAATCGTCGCCCGCCAAACCGAAGGGTACGTGCATGTTCAAGACAAGAACCATCGAGTCCGCCGCGCGTGGCGCTCAACTCGGGGCAAGCGGCTGGCGGAGACTCGCTCTTTTGCTTTCCGTGGCGTGCCTGACAGTACCAGGCTGGGCCCAGCAGCAGAGCCAACAGAAACAGCAACAAAGTCCGCAGGGCCAGCAGCCCCAGCAGAGCCAACCGGACCAGCCGCAGAACCAGCAAAGCCAGGTCCCGCCCAAAATCTCCGTCAGCGTCAAAGTGGTTAATGTGCTTGCCACGGTGCGTAACAAGCACGGAGAAATAGTACGGAACCTCACCAAGGACGATTTCGTGCTGGAGGAAGACGACCGTGCGCAGAAGATTGCCTATTTTTCGCGCGAGACCGATCTTCCCCTGACCCTAGGACTGTTGGTGGACACCAGCGGCAGCCAAAGGCGCGTTCTGGATCAGGAGCGAAGCGCCAGCTCGGCCTTCCTGGACGAAGTGTTGCGCCTCGACAAGGACAGGGCATTCGTGATTCACTTCGACCGGGAAGTTGAACTCCTTCAGGACCTCACCTCTTCCCGCCAGAAGTTAGAGGCGGCGCTGGCGTTGCTTCAGACCCCGCAGTTTGGCCACGAGAGCCAGGAAGGCGGAGGCAATTCGCCCGACTCAAGTCCTGATTCGGGTTCTGGTTCGGGCCGCAGGGGCGGCGGCCATGGCTGGGGCGGGGGGACATTGCTCTACGATGCAGTTTACCTGGCGTCGAACGAATTGATGAAGAAGCAACAAGGCCGCAAAGCGATCATCGTGCTCTCGGACGGAGTAGATCGCGGCAGCAAAGAGACTCTCGCCAGCGCCGTCGAGGCGGCCCAGCGCGCCGACACGCTGGTCTATTCCATTCTATTCACCTCGGAGCAGCCGTACGGGGGAGGATATGGAGGCCGCGGCATGGGAGGGATGGGCCGGCACGGCGGAGGCGGGCACGGCAGGTACCCCCAACAAACGCGTCCGGACGGCAAGAAGGTTCTCGAACAGATTTCCAAGCAAACGGGCGGCCGTTTGTTCGAAGTTTCCAAGAAGCTTCCGATCGAGCAAATCTACAGCCAGATTCAGGACGAACTGCGAAATCAATACAGCCTGGGCTACAGCCCCGACCCGCCGGATGTGGGAGCGGGCTACCACAAAATACACCTCACGACCAAACAGAAGGACCTCATTGTGCAGGCAAGAGACGGATATTATTCTACGACATAATACTCACTATAGTCTTAACTCACTTCAAACGCTCTAGAACGTATACCCGATGCCCAGAGAAAAGGTGATGTTATTCTTCTCCCCTGTCGGCGGATTGCTCAGGTAAAGATCGATTACGCTCGAATTCACCGAAAACTTGTTGCTTAGCTTGAAGGACAAGACTGCGCTGGTATCGAAACGATACTCTCCGCCGTGAATCAGGTCCGGGTAGACGTGCAGGTAATGGTCGAGTCGAAGCCGCTTGGAGAATTGCTCACCGAGTGTTTCTCCTACCAGGAGCTGCGAAGTCTGAGTGAGGAGCCCGTTGAAAAACTTCTCCTGCACGAAGGTCGGGCCGACCAGCACGGCAAAGGTCGTACGCGCGTTCTTCACAACGTCGCGTCCAATGCCGCCGCCGTAGGTCTGCTGAAGGTAAACGTCTTGGGTCGAGACATGATTTAGCTGGCCAAATAGAAACACGAAGTTATCTGCACTGAAGAGGTAGTCCTGCCGTAAATCCGCCGTGAGGGTGCGGGAACTGACTGTGCTGGTGACAATAGTAGGCGGCGTGGGGCTCTTCTGCTCGGCGTGGGAGAACAGGATGGTGAAGTCGAAGTTCGTGCGCATATGGCGTTCGAAAATGGGCGTCTCCGGACGTTCTCGGATCGCAGCAATGCTCGTGGTAAGAGTGTTCGTCTCCTGGCTGCCATTCTGGAGGCTATACCCCAGGCTGGCGCCGCCCTTCCACGCTTGCCAGGGCCCAGGAGCCTGTTCCACCTTCTGATAGTCCTCGGCGGGCATGATGACTTCTGGTTTAGCGGCGGGGATGGTCTGTACCTGGCCGTTCGACGTTCTGACTTGCCAGTCGCCGGAGGGCAAAAGTTCCAGCGTGCCGTGCACCGGTTCCTGCCCCTTAATGATCACGGCGACAGGCTTATCCGCCGTATAAGTCGCCACCTCGGCCAGGGGGATCGATACAGTTCCGAGTTTGGCAGTCTTCAGTTGCAGGGCTCCTCCCTTGATCGTAACCAGCGTGCCGGTTACCCGGTCTCCGTTTTTCAGAGTTGCCACATCAGCGCGCCCAATGCTGGCCAGGCAGAGCAGTGCAAGAAACATGGTCATCGTCCGCTTCACGGTCTACCTCCGCATGAAATAAATTTGAGAATTCTGCCTTCACCCTAGCGTAACACAATGCGAATACCCTGGCCAGAATTCGGCATGACTTGGACGCGAATCTGAACTGGAATTCGAGGCAATTGCTGGTAGTGTCTCGGTTTGACGTAGAGGCGGCTTTATGCCTCCGCGTGGCGAAATAAACTCGCCGCTACATCTTGACACTACCCAATTGCTTCCCCGCTGCCTTTCTCGCATAATCAGGGACCAGATGCGATACGTCACTGCGGGAACGGCCGGGCACATCGACCATGGCAAGTCAGCGTTAGTGCTGGCGCTGACAGGCATTGACCCCGACCGCCTCGAGGAAGAGAAGAGGCGTGGAATAACCATTGACCTTGGCTTTGCTCACTTGGATCTGGGAGAAGGAGTACGTGTAGGCTTCGTTGACGTGCCGGGCCACGAGCGTTTCGTGCGAAACATGTTGGCAGGAGTGGGAGGAATCGATCTGGTGATGCTTGTCGTAGCGGCCGACGAGTCCATTAAACCCCAAACCCGAGAGCACTTTGACATTTGCAAACTGCTGGGAATTCGCCTGGGTCTGGTGGCCATCACCAAGATCGACATGGTAGACAAGGACATCCTCGATCTGGTCCGGCTCGAAGTACAAGATTTCGTGCGGGGTTCTTTCCTCGACGGTGCAATGCTCCTGCCGGTCAGCGCGAAGACCGGCGAGGGCCTCGAGGCTCTGAAGGGAGAACTGCGACGGCTTGCCTTGCTGGCGACTCCCAAGCCGGAAGACCTTCCCTTTCGCCTCCCCATCGATCGCGCTTTTGTGATGAAGGGCTTCGGCACGGTCGTGACCGGGACTCTCCTGTCAGGAAGAATCGAGAAGGACTCGGAAGTGGAGATCTACCCGGTGGGCCGGCGTGTGCGGGTACGCGGCATCGAGGTTCACAACGCCGCCGCACAGACCGCCTTGGCCGGACAGCGGACAGCAGTGAATTTGCCCGGCCTGGAAGCGAAAGAAATCTCGCGTGGAATGGTCCTGGCGCCGCCGGGACTTTTCCAGGCGACAGCGCGATTAGATTGCAAGTTGAGCCTGCTACCCGACGTCCGGCCCGTGAAAAACTGCGCCAGAGTGCATTTCCACTGCAACACATCCGAAACCATCGCGGAACTGGTTCTATTCGACAGGAAAGCGTTGGAGCCTGGAGGCAATGCCTTCGCTCAACTTCGGCTTTCCGAACCTGGCGTCTTCATGCCCGGCGATCGCTTTATCATCCGTCAGTTCTCGCCCGTCACCACCATTGGAGGCGGATCGGTCCTTGATAACCTGCCCCCCCGGCACCGCTTTCGAGATACCGCTGTGGCGCCGCTTCTCGAGGCCTTGGAAAAGGGCGATTCGCAAGTGAGGCTCGAGTGGTTGGTGCGACAAACCGGTGAAGTTCCCCTTTCCGCGCTAGTATCGCGCACCGGTTGGCTTCCTGTCGAAGTCCTGCGGCTCGGCAAGGCGCTGGCCTCCGCGCACCGGCTCCTGCTGCTGGGGCAACCGCCGGAGTTGTTTGTGGACGAGGAGCATTTCCGCGAATTGGCGAGGAAATTGATTGAAGAGCTCGAGAAATTCCACGCCCAGAACCCGCTGGTTGCGGGGTTACCCAAGGAAGATTTGCGCGCCAGAACCGGCGCCAGAGGCTCTTCCCACTCCGCGGCGCCTTCCGGCGTACTCTTCAACGCGCTTTTGCAAGCTCTGGCAACTCAGGGCCGAATTGACGTGCAGGGCGAAACGGTGCGGCTTGCCGGACGGAAGATTCAACTGACCGCCGAAGAGCAGGCGGCCAAGGAGCAGATCAGCGCGGCGTTTGAGAAAAGAGGGCTGGCGGTGCCCAGCCCGCCGGAAGTCCTGGCCAATCTGCGCATCGACCGCCCGCGGGCCGAAAAGCTACTGCAAATTCTGCTCCGGGAAAACGTGCTCTGCAAAGTGACTGAGGATTTGATTTTTCACCGCTCGGCGCTAAGCCAACTCAAAGAGTTGTTGGTGCGGCGCAAAGCTCAAAGTAACCGCATCAACGTTGCGCTATTTAAGGAGATTACGGGGCTGAGCAGAAAGTACGCAATTCCTTTGCTCGAGTATCTCGATCGGGAAAGAGTAACGCGGCGAGAAGGCGACGAGCGGATAATTCTTTAGCTGCGACTGCCGACTGCCCACTGCCTACTGCCTACCGCCTACCGCCTTCTGCTTTCATGAGTGGCCTAATGATTCCGTAAACCCGCGCCACCGGCAAACCCACCACGTTCGAGTAGCAGCCTGAGATGCGGGTGACGAATTTGGACGCGAGGCCCTGAACCGCATAGGCGCCCGCCTTGTCCAAGGGCTCGCCGCTTTCCACATAGCCGCGAATCTCTTCCTCATCAAGCTCTCGAAAGGTCACAAGGGTTGTCTCGTGCTCAAGCGCCTTAACTTCGTCAGGGGCGCGCACGAGGCAGACACCGGTGTGAACCTGGTGGGTTCGACCGGACAGAAGGCGGAGCATTCGCGCGGCATCCGCGGGGTCCGAGGGCTTTCCGAGAGTCTCCCCGTCAACGACTACCACCGTGTCCGCGCCCAAGACCAAGCGGCCTCCAGGCGAAGAAGCGGCGATGTGCAGAGCTTTTTCGCGCGCGGCGCGGCGCGCAAATTCCTCGGGCCGTTCTCCTGGTTTCATTTCTTCCACGATGTGGCTGGCCTGCACATCGAAATCGAAGCCGGCATTGCGCAAGAGTTCGCGGCGCCGCGGCGAAGCTGAGGCAAGAAGGAGACGCATGCAGAAAAATTATAGAAGATTTTTGAAAAAACCTCAGAAGTAATTCCCCCTACCGGCCTCGATGTGTTAGACTGCCAAGTCTGCTTACCTCAGAAACCCGGACAGGTGGCGCGGCCCTCCGCCTCTGAGGGGTCGTGACTCTAGAAAGTGCCTAACCATGGAAGAGATCGGGAAAATTCTGCCCAAGATTCTGAAGCCTCAGTTCGCCCGCTTGGAGCCGCCCGTGGTCGAAGTCTTGGCGCCTCTCTGGAGTCAGGTGGCGGGCAAGGTGCTGGCCGAGGAGTGCCGGCCAGTGGCGTTCAGCGCGGGAGCGTTGACGCTGGAAGCCGGGGATCCTGAATGGATCAAACCCCTGCAAGAGATGGCGGAAGAGCTCCGCGCGCATGTTAACCTCTTCCTGGGCAGGCCCGTAGTAACGAACATCAGGATCGCATGTGCTCGCAAACTCACGAGCGGCGACCGAACACTACGGCGGCTTGAGGACCTTTCCGGTTCCGAACCGGGCCTGAGGAATTTGCCGCGCCAGGGTCCACGCATGACGTCCGGCATGGCGGTGGCGATCGGGCGGTCGCGGGTGAAATCTCTCACACGCAAGCAAGGAAAGGTTCACTAATGGCACTGGAAGAAAAGGACGTGCGCTACGTCGCTGAACTCGCCCATCTCGAGTTAACACCTGAAGAGGTGAAGACATTTCTCCCCCAGCTCGATTCCATCCTCGAGCACATGCAGAAGCTGAATGAGCTGGACACCTCGCAAGTGGAACCCATGGCTCAGGTGACTTATCCCGCTGCGGTTAACCCTTCTCTGCGGGCGGACGAGCCACGTAAGACATTCACGCAGGAGGAAGCCCTCGCCAACGCGCCCGATCCGAGTGCAGGCTGTTTTCGTGTGCCTCGGGTCATCGAAAAGGAGGAATAAGCGGCGGCGACCTTGGGGGAAACATCGCCCCCTCCCCGAGGGAGAGGGCCAGGGCCCAAATTCCTGGGAGGGGAGAGTTAGTCCGTACGAATGAACCTGACCGAACTCACTATCGACCCGCTGCACGACCTCATAGTCCAGCGCAAAGTCTCTGCGATGGAGATTGCTAAAGCTCACTTCGAGCAGATTGAGCGCCGCGACAAGGAGGTCCGCGCTTACTTGCAGTTGTGCCCAGAACGCGCCTACCAGCAGGCATCCAAAATCGACAGTCAGCTTGCCGCCGGTGAGGCCCTCGCTCCGCTGGCCGGAATTCCCGTGGCGGTGAAGGATGTGATTCTGGCCCGCGGGATGCGCAACACTTGCGCCTCGAAGATTCTGGCAAATTACGTTGCCCCCTATGATGCACCTGCCGTGGAAAGACTGGAGGCGGCCGGGGCAGTGATTCTGGGGAAGACGAACTGCGACGAATTTGCGATGGGGTCTTCCACGGAAAATTCAGGTTTTTTCCCTACTCATAATCCCCACGATTTAGCGCGGGTCCCCGGCGGCTCGAGCGGCGGCTCAGCGGCGGCGGTGGCGGCGAATATGGCGGTGGCGTCTCTCGGCTCTGATACCGGTGGCTCCATCCGGCAGCCGGCTGCCTTTTGTGGACTTGTGGGTATGATGGGGACGTACGGCAGGGTCTCGCGATATGGGCTGGTGGCGTTCGCTTCTTCGCTCGATCACATTGGCCCTTTCGGACGCTCGGTGCGCGATGTGGCGCGTATGCTCCAGACAATTGCGGGCCGCGACCCGCACGATTCCACCTCCGCGGGCGTTCCGGTCGAGGACTACGTGGCGGGCCTGGATCAAAACGTGCGCGGCCTCAAGGTGGGCGTTCCCAGCGAGTATCTCAAGGGACTCAGCCCGGAAACCGGAGACAACATCCAGAAGGGAATTGACCTGCTGGCAAAACTGGGATGCGTGGTTGCGCCCATTAGCCTTCCTCACACAGATTATGCGATCGCCTGTTACTACATCATCTGCACGGCGGAGGCCAGCTCGAATCTGGCGCGCTATGATGGCGTGCGCTATGGGTTCCGCTCCGCCGGGCACGCGGACTTGCAGGAGATGTACAAACAGACACGCTACGCAGGATTCGGCGCCGAGGTGAAGCGGCGCATTATGCTCGGCACCTACGTTCTGAGTTCCGGCTACTACGATGCCTATTACCTGAAAGCCCAGAAAGTGCGCACCCTCATCACTAGGGATTTTCTGGAAGCCTTGGACGATGTCGACATCATCGTCACCCCCACTTCCCCTATCCCCGCCTTTAAGCTCGGCGAGCTCATGGACGACCCCTGGCAAATGTATCTCGCCGATATCTACACCGTCACCGCCAGCTTGGCCGGCATTCCGGGAATTTCCGTACCTTGCGGAAAGACCAAAGGCGCCCCACACCTTCTCGTGGGCATGCAACTTCTAGCCCGGCACTTCGACGAGGCACGACTGCTGCGAGTCGCCGATGCCTTCGAAAAAGCCGGTGGGTTTGAAGTCAACTCTTAAACAGCGAGTCAAACTTCTTCTTGGCGTCATCGCCCCTGGGGGCGGGTTGGCCGGCGCTGGCCAGGAGGGTTGGGTTTGGGCGGAAGTAGCCACAATAATTGGCGGCTTCTTTATCGCGGACCCATTCAGCCTGCGTTTCCGCGCACTGGTTATGCTTGCCCGGATCGTAGAATTGGCAATTGCGGCAGGCATGCAGATCGGAGTCGCACTTGGGACAGGTATCGCGGGCGCCGACACGGCTTCCGGCGGGATACTCGATCTTCTGGCGGCACTTCCAGCAGTTGAAGAACATAGTGGCAAGTGACGACCAACCTCATCGTTAGTTTCCCATAACGCCGCTTGGCTTACAAATCAAAACAGCTCACGCGAAGGCGCTAAGACGCAAAGAGCCGCAACGCACAATCCTTTCTTTTCTTTGCGACCTTTGCGTCCTTTGCGCCTTTGCGTGAACCCTTTTTCCCTCCCTGGAGTGTTATGTGCCGTGCGGGGCTAAGTTGAAAAACCGCTCAAAGTTCCCAACTACGATTTTCCCGAGCTCTTCTGCGCTCAAGTGGTGAAGGGCCGCCAGTGTCCGGGCAACTTCGATCACAAAGGCCGGCTCATTCCGCTTGCCTCGATAGGGGAGGGGGGCAAGGTAGGGAGAATCGGTTTCGGTCGATAAACGGTCGAGTGGAATCTCGCGCGCCGCCTCGCGGAGATCCTCCGCCTTCTTATACGTTACGTTGCCCGCAAACGAAACCAGGAATCCCCAATCGAGAAACTTCAGAGCATCCTGGCGGGAGCCTGAAAAGCAGTGCAGGATGCCACCCAGCCCGCTCGATTTCCAGTGGGTTTCGATAACCGCGGTGAGGTCAGGCCACGCCTCGCGGCAATGAATGACAATCGGCAGCCTTGCCTGACGCGCTAATTCCAATTGCCGGACGAGGACCTGCTTCTGAATCTCGCGCGGCGAGTTGTCGTAGTGGTAGTCCAACCCGATTTCGCCAATGCCCACCACGCGCGGATGTTGCGCCAGCTTGCAAATCTGCTGGACGTGATGTTCGGCGAAATGTTTCGCATCATGTGGGTGAATTCCCACCGTGGCCAGAATCCAATCGTGACGCTCGGCAAGCGCGAGGGGAGCTTCGAGATTATCCGGTCCGGTGCCGCCCCCGGCCGCTAGAAGACAGCGCACACCGGCAACTCGGGCGCGCTCGATCACCGCTTCGCGGTCGGCGTTGAAGTCGGAGTCGTCCAAATGACAATGTGAATCAACAAGATCTGTCCGTTGTCCGTTGTCAGTTGTCAGTTGCTCCAACCCCGCTTTCATCAAGTCGGGCAGCCTCCGGAACGCTTCCTATGGACTGAAGGTATGCGTCTAACTTCGGCCTTTTCAAAGCTGGTCCTTGCCGCCATGGCAGAGCACCCTCTCTTCTGGATACAACGGACAACGGACCGCGGACAACGGACAGCCGCCCGCTACTTCAGCCTCGCGCCGTTAGCTACGTCTTCCTTGAACGTCACGAGGACGGGCCGGCCGTGCTCGCCCCCGGAGGCGGCAACAATCATGCCGTTCGATTCTACGCCGCGCAGCTTGCGCGGCTGAAGGTTGGTGACCACCACGACTTTCATCCCGATCAGGTTTTCGGGCTGGTAGTGTTCCGCGATTCCGGCCACAAGCTGGCGCACTTCCGTGCCGATATCCACCATCAGCTTCAAGAGTTTTGAAGCGCCAGGAACGTGCTCGGCGGCCTTCACCTCGCCCACGCGCATCTCCACCTTGGCGAAATCCTCGATGGAAATCAGGCTGGGGGCTGGAGGCTGGGGACTAGGGGCTGGGGACTGGGGGCTAGGGACTGGGGATTGGGGACTGGGGGCTGGGGATTCGGAGGCGGACGAGGGCGCCGTTTCGGGTTTGTTCTCTGTTTGCACGGGTATCAATGCCTCCTTAGGTTTGTCGCTGGCTGGGGACTGGGGACTGGGGGCTAGGGGCTGGGGAGTTGTCCCCTTCGGTTTGTCGCGCTCGCGGTCGGCTTCGGCAAGCTCGTCGAGCTTGGCAAGTGTCACCGCCTTGTCAAGTCGCGGGAAGATGGGCTCGGGCTTGCCAACACGGGCACCGGTAATCAACTCGTCCCAGCGTGGATCGTCGAGCCTTACCTCCGACACGTCGCCTTCCTGATTGAGTTGCTTCCATAGCCTTCGAGCTGAGAGTGGCAGTAGCGGATAACAGAGAGCTGCGGCAATCCGCAGGGATCGAGTCGCTACGTAAAGGACCGCTTCCAATTGACTGCGGCGGCTCGAATCCCCGGCCAGTACCCAAGGCTGGCTTTCCGCCAGCCATTCATTTACGGATCCAACCAGATGCCATATCGCCTCCAGCCCGTGCGACAAGTCGTAACTATCGAAAGCCGTCCGTGTCTTCTGGAAGGTAGCGTTCTTAACGACGAGCAGTCGCTGAATCTCGAGAGTCTGCGGGGAAGGATTTGGTATGACCCCACCTAGGTACCGATGCAGCATCGTAATAGTGCGGTTTGCCAGATTCCCCAGATCATTCGCCAAATCCGAGTTGTAGCGCTGAATCAGTCCCTCGTAGGAGAAGCTCGTATCCTGTCCGAACGGGGCCTCGCGCAGCAGGTAGTAGCGCAGCGCATCGTTGCCGGGCGCGCCGAAGGAGTCGAGCGCGTCGATGATGGGCTCGGGGTAGACCACGTTGCCCTTCGATTTCGACATCTTATCCTGCTCGTAGTAAATCCAACCGTGAGCGAACACCGTGGTGGGCAGCATTTCGGGCTGGCCGGGATAGGCCGCCATGATGAACGCCGGCCAATAGACGGCGTGAAACCGCAGGATGTCCTTGGCCATCATGTGGACGATCTCTGACTCACCCGGTTGATTGCGCCAGTACTTCTGAAATTCCTGGTTGCCGTCTTCACCGTGCGCGTAGCCGATGCCGGTCATGTAGCTGGTGAGCGCATCGTACCAAACGTAAAACACCTGCTCGGGGTCATCCGGCCACGGGATGCCCCATTTGAGGCGCTTGCGGCTTATCGAGATGTCTCGCAGACCGCTCCTCACGAAGCTCTTGACCTCGTTGCGGCGATATTCCGGCTGCACGAACTCCGGATGATTCTCATACAGCTCCAGCAGACGATCCTGGAAAGCGGAAAGCTTGAAGAAGTAATTCTCTTCGCTGATCAGCTCTGCCGGTCTCCCGCAGATGTCGCAGTTCACCGGATCAGTGCCTTCGGAGATGTACCGCTCGTCGGAGACGCAGTAACGTCCTTGGTAACGGCGTTTATCCACGAAACCACGCTCGCGTGCGCGAACCAGCAAGCGCTGCACCGACCTTTCATGATCAGGGTGGGTTGTGTAAATGAACCGCAGGGCATCGGGTTTGCCTTCGGGATACACGGTGACGGGTATGCCGAGCTTTTCCCAAAGCTGGATAAAAAGCTTCCGCTTCTCTGCCACAAATTGGCTGGGCGTCTGGCCTGCCGCCGCTGCGGCGCGCTCGAGCTTCTCACCGTGCTCGTCGGTTCCGGTGAGAAAAACCACATCGTATCCGCACATGCGCCTGTAGCGTGCCAGCACGTCGCAAACAATCGTGGTGTACGCGGAGCCGACGTGGGGCCGGGCGTTGGGGTAGTAAATGGGAGTCGTAAGATAGAATGTTCGCATAGTCAGAACAGGTGCCAGGAGTCAGGTGTCGGGTGTCATGGCCAAAATCAGGTGTAACGCGCCAGGTGTCAGGGTTTCCCATCCTCCAAAGCCTGTGTGTCGTTCCGAGCGGAGCGAGGAATCTCGCTGCGGAATCGCCCTCTACAAATCAGAGCGTCATTCCTCGCTCCGCTCGGAATGACATAGTGGCTTGGCATTTAAACACCTGGTTTTTCCCCTGGGACCTGACCCCCCATACCTGAAAGCTGCTTTTCGCCTGGCGCCTGACACGCGGCGCCTGAAACCTGGTTTTCCCCTGACACCTGATACCCAACACCTGACACCTGCGTCAGAGAGGCGGCTTGCGCTGCGATTATCACTTGCTTGAGCGGAACATCCTTCTCAGTTGCCAAACGTTGGCAGTCTTCGTACTCGGGCGCTACATTCAGCACTTTACCGTCGCGCTTGGCCACCTTAACCTTAACGGCGCCGTAAGGGGTCTGGATGCTGACGAGCTCGCGTTCCAAAATCTTGCGCCGCGCCTCGTAGATGCGCACTCCGATGGTGGTAGTCTGTTCAAAGAGCATTTGAGCCAGCGCATCGCCTTTCTCGGGAGTGCAAAGCACACTCACCAGGATCCCGGGGCGATCCTTTTTCATCTGGATGGGAGTGCAAGTCACGTCCAGCGCGCCCGCGGCCAGCGCCTGCTCAATGAAAAAACCGAAAAGTTGCGGGCTCATGTCGTCCACGTTGGCCTCAATCACGGAAACAACTTCGTCCCCGGGAGGGCCGGGCCGGGCGGTGACAGATTCCATGGTCTGCCCCAATAGCAAACGCGCCAGATTCGGCTGCCCGGGGATTTCCCTCGATCCGGCGCCGTACCCGATGCGCTCTACTTTCATTGCCGGGATGTGTCCGAAACCCGCGGCCAGTGTGGAGATGAGCGCCGCTCCGGTGGGAGTCACCAACTCTCCCTCGACGCCGGAAGAAAAGATGGGGATGTCCTTGAGCAATTCGAGAGAGGCAGGCGCAGGGACAGGAAGCGAGCCGTGCGCGGCCTGCACGCATCCGCTGCCCACGTTTACCGGCGAACAAGTGAGATGCGAAATATCGAGGAGTTCGAGTCCGACACAGGTCCCCACGATGTCGAGAATCGCATCCACTGCGCCAACCTCGTGGAAGTGCACCTCCTCGGGCGGCTTGTGATGCAACTTTCCCTCCGCCTCTGCCAAGCGGCTAAAGACCTTGAGGACTCGTTGCTTGACGCCTGCGGAGAGTACGCTCTGTGCAATCAGTGTCTCGATGTCCCGCAGTTTCCGGCTGGGTTGCTTCCCTGGCACTCGAATCTCAACTCGAGTCCCCACCAGATGTCCCCGCAGCGCGCGCGTGCGTTTGAACTCATAGAAGCCGAGGGGAATCTTCTTCAGCTCGGCAAATAACCGTTCCAGCGGCAAGCCCACATCCAGCAGCGCGCCGACAAACATGTCTCCGCTAATGCCGGAAAAGCAATCCAGGTATGCTTGTTTCATAAAAGCAGGATTCGGGATTCAGGATTCAGAATCCAGGACCTCCGTGAGCCTTCGACTTATCCCGAGCAATTCTGCCCAAAATTGGATACTATGCTGTGGGCTCGGAGGTTGTCAATGAGCAGGAGTCAGGATTCAGGATTCGGGCAGGCCGTTTGAGACTTTTCGCTCTTGCGGTGCACAATGAGCGGCGGCACAATCTGCGCCTATAGTAGAGTAAACCCGAGGGAAATGGAGGAACTCAACCCAACGTCTCGCAACCCAGACCTAACCATTGCTCACATGCTGCTGCACTCTGGCCTCCCGAATCCTGAATCCCGAATCCTGAATCCTATCTTTTCACACGAGGTGATCATCTATGAAAACACTCGACCGACGCGATTTCTTGCAAGTTTCCGTGGCCGCGGGCGCCGCTGGGCTGATGTCCGGCTTGCCCGCCGCTCCTGCGCAAAAAGGCATGCGCCTGGGTTTGATTATTGGCATGGGCAAAAACCCCGAAGCAGCCTTGCAGAAAGTGCATGACCTGGGAATTCCCTCCTGCCAGGTTTCGACAGAGGATTTTTCGGACCAGATGCAAAAGGGGATCCGGTACGCGGTCCACAAGTTCGATCTCGAGGTCACAGCCCTCAATACCAGCGGTCCCGGGCCCGCGGCGTACGACTTCTATCAAGGGCCGTTGACGATTGGCTTGGTACCCCGTGAGTACCGCGCGCAGCGAATCGCACACTTCAAGCAAGCTTCTGATTTTGCCAAGAAGCTGGGGATCCCCGCGCTCCACACGCACTTCGGCTTCATCCCCGAGAATCCCAATGACCCTGCCTACAAGGACGTGCTACCGGCCCTTCGCGAAGTAGCAACCTATCTCAAAGGGAACGGCCAGATGATGTTGTATGAAACGGGGCAGGAGACTCCCATAACCTTGCTCCGGGCCATCACTGATGTGGGGCTCGACAACCAGTTCGTCAACTTGGACACTGCCAACCTGATCCTCTATGGCAAAGGGAACCCCGTCGATGCCCTGGACGTGATTGGGAAATTGGTGCGCGGAACCCACGCCAAAGACGGCCTCTTTCCCACCAACCCGAAACAGCTTGGAGAAGAAGTCCCCATCGGCCAGGGGAAAGCGGATTTCCCCAAGCTGATCGCGCGCCTGAAGAAGCTCGGCTACGACGGGCCACTTACTATTGAGAGGGAAATCTCAGGTCCGCGTCAACTCGAGGACATTCGAAAGGAAAAGGAGTATCTCGAGAAGTTGATCGCCTGAGGAAAGACTCGGCTCGGCAAGAGAGGCAGAAGTCGGATATACAGCCCTCTCCCTTGGGGAGAGGGTGTCCCGCTGCCGACGCTTTCACCAGCCGGAGCGGGACGGGTGAGGGGTCTCTTGCACGAATCAACAGAGCAAGTCAAAAGTCAAAACGCAAAAAGCAAATTGCAAAAGTAGCAATCGCGCGTACCTTTGACTTTTCACATTTGCGATTTGCCATTTGACTTGTTCTCCCGCTTTGTGGGCCTTTACCTTCAGCCTCCGCTCGCGCAACGAGGACGACGTCGCGTTTTGAGCTGCGGTTGGGTTGCGCCTGAAGGAGCAGCCCGCACGGGCAGGCGGAGGCTACAGCGGATGCGAAGCTTTAGCCGGACAAAGTGGTTTGCGAAGGGAAGAAACCCCTCACCCGTCCGGCGACGGCTGGAGAAAGCGCCGTCACCGGACACCCTCTCCCCAAGGGAGAGGGCTATATTCCCGACTTGGGCAGCCCCGGAGTCCAGCCAAAGATATGGGTAACGCTCAGCCCCTTGGGACAGGGCAAAGGCCCAATCGCGGCATCACTTCCTGCCGTACACCGGACCAAAGGCCGCGCAGGCGCGATAATCGGCTCCCTGCGGGTCTTGAGCTCCGAAGGCGGTCCAGGCGCTGGGGCGGAACACTCGCTCTGCCGGCACGTTGTGCATGCACACCGGGATGCGCAGAAGGGAAGCGAGGGAGATCAGCAAATCGCCGATGTGGCCATAGCTGATCGCGCCGTGATTGGCGCCCCAATTGTTCATCACCGAGTAAACATCCTTGAAGGGATCTTCACCGGTGAGGATCGGAGTAAACCACGTGGTGGGCCAAGTGGCATTTGTCCTCAGGTCGAGTGTGTGGTGCACGTCCTTGGGCAACTCCACCGTGTAGCCTTCGGCGATCTGGAGGACAGGCCCTAAACCCTGGATGAGGTTGAGGCGCGCCATAGTGACCGGCAATTCGCCCTTGGTCGCAAACGTGGAGGAGAACCCGCCGCCACGGAAGTACTCAGTGACTGCCGGGCTCCATTGGGTAGCGTCCAGGCACCGGCCGACTTCCTCCGGAGTGATCTCCCAGTACGGCTTCATCACCCTGACCGCGTCCCTCATCTGTTCACCTGTGGCATCAAGCGTGGCGGCGCCGGAATTGATCAGGTGGATGATGCCTGCCTCGGCCTTTCCGGCCAGCCTCTTTCCGGTGACGCGCGTCACCGCTTCCGGACTCCAGTAGGTGCGCACGTCCGCGAAGATTTGCGCGGTGTCGGTGAGCAAGTGTCCAAACAACATCGTGGCGCCGTTGAGCGAATCGTTTTCGGTGGCGAATACAAAGGGCTCCCGTATGCCGTTCCAGTCGAAAGAGGAATTGAGGATGGCTTCCATGAAATCGCCGTTGGGGAAGTGGTCCGTCCAATGCCGCTGGCCTTGAAATCCGGCCAGAATCGCGTTGTGCCCCAAAGCCTCTTCACCGAATCCCAGTTCCGCCAGCCTGGGGTTCCCGACCATCAGGTCACGCGCGATCAGCGTCATTTTCACCACCGTGTGCCAATCGGCGTACTTTCTAGTCTGCGACATTTTCGGAACGTTGTAGTCCTTTCCTTCGGGGCAGTTCGCCTTCACCCATTTAGCGGCGCGCAGGTATTCTTTCGGGTCATAGATTTCTTCGTCGATGCGCCGCACGAACTCCGACATGTCCACATACTCATTGCGCATTCCCAGGAAGTTCTGGAAGAAAGCCGCATCGACCACAGAACCGGCAATGCCCATGGAAACGGAGCCGAGCGAAAGATACGACTTGCCCTTCATTTCAGCCGCGGCTAGGCCCGCTTTGGCGAAGCGGAGGAGCTTTTCCTGGACATCCTTCGGGATGCTCGTATCGCCCGCATCCTGCACGTCCTTTCCGTAAATGCCAAAGGCGGGTAGCCCTTTTTGATTGTGTCCCGCCAACACGGCTGCCAGGTAAACCGCGCCTGGCCGCTCGGTGCCATTAAAACCCCAGACCGCTTTGGGCGTAAGCGGATCCATGTCCATGGTCTCCGAACCGTAGCACCAACAGGGCGAAACAGTGAGGGAAAGACCCACGCCTTGCCGCGCGAACTTATCCGCCGCCTCCGCCGCCTCCGCCACCCCGCCGATGCAGGTATCAGAGATCACGCACTCCACCGGGAGTCCGTTGGGGTGCCGCAAATGCTCGCTAAAGAACTGGGCGGCCGTCTTGGCCATTTCCATGGTCTGGTTCTCGAGCGATTCCCTCACGCCCTTGCGCCGCCCATCGATGGCCGGCCGAATCCCGATCTTGGGCAGGGTGCCGCGTAAGCGTTGGGCCGGTCCGATTACCTTTAGATCTTTAACATTAGCCATGATTCCTCTCCTCTCCAGTCAAATAGAGCCTACCGATTCTCGAGCGCCGATGCAAGCTTTTCGGCCAGACGCCGGATTAGTATCCCATCGTTGTCCGAACGTATTGGCGGCTTATCTTCAAGCTCTCGCGCAAAGGGCGGGTTCGCTGGAAGTTCTTCTCGTGCGCGAGTTCGATCGCCATATCGCCGAAAAAATTGATTTTGTGGAGTTCTTTGCCGATGGCAGCGAAGTTTGTAATGCCTTCCCCCATGGCCTCCGACCAGGCGCCGTCTGCTTTCTGGTCGCGGAGGTGCATAAACACAATATGATCGGCGTGGCGGCGGATAAAATCCACCGGATCGACCCCGGCGCGCACCAGCCAATTAAGATCCGGACCGAGGCTCACGTCAGGAATCCGGGCTAGCGTTCCGTTGAGGTCGTATTCGTTGTTTTCGACTTCATAAGTGTGGTTGTGCAGGTTCAGCACCACGCCGTGCTCGTTTCCGAAAGTGATGATCTTGCGGAGAATGTCAGCCTGTGCGTCGAGTTGCTCCGCTGTTTTTTTCTGCGGCGCCTTGCCGACGGAAGTGCCCAGAGTTCGCCCGCCGAGTTTCTGGATGCGCGTAATGATGGTTCCCGCGTAATCCATAATGGCGCCGTGCTTGGAGCGGTCCCACATATCAGCGCCGAACGAGGCGCCAAGCACCGGCAGAGAGAAACGGTGCGACAGCGCCCCAATACGCTCGACCGATTCCGGATGTCGCAACGCCTCGTGCATCAGCTCAATCGCCTCGATCCCGGCATAACTCATATCGGAGAAGACTTGTTCGAGCACGGGCGTGATGTCGTACTGCGGGAGAGGCGCCGCGTATACCCAGGGATGCGCGGCCACCACCACTTTTTTCTTCGTGTTCGGCGCGGGGCGCCCCGGCAGGAGAGAAGCCAGCGGACCCAGACCACCGGCGGCTGTTATGACCGCACTCGACAATTTCAGGAAATCCCTCCGCGACGCGCAGTCCGCTGCCCGGCTCACCGGCGCACTCTTGGTTGTCTGCATGGGCCTTCCTTTCGTTGAGGCGAGAGTATAGCTCCGCCGCTGGTCTAGTGCAACCTAGTACACCTAGTACAAAGATCGCGGCTACTACATAAGTATTTACGGCTGCAGCCCTACTGGTGTAAGTTGGTAGGAGAAGCAGCGCAAGGCCATGCCCTTTGGTGTCCTCCGATTCGGAATAAGGGAGAGACGCAGCATGCTGGCCGCCCGGTCGGTTAACTGAACGCCAGGCCGTGCGCCCATCAATCGCGGGCCGGTAGCTCAATGGTGGAGCACTGCCCTTTTAAGGCAGGGGTTCTGGGTTCGAGTCCCAGCCGGCTCACCAAGCAAGTAAGCAGAACGCAGAAAGCAGTAGGCAGGCGAAAATCACAAATAGTGAATAGTGAATGGTGAATTGAGGAAGCGCAGCCGTCGAGTCCCGCACAACACAACCTGCCTCCGTCATTCACTATTCATAATTTTGTTCGTTGCTCGCCGTTATTTGGATCTTCTGCTGACTTCTGGTTCTTGCTCGTCACTCGTCACTTGTCACTGTTCTTAAGGCAAGTCGGCGAAGGGCATCATGAGCGGCGGGCGGGCCATGAAGGGCAGGCGTGCGATTTCGGCGACGGCCTGCGCAACGTGCCGCTCGTTCCGGGGTTCGAGAGTCATGACAAAGGGCAGTTGGTTTTTGGGCATGGCGGGTTCTTGCAACACGGAGTCGATGTTGATGCGGTGCCGAGCCAGCAGAGCGCAGACGCGTGCCAGGATGCCGGGGCGGTCCCGGACCACGAGGCGCAGGTAGGCGGAGATAACGTTAGCGGAAGCGGGAGCGATTTTCGAGGGATGCCAGGTCTCGTAGCCGAGCGGAGTCGAGCCCGCTCCCCCGGACGCCATGGCCCGCGCGATCTCAACCACGTCGGAGAGCACCGCCACCCCCGTGGGTTCACCTCCTGCGCCGCGGCCGGTCAGAGTGGTATTCCCCCCCTTGTTGCCGATCAGCAGGATTCCATTGATCGAGCCCAGCACATTGGCGAGTTGACTGGTGGCGGGAATCATCATGGGGCGCACGAAAATCTCCAGGCGGCCCTGCGAGCGGCGGCGCGCGGAGGCGATCAACCGGATGGTGCGGTTCAAGCGGCGGGCATAAGCGAAGTCCACTTGCTCGATGGCAGTGATTCCTTGCGCAGGAATCTCCTTCACGCGCACGGCTTGGCCAAAGCAGAGCATGGCAAGGATGGCAATCTTGTAGCGCGCATCGTACCCTTGCACATCAAAGGTGGGATCAGGCTCGGCATAGCCTTTCTGCTGCGCTTCAGCCAACGCTTCGGCAAAGGCACAGCCGCGGCGCTCCATTTCCGTGAGAATGTAGTTAGTGGTGCCATTCAGGATGCCATACACTCCGACAAAGTGCTCACCTGCCAGCCCTTCGCGGATGGCGTGCAAAAGGGGTGTGCCACCTGCCACGCACGCTTCGATGCCCAGGCTCACCCCGGCGGCGCGGGCATGCTCAGCAAGTTCCACCCCCCATTCCGCCACCAATTGCTTGTTCGCTGTCACCAGGCTCTGGCCGGCGTCGAGGGCCGCAAAGGCAATGGCGCGGGCCGCGGGAAGCACTCCCACCAACTCCACCACAATGTCGACTTCAGGATCTCGCACCACTTCATGCCAGTCCGCCGTAGTTTTCACTTGCCGGCCGATCCAGGACAAATCTCTCTTGCGGATGCGGCGCGAACAAATGGTCTTCAGCTCCAGTTTGCAGCCCAGCCGCCGCTGAATTTCAGCCTGGTGCTCGATCAGCACTTTAACGGTGCCTGTCCCCACAGTCCCCAGGCCGACGACGGCTAGCCCGACGCTTTTGCGTGGCTCTCTCGAAGCGGCTTGGCGTTTCGCGAATTGAATTCTGGGTCGGCTCATCGCACCTTGGGTGGACATCAGCAATGGGAAAGTATTCAATTAGCATGTAATCCATGATGCTGGCAAGAAATTTGTAGCGCCGGCATCCCGCCGGGGCCATCTATGGCAGCGAATCTACCTCGCCACTTGGCCGCGAGTTCACCTCGCCACGTGGCGGACTAAAGCCTCCGTTAGGCCAAACCCACGTGCTACCCTTCGCGTCGTTCCAGGCGAGAGACTATAATGGTGGCGTCCGTCAAGAATCCCAGTGCGCGGGCGGTTCACGGTGCAGCCCGAAGCGGTGAAACTCGAGACGGCAAACTCCGACGCTAAAGATGGTTCTAACAAATAGTGGTTCCGCTGCGCTCTTCGTCATTTGTCTCCTTTTGCCCTTTGGAGTGTGCGCCGAAGAACCTATTGAGCATCCCTTCATCGAACCAAGGGATATCAAACCTGAGACGTGCCTGACCTGCCATCCCGAGAAGATGGCAAGACGGTTCGTCCATACGGCAGTCAGGATGGGCTGTAAGAACTGCCACCACATCATCTCTGAGAAAAACAAAACGACCATGACATTGTTCGCGGCAGAAGGCGACTTGTGCGCGAAGTGCCATGAGGTTAAGAAGGGCCCGGTGCTTCATGGACCGTACGAGAAAGGCCAGTGTCTTATCTGCCACGATCCGCATTCCTCGGAATTCAAGGCGCAGACACGCACTGCTGTCGATCCCCTCTGCCTCGAGTGCCACGCGCCTGGCCCCGCCGCAGGGGAAACGGTAAGCCTTTTCAACTTAAAGACGATTTCCAAGGCTGACTTCGAAGCGATTCCGAAAATTGGGCTCGATCCTACGAGACGCTTCGGGCATCCCCGGCCGACTCATCCTGTTGCTGAAGTCGCCGACCCCCTGCATGCGGGAGAAAAGATCTCGTGCCTGAGTTGTCACGATCCTCACACCTCGACGCTACCGAACCTTCTCGTCTTGGCAAATGACGGGGGGAACATCTGCGAGGCGTGCCACCGGGCCATCGACAAGCAGAAGGAAGGCAAGCCGAATAGCCAGCCTCAGCAGCAACCCTAACCTCTTGCCTAGTGAGTGGTTTTTAGGGAAGAATCGTCGTGGCACAATTTGCGAGCCGCAATTGCCGGCGCTGTTTTATGGGCGGCGGTATCGAAGGCGTGGGATGCAGCGTTTCGAGCTCTTCCACGATTCGGGATTCATGCTGTTCACTGGAGGGCTTCCTCATGGCAAGGACTCTGTCGCGAGGGGGTGCTTGGAGGGATTGTTCAGCGTTTTGAAATCGGTCAATGCATAGGAGTCACGAGTCAGCTCTCTCGTCCCTTGTTACTTCGCATATGTTCTCCTCCCGTACTAACTGGCAGCTCAATCCGAATCGGCTTTCAAAAGAGGTCGAAGAGCTGCGCCGTAATGGAGCGCTTCTCCTGGACCTCACCGAATCGAACCCCACGCGCTGCGGGTTCGTTTTTGATAGGCAAGGCATTCTCGAAGCACTCGCCAATCCACAGGCGCTCACTTACACACCCGACCCGCACGGCTTGCTCCCGGCGCGGCAGGCGGTGGTAGGCTATTATGCGGAGCGGGGGATCACGCTGGACGCGGGGCAAATCTTCCTCACCACGAGCACCAGCGAAGCTTACAGCTACGTATTTCGCCTTCTCGCCGATCCGGGCGACGCCATCCTGGCGCCTCAACCCAGCTATCCGCTTTTTGAGTTCTTGGCAGGATTGAATGATGTCCGCGTGGTGCCTTATCCCCTGATTTACGACCAAGGCTGGCAGATTGACTTGCCTACGCTCGAAAAGCGCCTGGGGGCTCGTGCCCGCGCCATCCTGGTGGTGCATCCCAACAATCCCACGGGGTCGTTTGTTCGCCGGCGCGAACTTGCGGAGCTTCTCGCCTACTGCCAGAAGCAGGACGTGGCGCTGGTTGCCGATGAGGTTTTTGTCGACTATCCCCTGGAAGCAGACCCGCAACGCATCGTCACCCACGCTGCAGTCACGGAAGCGCTCTCGTTTACGCTGAGCGGTCTCTCGAAAATCTCAGCCCTGCCGCAAATGAAGCTTGCTTGGCTGGTTGTGAACGGGCCTGCGCACCTTCTGCGACGTGGCCTCGAGCGCCTCGAGGTCATCGCCGACACGTATCTCTCCCTGAGTGCGCCACTGGCGCTGGCGTTGCCGGCGCTACTCGAGACACGCCTGACGTTGCAACCGCAGATAAGGGAACGAGTGGCATCCAATCTTCGATTGCTCGACACGCGGTTGGCGCCGGACTTGCCGGTAAGCCGGCTGGAGGTGGAAGGCGGATGGTACGCCATCTTGCGGCTTCCCTCGATTCGAACCGACGAGGAGTGGGCAGTAGAATTGGCTCGTAAAGACGGCGTACTGGTTCATCCGGGCCATTTCTTCGATTTCGGCTCGGAGGGTTATCTGGTGATAAGCCTGTTAACCCGGCGGGAGGTGTTTGAAGAAGGGCTAGCAAGAATACTCACCCGCGTAGCCAGTCGAGGGTAGGATGGCGAGATGCCTGAGCGCCCAGCCGCGGCAAGAGATCACGCCACGGTTTGTGATTCGGTTGGGCGCCCAATGGGGAGTGGCGCTTAATCAAATTGAGAGTGTAACTGATGCCAGGTTTTAACCGAAAGCAACAGTGGTGGGGCTGGGAAGAGACCCCTCACCCGTCCCGCGCCGGCTGGAGAGAACGCCGCCGCGGGACTCCCTCTCCCAAAGGGAGAGGGCTGTTGATTCAGATAAGTCTGACAATCGTTGCGGTTGTGTTGGCGGTTTTGGCGGGCGGGTGCGGGCGGCGGCTCGTGGCGCTGAAAGCCTACGTTGCGTTCGTAGTCAACAATCAGAGTTCGACTCTGACTGCGGTTGATATGTCGACTCTCCGAGTGCGTGCAACCTTGGCGGTCGCAGCCCGTCCTGAAAGGGTCCTGGCAAGGCCACAGCGCAAGGAGTTATGGGTCGTTTCGGCCTCAGGCGATATCAGCGTAGTCGAGTTTCCAGCCTTGCGGGTGGTGCGGAGCCTTCGCATTGGCGAAGGCGCCCGCGACCTTGCTTTTTCAGCGCAGGGGGACCGAGCGTTCATCCTCAATCCTGCAAAAGGACAGATCGTATTCATCGACGCGGAAAACCACAGGGAAATAACTCGCCTGAGTCTGGGCTCGCCGCTTACCGACCTCGCATTGACGCCCGACTGCAAAACGCTGGTGGCATCTTCCCGGGCGACGAATCAGCTCTTCATTGTGAACGCGGACGACCGGAGGGTGCTCGGCTCCGTCAAAGTTGGCCAAGGTCCCGGCCCCATGGTTATCCTCCCCAGTAGTTCCAAGGCATTCGTATGTGACACGGAAGAACACGCCATTTCCGCGGCTGACTTAACCACGCAGCGGCTGCTTGCCAACATCGAACTCGGCATTCGGCCCGGTCCTTTGGTCCTTAAGCCGGATGGCGGAGAGCTTTTTGTCTTCGAGGATGGTGGAACGAGCATGGTCATCGTTGATACTGAGCAGAACGATGTGGAACGGAGCTATCCCACGGGCCATAAGCCGGTGGCGGGAGTGTTTCAGGCTGACCCTTTGGTCCTTTACATCGCCAATGCCGGTGACGGCTCCGTGATGGCTTTGGACGTTCAGAATCGCACCCTGCTGGCGGCGGTTCACATCGGAATCGAGCCCCGCGCCTTGGCGCTGACTCCAGACGAACGGTTTCTGCTGGTGGCGGACACATCCGCCTCGACGCTGGCGGTGCTTCAGACAGACCCCACGACACTGCTCACCACTTTTCCCGTCGGCGCGGGGCCCGTAGACGTGGTGGTCCCGGGATGGGTAGAGCAGTGACAAGTGACGAGCCGGAAGAACAGCGCTCAGCGGGCATTGGCAGGGTGACGGGGGGAGAACAGGGGGCATTCTCCCGATGACCCCATCTCCTCACCAGCTAATAAGCTCATCACTGGGTCGGAGAGATAGCCAGCCCTCTTGAGGAATGATCTGAAGCGGCAAGGCGTTGGCCCAAATCGAAACCTGCAAGCGGATTTGTTGGCGGGTCTCATTTCCCAGCAGGTGGTAATCCAGGCGCAACTCGAAGATGCGCTGGAATGCGACCTGAATCAGGGCGCTCATCCCGGGTGGCATCAGCAGCGGTTCGTCGTTTTTCCAGGCATTGAATCCACTCAAACCGGTGGGGCGGATCAAAGCATGGATGCGAATCCGGCTGCTGTCCGCCACATTCACTCGAACTTCGAATTCGGAATGATCTTTCAGAAACGTCTCGCTCAGATCCAGGCGAAGGAAGAGCGCCTCTTGACTGAATCCGTAGTAAAGCGCTTCCCAAACCCGTGCGGCCCCGTGCATCGAGGCAGAGCGCGGATCGGGCAGATAGAGGCCGGAGCCCAACCATTCGAAGTAGTTGGTGACCCTGCCATCGATACGGGGCTGGATGAGCGCCGTGGGCGGAACGCTGAAGGCCGCGGCGCGCGGGTGCTTGATAGGTTCCGCCAACTCGTCAGCGGGCGTGCCGCCCAGCATCTTGTAGAGGTTACTGAGGTGCTTGCGATAAAGCAGGTCAAACTCTTCGTCGTTGGCGGTGGAATGTTCCGGGCCGTACCACCAGCACCAGTCACTGCCCTCGGCTACCCACAACTCCTGCTGCGCAAGCTCGGCATTCTCACTCGGGGCTTTGGCGCAGTTTTGAGCGTAGAAATCGCGCGCGTCGGAAAGCAAATCCCAGGCGCGATTGTCTTCCTCCGCTCCAATCCAAACGTCGTAGTTGGCGTTAATCCACGAGCCCGGATGTACATGGGTCAGGCGCCCAGGTTCTGTCACCCTCAGCGCTTCGCTGGCGGTCACCGCCTTCAGTTCGGGGTCAGCCGCCAAGCGGTCGTAGAAGGTCTTCAGGAATTCCCTGCCGTTTGCCGGGTAATACTCCCACGCGTTCTCACCGTCCAGAATCACCGACACCACCGCGGGTTTGCCCCAGGTACTGCGGCCTGCGGCTTTGATTCGCTGGTGCAAGTCCACCGCCGCGGCTTGCGGGTCCATACGGGAGTAGACGAAGCCCACCAGGTCGGAAAGCTGGTGGTCGCGGAAAAACATCGAGATACTGCGCCCTTCAGAGGAGAATACATGCGGCCGGTAGAGCTCTGAACCTCCTTCCGTGGTCTGGTCGCTTCGCCGGCTGAAATTCATCTGAATTGAGCGCCCCAGTATTCCCTCGTCCGTGGCGGCCCACGCGAAACCCTCGTCGGCGGCCAGGCGCAGGACCTCGTCTGAAACACTTCCCTCGCTGGGCCAAAGCCCGCGCGGCTTGCTGCCGAAAACCTGCTGATGGAGTTTGATCGCAGCGCGGAGTTGGTCGCGGGCGTCTTCCGGGTGCTGAAAGTGATGGCGCGGCAAACGAACCCTGGGGTGTGATTCCGCCGCGATATTGGAATTGCAGAGGAGGGGAAGGATGGGATGGTAGAAGGGCGAGGTTGAAATCTCGATCTGGCCGCGCTCACTGGCGGACCTGTACTCCTCGAGAACTCTCCGACATATCTCCACCTCTTTCTGGCGAAGCAGAGACTTATCCTCCTCGCTATAACCTCGTTCCTGAGTTACCAGCTTTCCGATTTGCGGGTCACCGGCGAGGTAGATTTCGTCAAACCAAGCGAGTTGTGAAAGGACTTGCAGGTCGAGCAGGTCCTGCGGCGAAAAGAAGCGCGCAGCCGTGGCGGAGTCAGTGGCCCTTGACTTGTCCCACAACTCTCGGAACCGCGGATAGCGGTTGAGCAGATTTTGATGGTTAAGCTGGAAGGCGCTTTGCAAGAGAAACTGCCGGTCCTCCGGGCTCAGACTTCCCACCGGCTTGAAAGCGACTTCATAGGCGCGCTCCAGAGCAGTCTCGCGCGCGTAGTCCTGTACCTGCACCAGCAGCGAAGGAACAAGGTTGAAGGTCATGTGAACGGCCGGGAAATCCCGCAGTATCGCCACCATCCCGAAGTAATCCTTCAATGCGTGCAAGCGCGCCCAAGGCATGGTGTAGCGGTCCTCCGCCAGATCCTTGTAGAAAGGCTGGTGCATGTGCCAAAGCAGCATCAAATAGGTCTGAGGCATCACTACCTACGGAAAAGGGGCGCTTGGCGGCGCTGAAATCGATGTGTTACGATGAACGAGGACGGCATGAGGAACTTCCACAAAAAGCCTGCTTCTCGCCCGCGCCGTGACTTATG
>Ga0326727_10004744_pt1 | contig 40103 bp, 27 predicted proteins | sample MB2enrmetagenome_FD_207643 | JGI IMG/M metagenome (GOLD analysis project Ga0326727, IMG submission 207643) | Lab enriched peat soil microbial communities from McLean, Ithaca, NY, United States - MB29MY | ecosystem: Environmental > Terrestrial > Soil > Wetlands > Peat | place: USA: New York...
GATTTATGGGCGGGCGTTGGACTTCATCGATAGTGCTCCCAAGCTGGCGGCCAAGCTCCGGCAAATTACCTCGCACCTGGATGTGGCCGCGCAAAGTTTTCAACAGAGCACGCGCACCATCATCCCCTCCAACACGGACAACAGTCTGCCCACCGTGCGCCTCCAGCAGGAATCTCCCTGGATGCAGTTTTTGCTGCGCGGCGTGGGATCGGTTTACGCCTTCGCGGTCACCGTGATGTTCATTCCTTTCCTCGTCTTCTTCATGCTGAACTCCAAGGACCACTTATGGGCGGCCACGCTCAACCTCTTTCCACGCCAGAACCGGCTGCAGGCTGAGAATGTCATTCACTGCATCGGCCTGATGCTGCGCCAGTTCGCGCTGGGAAACCTGCTGGTGGCTCTTATTACCGCGATTCCCATCTGCCTGGTCTTCGCCTACCTCCGCCTCCAGTACGCCTTGGTGTTGGGGTTGCTGGCGGCGTGTGTGAGCCTTATCCCTTATATCGGAGTGGCGCTGGCACTGGTACCTCCCCTGATGGTCGCTCTGCTGCAATATGACTCGGTCAAACCCTTTTTGATTCTGGCGGCCGCGGTCGCCGCAACGCATTTTATTGCGGTGAATATCCTGACTCCGCGACTCGTGGGCCATCGCCTGAACCTGAATGCCGTGGCGGTCACCCTGGCGATGATGTTCTGGGCCTGGTTGTGGGGAGGGTTTGGGCTGATCCTGGCCGTGCCCATCACCGCCGCCATCAAAGCCGTATGCGACAACGTGGAAAAGCTGAAGCCGTATGGGGCGTGGATGGGAGAAGGGTGAAATCAGTTGAGAGTCGAGAGTCAAGAGTCGAGAGTCAAAAGTCGACAGTCGATAGTTGAGGAGTTTAGGAGTGGAGGCGTTCGGAAGTCACAAAGTCGACAAGGCGAGAAATGCACCTGCATGAGTAAGGCAATTCCAAATGGCAAATCGCAAATGGCAAAATTCAAATGGTTTCAAATTTGAAATTTGGCATTTGAGATAGATGTTTGTGATTTCTCGATTTTTGATCTTCGCGCCCGCAACTTTCGACTCTCGACTCTCGACTTTTGACTTTCGTCCCCCGGACTCCTCGGCTACCCCTGCGCGCGCAATTCGCGGACAAGAGCCTCAATCGACTCGCAGTCCTGAAAGATGCGGATGCCGGCAATGCCTGCCGCCCCCACTTCCAGGCAAGGCCGGACGCGTTCCACGGTGATTCCCCCCAGAGCGAGGACCGGTATTCTTATTCGTGCATTTACTTTCCGCAACTCATCCAAACCCAACGGCGGACCGTACCTGAGCTTGGACGGCGTCTCGAAGACGGGACCGAGCAGAAGGTAATCCGCTCCGGCTGATTCAGCGGCTATCGCCTCACCCAATGAGTGGCAGGAGACACCAATAACAAAAGGGTGGGGGGCCAGTTGGCGGACGGTTGAGACGGGCATAGATTGTCCGCCCAGGTGCACTCCTCCTGCCCCCGCCGCCAAGGCGACATCGAGCCGGTCATTGACCAATACGCGAGCGTGTGCTGGATGCGAACTGCGGAGATCCTTCGCTCCGCTCAGGATGACAGGCTGGCTGGGAGGTTCGCTATGTGGGCACGCGACACGAGACGCCGGAGCCACGGATGGGAATTCCCTCGCGGCGCTCACAGCTTCTTCCACGAGTGCCATCAACTCACGGGTGGGGAGATCTTTCTCCCGGATTTGCAGGATGTCCACCCCGGCCCGCAGTGTTTCCCGGATGACTACCGCGAGAGGGACGGACTTGAGCTGGCAACGGTCGGTGATGTAGCAAAGTACGAGACTACTCATTTGTTTGAGCTGGGGTCGGAGGTTGGGGTGGGGCGGAGAATTTGCCAGATCTCTAGAATCGCCAACCAGATATCGGCTAATCCGAGGCCGGAAATCGCCCCGCGGAGGAAATCGTTATGTGCGATTACTGAGAGTACCGGAAAGTGGTCAATGAAATAGTTCTGACTCCAAAACGATGCCCAGGGAAGGATAAAGAGGAAGATACCCAGTTCCAGACAGAAGACAATGTAGATGATGGTCAGCAGTCTGCGCATGTCTATTCGGCGGTGTCAGGCTGGCCGGATCGCGTCTTATGAGCTTTTCTGCTGAAAGGCGCGTACCTTCTCTGCGACATCGCGAAAATCGATCCTCCGGCCGTAAACCTCGGAGAACATTTCCAACGCGCGAGGCAGGTCGCCTGCCCGCTCATAAGCGACTCCCAGGTCGTACTGGAGAGCCAGTCGAACCTCATCGTCAAGGTGAGGAGTCTCCAGCGCCCGGCAGTACCACTTCGCGGCGATCGGGGCCATGCCCTTGTCCATGAAGCAAGCGGCAAGCAAAGAGCAAGCCTGCAGGTAGTTAGCCGGAAGGGATGTCTTTTCCGCGCCATTCACCACCTTTTGGAATTCTCTGATCGCCTGGTCGAGGTGTTTCATCTCCCAGAAAGCCACGCCTAAGTTGAAGTGGGCTTCCGCGTCATCCTCCAGTCCGGGCTTCGGACTGCTGGCGTCCGAAGCGACGCGAGGACGCTGCCCTTCCGCCTCGGCCTGAGCCGGTTGTAGAGCTAGTTCCTTCGATTCGCCCGAGATGCGATGCGCCCCCGGTCGTCCCATCCCAGACTCGATCCCCTCGCTGAAATCGCCAACCAGATGAGTGGATGTGTCGACGCCTGCGCCGGGGGGCGGCTCTTCCTCGCCGGGAAAGATCGAGGGAGCGATGGCAGGTTGTCCTTCAGGCTTCGGAACCTCCGGGCCGGTCGCCGATTCTCGCCGGTCAACCGCTTGTTGGCCGGGCGGATCAACTCTCACAGGGGCTCGTTCCTGAGCAACCGCTGGTGGTTTGGGAGGAGGTTCGAAAGGCATACCTGACGTATACGCCTTGACAAGGGCCCGAAGTTCGGCGATTCGGGGGTCGCCTCGAAACGTCTCCTCTAATGACTCGACGGCCCCTCTCGCTTCCTCAAAGAACCCCTGCTCGAGATAGAAGCTGATCTCAATCTTGGTGTCATCAAAGTTGAACGAAGCGGCCTGTTGAGCAGATTCGGAGGCCGCCGCCTCCGCGCCTTTGGTAGCCAGAAAACCCTCCAAATCCTGCGAAAGGTCGACCATTTGAATTTCAGTATAGGACGCGGGCGGAAATGTGTTTGGAACGGGCGATGACGCGTCGAGCGGCGGTTCCGAGAAAGCCGTAGGTGAGGCTTGGGAGGCGCGCGGGAGGTAAGAATCCAACGACGAGTCTTGTCCCTCTAGGCTCGGGGCCGGTGAGAGCTCGGAAGTGAGGCCAGCCTCATCGGAAGGCGATGGCGCAAGTGGTGCCGGAGTTGGCGGTAAGGGTTCCGGTGTCTTTGCCGGGGCCGTAACTGCCGGGAGGCGGGCGGTCAGCGCGGCTGCAGCCTCCGGCTCGCCGGCCATCTGCGCAAATCGCCGGGCTCCCTCCGCATCACCCTGCTGTGCGTAAATCAGCGCCAGCGCCTGGGCCGCCCGTTCCGCACGTTCCGGCAAATCCTTCCAACACATTCCTACCAGGCGTTTGTGGATCTCGATCTCGTCAGGATAGACCTCCAGGACCCTCTCGAGTTCCCCAACCGCCCGGCTCAACAAATGGTAACGTGCAAATAGCTCGCTATTATCGAGTGCCTCCCTGACCATTCCTGCCCGATCGGTCGCAGGCACGGGCGAGTCGGGCGGGAGTGAAGAGTCTTCTCCAGTTAGATCAAGGGAGGAGGGGGGCAGATCGTCAAGTGATACTTGACCGAGTTTGTCGCCCTGCTTCTGGAGAACATCTTTCAGCAGCACGTCATAATGTTCGTTCCCAGGATCGTGATCGATCAGCTTTTGAAACGCTTGTCTGGCCTTCTCGAATTGCCCGCACTGAAGATAAGCGTGGCCCAACGCCTCCAGGATTTCGAGTTGCGCATTCATGTCCCCGCTCTGGTCACAGATGCGATAAATCAGCTCGAGAGCGGGAAGATGCTGGGGAGACTTACTCCGGATCAGGCGCAGAGACTCCATCAAGACGCTGGTGTTCCCTTGCGCAATAAGCTCGTTTGCAACCGTGGCTAGGGCCCTGGATGCCGCGTCGAATTGGCCCGCTTGCACACACGCAGATACGAAACAAGCGAGTGGCGGAATGTCCGGCGGCGCGGCCCGAAAGAACTCCAGCGCCAAGCTCTCCGCTTTCTTGAACTGCCGCAAGGCAACGTAGGACTCGATCCGGAGTGTGCGTGCGGCCGGATCGTCCTTCCAGCCGGGAGTATTATTCAGGATCGCTTCTGTGTCCTCCGGGCGCTTGAGCACGAATGCCAGTCGTGCCCTGAGCAGTTGTATTTGCGGTGCTTCAGGACTCAAGTCCTGCGCTTTTTTCAGAGCGACCTCAGCGGCGGCCGGGTCCTCCCGGCCCAGCGCAAGCTCTGCGCACTCCAGATTAACCTGTAAGGCGTCGGCCTTAAGGCCCAGCTCCTCACAAAAGGCCGCCAGACGCGATCTCGCCCCGGCATTCTCGGGATCGAGCTGAACAACCTTCCGCAGCGTCTCGAGCGCTTTGTCGTTCTGTTTTTTCTTCTTGTAGAACTCGGCGACCTGGTAATAGAGATCGCGGGTCTCGCGGACCATTCTCTGTGCCTGGTAAAGCTCCCCAAGTTTCAGGAGAGGGCCAACTGAGTCCGGTTCCAGCTTGACGATCTTCCTGTAGATGGCGACGGCCTTGAGCGCGTATCCGCTGTGAACGTAGGCCTCGGCGAGCCTGTAGAACTGCTTGAGACCCTCGACGACATTTTTGTCGCGAACGTAGAGGTCGCCAATGGTGTTCAGCAGGATTAGCTCGGAGGGGTCCTTCTCGAGGATGCGAAAGTATCGGTCGATCGCCTGACTGATCTTGCCCTGGCTGGCGAAGTTTTCCGCCTCTTGCAGTGCCCTGGCTTTGTTAAAAGCCATTCCTACGCTCCGCTTTCCCGGACCGACAAGAAACCATGCGCTACCGTAACATACGCTCCTGCTCCAGTCAACGAACAGCCCCGTCTCAGGGCAAAGACTGAGGAGTGGTTTGCGAACCGCGCCGAATGAGGTTGTTGCAGAATTAAACTCTACCCAACACCCTGTCAGGGAAGACAGGCGAGGAAAGCAGCTCACCGAGTCGGAATGGCCACAAGAAGCCATCCGGGATTGAGCTGTCCGCGCACTCCGGGAAGGTGTTGGTGCTCGCCGGATTAGAGGCAAAAACACCCCATCGCTGCCCGGAAAATGGCGAAAAATTCACCACTTGTGGGGCATTTCCCCGTCTGAGCCTCTGCAGGGAATAAGTGACCCCGTTGCAGGTCGTGTGGCTCTAATGTGACGCTTGGCTATCAGAAGCCTGCATTCACTCCCCGAATGTCTGCTCCGCTTGCGACGAATAGGTAGAGGGTCAGGTTGGCACTACGCATGCTCTGGCTAGAGAGTGCACGAGAGTGTGCAGTTTAAGCGGCGGGCTCTAAGCGGGGGAAATGGGCCGGGGCCGAGCTTTGCTTTCGCAAGGCACATTCCGGGCAAAAGATGCTTGACCGCACCATGCGTAAAGGCGTAAAGTGTGCGGCTTCTGAGGCTTGCGGGCAAGACGCACTTGCTGGGGCCTCTGGCGAGGATAGCGGAAATGGCTCTTCACGGCGAGATCGCGCGGTACGCTGGTTCCTTCGGCGCCAGAGCCTTGTGGAACACTGCGACTGCCTACTCCTCAGAGCGCCCATCACCTGCACAGCTCCCGAACGATTTTTCGTACAAACCCGATCGAAGACGGCACTCCGTCAGCAGCGTTTTCCACTGCCGGATTGCGGACGAGCGCTCGGAGCGCCGGGCTTAGAGGATAAAGGGACCAATGCAAATCATCGTGACTGATTTGAAAAAATGCGTGGGCTGCCACAGTTGTGAATTGGCATGCGCTGTCAGCCGGTCCGAATCCAAGGAATTGGCGCAAGCCATTCTGGAAAACCCGAAGCCGGCCACGAGGGTGCGAGTCGTCGGGATTGGAGATCGGCCCGTTCCGCTGCAGTGCCAGCAGTGCGAAGACGCGCCTTGCGCAGCGATATGCCCGTCCGCGGCGCTGTACCGCCTGGGGAAAGACCAAACCGTTTTGTTCATCCGGGAGCGCTGCATCGGCTGTTCGAGCTGCGTATTGGTGTGCCCGTTCGGGGCGATCCGCAGGGCCGACGGGGGCGTGATGGCCAAGTGCAGTCTGTGCTTCGACCGGCTTGCCGAGGGCAAGCAGCCGGCCTGCGTGGAGGCGTGCCCCACCAAAGCGCGCAAACTCGCGGAGGCCAATTTGGTCGCGGAAGACAAGCTTCGCAAAACGGCTTTGGCGGTCGCCACTCTCGAGGCCAAAGCGGACAGACAAGAAGAGTGGGCTAATTGATGTAGCCTGATTCTCGATCGCCGGGTTCTGTAAGGCCCTGCGGAACCAGAGGGGGTTAGCCGGGAAAGCCCAATGAACCAAGCCGCTCTAGAGACCATTCTTGAACGTTATCGCCGGAACCCCGAGCAGATTATCGCCATCCTTCACGCGCTTCAGGATCAGGAGAGGTACCTCCCGCAGGAGGACTTGCGCTTTCTCGCCCAAGAGCTTCAGATCCCTTCCAGCCAACTCTTCCAAATCTCGACTTTCTACAAAGCTTTCAGTCTCAAGCCGCGTGGCAAGCACCAGTGTCATGTTTGCATGGGCACGGCCTGCCATGTGCGCGGTGCGGCGCTGATTTTGGAAGAAGTGGAGCGCAAATTAGGGATCAAGTCCGGGGAGACAACTTCCGACCTGGAATTCTCCTTAGACACAGTCAACTGTCTGGGAGCCTGTGCCCTTGCCCCGATCGTGGTGGCGGACGGCGAGTACTTCGGGAATATGAGCGCGCCTTCCGTGGCCAGAATGCTCAGGCAAGTCAAGGAAGGCAAAGCTGCGAAGCCGCGTAAGGGGGCAAGACCTAAAGACGAGGGATCGCAGGCGGAAGCCAATCTCCCGGAAAGAGTAGCTCCCTTTTTCCCCAGCCCTGTCGAGCTAAACAGATACCGAGAAGACCTGATAGCGGCGCACAATCCCGACCTGCCTTGTTTGGCAGTTTGCCGAGGCACCGGCTGCTCAGCGATGGGAAGCGAGGATTTGTATCTCGCGCTCAAGGAGAGCATCGAAGGGAACAACCTGGGCGATAAGGTGCGCCTGAACTTCACAGGCTGCCACGGGTTTTGCGAAAAAGGACCTTTGACAGTGGTCTTTCCGGAAGAGATTTTCTACACCTCGGTTCGCCCCCGGGATGCGGATGAAATTCTGACCAAGGTTCTCGAAAGAGCCGGTCCCGTCGAGCGGCTGCTTTATCAGGAGAAGGAGACCGGCAAGCGGATTGTGCACCAATCAGAGGTGCCGTTTTTCCAACGCCAGCACCGCCTCTTGATCGGCAACAACCGCCTCATCAACCCGGAGAGTCTCGATGACTACATAAGGGTTGGAGGCTACTCAGCGCTTCCCAAGGCACTCTTTGAGACGACGCCCGAGCAGGTTATCGCGGAAATTCGAAAGGCGGGTTTGCGCGGCAGAGGCGGCGGAGGTTTTCCGGCGGGACTCAAATGGGAAACCTGCCGCAACGCTCACGGCGACGTTCGTTATATCATCATCAACGCCGACGAGGGCGACCCGGGCGCGTTTATGGATCGGTCGGTGCTCGAGGGGAATCCGCACTCCGTCCTCGAAGGTCTGATCATCGCGGCTTATGCAATCTCTTATGGGGTCAGTCCGAGTCAAGGCTTCATCTATGTGCGGCATGAATATCCCCTGGCCCTGAAATTTTTCACCCATGCGGTTGAGGAAGCGCGCGCCTGCGGCCTGCTGGGCAAGAATATTCTGGGCAAAGCAGGATTTGATTTTGACGTGCAGATCAGCCAGGGTGGCGGCGCGTTTGTCTGCGGCGAGAGTTCCGCCTTGATGGCCAGCATCGAGGGCAAGCCCGGCGAGCCTCGTGCTAAATATGTTCACACCGTCCACAAGGGCATCCATAACCAGCCCAGCAATCTGAACAACGTCGAGACCTACGCCAACGTGCCGTTGATCATCAACAACGGCGCGGCTTGGTACAACTCGATGGGCACGGCCAACTCCAAGGGCACCAAGATCTTTTCGCTGGTTGGGAAGATCAACCACACCGGCCTGGTCGAAGTGCCGATGGGCATCACCCTGCGCGAAATCGTTTACGAGATCGGCGGAGGCATCCCCAACGGCAAGAAATTCAAGGCAGTCCAAACCGGCGGCCCGAGCGGCGGGTGCCTGCCGGAGTCACTTCTCCACCTGCCGGTGGATTTTGACGAACTTACCAAGGTCGGCTCGATGATGGGTTCGGGCGGCATGATCATCATGGATGAAGACACCTGCATGGTGGACGTGGCCCGATACTTCCTCAACTTCCTCCTGGATGAAAGCTGCGGCAAATGCACTCCTTGCCGGGAAGGCATCCGGCAAATCCTGGGCATCCTGAATCGCGTGTGCGAGGGGCAGGGCAGAGAGGGCGATCTCGAACGGCTGGTCGATCTGGGCAATGCGGTCCAGGACAGTTCGCTCTGCGCGCTGGGCGGAAGTGCGGCCAATCCCCTGCTCACCACAATCAAGTATTTTGAGGAAGAGTACGTTGCTCACATCCGGCACAAGCGGTGCCCGGCGGCGGTCTGCAAGGCGCTGATCGAATACGAGATCCTCCCGGAGAAATGCACGGGTTGTAAGGCCTGCGTCAAGCCCTGCCCGAGGAGTGGAATTAGCGGAGACCTGAAGAAGCCGCACTGGCTCGATAAACAGCAATGCATTAAGTGCGGGATTTGTTTTGAGATCTGCAAATTTGACGCGGTGGTGAGAAGATCGGTGGGAGTTTGATGGAAGAGGCAGGCAAAATCTGTACGGTGCGAATCGACGGCCAGCCGGTTTCCGTGCCGGAGGGAACCACCATCCTCGAGGCCGGACGCAAACTGGGAATCAAGATTCCTACGCTCTGTCATCATCCGGCGCTCGAACCTTATGGCGTGTGCCGGGTGTGCATCGTCGAACTGAAGCGCGGCCGGCGGGTGCGGGTGGTGACGGCGTGCAATTTCCCCATCGAGGAAGACGGCCTGGAGGTTTCCACAAACTCCCCGCGAATCCAGAAGGACCGCCGCACAGTCATTGAGCTGTTGCTGGCGCGGTGTTTCAGCTCTCCAGTCATCCGCGAATTCGCTGCCACTTTCGGGGTCCATGACACCGATCTGGAGAAGACCTCTGGAGAGGAGTGCATCCTCTGCGGGCTTTGTGTAAATGTCTGCCGTGACCTGATCGGGCAGGCTGCGATCGGTTTCGAGAGCCGAGGTGCGGACCGCAAGACGGCTACGCCCTTCGGCGAGCCAAGCGAGGATTGCATTGGGTGCGGGGCCTGTGTCTATGTTTGCCCGACCGGCTGCATCAAGATGGAAGACCTTCCCACAGAACGAATGATTGACCGCTGGATGAGCTTGATGCCGTTCTTGAAATGCCGCAGTTGCGGCAAAGCCTTCGGAGCCGCACGCCACCTCGAGCTTTTGAAGTACCGCCAGCCGCTGGCGAGGTTTTATTTAGAGGTGTGCCCGGAATGCCGTGGCAAGTCGCTCGGAAAAGCGCTTCTGGGGCCGAGCATTGCGACGCAAGAGACTTTTGCTGGATAGCTCCCCTCCGCGTCGAGGAGGGGAATTACATCGAGGAACTAAACCATGTCCAAGATCATTGCCTCAGCCGCCATTCGTGGTGCGCACTATTACATGACGCTGGCCCGGCAGCAACTCAGTCAGGCTATTGAGAAGCACGGTCCGGACGCGAAAGTCGCATACCCCAACACCGGCTACTATCTGCCGCTGATCCTCGCCCTATTGGGAAAGAGGGTCGAACGATTGAAGGACTGCGTGGAAGCGCTGGACGAGATGCAGATTCTGCTTCCCGAAGTGCCCAGCGACAGCCTCTGGCTTCCCTATCTCGGCTCGGCCCTGGACGCGGGGATCGCCACCTTGGTCGCCGAAGAGGTGATCGAGGCCCTCAAGTGCCTCGACCCTCAATACCGCCCAACGCCGCCCTTCCTTGGTTTTACGGACGACTCCATCCTGCGCACCCAGGGCATCAAGCTGGTGGATGGCCGCATGCCGGGATTTGCCGCCTGCGTGGGCGCTTTGCCCACCAACCAGGAAGCCGTGGCCCTGGCCCGCGAACTCCAGGAGAAGAACATTCTGGTTTTCATGGCCGGCAGCAGCAATGGCCGATCGATGGCCGAGCAGTTGGCGGAAGAGAACGTGGAGATGGGCTGGGACACTTACCTTGTTCCCTATGGGAAGGAAATGAGCGCGGCCGTGCACGCCCTGAACTTTGCGGCGCGGTCCGCCATGACTTTCGGCGGGGTCAAGCCGGGCGATATCGAGGGTGCGCGGAAGATCTTGCTTTACAACAAAGAACGCGTGTTTGCTTTTGTGTTGGCGCTGGGCACCGATCCGGAAGCTCCGCCCGACCAGTTAATCACGGATCAGAAATACGCCACGGCGGCCGGGGCCATCAACTTCGGCTTCCCCGTGATTGCCGACTCTGCCATCCCGCAAATCCTGCCGCGCGGCATTTGCACCTATGAGCACGTCGTTTCCAAGGTGCCGCTGGATCGCATCGTTGCCAAAGCGGTCGAGGTTCGGGGGCTCAAGCTTAAGGTTTCCAAGATCCCCATCCCGATCGCCTACGGCGCGGCGTTCGAAGGAGAGCGAGTTCGCAAGGAGAACCTGCAGGTGGAATTCGGCGGCAAGTACTCGCAGTCTTTTGAGTACCTGCGCAAGAGGGCCATGGACCAGGTCGAGGACGGAAAGGTGACGCTGGTGGGTCCCGACATCGACACGGTCGCGCCGGGCACAGCCCTGCCCCTGGGAATCGTTGTGGAAGTGGCCGGTCGCAACTTTCATGAGGATTTCGAGAGCGTGCTGGAGAGGCGCGTCCATAAGTTCACCAGTTGCGCCAGCGGCATCATGCACATCGGCCAGCGTGACATCAACTGGATCCGCATCGGCAAGGAAGCCTTCCAGAAAGGTTTCCGCATGAAGCACCTGGGCGAGTTGCTGATCCATAAGTACCACGACGAGTTCTCCGGCATCGTGGATAAAGTGCAGGTCACGATTTACACCGATGAGAAACAGATGCAGGATTCGCTGCGCGAGGCCAGGGCGGCTTATGACAAGCGCGACGAGCGCATGGCAGGCATGAAAGACGAAGATGTGGACCGCTTCTACAGTTGCATACTTTGCCAGAGTTACGCGCCCAACCACGTCTGCGTCGTCACGCCGCAGCGGCTCGGCCTTTGCGGCGCTTACACCTGGCTCGACTGCCGGGCGGCGTTCGAGATGGATGCACACGGTCCAAACCAGCCCATTGCGAAAGGGAGCTGCCTCGATCCGACGCTGGGGGTTTGGGCAGGGGTCAATCAATACGTCGTCAAGGCCTCCAACGGTCACCTTCAGAAGGTGACGATGTACTCGATCATGGAAGACCCCCAGACCAGTTGCGGGTGCTTCGAGTGCATTGTCGCCATCCTGCCGGAAACCAACGGCGTGATGGTGGTCAACCGCGAATTCCAGGGGATGACTCCGATTGGCATGACCTTCTCCACCATGGCCGGCGAGGTGGGCGGTGGAGTGCAAACCCCCGGCTTCCTGGGCGTGGGCAGGATGTACCTGGTGAGCGAGAAATTCATCTCCGCGGAAGGCGGACTGCCGCGAGTCGTGTGGATGCCCCAGGAACTCAAAGACGAAATGCGGGAGCGCCTGGAAAAACGGCTGGCGGACATGGGGCAGCCGGAGTTGTTCGATAAGATTGCGAGCGAGAAGGACGCAGTCTCAGTGGAAGAATTGGTCGAGTTTTTGCAAAAGGTGGATCACCCGGCCCTGACGATGGCGTCGGTCCTGGAGTAAAAGCGTAAGGGCGACCCTTGTGGCCGCCCTTGGGCAACCATCCGCCGGTTGGCGGATTGCCCCCAACAAAGGAGGAGCAAACATGGCAAAGCTAACTGGAATCGGCATTTATAAACTGTTGCCTAAGACCAACTGTGGAGAGTGCAATTTCCCGACTTGCATGGCGTTCGCCATGCAAGTAGCGGCGAAAAAAGTGGCGCTCGAGGCATGCCCGTACGTGTCCGAGGCTGCCAAGCAGGAACTTGCCGAATCGGCGGCCCCGCCGATGCGCACGGTGACGGTGGGCGCAGGTCCCCGAGCGGTTCAGATCGGCGGCGAAACAGTTCTGTTCCGCCACGAAGAGAAGTTCCACCATCCCACCGCTTTTGCCGTTTGCGTCAAGGATACTGATGACGTTGCGGCGGAAATCAAGTTGATCCACAACTTGAAATTCATCCGCAGCGGGAAGCCGGTCTGCGTCGAGCTCGTCGCTCTCGAGCAGGCGGGCGACAGCGCTTCTTTCGTGACGGCGGCGAAGAAGCTCCGTGAATCTACGGAACTTCCGGCTCTCCTGATGAGCAGCGATCTTGCGGCGCTGACTGGCGCGCTTGAGGTTCTGGCTGATCGCCGGCCGCTCGTTTATGCCGCGGATAAGAACAACTGGCAGCAAATGGCCGAGGTCAGCGCCAAGTTCAAGGTGCCGTTAGCTGTGAAAGGCGGCACGCTGGACGAACTCGCGGACCTGACGGCTAAGATCAAGCAGGCCGGCGTGGCGGACCTGGTTTTAGCGCCCGTCATCAGCGGCATGAAAGAGGGGATCACCTGCCTCACCCAGTTGAGGCGGCTCGCCCTGGAGAAGAACTTCCGGCCGCTCGGCTATCCGGTGATGGTTTTGACCACGGCACAAGACCCGGCCCAGGAAACCCTGGAGGCTATTACTTACGCGTGCAAGTATGCTGGCATCGTAGTCATGCGCGGCAAACAGCCCTGGCAGATGCTTCCCGTACTCACGGCCAGATTCAACATCTTCACCGATCCGCAGGTGCCTAATGCGGTCGAGGCGAAAGTGTATAAGGTGGGCGATGCCGGCCCGGCTTCGCCGGTGCTGGTTACAACGAACTTTGCCCTCACGTATTTCACCGTCGAGGGCGAGGTAGAAAACAGCAAGGTGCCTGCCTACATCGCCACCGTCGAAACGGGTGGACTGGGAGTGCTGAATTCCTACGCCGACGACAAGCTGACGGGCGAGACGATCGGGAAGGCAATCAAGGCTTGTGGAATTATGAATCAGGTGCAGCACAAGAAGCTGATTATTCCAGGTCTGGTGGCAGTTCTGAAAGGCGAACTCGAGGACGAAACCGGCTGCGAGGTTGTGGTCGGTCCCGAGGAAGCAGCAGGGATTGTTAACTTTCTCAGAACGCAGTGGAAATAACCCGTAGGGGCGGCCCTTGTGGCCGCCCGGGCACCCACAAGGGGTGCCCCTACGAGGACATATAGGCAAACGAATGAATGTAGGCTCAGGTCCACTTCCCAAGGAGCATCGAGCGCAGGTCACCTTCTGGCCGGAAGGTGAGCGAGTTCGTGTGCCTTTGGAAACAACCCTCTTGGAGGCGGCGAAGATCGCCGGGGTGGACTTGGCCAGTTCCTGCGGCGGGGACGGCCTGTGCGGGAAATGCCGGGTAATCGTCCGGCAAGGAAACGTGACGGCCCAACCCACCAGCCTGCTCAGCCGCGAGGAGATCCGGCGCGACTACGTCCTGGCGTGTCAAACCCAAGTGGCTGGGGACGTCGAGGTGGAGATTCCTCCGGAGTCTCGCGATGAGGCAACACAAATCCTCATTGATATCGATGCGCAGCGCTATCGCGCGCTTTGCCCTGTGGTCGGGTCGCTCGAGGTGCATCCTGCCCCGCTGACGCGCAAGCTGTATCTGGAATTGGCGCGTCCGACCCTCGACGACAGCCTCTCCGATCAGTCGCGGCTCTTTCGGGAGATTCGCCGCCGGCGCCCAGCACCCATCATGCAACTCGGGCTCAAGGTGCTGAGGAGCTTGCCCAAGCTGTTGCGCGAAGCGGACTGGAAGGTCACCGTCACGCTGGGCTGGCGCGGAGGCACTGTGGAAGTGCTCCAGGTGGAGCCGGGTGACCGCACCAGCCGGAACCTGGGTGTGGCGGTCGACGTGGGCACAACCACGGTTGTGGCCCACCTGATCGACCTGGATACGACGGAGAGAATCGATGCCGAGGCGGTGTGCAACTCCCAGCGCGCCTGGGGCGATGAGGTCACGCGACGCATCATTCATGCCGGCACGCAGGGTGGTTTGGACGAACTACAGAAAGCCGTGATCGGGAATATCAACGGACTGATCGGCGCCATGGTACAGCGCAACAAAGTGACCGTGAGCGACATCACAGCGGTCGTGTTCGCCGGCAACACCACCATGACACATCTGCTGCTGGGCTTGGACCCCAGTTCCATTCGCAAGACGCCGTACGTTCCCGTTACCACCACTACATCGCCCATTCGAGCGGTCGAGGTCGGCATCCAGGTCAACCCGCGGGGACTGCTCTACACCGTTCCCAGCATCGGAGGATGGGTCGGGGGAGATGTGACGGCGGGTATTTACGCCGTGGGTCTGCGCCGTTCGGAGAAGGTCCAGATGCTGATCGACATCGGGACCAATGCCGAGATCGCCATCGGCAATCGCGATTGGACGATTGCTTGTTCCGCCTCAGCCGGTCCCGCTTTCGAAGGTTCGGGTGTGAAACACGGAATGAAGGCGATCCACGGGGCCATTGAACGAGTCGAGATCAATCAACAAGGCGCGGTTCAATATCGTACTGTGAGGAACGGCATTCCGCGTGGTATCTGCGGGTCCGGGCTGATCGACCTGATCGCCGAATTGTACAAGGCGGAAGCGATTGACCGATCGGGGAATCTGGTGCCCGGCGCAAGTCCGCGTATCCGTGAGCGGGACGGCATGCTCGAGTTCGTGCTGGTCCCCGGAACGCGCCTGGATACCGGTCAGGATATCGTGGTCACCCAGGCGGATTTGACCAGCTTACTGAATGCCAAAGCGGCCATTTACGCGGGCGCGGAGGTCCTAGCGCGAGTCGTTGGCCTCGATTTTCAGGACATCGAGCAGCTCTACATCGCGGGCGGATTCGGCAACTACCTCGACCGGGACAAGGCGATCGCCATCGGATTGATTCCGGACTTGCCGAGGGACAAGATCCGATTCGTTGGCAACACATCCATCGTGGGCGCTGATTTAGGCCTGCTTTCCGAGAGCACGTGGCAGGAATTGCATTCGACCGCTGAATCGGTCACGTATTACGACCTTATTAATTATCCAAATTATTACGACGAGTTCCTGGCGGCAAGGTTCATTCCCCACACGGATCTGAGCAGGTTTAAGTCCGTGCAGCATTCGCGAGAAGTGGAGGCTTGGACATAGATGGCGTTCACCCTGGCCGTCGCCGGCAAGGGCGGCACTGGCAAAACCACCCTGGCGGCGTTGCTGATTCAAACCTTGATCGAGCGCGGGGAAGGGCCTGTCCTGGCGGTCGATGCCGATCCCAACCCCAACCTGGGCTTCGTGCTGGGGTGCAAAGTGGAGAAGACCATCAGCGAATTGCGAGACGATTTGCTGGATCACATCCGCAAACTCCCCGCGGGAGTAACCAAAGACGATTACCTGGAGATGGGAATTCAAGAGTGCTTGTGGGAAGGACGTGGTGTCGATCTGCTGGTCATGGGCGCCGGCGAAGGGCCGCGCTGTTACTGTGCGGTGAATAATGTTTTGCGGCGTTGCATTGACCGCCTTCGCGGCGCTTATCGGTACGTGGTCATGGATAACGAGGCGGGACTCGAACACCTCTCCAGATGCACAACCCAGGATGTCGATGTGCTCCTGGTTGTGAGCAACGGCCTGCCCGTTTCGCTGCAAGCGGCTGCGAGGATTCGCGAGCTGACCAAGAAGTTGGCGTTGCGGATCGGAGGGCAATATCTGGTCCTCAACGATGTCGAAGCGGCTGGGGGCGGAAGGGAAAATGGCGACGCGCCTTTACTCGCGCAGCAAACGGGCCTCAAGTTGCTCGGCGTAGTGCCGTCGGACAGCCGCTTGCGCGAACTGAGCCGGATGGCGGAACCGGTGAGTCAACTGGCGGCGGATTCGCCGGCCCGGCGCAGCTTGCGGGAATTGCTTGAAGCGGCCCTGTCGCCAACAGCCGCGTTGTAGATGTGGAGGAAGAACGCCTGCGAAAAGAAAATGCCCTCTCCCCTGGGGAGTCCGATTTCAGGACCCCGATGGGGTCCATCGGACCCCGGAAATCGGGGAGGGTGGCCCGCGACGGCGCCTCCATCAGCCGTCGAGGGTCGGGTGAGGGGTCACTTCCCCGGCACCGGATGGATTCTGCAATTTACTCAGAATGACAGAGTCGGAAGTTCGAGGAGGAAAAACAATGGTTCCAGATGCGAAGAAAACCTGGGGTGGACGAGTCAATTCGGTGACGATCGGTGCGACTCAGGCCGGTGGGGGAACTCGAGGCTATACCGTCACAATCGGGGGGTCCGCGACGCTGCCTTTCCTGGATTTTGAGGGGCCGTGCGTCCAGCCGGCCGTGGCCATGGAGATCTGCGACACCTACCCGCAAGAGTGGCCGGACCTGCTAAGAGAACCATTCGGAGACACGTTGAACGACCCGGTGAATTGGGCGCGAAAGTGTCTCGAAATGGGCGCCGACCTGATCTGCTTGCGCCTGGACGGGTGCCATCCTGAACGCGGCAACCGAACTCCCGCCGAAGCCGCTCAAACCGTGAGGCAGGTTCTGCAAGGAGTCCCGGCGCCCCTGATCATCTGGGGTTCGGGGAATGCTGACAAAGACAACGAGGTCTTCCCAGCCGTCGCGGAGGCGGCGGCGGGCGAGAATTGCCTGATCGGAAGCATCAAGGAGGATAACTACAAGACCCTGGTGGCGGTGTGCACGGCTTACAAGCACAAGGTTATCGCCGAATCACCCTGCGACGTCAACATGGCCAAACAGGTCAACATCCTCGCTCAGGACATGGGCTTCCCGGTCGAAAATATTGTGATTTACCCCACCTGCGCCGCGCTCGGATACGGTCTGGAGTACATCTATTCCGTGATGGAGCGCGCACGGCTGGCAGGTTTGAAGGGCGATAGAATGCTGGCGCAACCCATGATCTGCGATGTCGGCATCGAGGCATGGGGCGTCAAGGAGGCTCGGGTCTCGGAGGAAGAGATCCCCGACTGGGGTCCCCAGCGCCAGCGCGCGCCGCTTTGGGAAGCCAGCACAGCCCTCGCGTTTCTCGTGGCGGGTGGCGACCTGTTCATTCTGCGCCACCCCGAAGCGGTTCAGGCACTCAAGAAGAGTATCGCCGAGCTGAGCGGAGGCACGGTTACCGCGGCCGCCGCCTAGATTACTTTGACCCGACAGCCCTCTCTCCCTTGGGAAGAGGGCGGAGACTAAATCTCCAGGAGGAGAACCCATGGGAATCATTTTAATAGGTGAACGTATCAACGGTTCCTTCAAGGACGTCGGCAAGGCCATTCAGGAACATGACAAGACTGTGATCAAGGATCGTGTCGCCAAGCAGGAAGCGGGCGGGGCGGATTACCTGGACGTGAACATGGGAGCAGCTTCGCGCAAGCTGGAGGACTACGCCTGGCTGGTTCAAGCCGTGGCGGAATCCACTGCCCTGCCGCTCTCGCTTGACTGCCCCCGCGCCGACATGTTCCGGGCGGGCCTCACGGCCTATCGCGACACCGTTGGAGAGCGGGCGGTGATTCTCAACAGCACCACCGCCGAAGACAGCAAGCTCTTTCCGCTTCTCGAACTGGCGAAAGAATTCAAGACGTCGATTATGGGCGTGGTGATGGATGAAAGAGGCAGCCCCCAGGATGTGGACCGGCGGCTGGAACTGGGTGGAAAAATCTTCGCGGCGGCGATCGAAGCCGGACTCTCGCCATCCGAAATCTTTCTCGACCCCATCGTGATGCCGGTCAAGTTCATGCAGGACCAGCCCAAGAATGTTCTCAATGCCATACAGCAGATGACCACGCTCTCCGATCCGCCGTGCCATATTTCCATCGGCCTGAGCAACGTTTCTTCGAAGACTGAAGAGCGCAAGCTCATCAATCGCACCTTCATGGTCATGGCGTTGGCAACGGGGTTGGATACCGCAATCCTGGACGTCTGCGACGAGGAATTACGCCAATCGGTAGCCACGGCTGAACTCCTGCTCGGTATGGAGATTTACAGCGACGGCTACCTGAAGGCTTACCGCCAACGGACCGGGTCGAGCCCGGCGACTGCGGCAGCGTAAGTGCAGGCAGTGGGCAGGTCGGCAGTTGGCAGTAGGCGGTTGATTGTTGGTGGTTGGAGTTGGCACTCCGCCGGAACCGGCGAGAGTTGAGCCTTAGCGGGACGGCTATCTGCTCACTGCCGACCTGCCTACCTGACCACGGAGGAGAGGCACCTATGAATCAAAAGAGCGTTGATCCAGCAACACTGGAGATGCTTCAGATCGCCGAAAATCAGCACTTCGAGACGGTCTGGGACCGGTGGGAGGAGCAGCAGCCGCAATGCGGCTTCGGAAAGCTTGGAGTTTGTTGCCGAATCTGCAACATGGGCCCCTGCCGCATCGATCCCTTTGGCGGCCGGCCGCAACGGGGCGCCTGTGGTGCGGACGCGGATACGATTGTGGCCCGCAACCTGGTGCGCATGGTGGCCGGCGGCTCGGCGGCCCACTCCGATCACGGCCGCGACGTAGCCCATACGCTTCTCCTTGCAGCGGAAGGAAAAGGCGGCTACGCCATTCAGGACTCGGCAAAGCTGCGCCGCGTGGCGGCGGAATTCGGCGTTGCACCCGATGGGCACAGCGACGCCGAAATCGCCAAGGCCCTGGCGGAGCGCGCTCTTTCCATGTTCGGTCAACAAGAAGGCGAGCTCCAGTATGTTTCGAGAGCGCCTGCCAAGCGCCAGGAACTGTGGCGCAAGCTTGGCATCAGCCCGCGCGGAATCGACCGCGAGATCGTCGAGATCATGCACCGCACCACCATGGGTGTTGACACGGATTACCGGAACATCCTCATGCAGGGATTGCGCGCCTCGCTCGCGGATGGCTGGGGCGGTTCCATGCTCGCTACGGACCTTCAGGACATCCTCTTTCGGCCTCCCAAACCCCTGCGCGCGGCGGTCAACTTAGGTGTCCTGAAGAAGGACGCGATCAATATTGTGGTGCACGGCCATGAGCCCGTCCTGTCGGAGATGATGGTGGCGGCCAGCCGCGACCCGGAACTTCTGAAGATGGCCGAAGCGCATGGTGCCAAGGGAATCAACATTGCCGGCATCTGCTGCACCGCCAACGAAATCCTGATGCGCCACGGCGTGCCGGTGGCAGGTAATTTCTTGCAGCAGGAACTGGCCGTCATCACGGGCGCGGTCGATCTCATGGTGGTCGATGTGCAATGCATCATGCCGTCCCTGGCCAGCATCTCCAGTTGCTTCCATACCAAGCTGGTAACCACCTCGAGCAAAAACAAAATTCCCAATGTTGAATCTGTTGACTTCGATGAAACACGGGCGTACGAGGGCGCGAAGGAGATCGTAGCAAAGGCAATCGAGAGTTATACCCGGCGTGACCCGCGCAAAGTAAATATCCCTGACAGCCGCTCGGATTTGATCGCCGGGTTCACCACCGATTCGGTCTTTCAATTCCTGGGAGGCCGCTACCGCAGCACCTTCCGTCCCCTGAACGATGCCGTCATCGATGGGCGGCTGCGCGGCGCAGTGGGAATCGTGGGGTGCAACAACCCGAACATGGTCCATGACTATGCGCACCTCACGCTCACCCGCGAGCTGCTCAAAAACGACGTGTTGATCGTCAGCACAGGCTGCGCCGCCATTGCGGACGCGAAGTGTGGCCTGCTCAAGCCCGAAGCAGCGTACCAAGAGGCCGGCGCGGGATTGCGGGAGATTTGCGAAGCCGTCGGCATCCCTCCCGTTTTGCACCTCGGGTCGTGTGTGGACAATTCCCGCATTCTGACAACGCTCATCGAGATCGTGGGAGAAGGCGGTCTGGGAGAGGATTTCTCGCAACTGCCGGTGGCGGGTTCGGCGCCTGAGTGGATGTCCGAGAAGGCGATTGCCATTGGCTTCTATTGTGTGGCCTCGGGCGTGCTTACTCACTTCGGAACCCCACACCCGGTATTGGGCAGCCCAGCCGTGCATAAATTCCTCACGGATGACGTTGAAAAGCTGACAGGCGGGAAATTCTTCTTCGAACCCGACCCCGTCAAAGCCGCCGCCCAAATCATCGAACATCTGGATAAGAAGCGCGCTGAATTGAAGCTCGCACCACCCATGTACACGGCGAAGAAAACGTTTCAGGGTGTGACGGTGGGGGCGTAATATAGCTATCAGCTTTCAGCCGTCAGCTATCAGCTACCAGCAAACCGCCCGCACTAACACAGCCCTCTCCCTTGGAGAGAGGGTGTCTCGCGACGGCGCTTTCATCGGCTGCCGCGAGACGGGTGGGGGGTCGGTTGCAGCGTCCTTACGGCTGGCGCACATATTCCGGCAATCAGCAAGTCGCGATCGATCACGCGTTTGCTGAAAGCTGACAGCGTTTGAATTTATGCCAGTAAACCCAACCTGGGCTGCCAGCCTGGAGAAACAACTGCGTGAGACGCAAGAAGCGCTCCGGCGGCGCGACGCTGCGGAAGTGGCATTGTGGTCCAGCGCGCGCTGCGAAGCTTTGGCGGGTGAGACTCGGCTTGAGATCCCCTTCTGGGGTCGGCCCTATTTCGTGACCTGGTCTGACTTGGTGGTTCGCGACAAGGCAGGCCAGCCTTGCCCTGCGCACTTCGCGGGTTTAATCCTCCAGCACCTCCTCTTAGCTGATGGGGCGCCCGTAGAAAACACGTGGGTCTCGTTGCGCAACCTGCCTCACGGGGCGTTCTACGAGCAGGCGTTTCAATCCTACAGCGGCAACTTGCTGGTGAAGAGCTTTCGTGGTGATGTGGAAGCATTTCGCGGCGTCGCTCGAGGACTTGGTGGCGAACAAGTCGAGATGGGCGACGCGGCGTTTCGCTTCTGGGTGTTTCCACGATTGCCTCTCGCCGTGGTGTACTGGTCCGGAGGCGGAGAGTTCCCTGACTCCGCACAGGTCCTATTCGACAATTCCGCCAGCCATTATCACCACCTCGAGATTCTGGCCCACCTGGGCGGCATGCTGTGCGAGCGGCTGGTTGAGTTCGCGAAAAAAAGATCCACCACAGAGGACACAGAGAGCACGGAGTAGATGCTTTCCTCCGTGATCTCTGTGTCCTCTGCGGTGAAGTTCTTTTTGATAGACTAATATCATGAAAATTGCACTCAGCGGCAAAGGCGGGGTCGGCAAGACTACCTTGACAGCCCTGTTGGCGCGGCAGGCAGCCACACGGGGGCACCCCGTTCTAGCCATTGACGCCGACCCAAATCCCAATTTGCATCTCGCCCTTGGCTTTACTTCCGCGCCGCCGGCCTTAGTCGGAATGAAGGAGTTAATCGAGGAGCGGCTAGGGTCGCTGGAAGGCTTTTTCCGGCTCAACCCTCGCGTGGACGACATTCCGGACCGCTTCTCTTTTGAAGATCATGGTGTTCGGCTGCTGGTGATGGGCGGCATCGGCCAGGGAGGAGGCGGCTGCGCTTGCCCGCAGAGCGCTTTCCTTCGGAACCTTCTTCAACACATCATGCTGGAGCGTTCGGATTGGGTGTTCATGGATTGCGAGGCGGGGTTGGAACATCTGGGCAGAGCAACCTCGAGAGGTGCAGACGCGCTCTTAATCGTGGTCGAGCCGAGCCAGTCTTCCATCGAAACGGCCCGCCGGATTCAACAACTGGCCACAGACATCGGGCTCACTCGCCTGTTTGTGGTGGGGAACAAAACCCGCGACGCGGAAGAGCGAGAGATGATTGAGAAGGGGATGGCGGGCCTGAAAGTTGTGGCGCATCTTCCCGAAAGCCTCGCGCTGCGCCAGGCCTCCCGCCGCGGCTTGCCGGTGCAAGATCCCACTCTTCTGGCGGCCGTGGCTGGAATATTGGACGCAATCGAGCCATGCGCATAAAACTTGCGCGCCAGCTATCTCTGCTGTGGAATCTGGTACAGGCGCAGACTGGTCAGTGTAGAGAGATGGGCAAAGTCCTTATCGAGGGAGAAGAGCGCCACATCCTGCTCGAGGGCGATTGCGGCAATGAGAGAGTCGATGGTGGTCAGGCTGACGCCGCGCGTACGAGCGAGTCGGAAAATGCCCGCGGCGGCGCGATAGGTAGACAACCCACGTGGCTCGATCACCTCCCACATAGCCAGGAAGCGTTCCACTTCTTCTATTTCGCGCGTAAGGCCTTGCAAGACCTCGCTTACGATAATGCCAGTGAGTGCAACGGGTTCGCCCTCGGCAATCAATCGACGCAGTTCCACCCCTGCGGGGCCCGGTGACGAGCTGAGATAATCGATCCAGACTGAGCTGTCGACCAGTGTCAAACCCGGTTCCTGCGGCTCGCCTTCAGATCGCCTCGCCAGATGCCGCTGCCATAATAGCTCAACATTCCCTTGCGGGTCTCAGTGCGCACCAGAAGTTCCAGGGCCCGGTCCACAATCGCCCGCTTGGTCCTGAGCCTGGTGAGCTTGCGGGCCTTCCGGATGAGGGTGTCATTGATTTCGATGTTAGTTCGACTCACACACGAATTATACACCAAGAACCAGCTTATTGGTGTATCAATTCTTTTCCGCCAACGTCGATCGTCAGTTGTGAGTGTCAATCTGAATGCAACTTTTCAAGCGCCGCCGCGCAGCACTTGTACTCGGCGGTGGCGGTGACGGGGTCGAAAACGTCGTTGGTGACGGCGTTGGCCGGTTCTTCTACGAAATGGAAGGGCATCCAGATTGTGTCCGGGCGCACGCGATCGCCGACTACAGCGCGGCCGGTGACTTGGCCGCGGCGCGTGCGCACGATCACCTTCTCGTCGGGTTGAATCCCGTAATGCGCCGCAGTGTCGGCGTGAATTTCGACAAAATTGGCGGGGTCCTTCTGGTGGATGACGGCGGAGCGGCGGGTCATGGAGCCGCTGTTGTAGTTGTAGAGCGTACGGCCGGTGGAGAGGATGAGCGGGAATTCCTCGCACGGTTCTTCCTTCTGCGCTTGAAAGGTGATGGCATGGAACTTGCCTTTGCCGCGTGTGAACTTGCCTTCGTGGAGGAAACGCGTGCCGGGATGGTTTCGCGTCGGGCATGGCCACTGGAGGCCATCGGCTGCGGCGATCCGTCGATGGCTCATACCGGCGAAAATCGGCGCGAGGCCGGCCATCTCGTCGAAGATTTGCGCCGGACTATCGAATTGCATCGGATAACCCATGGCGGTCGAGACGGCGCAAAGAATCTGCCAGTCGGCGCGCGCTTCGCCGGGCGGTTCGACGGCCTTGCGGACCAACTGCATCCTGCGTTCGGACGCGGTGAACGATCCATCCTTCTCCGCCCAACAGGCGCCCGGGAGAACGACGTGTGCGAGCTTAGCGGTTTCAGTGAGAAAGATCTCCTGGATGGCGAAGAATTCCAGGTTGCGCAGGTCCTCGATCACTTTGGCGTTATTGGGTTCGGTCATCACCAGGTCCTCGCCCATAATGTAAAGCCCCTTCAAATCCCCTCGCCCGGCGGCCTCGAGGAAGTACGTAATGTTCCCGCCTCTGTTTTCCGGCAATGCAACGCCCCAGGCGCTCTCGAACTTAGCGCGGATCGCGGGGTCGGTCACATCCTGGTAGCCGGGGAATTTGTTGCCCATCGCGCCCATGTCGCAAGCGCCCTGGACGTTGTTCTGGCCGCGCATGGGGTTGACGCCGCTGGAGAGCTTGCCGATCTGGCCGCAGAGCATGGCGAGGTTGGCAACGTTCTTGACGTTGTCCGTGCCGCAAGTATGCTCAGTAATGCCCAGCGTGTAGTAAATCGCGCTCGGCTTGCCGGTCGCATACCATCGCGCCGCGGTGCGGATCAGTTCCGCATCCACGCCGCAGTATTTCGCCGCCGCTTCCACGGTGTACGGCCGCAAATTCTCGCAAAACGCCTCGAAATTCTCGCAGCGGCTCTCGATGAACTCCCGGTTGGCCAGCCCTTCGTCGAGGATGTAACGCATCATGGCGTTCAGCAGCATGCTGTCGCTGCCGGGACGGTGCTGGAGGTGGATGTGAGCGCGCTGGGCCAGCCAGGTCTTGCGCGGATCGCAGACGATCAGCTTCGCGCCGCGGCGCAGCGCGCGTTTCATCTCCAATCCATAAATCGGATGCGCCTCGGTGGGATTGGCGCCGATGAGAAAGAGTACGTTACAGTCTTTGATTTCGGCAGTGCTGTTGGTCATCGCGCCGCTGCCGAAGGACATCGCCAGACCGGCGACGCTCGGCGCATGTCAAGTGCTGGCGCAGTTATCCACGTTATTCGTGGATCCCGCCGTGCGCGCCAGTTTCTGCATCAGGTAGTTTTCTTCGTTGCTGCAACGCGAAGAAGAGATGAAGGCGATGGCATCGGGGCCGTGCTTGTCGCGAATCTCGCGCAGGCGTTTGCCGACCAGCGCCAGGGCTTCATCCCACGTCGCTTCTTCGAGCTTGCCGGCCTTGCGAATCAGAGGATGCGTGAGACGGTCCTTGGAAGCGACGAACTCGAACCCGAAATGGCCTTTAACGCACAGGTTGCCGTCGTTGATGGGCGACCCAGGTTCGGCGGTCACGCTCACGATGCGGTTGCGGGCCTTGTCCACCACCAAATCCATCTGGCAACCGACGCCGCAGTAAGAGCAGGTGGTGCGGACGCGGCTGAGGTCCTTCTCGCGTCCCATGCCAAGGGCTGACTTGTCGAGCATGGCGCCGACGGGACAAACGCGGATGCAGCCGCCACAGAGTTCGCAGGTGGTCTTGTGCAAGTCCTCGTTGAATGGCGTAGTAACCACCAGGCGTTTGGCTCGCCACGCAAACGTAAGCGCGTCGGCCATCTGCACGGTCTCGCAGTATTTCACGCAGAGTCCGCATTTGATGCACTTTTCGGCGTCGTAAAGGATGCCCTTGTTGAGGGTAGTGTAGTTCGGGCCGTCGGGTTGGTGTATCAACGGGCCGAATCGGTTCTGATCGGCATGATAACGGTAGGCGTAATCCTGGAGCCGGCAGTTGCCGGATTTATCGCAAGTGGTGCAGGTGGGGGGATGATCGGATAACAACAATTGCAAAATCTGCCTGCGGTGCAGCGCCAGGTCGTCGTCCTCGGTCGTAATCTTCATGCCGTCGCTGACCGCCTGTCCGCAGGAGGCGATGAGGCCGCGCATTCCCTCCACCTTCACGCCACAGAGCCGGCAACTGCCGATGGGCTCAACGCGCGGGTCGTAACAAAGATGCGGGATGTCAATGCCGGCGGCGGCTGCGGCGTTCAGAATCGTCGTGCCTGCGGAAGCCGTCACGGATTTGCCGTCGATGCTGAGCGAGACGGTTTTCATGCTACGTCCTCCTCCGCGGTCCTGATGTCGCAGCGCAGACATCGTAGGGTCTCGGCCCGCGCTTGTCGCGCACTGAACGTTTGTGTGACCTCGTTGAAGTTGTGGCGGCGCGATGCACAGGCGGCGATCTTCGCCACATTGCGCGGACCGCCCTGGCCCTGCGGCGGCGCGTTGTCGTACTCGAACGCCGGCCAAAGCTCGAGAAAACGATCCTTGCCGGTCAACTGGCGGTCAATATTTTGAGCGGCCTTTTTGGCCAGCGCCATGGCGCCGCTGACGTTGGCCGCGCCGCTCACAACGTCACCGGCTGCGAAGACCTTCGGATCGCCCGTCCGCAGCGTCCACGGATCCACCTCGACTGTACCGGCGCCGGTGACCCGCAGGCCGAGTTTGCTGAGCAGCCCGGCTTCGACTCTTTGGCCGATGGTTTCGATGATGGTGTCGCACGGGATGACGTATTTTTCGCCCGTCCGCACGGGCGCGCGACGGCCCCGCGCGTCGAATTTGCCCAGCGCGGTCTTTTCGACTTCCAGTCCCGTCACCTTGCCGTTTTCGCCCAGGACTTGGACCGGCGCGGCCAGCGTGATGAGCCGCGCGCCTTCCTCCAGCGCGTGCGCGGTCTCCTCGGCAATCGCGGGCATTTCCTCGCGAGTTCGACGGTAAACGATCGTCACCTCCGCGCCGAAACGCAACGCCGTGCGCGCGGAATCAATCGCCGCATTGCCGCCGCCGATGACGACGACGCTGCGGCCGACCGGATGTTTTTCCCCGCGCGTGGCGGCTTCGAGAAAATCCAGCGCCGGCTCGACGCCAGCCAGTCCGCGGCCGGGCACAGCGAGGTCTTCTCCCTCCCACGTGCCGAAGGCCAGCAGTACCGCGTCGTGCGCGCCGGTCAATTCCTCGAGCGTAATGTCGTGGCCGACGGCGGTGTTGCAGGTGAACTCGACGCCGAGTCCGCGGATCACGGCGACCTCGCGGTCGAGGGTGTTCTTCGGCAACCGGTATTGTGGCAGCGCGTAGCGAAGCATGCCCCCGGGCTGCGCGGCGGCCTCGAAGATGGTCACGTGGTGGCCGAGCAGCGCGAGGTAAAACGCCGCCGTCAATCCCGCCGGCCCGGCGCCGGCGATGGCGACCCGTTTCCCGGTGGCAGGAAGTTTGCGTTGTTTCAACCGGCGAACGATTCTTGCCGCCGGCGTCCTTCCGAGCTTGGCGTCGACGATGAAACGGTGGACCTCGCGCATGTTGACAGCCTCGTCGACCGTGGCGCGACGGCAACGCTGTTCGCACGGATACTGGCAGACGCGGCCGGTCGTGGCGGGCAACGGATTGTCGAGCAGCACCATCTCGAAGGCATCGTCGAGCCGGTTTTCCTTGAGCAGTTGGAGGTAGCCGGGGATGTTCATGTGCAGCGGACAGGAGTTCTCGCAGGGCGCCAGCATCAAGGCCTGGCAAACGCCCGCGCGGCATCGCCGCTCGCGGATGTGTTCTTCGTATTCCTGGCGGAAGTATTGGAGCGTGGTCAGCACCGGGTTCGGCGCGGTCTGGCCGAGTCCGCACAGCGAGGTGGTTTTCACGGTGGAGCCAAGCTCGGTGAGCGTTTGCAAGTCGGCCTCGACGCCCCGGCCCTGAGTAATGCGCGTGAGAATTTCCAAAAGCTGCGCCGTGCCCAGGCGGCATGGGGCGCATTTGCCGCAACACTCCTTGGCGGTGAAGGCGAGGAAATAGCGCGCCAGGTCCACCATGCAAGTGTCCTCGTCCATGACAATCATGCCGCCGCTGCCCATGATGGCGCCGTGGCGAACCAGTTCTTCATAGTCGATGTGCGTTTCGAACAAGGCGGATGGAATGCAGCCGCCGCTGGGGCCGCCGGTTTGCACCGCCTTAATGGGGCGGCCAGTGGCGCTGCCGCCGCCCATTTCGTAGATGATCTCGGAGAGCGTGATGCCCATCGGCACTTCGATCAGGCCGCTGTTGCGGATTTTGCCGACAATCGAAAAGACCTTCGTGCCTTTGCTCTTCTCGGTGCCAAGCGCCGCGAACGCAGCCGCGCCGTTGGTGATGATCCAGGGGATGTTGGCGAACGTCTCCACGTTGTTGATCAGCGTCGGGCAACCCCAGAGCCCGCTCTGGGCGGGGAAGGGCGGACGCATCCGGGGCATGCCGCGGGCCCCTTCGATGGATTGGATCAGCGCCGTCTCCTCGCCGCAGACAAATGCCCCCGCGCCCTCGCGGATTTCGAGATCGAAATTCTTTCCGAGCAGGCCGGCAGCGCGCGCCTGCTCGATGGCCAAACCCATCCGCTTGACCGCCAGCGGATACTCGGCGCGTACATAAACGAAACCGGCCGAGGCGCCGATGGCGAACGCGCCGATGATCATCCCTTCAATCACACGATGCGGGTCGCTTTCCATCACACTACGATCCATGAACGCGCCCGGATCGCCTTCGTCGCCGTTGCAAACGATGTATTTCCGGTCTCCGCCCGCCTCGGCGGCGTATTTCCACTTCAATCCCGTCAGGAAACCCGCGCCGCCACGTCCGCGCAAACCGCTGGCGGTGATCGTCTCGATGAGTTGGCTGGGCGTCATGCCGCCGAGCACTTGGCCGGCGGCGCGGTAACCACCGGAGGCGCGGTACGCCTCGAGCGATTCGGGGTCAATCGCGCCGCAATTCTCCAGCGCGATTTTTTTCTGTTTGGACAAAAACCCGTGCACGCTTTCGGCGCGCCCGCCACCCTCGAGCAGGTACTTTTCAACAGGCTGGTTACGTCCGATGTGGCGGTCCAGAATCTGCTTCACCCCGCGCTCATTGAGATGGACGTAGGTCCAGTGCCCGCCGCTTGGTGAATAAAGTTCGAGCATCGGTTCGCGGTGACAAATCCCGGCGCAGCCGGTTTTGTGGAGCGTAATCCGCAAAGGGTCAGCTCGTTTTTCGATCAGCTCGTAGAGTGTCTGCGCGCCGGCGGCCACGCCGCAGGAGCCGAGGCCCACCGCAATGCGCCAGTGCGAGTTCGTCGTGGATGTCTTCATCGGGGTTTCTCCCGGTAGTCCCCTTCACTGCCATTCCCGCGCAAGCGGGAATCCATTGGATTGACAATGGGCCCCCGCTTTCGCGGGGGCGACGACGCTGATTCTCATTACCCCGCGCGGAGCGAGGGGTCGGCAGATGCCGGCCTAATGGCTGGAACTGCGCCGGTAGCGGCTGAGGACGTGTTGCGCGCGTTGCGGGTTCAAACGACCATACACTTTGTCGTCGATCATGATCACCGGCGCAAGGCTGCAACAGCCCAGGCACGCTACTGATTCGAGCGTAAACAATCTGTCCGCCGTCGTTTCGCGGTCCTTAATCTGGAGCGTTTGGTGAATTGCGCGGCCGATCTGTTTGGCGCCGTTCACGTGGCAGGCTGTGCCGTGACAGGCCTGGATCACGTGCTTACCGACCGGCTGGAAACGAAACCGTTCGTAGAACGTCGCCACGCCGTAGATGCGCGTTAACGAAACCCGCGTCCGCTTGGCGATCTCCTCCAGCACCTGGCGCGGCAGGTATCCCCAGCGTTGCTGAACCGCCTGCAAGAGCGGAATCACATCGGAAGAACCGATTCTTGGAAATCGACCGAGGATTTCGTCCACCAGGGAGGGGTCTTCAGGCAAGAGCGTGGCCACCGACTGTTGACATGAAGCCATGTCGTTCTCCTTCAGCGTGCTTGCCATCGAGCCAAGGCACACTTACTCCTTGGTTCGAATTACGGTTTTACACCTAGCACGCGGCGCACCACAGTAGCGGGAAGCTGATTTCGGCTAAGCCATTGAAACTAAGCCGTTAACACGCCACGCTTGGGGTTTGTGGAGGGTGTCGATGGGTTCGACACCAAGTCAGAGCCTTGCCACGCTTGCTCACTGCGAAGTTTCACACATCCCCCCTGCAAATCTGTTTGCCGAAGGCGCCTTGGAGTGCGGCGGCTTGACGCCGCCTTGGGATCGCTGGAGAGCGCGGAGTTGCACGACGCTCCTGGTCTTCGCGCTTCGTGTTCCTCGCACGAGAGACCTTGTTGGCCGGCACATTCCGAAGGCGGCGTCAAGCCGCCGCACTCCAAGGCGCTTCGCGCTTACTGCCGAAAAATGCGGCGGGCAAGGAACGGGAATGTGGACTCGATAGCTCGGGGCGACCTACAATGATGCTAAAGCCGTCAGGCCGAGGAGCGCAAAGGAATGGAACCTGGCTCACAAGCGGTAAACTACTCCACGGTGTGCGAGTGGAACAACAAAAAGGTGCGGCGCCTGCGCGATGCACTGGTCGGAGAGGAGCCGCTGCAAATCCAGCTTGGGAAACGACCCCTCAGCGTAACCATGCGGACTCCTGGGAATGATCTGGAATTGGCCGCAGGCTTCCTCTTCACGGAGGGAATCATCCAGTCCGCTAAGGACCTTGCTGGTTTTCAAGATTGCGGCGTGTCGAGACCCGATCCGAATGTTTTGAAGATCAAACTCAGGAACCCCAGAATCCTCAATTCGAAGCTAGCCAAACGCAACTTCCTCGCCAACTCCAGTTGTGGGTTATGCGGCAAAGCATTCATCGAGGACTGCATTCTGCAAGGGATTAAGCGGCCCAACCCGCGCTTCCGGATGGATCCCGAAGTGCTTTGTGCCCTGCCGGAAACTCTCCGCGCCGGCCAGGTACTGTTCGGCCAGACCGGCGGATTGCACGCCGCCGCACTTTTTGAACCCTCCGGTAAGCTGATCGCGGTGAGAGAAGACGTAGGGCGGCATAATGCCGTGGACAAACTCATCGGCTGGGCATTGCTCGAGGGGCGCATTCCTTTGTCAGACTGTGCATTACTGGCAAGTGGCCGTGGGGGCTTCGAAATCATTCAAAAGTCGCTTGTGGCGGGAATCCCACTGCTGGCGTCGGTCTCAGCGGCCTCCAGCCTGGCGGTCCAATTGGCGCGGGAGTGCGGACTTACACTGGTCGGATTCCTGCGCAGCAGGCGGTTTGTCTGCTACAGCGGGGAGGAACGCTTGGGTCTGGGCGCCTCGCCAGAGTAGTCACCAGGCCGCGAAGAAGCCGACACCCTCGCCGTCCAGGCTTTGGGTGCCTTCTCTTCCCTTCGAAGCTTTGCCTCCTCACCCCAGAATTATACGAACGAACCGGCGATGTCGCCGGAAACAAAGGACCGCTGTGGAGAACCACCCACGCAAGTCTGAGTTGGCACGAAGAAATAGGAACTTTTCTCTGTGGTGCGGGAATACCATTGATAAGCATGGGGATCACGAAGCAACTCGTGGTGGACGTGGCGAACTGGGAGGGAGGCGCCGCACAAGCTCGCGGCGTTGTCGCAGGCATCGGAGCCTGTGCCTGGCAAGGGCTCTGCCTGCTGCTCGCTGTGTTGTGCCTGTGGTTGCCAAGCTGGGCCCAACAACCCAGCGCGCAGGGCCAGTCGCCCAGCCAGCAACCGAGCCCCGCTCCGCCCAGAATCTCCGTCAGCGTCAAGGTTGTCAACGTCCTTGCCAGCGTGCGCAACAAACACGGAGAAATCGTGCGCAACCTGACCAAGGATGATTTCGAGTTGGAAGAAGACGGCCGGCCTCAGACGATCAGCTATTTTTCGCGTGAATCTGACCTTCCTCTGACGCTGGGCCTGTTGGTGGATACCAGCGGCAGCCAGCGACGGGTTCTTGACCAGGAGCGTGATGCCAGTTCGACTTTCTTGGATCAGGTGCTGCGCGTCGACAAGGACAAGGCTTTCCTGATTCACTTCGACCGCGAGGTCGAACTCCTCCAGGATCTAACCTCGTCCCGCGAAAAGCTGCGGTCGGCATTGGCGTTGCTTCAGGCGCCACAACTGCACCGCGCCGGCCAGGAGGGCGGAGGCGATTCCGGAAATTCGCCCGGCTCATATCCTGACTCCGGAAGGCGGGGCGGCGGCGGGGGCGGGGGCACTCACCTCTACGATGCAGTCTACCTGGCGTCGAACGAATTGATGGGAAAGCAGCAAGGGCGCGAGGCGCTGATTGTGCTCTCAGACGGAGTCGATCGCGGCAGTAAGGAAACCCTGGCCAGCGCGGTCGCAGCGGCCCAGCGTGCCGATACCTTGGTCTATTCGATCCTGTTTGCCGATGAGCACCCTTATGGAGGCAGTTACGGCGGCCGCGGCATGGGAGGGATGGGCCGGCGCGGTGGTGGTTGGCCCGGCAGATACCCCCAGCAGGAGCGCCCGGATGGCAAGAAAGTCCTCGACCAGATCTCCAGGCAGACTGGCGGGCGCCTTTTTGAAGTCTCGAAGAAACTGCCGATCGAGCAGATCTACAGCCAGATTCAAGATGAGCTACGCAACCAGTACAACCTCGGCTACACTCCCGACCCAACGGATGCCACTGCGGGTTACCATAAGATCCATCTGACAACCAAACAAAAAGACCTGATCGTGCAGGCAAGAGACGGGTATTATTCCACTCAGTGATTCCCGCCTTGCCGCTGACGGGCACCCGGAAACCAGGAAAATGCGCAGAGGGTCATGGAGTGCGGCAGCGCCAGCTCCCGCCGTGGAATTCGAGCGAACGGCGGTAGCTGGCGCTACCGCACTCCAAGGCGCCTTCGGCCCAACCGTTTTCAAAAGCAGAGACCCTTGCTTTGCGTGAAACCGGCTTGTCCGTCCCCGCATTGAATCACATCTCATTATGCGCCTTTCCCCAGAGCGGGGCAGCGGGGCCGCTGATTCGACCAGCAGAGGGTGCTAATTTGGGCGTGCTCCAGCCAGGAGCGGCCGGATGGTTCGGGCAATTTGACCTGATCCGCATTTTTTGCTTGACAAACCCTGGGACCTGTGATAGCCTACAATGGTGGTTATTTTGCGGACACCTTGTCGTAGGCAAGAGCCGCTGAGACACGCGGCGCAAGGGATGGCGGGAAGGTGGGGCACTCGGGGAAGGAGGGAGCTGAAAATAAACAAAAAATGATACGACCGAAGCCAGTATGTTATTGAAAACAAACGAGGCCATTCGAAACGAAGCTAAGAAGTATCTGAAAACAAAGCAATTACACGTTAGCGAAGAGAAAGAAGCTAGTAAGTACTTGAAACCAAATGACATAGGTTCTTAATAGGCCGCGAATTATGTGCGTCTTACGCGCCAATTAGCGCAAATCGGACGCATATGGAGCAAAGAAACACCGCATTTTGCAAAAACGAAGTCAGGCTTGCGGGCCCCGCGACGATGCCGAGACAGTGACAATCAGTCGGCTAGACAACCTCGGGTCTCGCATCGGCGTCGGTCGAACGGGCTGAGCAGAAACCCATCCCGACTGTCATCCCGAGCGCCGCGAGAGATCTGCGCAGTTCGCCTCGGCTTGTGAGATCAAGCAACTGCGGAGACCCTCCGACGGCTGGAGACCGCGGCATGGGCGTTGCACCACGACTCGGCAGAGGTATATATTCTTAGGTTTTGAACTGTGATCATTCGGAAATGAAGACGTCGATCTACGCACTTTTGTCCTTTTGCCTTGCGCTTTCCGCCGCCGGTGCCACCGCCATTCCCTCGCAGGAGGGCAAATCGTCGTCGCAGCAGGCTCCTCCCCTGAACCGCGCCGCTGATGAGTTCAAGGTTCTGACCCGTGACATGGGCATGCGGCCGGGCAGCCCGGTAACTGCGCAAAAGAACCATGGACCGAAGATGCTCTGGCACGGGCGCATTTATGAGAACTTCCGAAACGACATTCTCGACGCCATACCGCACCAAGTAAGGCAAAACGGCGAGAGCCAATCCCCGCTGCGGCGCAATCAGTTCGGTTTCAATGTGGCCGGCCCGGTCATCATCCCGCACCTGCTCAAGAATTCCAGAAACACGTTCTTTACGTTGTCCTATGAGGGAGTTCGCGAACTCGTCTTCCATGCTTCGCTGCACACGGTGCCCACTGCCGCACAGCACGCCGGCGACTTCTCGCAAACCGTGGACGAAGCCGGCAACCTCCTGCCCATCTACGATCCGGCCACCACGACCCTCAACCCCGCTTATGACCCCAGCCAGCCCGTTTCCACGAGCAATCTTCAGTATCTGCGCTCCACATTCCCCCAGAATCGCATCCCTGCGGCGCGCCTGGCGCCGACCGTGCAGCAAGCCTTGTCCCTGTATCCCCTGCCCAATACGGAGATCGGCCCGTTCTTCCAGAATAACTATTTCGTCAACGCTCCTGCCACGAACAACGCCGACGGGATCATCGCCAAGCTCGAACATCAGTTCGGCGAACGGCACAGGACCACATGGGCAAGCACGCTCTCGAGCGGCTTTCTCAGTTCCACGAAGTACTTCCCGAACATTGCCAGCCCGACTGCTCCGGACCAGCATTTCTCGAACCGTCGCACGGAACTCGATTACGTCTTTACTGCCAACCCCGCCACCGTCAACTCGCTCAGTTGCACCGCGGTTTCCGACACGGCGCTGTCGGGAAACCTCTCCCAGCCCTCCTTTCCGAGCTATCAATTCGTGAGTAACTATCTCTCGATGGGCACCGGTTACCCCAGCACCCGGGACGCTCGAAACACCTTCGAAGTTCAGGACGCGCTCTCCACCAGAAAGAAAAAGCACTCCTTCGGCTTGACGTTTCAGGCAGATGACTACCAGGTGAACTCATTCAATCCGGCGTATCCCTCCGGTTATTTTCAGTTCTCGCCGGACATCACCAGCCTGCCGGGGATTATCGATACGGGTGATCCCTTCGCGAGCTTCCTCCTGGGCCTGCCGGCCTACGCAGAACGCACCATCACGGTATCAACCTCCTATTTTCGCAACTCTTACCAATCCCTCTCAGGCCGTGATAAGTATGAGCTTTCGAAAGACCTGACTTTCACCCTGAGCCTTAATTACAGCCGCCGGACGCCGCGCGTGGAGAAGTACAATCGCCAGAGTACGGTTGAACCTTCTGCTATCGACCCCTCCTACTGGTTGATGGGTGCCGTCGTATTTGCCGGTCTCAACCGTGTTCCGCCCGGAATGCGTCCCGCCAACGTCGATCTTGACGGGAGCGCGGGCCTGACCTGGAACCCGCGCGGAGATGCCAACACCGTAGTCCGCGCCTCTTATGGCCGTTCGCACGGGATGATTCCGATCTACAACGGCCAGTGGGGCACACAAGGGTTTTACGCGCGCCAGACCTTCATCTCCCCAAACACACAACTCAGCCCCGCCTTGGACCAGACCGCCGGCATTCCGCCCTATACTACCCCCCTTCCGGACCTTAGCCCGTCGGCGGCTGACAATACGGTGGCGGATTTCGTTGACCTCAGAGGACGGGAACCGCTCTATCAATCGGCTTCGCTATCGATTGAGCGCCAAGTGCCGTTCTCGATGGTGGTTTCCGTAGGTACGAATTACAGTAACGGGCGGGATCTCCTGGTGGGCGACGGGGTCGCCAATCCCAACGCCATCAACCCTTCTGCCCTGAGCTACGGCGACGCGCTTTACAATCTTTCATTCCGGGACTCGTTGCAGCCCTTCCCGCAATTCCAAGGTTTTGAGCTTTACGGCCACTACGCCTGGGGACGTTACGACCGGGCCTCCGGCTATGTGCGAGTCGAGAAGCACGCCTCCTTCGGCCTCGCTTTCACCGCCTATTATGAGTTTTCCAAGCAGCTCGACGATTACTCAGGCCCTTACGGGAACCAGGACTTCTTTAACTGGCGCAACGATTGGGGGCTCTGCTCTTGGAATACGCCGCAGTATTTGCAACTCAGCTACGTTTATGATCTGCCTTTCGGCTCGGGCGAGCCCCTTTGGCCCTTCCTGAACTGGGGGAGGCCTCTGGTCAGCGGCTGGTCGGTGAGCGGAACGGCCTACTGGAATGACGGAACGCCGCTGTCGCTTCATCCCGAGTTCAACAATACCGGAGGCGTGCTTCCTGCCCTCAACGTTAATGTCGTGCCCGGTGTGGATCCGCATGTGGCCCGTCCGGGGCCCGCTCTGTGGTACAACCCGGCCGCCTTCGATCAGCCCGCGGACTTCACCCCGGGGAACGGGCCGCGTACCGAACCGGACCTGCTGGGCCCGGGTTATAATTCCATGGACCTGAGCGTGACCAAGCGCCTGCCCATGGGAGGCGAGCGAGCCCTCGAGTTCAGCGCCACCGCGATCAACGTGCTTAATCACGCGAACTGGAATTATCCCGATCCGAATATCGGTCCGGCCAGCGCGCCCAACGTGGATGCCGGCAAAATCATTGGCTCTCACGGCGGGCGCGTCGTCCAGATCGGACTAAAGTTCAGCTTCTGATGCCGAAAACAATGACTCACCACAGAGGCCACAGAGTTCACGGAGAGAATCCAACGAATATCCTCCGTGATCTCTGTGGCCTCTGTGGTGGATCTTTTGCCTCGCGTGGGCGGCACAAATCCTCCCGGCGATCGACACGTTTAGGGCTGGTGACTGTTTTTCTTGCCGTTTGCGCGGTCGCCACGCTCCATGCGCAGACGGCCAACGTCTCGATCCCTGCCTGGGTCGAGGCGAACGACTGCTCCAAGCCTCCCAAGTTCGAGGCCGCGCTCAACGGCAAGGCGGTACCCGTCACGGCGCAGTTAGGTCCAGGCAGCGACGAGGTAATCCTGGTTGTGTTGGATCTGACAGGGGATCTTACACTGGTTGACGCCGCCAAAAAGGCGCTCATTGCTGAAGTCCCCAAACTAGCTCTCAACGCGTGGGTGGGGCTGTTGCGCACCCAGGACGGCTTGCACGTGTTAGCCGACCCGGGCGCGAGCCGCCAACCGCTGGCCGATGCGGTCCGCTCCCTGTCCAATAGCACCGAACCTGACTTGCTCGAGACCGTGCAATCGGCTCTCGAGTTGGCGGATGGCATCATGCGTAAGTCTCCGGTGCGGGTCGCTGTTCTGTACATCACCGACGGCAGCATTTATAGCTACCGCGAAGACTACACAAATCCGGTTATCAATGAGAGCGATCCGCACGACCTCAGCCGTCGTTTCCCCGAGGCGCTGATCAACGCCAAGATCTCCAGGCTGGTCGAGGCCAGCAGTTCGCTCGAGGCGCCCCTGTTTGTGGTCCATCTCAATTACCGGCGCGACCGGCTCAACACTGCGTATCAAAACGGCCTGGAGACACTTGCCGACGCGACCGGCGGCAGAAGTGATATTTGCCGGTCGGAGGCCGAAATTCCGGAAGCCATCTCCGCAATGTTTGCGCGAATCTCGAGCGCCTGGAGGCTTACCCTGGCGCTTCCCACCAGGATCCACTACAACATCCAGATTCACTTGAGCGCTCCCTGCGGCGATGAAGACCGGCGCATTTCGTGGCGCACACGCTTGCGCCCCAAGGAGGGATGAAAGCATGCGGCGTGGATACCTACAATTCGCTGTAGTGCTGACACTGTCAGTTGCGCTGCTTGTGTCGCTGGGTCTGCTCAATCGCCAGTCCCGGCGGCTTGCCATGCTCGAACAGCAGCAAGAGACGGACCAACGCTCACTGAGCCAATTGCTCGCGGCGATTCGCCAGCGCGATTTCGAGCAAGCTCCTGCTGAAATCGAAAGCCCGGTTCCACCCGGCAATTGTCAGGCCGCTCTCGCCAATCGGAATGTGACGATCGAGCGGCTCGACCGCGAGCTGAGTGACGCTCAGGCTAGCTTAATGAGTCTACAGTCTCAACTCTCGAATGCCAATGAGGAACGCGAGAAGACGGTCGCGAGCGCCAACGAACTGCTGCAAAAGGAAAAGGAGGATTGGCAGACCCAGCTCGGGTCCTTGAAACAGGATCTCGAATCCGCCCGGGCGGACGCCCAAGCCTCCCGCCAGCGCCTGGCGGCTATAGAATCAGATAATGCCAAGTTGAATAATACTAACAATGCAGCCTCCGCCCGAGCCGTCGACCTCGCGCAGGTGATCGTGCAACTCCAGGACCTGGATAGCCGCCGCGATGCCCTCTTGACTTCCATCATGCGGCGCTACCGCGACATTACGAGCCAATTCCGGGCCATGAGCGGCATGCTCGGCTCCAACCGCGACTCAAACACCGGCAGTCCCCTCACCGACGCCGCACTCACACGCATCCAAAGCGCCGTTTCTTCCGCCGACGACGACCTTCGACAGTTGAGTGAGCTGAGTGCCCAAGCACGCCAACTGGAAAAGAAGCTGGCGAAGAAGTAGCTTGCGGTTATTTGCTCCCTGCCAGCGGCTTCACGAGTTCGTCGAGCAGGTCAGGTTTGCCCTCTTGCCGGACGAGATGCGGATAGCGTTCGCCGCCGTGGTAATCAATCGCGCAGGTCTTGTAGTAATCGTCGTTCAGCACCAGCAAGCGAATAGGCTGAGAGTTGTTTCTGGCCGCTGTGAGGGCGTCGTGCAAGAGATCAGGCGTGAAGGCACGATCGTTCACCGCCACCACGCGCATGCCGGAGGTGATCCCCGCCTGATAGGCAACGCTGCCGACCATGGAATCGCGCACCGTGCCGTCATTGCCGAGGCTGAGGCCAAGCGAGTATTCGGCGCCCATCGCCCCCCCAGCGGGGCCGCGGCCGGCGCCCTCCGGCGGTTTTTCGGAATAGTCGAGCTTCCACCCGCCAGCTTCGATCCCGCCCATGGGGGGCACCGGCGAGGTTGAGGTCAACCGACTATGGAAGAATCCGGCCCAGTCATAGGGCACAACTTGGTTGAGAGCGCTCACCAGATCCTGGAAGGTGTAAGTCTTAAGCTCGGGGCCGCTGTTTGGGCCGCCGTAAAAGAGGCGGCAGAAGTCTTCGATGGACTTCTGGCCGTGGCTCTGGTCGTGGAGAAGCGTGGCAACGTCGAGCCACAACAGATCGCCTTCCTCGTAGTAGTCAGTACCGCGCCGCCAGTTGATCCAGCCTCCTCGACCAAAGGTCAGGCCGGCGACCGCGTCGGCTGTGTCTTGAAGTGAACGCCAAGTGCGTCCGGGCCGACCCGGACCGAGTCCCGCGGCTGTGCTGGCAAGATTCTCGCGGTACTGCTCCGGGGTCCACAGTCCGCTGCGCGTGGCCAGGAGATTGCCCAGGAAATCAGTAAAACCCTCATAGACCCAAAGCAGATCGTCCCTCATCGGGGTCTCGAAATCGGGGGTGCTCAGGTCCGCGGGACGGCGAAACTTGCCGTTCCACGAGTGGACGAATTCGTGTGACAGCAGGCCGCCCACGCCGCGCCTTCCCTGCGGCGAGATCACTCCACGTTCCTCGGCACGGCTGTCGTTGGACTCATGATGCTCGAGGCCGAAGTGCGCCACGTGATTGCTCAGAGTGAGCAGGAAATGATAGTTGTGATAGTGCCGCGTTCCGAATAGCTTACCGGTCTCCGCTACCAGATTCGTGAGGCCCTTCTGCACGTCCGGGCTTATTTCGAGCGCCTCCGCGCTGTCCGCCACCATGTCGATCTCGTGATGAATCGCTTCGCCGGGCGGTGTCAGGTCCACGGCTCGATAGTATTCTCCGGCAACCACCGGCGAATCCACCAGACGGTCAAGCGCCACCGGCGCGAAGGTCACCTCGCTAGCTTTGGAACTTTCCTGCGGCAACGCCGTCCCGAACTTCCATCCCTCGGGCAAACGCAACGTGGCGTGATAAGTGATCTTCGCGGCGGGGAGTCCCGCGGGGTATAGCAAGTTTTGATTCCAACTCACGACTACCAATTTGTCGGTGGCGGACCCGCCGAACGCTCCGCCGGAGTCGATGTAGTCAAAATCAATCTCCAGGCTTTGGGCGCCTTGAGGGGCCTGCACGTGGAAAGTGAATACGTCACCCAGGTCGCGGCGCCAGGGGGCTTCCTTGCCGTCCACCATGAACTTTAGCCCCGCCACGCTCCCGATCGGCCCCGACGGATCGTGCATGCCCGGAATCCACTTGGGATAGTAAAACGTGAGCAGTCCCGGCTGCACGGGCATCACCATGCGCGTATGAAGAATCTTCTCCGGGGCTTGCGTCGCATCGACGGTAAGGGCGATCGCCGGTCCAGTCTGCGCAGGCAAAACCGCCGTTCTCAAGAACACTACGGCAAACAGAAGGATCAAAACTCGGATGCGAACGAATGTCATTAGTATGCTCCTTTGCGCGAGGTAACCGCCCCTTCAGCTTCGCATCACAGGAAGAACTGAAATCATAATCCCGCCTCCATCCCGCCGCAACCCCGATCCCTGCGGCCGCACGCGCAGCGGAATCTGTCCTCCCCAATCAGTCTTTGCGCGCTGGCCTATTTGGAAGCCCGCTTTCGATCTTCGCCGGCCGGCCCGGACTTCGGCTGGATCCGCATGATTTCCAATTCCGCAAGAGGCCGGGAGGCGCCACCGACCTGGCGGAAATAACCGAGCGCCGCGCCACCATCTCCGCGGCGCTCGGCAATATACCCCAGAATCAAGTTTCTTTCGTCCTGAGAAGGCAGGTTCTCGATGACCAGGTCGGGCGGTAACAACCCGGGTCTGAATCGCCGCAGGAAACTCAGATTCAGCCGGACAGTATCGTAGGGGAGAACATTTCCCTTAGGCGTTTGGTACTCCAGGTAAGGATAGAAATCTGTCGAAACGAAATCAGCGGGGCGACCACTCAGCGCCGGCAGGCAGGCGAGGGCTTTGTTCATCGAGTCCCCGTAGAGCACAAGTTCGCCCAGCAGAGAAGTCATGCTCGGGACACCGATGGCCGACA